>JABAOE010002678.1_pt1 | contig 52725 bp, 39 predicted proteins | sample 7062141 | NCBI WGS metagenome assembly JABAOE01 (sample SAMN14538627, study PRJNA623070) | marine sediment metagenome | biome: marine biome [ENVO:00000428]; feature: marine pelagic biome [ENVO:01000023]; material: deep marine sediment [ENVO:00002113] | place: India: Gulf of Khambhat ... | reverse complement strand
GTCCTCGATCGCGTAGGTGTGCTGGAAGTTCGAGACCGAGTCCACGCGAATCGTGTACGGGATCTGCCAGGCGGCCTCGGTCAGTTCCTCGACGGCCGCCATCGTGTCCCGGTCAAACGCCTCGCCCGACTTCGGCTCGACCACGAAGAAGAAGTTGTCGTTCTTCGTGTAGGTGTTCTGCAGGTCCTCGAACGCCTGCAGTTCCGGGTTCGCGTCCGAGAAGAACACCCGGTAGTTGGTGGAAAACTCGAGGTGCCGTGCCCCCGAGCCAATCAGGACGGCAACCAGCACCGCGCCGATCAGCACCAGGCCGCGGTGACGGATCACCCGCCTGGTGAGTGCTGCCGCGAAGCGGTCGATTGCCTTGAAATACGTGCCCATTATCCCTCTCCTAAATACTTGTTTTGTTACAGTTTGTTACCGATTGGTCATAAATTAGACAAAAAAACTCAAACCCAGGAGTCGACCAAATCTTCGATCGTCTCCAGGTAATCCTCGGGGGCCAAAAGCCCTTTCACCATGGCCGCACCGCCCGCCATCGTCATCATGAGCTGCCGGGCAAGCTTGGAAGCCTCTGTTTTCACAGACAATTCACCGGATTCCTGGGCCGCCGCGATCATCCCGGTGATGGCCTGCATGCGTTGCTGGGCAAAGCCCTGCAGGGCCGATTTGACGGCCGGGTCGTGCGGGGCCAGCTCGACCATCGTGTTGATCATCATGCAGCCCTTCTCGCTCCTGGCATCGTCACAGACCCGACGGACCACGGCGCGCAGGTTCTCCAGGGGCGATTTCGACTCCCGAACCACGGCCAACGTCTCGTGAAACTCCGAATTGGCGTAGTGCCTGAGCGCGTCCATGAACAGCGCGTGCTTGTCGCCGAAGGCCTGGTAGAGACTGCCCTTGTGCAGGCCCGTGCAGGTGCACAGGTCCGCCATGGACGTGGCCTCGAAACCCTTGGCCCAGAACGCATCCATGGCTGCCTCGAGGGCAGCTTCCTCGTCAAACTCGCGAGGACGTCCTACGGACCGAGATGTTGCTTTCTGTGCCATTTCCAAACCCATTCTTGAACGAACGGTCGTTAATATAATACTGATCGGTCAAGAATGCAAGGGGGAAACACATGTTTTGGAAAATGATCGCCAAATCAGAGACTTAGTGGGAATAGAACGCGCAGGAAATCTGTTTGGACTCCATTAGCTCGCGCAGCGTCGAAACGACCATCGCATCACCTGAATTGTGTTTCTCGAGCAAGCCGAGAAGTAGTTTGTCTTTCTCTGCCGCGGGAACCATCCTACACACGGCGCCCGCCTGTTTGTCCTCCGCACCCGGATGCAACGGCCGTTTTTCGTTCTTCAGGGCTCAATGACGCGATAGAATTTCCTGTCCTTGATTGAGGAACAACCAATGCCGGCCAAGTCAGTGAGAGCGAATCTGAAATTTCTTGCTGACCTTGAAGGTGAGCTCGTTTACATCCCGTCAAAAGGCGGCGGCGATGAGACCGCGCACGTGGGCAACTTCACGCACGAGCAAGTCGACATCCTCGACGCTCGCGAAGCGTTTTCATCAACCGACCTCGACGCAGAGGGATTCCGGCTGGTAGCGCAGCCAACCACGGTGACGGATTTCTTTGACGATGACCAGATTCGGTCTGTCTATGAATCCGAAGTGATTGACCTCATCAAAGAGCAGACGGGCGCGTCGCGCGTCGAGATATTTGATCACACGCGGCGCTCGTCGTCGCTGGAGCAACAGCAGCAGTGGCAAATTCGTGAACCCGCCGACATCGTGCACAACGACTACACAGCGGCTTCGGGTATCAAGCGGCTGCGCGATTATTTCGCCGACAAGTCTGAAGATGTGAAGGAACTGCTCAATGGACGCTTCGCCATCATCAACGTATGGCGCTCGATGGCCGGACCCGTGCTCGACCATCCGCTTGCGTTTTGTGACGGAACGACCGTCAAGCCCGACCATCTCGTGCCGGTGGAAAGGCGCGCCAAAGAACGCATCGGAGAGCTGCAAACGGCCTTGTACGATGCGGCACAGCGTTGGTATTACTACCCGGAACTGCAGATGGACGAAGCGTTGCTGATCAAGACATTCGACTCAGAATCAAGCGGCGTGACCCGGTTCACGATTCACACCTCGTTCAAGGACCCGCGAGCAGGCACGGATATTCCGCCGCGGCAGAGTCTCGAAACACGCTCCCTCGTGTTCTTTTGAGAGACAAGCCGCAAATTGTCCAATCGGCCCACTTAACCTCATGACAATGCTATGCTTTCGCGCATTCTTGACCAAGAGACGATGAATGTCTGAGTCGGGGGGGAATGGGCTCTTCAACGAGTTGAAGCGGCGCAACATCTTTCGCGTTGCGATCGCTTATATCGTTGTTACCTGGCTACTGCTGCAGGTCGTCGATATCGTCGCACCGATGTTGGCCCTGCCCGACTGGGTCGGGCGCCTCGTCTTGTTGCTACTGGTCATAGGGTTCCCGGTTGCGCTGCTGTTTGCCTGGGCGTTCGAGCTGACGCCCGAAGGAATAAAGCGCGAAAAAGACGTCGATCGAAGTGAGTCGATTACACATGTGACTGGACGCAAGCTCGACCGCATCATTATCGGCGTACTCGTTATTGCACTGACCATTTCGCTGTACGTCAATTTCTCGGAAGAAGAGCAAGCTCGCACTGACGTAGTTTCAACCGACCCGCAGCCGACCCCGGAACCAGGCGAAGTAATTGCAACTGAGGGCAAGCCTTCGATCGCCGTCCTGCCCTTCGCCAATCGGAGCGCGAACGAAGCCGATGTGTTTTTCGTCGACGGCATGCACGACGATCTTTTGACGCAGCTGGCCAAAATATCAGCGCTAAAGGTGATTTCGAGAACGTCCGTGCTGAAGTACCGAGACACGGACCTGTCGATGCCGGAAATTGGTGACGAACTCGGCGTCACCGCGCTGCTGGAGGGCGGCGTTCAGCGCGCGGGTGACAGAATTCGCATCAACGTGCAGCTCATTGACGCCGACACGGACGAGCACATGTGGGCCGAAACTTACAATCGCGAGTTGACGGCCGACAACATTTTCGAGATCCAGGAAGAAATCTCGTTAAAGATTGCAAGCGAATTGCACGCCGCCATGTCACCGGACGAGCAGGAACGAATAGTCGATCGGCCGACGGACAGTCTGAAAGCGTACGAAGCGTACATGTTTGGCAGGCAGCGACTGGCGACACGAAACACTGATGCAGTTGCGGAATCGATCGAATATTTCCAGGTCGCGATTGATGAGGATGAGAACTTCGCGGACGCCTACGGTTCCGTGGCCGAAGCGTACATAATCCAGGTAAATTCTGGGGTGCTCGAATTGAAGGACATGCTTGACAAGGCAGGTCCGGTAATTTCGAAACTCGAAGAACTTGGCCAGGAAAGCGGCATCGTTTACAACGCGATGGGTGGATTTGCCGAGTACAGTGGAGACCTCGAATTAGCAGAGGCATACTACCGCAAGGCAATTGAAGTAAGCCCCGGGTACACGACCGCGTATGTCTGGCTTGCGCTGTTTCTAACAAATTTTACAGGCGATTTTGAAGGCGCTTTACAGCTTTACCAAACAGCCGCCGATCTGGATCCCGTTTCCACATTGCCGCGTTACAACCTGGCGACGCAGCTGAGCTCTATCGGTCGTCTCGACGAGGCAATGGCCGAAATCGAGAAGGGAATAGAGATTGACCCAACAGTAGCGACGTCATATTCCGCTGGCGGCTGGCTACTAAGGAATGGCTTTGGCCGTGTTGCGGAAGGCCTAAAGTGGTCGCAAAAGGCAGCAGCAATGGATCGCGCCAATCTGGGGTTCGTTTCTTCTTTTTACTTATCACTTGGTGATTTTGAATCCGCGAGAACCTGGCGCGAGGCTTTCACTTCCTTCAATCCCGGTACGAGTTGGGCTGGCCAACAAGAAATCGAGTTACTGTGGTACGAGGGCAAGACACAGGAAGCAGCCGAGTATGCGATATCTCTTCTCGATCGCGCTCATGACACAGTTTATTTTCCTGATGTCTTAAGGGGTATACGGGACCACTTCCTGAGGGTAGAACGCGAGGACGATGCGCTCGACGCCTACCGCAATATCTATCCGGAGCTATTCCACGATGTACCTAATGTGAACCGGTCGAACCTGCAGGCAGCGGTGGATCTCGTTCTGCTGTTGCAAGAGGTTGGCGAGGCGACAGATGCCTCGACACTTGCCGGAAATACGTTGCCAGTTCTTGAGATAACGCCGGTTTTCGCTGTGTATGGCAAAGGTCTGCTGGATGTCGAGTTGCAGGCGATCCTGGGCAATCGTGATAAGGCTATCGATGCACTGACGGCAATCGTTGATTCGGGCTGGAATATGTACATAAGCCCGCATAATCTCAACTTGAAGAGCATTGCCGATGACCCGGAATATCAAAGATTGATGGGTGTAATTCAGCAACGAATCCATGCGGAGCTTTCCAAGGTGCGCGAGATGGAAGCGAGCGGCGAGCTGGCACGCACCCCGGACGAATTGGCAAATATTGATTTTGATCTGGGGTTGTAACCGCGGCCTGGCCCCATGAGCCTGTTCAGCGAACTCAGACGACAAAATGTCCTGCGTGTCGCTGCGGCGCCAACATGCGCATCATCGCAGTCATCGATCACGGCAGACCCGTAAACCCGGTACGCCGGCTGAAGGACTGAACCGAGTCACTGTTGCCGTGGCGATCCTAGAATTGCCAGGAAATACTCAGGCCTGCGCGTAGTCGATCGTATGCGCCGCGCGGGCTGCCCTCGGCAATTGACGTTCACGACATTGTGATCCCTACAAAACCGCGTCCCGGTTCAGTCCACGCGTCGGGACACGAACCGATTCGGCGCTCGGAGCATTGGCCGATCAAGCCGATGTAATGCATTCGGCACCGTCCGTGCCGAATCGTGATCGTCTCACCACAGCAGGGGCAGCTGATGGGCTGTTCTGCCCGCCAATCAAACATCCATCGACTGCATTTTTTTCAGTTCGAGTTGTTCGTATCGAGCTGACAGGTTGCCACGCAGTTTTCCGAACACGACGGCAAGTATGATACCGATCAGCAACAAGGGGTAATAAACCGCATAGGGCTGAGCGGTGGCGACCGCCAAGATGCCACCGGCAAAGCTGGCGATGCCGATAACGAGCAGCACATTCGCAGAACCAAGGACGAAGTGCCGCGCCTTGCCGCGCGCGGCCAGGATGCCGATCAGCGCTCCCCATAACCCGATGAGGCTGCCGCCGATTGCGCCGAACAACGCGGCACTGCGATCGTCAAACCATTGCCCGGCCGCTTGCAGCGGATCCTCACCGCTGGCGTATTGATACAGGCCGACGTCTCTGATCGACACCGACCCTGCACCGGGAAGAACGAGTGACAGTGTCAGCTTGTCGGGCAGCGGCGCGGCGCTGTCGGCCTGGCCGCCGCTGTTGGCGTAAAAGGGCAGCACGAACGGTCGCCAATCCGAGCTGCCGCTCAATTTGCCAAGGGGACCCGCTGGCGCCAGGCTCTTCGAAAAAAATGTGCCTGCTTCGCCAAAATGATTATCCAGTTGCAGAAAGCCATCGCCCTCTACGCCGTCGTACCGAACCATTCCCTTCAGTGCATAGACGGGCAAGGTAATGCCGGGGTCGGGCAACTCGAGCAGCAGTTGCTGTTGTTCGCCAGGCACGGCGGTAACCGTCAGCGGTTCCTCTGCAAAGGATACGGCGCGGACCAATTCTTCGGCCTGCAGCGAAACTGACAGCAAGAGTAACGAGAATGCAACGATTATTGTTTTCATGACGGCCCTCTCCTTCCTGAGTCGGGTTGCTTGTCCAATTCCTTTTGATGTGCGGTGAGCAGCGCATTCAGCGTTTCCATGTCGATCTTGCCTTCGGCATAGCGGGCCCGCAGCGTGCGCTCGAACTCTGAGACGATCTCCTGGCTATCCAGCACTTTGATTTTTTCGATCAGGCGATCCAGGCGTAAACGCACCGTGGGGTAGCTGATGCCGTAGGCTTTGGCGAGCTCTTTGAGCGAACCGGAGGCCACGACGAATCGCTTGATAAAAGACACATCCTCGTCCGAGAGCTGTTCCAGCCAGGATGCCGCCATGAGATCTCAACTAAGTAATATTAAAATTAAAATCAATTATATTTATAATAATATTAATATCAAGTTTAATTTTACTTAAGGCTGGATGTCGGAGAAGGCCTTCCGGAACCGACGAGTTATTCGATAACGCGCTGGTAGGGATCAAGACCCAGCTTTGCGCGCTCATCGTTGGCGCGTTTGACGAGTATCGCGTTCAGCTTCTGAAATTCGGCATTGTCTGCCATTCGATCGTACAGAGGTGTGTCGACGATATTCACACCAACACCATTGTTGTCGATGAGTCTTTGTACTTGAATCAAGACCTCTTCATCCGTTCCCGTCAATGCCGCGAGATCCATCGAATTGAATATCGATCCAATGGATGTGTCCCGCGCGACTTCCCGGCGCGCTTCGGCTTCCGCGAGTGCATCGGTCAGTATCTTGAACTCTTCGTCCCGACCTGCCTGCAGATAGGAATATGCGAGTGGCGCCAGGTAGCCACTGTTTGAGCCGTCTGCTCTCTCGAACTGCTGCAACATGGCGTCCAGGCTTGCGAAATTTTCTTCGACGTAGCGTATCGCCTCGTCGTACTGGCCGGTGGCCACATAGTGTTCCGCAAAGGCAGATATGATCGCGTTGTTCTCGTCATTGCCCGACGTTCCCAGCGAGATGGTGTCAAGCACAGCCCGGGCTTCATCATGTCGTCCCAGGTGGTCGAGCCCGGCGGCAACCTGTACCGGTCTGCCCACCTCGATCATCGTCTCGAACTCGCCGATTGCCTCGAGTGCCCAGGCATACCAGACCTGATTGACGGAATCTCGAGGATTCACTTCATAAGACTTTCTGAGATGACGAACGGAGCGCGCTACATCACCCTGCGCAAGTGAGATCGTTCCCCAGGATTGGTTCACATCATCGTTTTCACCGACGATGCGCTCAACCCGACCAACCAGGGCGTTGGCAAGATCGAAATCCCGGGTGCGCAGATATGCTTGAATCAGGTTGTTGAACGCCGGTCCGTACATCGGGTCGCGTTCGACCACCGCCTCCAGCAGTACTCTTGATTCTTCGCGGCGGCCAGCCTCTGCGTACGCAGTTGACAACCAGTTTCGCGTATTGTCGAGATTCGGGTTCAGGCTCAGCGCGTACTCGAGCACCTTAGTTTCTTCCGCGTTACTCCTGCCCAGTTCATCGCCCATTATCAAGCCAGACACCGCGTGTGCGTCGGCAAGCTGCGGATCAATGGCGAGGGCTCTATCAACAATAAGCCTCGCGGCAGCAATTGCCTCGTCGGCGGGAATATCGCCGTAAGCGCCAGCAGTGTCCGACATCAGGTAGGTAACCAGCGCTTTTTGTGCCAGTGCCGGGGCGTAGTCGGCGTCGATCTCCAGTGCCTGATCGAGGAGGCGCGATGCCTCCTTCATCTCATCGATATCGCGCGTGTAGATTTTCTGCCTGGCGACCAGGTACAGGTCGTAGACTTCGATCGACGTCTCAACCGTCTCCTGCACGGTGGCGCCGACCAACTCGGTACGCAGCGCGCTGGTGATCGCGGCGGCGATCTCATCCTGCACGGCGAAGATGTCCGTCAGGTCGCGATCAAAAGTATCTGAATACAGGTGAAAACCGGTCTCCGCATTGATGAGCTGCGCGGTCACTCGGATCGTGTTGCCTGCTTTGCGAACGGAACCCTCGAGAATATGTGCGACGTTGAGAATCTCGCCGATTTCCCTGAGGTCCCGGTTTTGTCCTTTGAAAGCGAACGAAGACGTTCGTCCCGCGACCTGCAATTCCGGTATTCGGGCAAGGACATTGAGCAACTCTTCGGAAAGGCCATCCGCAAAATACTCCTGGTCACCGTCAGCCGACAGGTCTTCAAATGCGAGTACGGCTATGGACTTCTCTGCCCTGACCTCGGTTTGATCAGCGCTCTCGGCAGCAGGTTGCGGTGCTGATGGCGCAAAGTAAGCCCGGTCTATCACGACAACAGCGATAAGGGCGATGACCATCGCGATCGTTATCTGGTTGAGCTTCTTGCCCGTGTGTTGCGTGATGGAAGCGGAACGATCGACGTCCTGCTCCTTCTTTATGCCCTCGGGTGTCAGCTCATACGCCCACGAGAACAAGAGGACAAACGGCAGACCCAACACCGCCAAAAAAAGCAGGGACTTGAGCACCCAGTCAGGCGCTCCAATGGCCTCGAGCACGAATTCTGAGACTTGCAGCACCAGCCACGCCGCAATCACATAAGCGATGGCTACTCGAAAAACGTTGCGTCGATTAAGCTCCGAGAAAAACGACATTCGAATCTATTTTCCGCCGAGGACGCCACGCATCATACCGCTATTTCAGGAGCAAGTGGGGCTGGCAGCAGCGGCGTCCTCGTGACGCAGTCAATCGCTCTCGCCCGGATCAAACCACGATTCATTTCGTTCGACGCGCCTGTATTTGGTACCGTTCGTGAATGGATATTGATAAGAAAGGCCAGCTCTATATTGGCCGCGAGAGCGAGGGTGGCGAGCCGGTATTGCTGAAGGCCAGCGCCCTGACCACCCACGGCGTCATTTTCGGCATGACCGGCTCGGGCAAGACCGGGCTCGGCGTCAACATCCTGGAAGAAGCGTTGCTCGGCGGCACGCCCACGCTCATCCTCGATCCCAAGGGCGACATGGGCAATATCCTGCTCAACTTCCCCGACAGCACCGCCGATGACCTCGAGCCCTGGATGGACGAAGGCAAGGCCAAGCGCAAGGGTGTCACCGTGGGCGACCTGGCCGCCAAGGAGGCCGCGGAACGCCAGGCCGACCTTGCCGGGGACGGCATCACCCCGGAACGGATCGCAAAGCTTCGCGACAACACCGAGTTCAAGATCTACACCCCGGGCTCATCGATCGGTATGCCGATCAACGTGCTGGGGTCGCTCAAGGCGCCCGACCTGGACTGGCAGGACAGCGCCGAGACCATTCGCGACGAGATCGAAGGCCTGGTCTCGTCCATTCTCGTACTTGCCGGCATCAAATCCGACCCCGTATCCGGGCCCGAGCACATCCTGATCGCCACGATCATTGAAACCTGGTGGCGCCAGGGCAAAGACCTCGACCTGGCGACGCTGGTTGGCCAGATTCCGAAACCGCCGTTCCGCAAGCTGGGGGTGTTCGACCTCGAGATGTTCTTCCCCGAAAAGCAGCGCATGAAGCTGGCCCTGCAGCTCAACAGCCTGCTGGCCTCCCCGTCGATGGCCTCGTGGCTCGAGGGCGAGCCGCTCGATATCGAAAACATGCTCGGAGCCGACGGTAAAACGCCCTGCGCCATCATCTACATGGCGCACCTCAACGAGAAAGAACGCCAGTTCGTCGTCACGCTGCTGCTGTCGAAGGTGGTCACCTGGATGCGCTCGAAGCCGGGCACCTCCGAACTGAGCGCACTGATCTACATGGACGAGGCCTTCGGCTATGCGCCCCCGTCCGCCGAGCCGCCGTCCAAGAAACCGATCCTCACCATTTTGAAACAAGCCCGTGCCTTTGGTGTCGGGCTGGTCCTCGTCACCCAGAACCCGGTCGACATCGACTACAAGGCCCAGTCGAACGCCGGCGCCTGGATCGTCGGGCGCTTGCAGACCGACAACGACAAGCGCCGCATTCTCGACGGGATATCGGGCGGCATGCCGGATCTCGACGCGCGCATCTCCAACCTCGAGAAGCGCCAGTTCGTGCTGCACCTGGCCAAGAAGAACAAACAGACCGTGCTCAGCCGGCGGCACTCGATGTGTTACCGCTTCGGACCGTTTACCCGGGCGCAAGTGACTGCATTGATGGAGCCGTACAAGAAGGACGCTCCACAAGCGCCCGAGGCCGAGCAACCTGCGCCGGTCGCCGAGGTCGAGGCGACGGCGGCCCCGGCAGCGATCGCCCCGCCGGTCGCCGCGGGCATCGAGGTGGTTTACCTCGACCCGGCCGCGCCCTGGGCCGCGAACCTCGGAGCCGATCCGACCGGAACATCCTTTGCACCGGCGGCTGCCGTGAACGTGCAACTGCTGTACGACGAAACCCGGGCCGATGTCAGCCACAACGAAGTCTACGAGGCCGTGATCTTTCCGCTGGACGGCCTCATCGATGTCGAGGACGTCCTGTCGGTCGATCATGACGATCGGGATTTCCAGTCAGAAGCGCCGGCTGGCGCGAGTTACCAGCTGGGCAACACCAGGCTTCAGAACAAGACGTTCTGGACCCGCCTGCGCTCTGACGTCAAGAACCACCTGGCCGCCAACCGCAGCATCGAGATCTGGAAGTGCCCGGGCCTGAAACTGTATTCGCGTGTCGGCGAGAGCGAGGAGAACTTCAGGGCACGATGCGAGCAGGCCGCGGACGAGGCTGCCGACGTCAAGGTCAGCCAGTTGCGCGATAAATACGCCAGGCGCATCGACCGTTTGCAGGACCAGATCTCGTCGGCCGATGCCCGGGTCACCGAACTGCAGGTGGATGTATCGACCCGCACTCAGACCGAGGTGATGTCGGGCGTCGGTGACTTGCTGGGCGGCCTGCTGAAAGGAAGAGTGAGCTCGCGAACCTTGAACAGGGCCGCATCGCGCAGGGCGGCGTCAAAGAAAGCCCAGGTCCGGCTGGCGACCGCCCGGCAAAAAGCCGACGCAAAGCGGAAAGACCTGATTGAACTGGAACGCGACCTGCAGGATGAGCTGGTGAGCATCCAGCAGGAACATGACGAGCTGGCCGCCGCGATCGAAACGCTCGAGATTGGTCTCGAGAAGAACGACATCCGGGTGGCCGAGGCCAAGCTGGTGTGGGTTCCCGTGGCCTGAGCGGCGCAATAGACTCACTTCGTTCGGCCTTCGGGCGGCTGCCGTGTCAGTTGCCGAACAGCGCCCGCAGCAAAACGTGGCCCGGTAACTGCAGCACCAGTGGTACCGCAATCATCAGCACCAGCATGTGCTGTACAGCCGTGAGCCCTGCGCCCGCGGCGAACGGAAACCGGTATACATGATTAATGTTTCGTTCCGGTATGGTCAGCCAGCGCGTCAGCGGCAGCACGATCCAGGTAATGAGCACCACCCACGGATATACCCCGGGTTCGTAACCGAGTCGCCACGGGGCCCAGATGATTACCGCCAGTAACGGCACGTGGAACAGCGACACCGCGCGCAGCCACAGCGGCGTACCCTGGTCGAACATGTAGTCGGCCAGGCCGATCACGCGCGGCAGGTGCAACAGCTGGCCGAAAAAGCTCACGCTCCATAACAGCTCCGCAACCAGCACCAAGCATGCCGCAAAGCTGACCAGGAACGAACTTTCCAGCCACAGCCCCGGGACCAGGACGAGAAAGGTGATGTCGGAAAACCAGAGAAAATTGGCCGGGCCGCGATGCCGCCAGTAAATCAGGACGATGACGATAACCATCGTGGTCCACGCGACCTTGAGCCATAACGGCACCAGGGTGCTTGCCAGCAGTTGGTCGACCATCTGTTCCCGCCTGTGTTGCCGCGCCGATCGGCGGCGTCAATACCCGTATACGGCCGCCGATCGTTTACATTGAGGAATAGTGTACCCGGAGTGTGCAAGCACGGGGTTCGCTGCGCTACATTGGGCGGAGGAGGAGCCTGCCATGCGTCATCGAAAGTCACTGCCAATCAGTTTGATACTCGTCCTTTGCGCTGCGTGCGCGGCCCCGCCGGCGGACGACGATGTCGTCGTTACGCTCTTGTTCACCAACGACATGGAAAGCGCCTACGACCCGGTGCCCGCATGGTGGCGAGACGACATCGAGCGCATCGGCGGCCTCGCGCAACTGGCGACATTGATCAAAGAGATCCGCCGCGATGAACCGAACGTGTTCCTGTTCGACTCGGGCGATATCTTCACGGGCGCATTGTCGCAGGTGACCGATGGTGAACTGATGTTCGAGTTCATGATCACGATGGGCTATGACGCGATGGCCATCGGCAATCACGAGTTCGATTACAACGAGACCGTGCTCGAATGGCAGAAGAACCGCGCCGCGTTCCCCGTGCTTGGCGCCAACCTGTTCTACAAGGACACGAAACACCCCTACTCCCAGCCGCACGCAATCATCGAGCGCGGCGGCGTTCGCATCGGCGTCATTGGCACACTCGGCCAGGACGCGGCAGCGACTGCGATCGCAAAGGACCACATCGATGAACTCGACGTCATCTCCCCGGCCGTCGCCGCGCAGCGCTCGGTCGACGAGATCGCTGATGATGTCGATCTCGTCGTGCTGCTGACGCACCAGGGCCACACGGCGCCGATGCAGACCGATGCCGAGGCGGATCCGCGACTCGACCGCGACATCGACAAGGACATTGCGCTTGCCGATACGGTCACCGGTGTCGACGTGCTCTTCGGCGGCCATGCCGATGCCGGCACCTGGGAGCCGGTCGTCAGCCCGAAACACGGCACGCTGATCATGCAGACCTTTGGCCAGGCCTTCTACCTCGGCTTCCTCCAGCTGACGCTCGACGCCGAGACCCGGCAGGTCGTGGGCTACGACGGCAAACTCGTACCCGTCGATGCGGGAAGGCTCGAGCCCGACCCGGTCATCGAGCGAAAGTACACCGCGTATCGTGCCGCGCATCCCGCGATCACCGAGGTCGTCGGTCGCGCCGAGTCGCGCATGAACCGCAAGTACTTCGACGAGTCGACGATCGGCAACCTCATGACGGACATCATGGCCGAAATGACCGGTGTCGACATGGCGCTGCTCGGATCGGGCGCGATTCGTGCCGACCTGGCGGCTGGTGACGTCGAGATCAGCGACGCGCTCGACATCAGCCCGTTCGTCGACCCGACGGTCGTCACGCGCATGACCGGGGCGCAATTGATCGAAGCACTGGAGCAATCGTTCACACAGTTGCGAGGGCTACTCCAGGTCTCGGGGCTCGAACTCGTCTACGACCTGTCGCAGCCCGAGTACCAGCGAGCCGTATCGATAAAGCACAACGGCCGCGAGATCGATCCCGATGCAATGTACGACGTCGCGGTGGCCCGGTTCCTGGCCCTTGGCGGCGATCATTACGACGTGTTCACCGAGACGACGATCATCAGCGAGCATGCCGCGCTAGGCGACCTCATGATCGAGTATTTCAGGAAGCACGAAAGCGTGCCCGCACCGACGCTCGGGCGCCAGACGGATCGGTCAGCGGCCCGGCCATAGACCGGCCACCCAAACGCGTATAATCGCCGAAAAACCGGGGGCCGGGCTTGAAGGCATTCCTTACAGAACTCAAGGACCGCAAGGTCTTTCGTGTCGCGATCGTCTATCTCGTGGCCGGCTGGCTGGTCATGCAGATCGCGGACGTCATGTTCCCCGCCCTCGGGCTGCCGGAGTGGTCCGTCACGCTCGTTGCGGCCTTCCTGATCGTGGGCTTTCCGGTCGCGCTGGTACTGAGCTGGGCCTACGAGGCCGGGCCCGGCGGCATTCGCCGCGACAGGCGCGACACGGACAATGCCCCTGCGAGCGCCGACGACAAGTCCGTCGGCGTACTGCCGTTCGCCGATATGAGTCCGGGCAAGGACCAGGAGTATTTCTCGGACGGCCTGACCGAGGAGTTGCTCAACGTCCTCGCGCAACTGCCCGGCCTGCGCGTTTGCTCGCGCACCTCGAGTTTCTCGCTGAAGAACGCGAACGCCGACATCCACACCGTGGCCGAGAGGCTTGGCACGGCTTACGTCGTCGAAGGCAGTGTGCGCAAAGCCGACGACAACCTGCGAATTACTGCGCAGCTCATCGAGGCCGCGTCCGACACACACCTGTGGTCACAGACCTACGACCGCGAACTCGACGACGTGTTCGCCATCCAGGACGACATCGCCCGGCAGATCGCCAGGGTCCTGCAGGTCAAGCTGCTGCCCGACTCCCTGCCATCGCCTACGACGGACGACGTCGAGGCCTACGAGTACTTCCTGCGGGGCCGCAATTTCTTCAACCGTCTCGGTCACCAGAACATCCGCAATGCCATCGGCATGTTCGAGAAAGCCACGATCGCCGACCCGGAGTTTGCCCGCGCCTGGGCCGGGCTGGCGCTGGGCCACGCCTACTGCGTCCTGCTCTACGGTGCCGGTGCCGCCGACATGCATGCGGCCGACGAGGCAAGCAGTCGCGCCATCGCGCTGAGCCCGAAACTCGCTGACGGCTATGTGGCCCGCATCGTGGTTTGCTCAGCCGGTTCGCGCGGGAAGGAAGCCGAGGCGGCGTTCAGGAAAGCCGTCGAGCTCGATCCCGACAACTTCGAGGCCTACTACCATTTCGGCCGCTACATGTACAAGCAAGGCAAGCTCGAGCGGGTCATCGAACTCTGGGAGCGGGCGCGCGAGATCGATCCGGACGACTTCCAGACGCCTAACGTCAGCGTCGGCGTTTACGAGCACCTGGGTGACACGGACGGGGCGCTCCAGGCCGCGCAGGACGGTGCCCGTACGGCCGCCCTGTACGTCGAACAGCACCCGGAAAACGCCCGTGCCTGGATGCTTGGCGCAAACGCCTTCTATCACCTGGGCGACAGAGACAAGGCAATGCAGTTCGCGGAAGCCGCGCTGCAGGCCGACCCGGACTCCGAAGACACACTCTACAATGGTGCCTGTCTCTATGCGCGCGCCGGTGAAATCGAGAAGTCGCTGGATTGCCTGGAGCGCGGAGGAGTCCACGACACCGACTGGATGGACAACGATCCGGATCTCGATCCCTTGCGAGGCGAGCCGCGGTTCCAGGCTTTGATGGCGAGGCTACGCAGCAACGCCTCCTGACACGCGGAGATTCAGTCTCCCGGCTCGTACCTGTTCAGCCAGTCGTTGATCTGGCTCCGCAGCATGATCAGGGTCACCGAGCCGTTGCCCAGCGCCTGGTCGTGAAACTCGCGGATATCGAAATCGTCACCCAGTGTGGCCTCAGCCTGGCGGCGCAGGCGGATAAACTCCAGCTCGCCGGCGCCGTAGGTCGTCATCTGGCCCGGCCAGACGACGATCCGGTCCACGTAGGTGGCCGCCGCTTCCGGGGTCCAGTGAGTCTGCTTGCTCAGCGTGTACTCGATCGCCTCGTCCCGGCTCCACCCCATGGCATGAATGCCCGGGTCGACGACCATGCCGGTCGGCAGCCCCGACAGCATTTCCAGGGTATTGCGATCCGAGGAGTACAGGCCCATCTCGTTCGCGAGCGTTTCGGTGTACCTCGCCCAGCCCTCGATGAAGCCCGAGTTGCCGATATAGCGCGTGACCGGGTGAGCAGCACTGCGTTCCTGCGCCAGCGCTATCTGCAGGTGATGGCCCGGATACGCTTCATGGAAGGACAGGCTTTCCACGGAACCGCGAGTCTGTTCTTCGGGCTGGAACAGGTTGATAAAGTACGTGCCGGGCAGCGCCCCGTCATCGGATGCGGGGACGTACCGGGACGTGGAACTCTGCTCCTGGTATTCGGGCACGGGCTTGATGACGACGTCGGCCTCGGGCACTTTCCCGAACCACAGCGGCGTTGCCTCGCGCGCCCGATTCACGGCAGCAGTCGTGTACTCGAGCACTTCCTCTCGCGACTCGAACCGATTCGACTCGTCATCGTTCATGCGTGTTCGTATTTCAGCCAGATCGCCGGTTTCGAAGACGCGTTCGCCCACAACCGTGATCTGCTCTTCCCGAAGGGCAACAGCCTCCTTGCCGGCCTCGAACATCTCTTCGGGCTCATAGGGCAAGGTGGTGTATGTCCGCAGTTGCGCCACGTAGCAGGCTGCGCCGTTCGGCAAGGCCGCAACAGCAATTTCCGTGCGCGCACGGTCGTGGTACTCGTCGACGAGAAAGTCGCGATAACGCTGCATGGCCGGGTAGATGTCATCCTCAATCAACTGCGCCAGCGCTTCGCTGAATGCGTCGTCTTCTGCCGTGACGGCCGGGGCATATAGCGGGGATTCGCTCGAATTCATGCCAAGCAGGCTGTCGATCTGTTCGACGACCAGGCTGACATTGCGCTGCGGTGCGCTGTACCCGGCTCCCAGTCCGTCCCTGAGGTTGTCGATTTCGTTGTCGATATACGCAGGAATCCGCTGCCAGCGGGCCAACGCCCATGCCGTCTCCTCGTCTGTCGACGCCGGCTGTGCGGTCGCCAGCTCACCGAGCCAGATCTGCCAGCCCCACACCTGGTCGATATTCCAGCCGTGGGTTTCGCATACCCGGGAATCGCGCGATGCCTCGAGGCTCTCGAGCAAAATGCCGTAAGGCAGCCAGGCATCCGACCCTTCCAGCAGATCAGGATCCACGGACGCAAGATCGGCAAGCAGCTGGTCCTCCACCGCCTGCCACGCTGCGCGACCTTCGGGCGTGTTGTCGGTCAGGCGATCGTGGGATTTGCCCTCGATCCGGTAAAACGTCGCCATCTCCGGAAAATGCTCGAACCACGCCTCTATATAGGTATCGGCTGTCGCCATTACTGCCGCCTCGGCGCTGTCGGTCGTTTCGGCTGGCGCTTCAGTCGTCTCCGGGGAGCAGGATACGAGCGCCAGCCCCAGCAGGCATGTAATGGTCAACTCAAAAATTGGTTTTGGCACGACGTATGCCTCCAACAGCCAGGGAATTGGCTCCTGCCTATTTTTCTTTCGCCAGCCGCGCTTCGGCTGCTTCGACCATGGCGATATAGCGCGGTTCGTCGCGCAGCAGCTCGAGGTCCGGGTCCGCCTTCGCATAGGGCAGGAAGGTTTCGGTAATCGTTTCGTAGACCGGGCCCATCATTTCCAGCGCTGCTTCCTTGTCCTGCAGATATACACACAAGGCGCAGCCGAAGTTGTAACGCATGTTGAGGTTGTCGGGGTCGATCAACAGCGCGCGTTCCATGCGAGCCTTTGCGCGATCGCCCTCCCCGAGCGCTGCCAGCGCATAAGCGCTGTAGCCCGCAACCATGGAGTTGTTCGGGTCGTGTTCGAGGACGGCCTCGGTGCGTTCGAGCGTCATCTCTCCGGCGCGGCGGGCGCCGGCAGAATCGCCCAGCGCCGTGTATATGCTGATCAGGATCGAGGAGGAGTTGAGATCCGTTTGCATCAGGGCGGCCGCTTTTTCATAGTAGCGCGCTGCCTCGGCGTATTCGTGAAGCTGGTAGTTCAGGCGGCCTGCCGAACGATTGACTTCGTAAGACTCGGGATCGGCCTCGAGCGCAATGGCGACCTCTTTCGCTGCCTCTTCGGCCTCACCGTCGCCCAGCAGGAGCTGGGCCTTGATCGCATGCGCTTCGGCAAGGTTGGGGTTCAGTTCCAGCGCACGATCAACGGAGGCCATCCCCTCGTCCGACGTACCACCGTGAGCCTCGCGCAACCGCCGGTACCCGATCGCCATCAGCGTCCAGGCCAGCGCATACTCCGGATCGATCTCGATAGCCCGTTTGCAAAGTCGGATGATGGCTTCGGAAGCGCGCGGGTCAATGTCGTTGCTGTTGACGTAAGCTTGCCGAGCCATCAGGTAAAAGTTGTGGGCCTCTGCGTTGCCGGTGCTGCGCCGCTCGATGGCTTCCTTTTCTTCCGGCAGCAACCTGAGCCTCAGCGCCTTGACGATAGCTTCCGAAATCTCGTCCTGCAGCGCGAAGATATCGCTCGAGTCGCGATCATAGCGCTCTGCCCAGATGTGGTTGTTGGTGCTGGCATCGACCAGCTGGGCACTGATGCGAACGCGTCCACCGGCCTTGCGGACGCTGCCTTCCAATACGTGACTCACATTGAGATCGCTGGCCACTTTCGGAATGTCGACATGCTCACCCTTGTACATGAACGCGCTGTTTCGCGAAGTGATGCCCAATGCCGAGACCTTGCTCAGGTCCGTGATCACGTCTTCGGTGATGCCGTCGCTGAAATACTCCTGCTCCGGGTCGCCGCTCATGTTGACAAAAGGCAGCACGCAAATTTTGAAGAGCGGCCCTTCCTTTTCCTCGGGCGACGCCGCGCCGCCCGCCGGGCTCCCGGCCTGTGCCGGGGCGCGCGCAATCATGCCGCCCAGCGCGTCCAGCAACTCCTGCACTGGCGGACTCGAGGGATCTTCGCCCCAGCTGTCGAGATCGATCGTGTGGATAGCGCGCACGTCCATGGGCAGACGCGCATTGTCGAATCGGACCGGCACCAGGATGCCGCGGTCGGCGCCTTCACGTGCCTCGCCCCGCACCCATCGTGACGCAACCGACGTCGGTGTCCAGACGACCACCACCGCCTTGGCGGCATCAATCTCGGCATCGATCTGGTCATCGAATTCCTGGCCCGGCGTAATTTCGGGATCCCACCAGACCGTCCATCCTTTTGCGAGAATGGCCTTCACCAGCGGCGCGACACGGGACTTGTCGCTGCGAGCATAGGATACGAAAACATCAGCCATGCGTGGCCGATCCTGGGTTCATCTGTTGCCCCTGTTATTCTTGTTGGGCAAGGATAACCCAGCGGCGAAGATTGCGATAGCAACGGGAACGTCACTCGTTCTCAGCGTCGCGGGCTCATCGCGACCCCATTGACGGGCATTTTATTGGCGCCGATTGCCGGGCCGAGCGGAATCCACCAGCACCTGAGTGACGCCCGGGTCCGGATATCCGACGATAAGCGAACTGGCCTAAGTCATTGATTTTAATCGCCGTTGACTCCACAACACTGCGTAAAAGCAGTTATGATGCGGCGTATGGGGCTTTTCGCCGAACTCAAACGCCGGAATGTTATCCGTGTTGGCACGGCTTACGCGGTTACGGCATGGCTACTGATCCAGGTAGCCGCCACGACTTTCCCGTTGTTTGGTTACGACGAAACACCGGCGCGAATCGTCGTCATCATTTTCGCCGTCGGCTTTATCCCGACACTGGTCCTCACCTGGGTATTTGAACTCACGCCAGCAGGTCTCAGGAAAGACTCCGAGGTCGACCGGTCGCCGAAGGTCGACGTGACGGCCGTCAAGCGATTCGACCGCATCGTAATGATCATTCTTGCTGTCGCCGTCGCGTTCTTCTCCTTTGACCGCTTCGCATTACAAAAGCAGCGTGAACTCGAGTTCGCCAAGAACATCCGAATTGAAATTCTGTCCAGCGCAATCGCGGCCTACCAGACCAACAAATCGATCGCCGTCCTCCCGTTCACCGATCTGAGCGCGGACAGGGACCACGAGTACATTGCCGATGGCATCGCGGAAGAATTGTTGAACCAGCTCGGCAAGCTCGAAGAACTCAACGTCGCGAGTCGACGATCGTCTTTCACCTTCAAAGGCACGACCGAAACCTCGGCTGCTATCGCAAGCAAGCTCGGCGTGGAGTACTTGCTCGAGGGCAGCGTGCGCAAGGATGACGAGCAGCTGCGCGTTACGGCGCAGCTCGTCGAGATTCGTGAAGGCGCTGAGCGACAAGTCTGGTCCCGGTCATTCGACGAGACATACGGGAATATCTTTTACGTCCAGGAAGAAATCGCCAAAGCCGTTGCAGCCGCGCTGAGCATTGCACTCGATGTCGATGGGCGAAACCATCTACCCGGCACCGGTACCGACAACATCCAGGCGTACGATGCTCTCCTCGAAGGGCGCGATGCCATGGCAAGACTGGGCCCTGCTTATGCGGAACCGCATTATCGAAGGGCAACCGAGATTGACCCCGAATATGCCCAGGCATGGCTCGCCAGTGGCGTCTCGGTGGGTCTGCAGACCGACAAAACAGCACCCGCGGATACACAGCGGCATGTTGAACGCGGTCGCGACCTGGTCATGCGGGCTATCGAGCTGGATCCGACGCTTGCGGAGGCCTATGCGCGTCTCGCCGCGTTCAATCGCGTACTGGGCGACTTTCCCGCAGCGTTCGATGCGGCAAACACAGCGGCGGAGCTGGCGCCAGGCGATATAACAATCCAGATGTCGCGAAACGGCTTCTTCCATCGTCTCGGCCACATCCGCGAAGGCATTCGCGGGGCCGAACTTCGACGCCAGATCGAGCCATTGGCCTATTTTCGCGCACAGACGCTGGCGGAGCTGTATATCCAGAACCGCCGGTATGACAAGGCGCGGGAGATTCTCGAAATCTCGAGCAGTTTCCCTGCCCGGGACGAGCCCAGCATCATCAAGCGTCACTTCTTCATCGCGCTTGCCGAGAAGGACAATGCTGCAGCCGGAGAATTACTGAGAGACTATGCGAATGCTGCGCCGGTCGACGCGCCCTTGCTGTCCCCGGTTATCGACGCATTTGACGCACCGCCCGCACGCCTGCTCGAGACCCTGAAGAGTCGCTACGCCGAAACGGTGAATCTTACGGGCGAGGGCCGGATCATCACGGCAAGTATCGCGGCGCATTTCGGTGACCCGGACTTCGCGCTCGAGGTCCTCGCGGAAGAATTCGAGGTCGCGTTCGGCCGCTTCCACCGCGTGTGGCACCCGTTCTTCAGCGACATGCGTAAAAAGCCCGAATTTCGGCAGATGCTCATCGACATGGGACTCGACCGGATTTATCGCGAATACGGCTGGCCCGACCTGTGTCGGCCACTGCAAAACGACAGCTTCGAGTGCTTTTAGCCCTTATCTCAATGAAATCAGACAGCTAGGTCGGCATAATAAGGTCAGGGGGAGCTCATGCAGGTACTTCCGCGACAATACGCCTTGCCCGGCCTGTCGATGGCCATCATAGGCCTGACACCTTTGGGTGGCCCCGCACTTGCGCAGGACACGTCGGCTCGCGACGCGCTCGAGGAAATCATCGTCGTCGGCACCCGCCGCCAGGACCGCGCGGCAACCGAGACCCCGGTGCCGATCGACGTATTCGACGACCGCGATATTCACAGCGTTTCGTCGCCGGAACTGCTGGACGTTCTTAATAAACTCGTGCCATCCCTGAACGTGGCACGATGGCCGCTCGGCGACGGAGCTTCATTCGTCCGGCCATTCCAGTTGCGAGGGCTGGACTCCGACAAGTCGCTGGTGCTCGTCAATGGCAAGCGACGGCACAGGTCTGCACTGGTCCAGCTCGGCAACTTCGGTACCCATGGCCCCGACCTGGCTGCTATCCCAGGCATCGCCCTGCAGAATGTGGAAGTCCTCCGCGACGGCGCATCTGCAATGTACGGCTCCGATGCCATTGCCGGTGTACTGAACTTCAATCTCAAAGATACACCCGGGGGAATTGAACTGCGCGCGCAGTATGGCGAGTTCGAGATTGGCGGCGAGAACGCCATAATCATCGCCGGTAATGTCGGTCTACCCCTGGGTGACAAGGGTTTTGTAAATATTAGTGCCGAATGGAATGATGCCGAGGCTACGTCGCGAGGCGTGGAATATGACCGCACTATCGCACAGTCAGGGCTGACACCTGCCGAGGCTGCTCTCGTGTCAGGTGTTTTCGATCACGATGGCGATCCGAACACGCCGGACCAGCAACGCTTCGGGCCCGATGCCGCCACCGAGATATACAGCGGCGGCCAGCTCGTGTCGATTTTCCGCGGTAGCGACGGTATTCCGGACGATATCGATACGCGTTTTGCCGACAACCTCAGGTTTGCCGAGATAAGCAAAAGCGAACTCCTGCAGGTATGGGGCCGGCCCAACCGCGACGCGTTCCATGCCGTGATCAATGCCGGATACGACTTGTCCGGCTCGATGTCGCTTTACGGCTGGGCCAACTATTCCGACAGCAATGCAGACCGGAATTCAGGCCATCGGCGTGTTGGCACCTCCGCCCTCGCCATCGTCAGGACGCCTGACGGATCGATGTGGGACCCGCGCGACGTGTTTCCCGCCGGGTTCACGCCGAGGTTCTTCGGTAACGTGATCGATCAGGGCGTGACGGGCGGCGTTAAAGGGCAATGGTCGAATGGCCTGAGTTACGACTTTGGCGGTCGTTATGGCAGCAGCGAGATACGCTACGACATAAAGAATACCTGGAACCCGTCCCTTGGCCCGGCATCGCCGACAACGTTTCATGCCGGCAATCTGATATCGACGGAGACCGGGTTTACGGCCGACTTCACCAGGCCGCTCGAAGTCGGCTTTGCCGACAATGCGTTCCTGGCGTTTGGGTTCGAATTGCGCGAAGAACAATATGAAAGTGAATTCGGCGACCCCGACTCCCATGCGGCAGGTCCATACAACGTCGCAGACCCTTGGGACCTCGAGACCTCGGCTGAGGAAGCGGCAAATGGCGAGAACGGCGGAATTATCGAGTGCCGTGTCCCCGGACTCGAAAGTGTAGGCACGCCGTGCCCGGCACGGGACCCGATCAACAATGTCATGTCGGTCGGGTCGCAGGCTTTTCCCGGCTACGGGCCCTTCTCTGTATTCGACTACGACCGTAACAGCTGGGCTGCGTATGCTGATCTCGAGCTGGATATTACGGCCAGGTTGCTCATCACCGGTGCAGGTCGCTACGAAAAATTCTCCGATTTCGGCGATAACTTTAGCTGGCGGCTGGCGGGCCGGTACGAGTTCACGGATAAATTCGCGGTTCGCGGCTCGGCGGGTACAGGGTTCCGCGCCCCAACCCCCGGCCAGATTGCGACCATCAATGTATCGGGACGCCCCGGCCAGATTGCCGGCGATCCGTTGCTCGTCGGGGTCTTCCCCCAGGATCATCCGGCGGCGCAGGTATTCGGCGCGGTGCCACTCGATGCGGAAACGTCCCGACAATGGACTATCGGCCTGACTTCGAGACCTTCTGAGCGGTTGTCGATAACGCTTGACTATTACCGTATCGATGTCGATGACCGTTTTTTTATGTCGAGTGACTTCCAGGTCGGCCCGACGGAACGCGCTATACTCGTTGCGACCGGAGTACCGGGCGCCGCATCTATCGAGATCGTCAGATTCTTCACGAACGACATCGACACGAAGACCGAGGGCGTGGACCTGGTCGTAACGTATACCAAGGAGTGGGCGGCCGGCGTAACGGATCTGGCGCTCAGTGCCAATTGGAACGAGACGACGGTTACCCGCAGAACGCCGCGACCTGGTGGATTCTTCCTGAGCGATGAGGGCGTATTCGACCTCGAACGAGGTTCGCCACGGCCGAGGGCGATATTCGATATCAGACATTCCTGGGGTGACAACTGGTCGCTACTGTTGCGCGGCAATTATTTCGGCGGTTACGAGGTTATGAACTCTCGCAACCCGAGCCAGATACAAGAGTTTAGTGCGCTGGTGCAGACCGACGTAACGCTGAACTGGAAGTCTGTTGACGACCGTTACGGTCTGACGTTAGGCGGCAACAACGTGTTCGACGAACAGCCCGATCCTGCAGAATTTGGTGCCTGCTGCGGGTTCGTCGTCTTCAGGAGCTCGCTCATGGACTGGCAGGGCCCTTATTACTACTTGCAGGGCCGGGTTCGCTGGTAGCCGCCCCAACCACGTCGAAGACTCTGCGCGTGACACGGCGCAGAAGCAGCAGGTTACCGTGTCGCGATAGAATTTCCTGTACTGCGGACTACACTTCAGTGACGCCATCCCCTGTGTCTGTCGACCGAGCGGGCCTCGAATCAATCGCCGACACGCAGCTCTTCGGGGCACCTGTCAGACATAACGAATATGGTGACTAAAGACCGTACACCACCGGTAGTACGATAGAGAAGCCAGCCCACAAAATCAGAATTAACGGCACGCCCGCCTTGAGAAAGTCGGCAAAACGATAACCGCCCGTGCTCAGGATCAACAGGTTTGTCTGGTAGCCAAAAGGCGTGGCAAAACTCATGTTCGCGCCAAATAGAACCGCGAGGACAAACGGCAGTGGATCGACCTGCAATTGTTGCGCGGCTGCAATTGCGATCGGAGTGCCGATAACAGCTGCTGCATTGTTGGATACGATGTTGGTCAGCACTGCCATGATAAGGATGAATGCACTCAAAATTGCCGGTATCGGCAAGCCTTGCGCAGCGTTGACAAAACCAGCCGCGAGATATTCCGCCATGCCGGTCACAATCAGCGCCTTGCCCATTGCCAGGCTCGCGACGATCAGCAGGATAATGGCGACCGGGAGAGATCGACCGACGTCACGCCAGTCAAGGCATCCGGAAACGATCATCAGGCCCACGCCGATAAACGCCGAGACCGAAATCGGCAGCAGGCCGGTCGCTGCAGTCCCGATCACCAGCGCCAGCACGAATAGCGCCCGCTTGGCACGATGTCGCCTGGGAAGGTCGGTCGTGCCATCAACAACCAGCATCTTGCGATCGGATTTCAGGGCATCCAGTGCCTTGTGCGTGCCCTGCACCAACACAACGTCACCGGCACGCAGGCGTACCGAACCCGGAACCGGCGCCGTGCGCTGGCGCGGCAATCTCGCCCTATGCACCGCCAGCAGAATCAAACCCAGAGAAGAACCCAGGGCATCGTCCGACATTCTCCGACGATGCAGGGGCGAGCCGGCGGTGATGACGATTTCGGCCAGCTGCTGCTCGCTCTCTTTCGGCAATTCTGAACCCGGCTCATCCGCAGAGTCGAAAAGTGTGGCCCCGATTTCCGTCTCGAAGTGTTTCAGATTCTTCGGCGTGTCTTTGACGCACAGACGATCGCCGGCCTGTAGTACGACCGAAGGCATTTTCGCCAGCAGCAAGGTTTCACCTCGCCGAATTTGGTCAACGCGCATTTCGCGTTGCGTTTTGTCCAACACTTCCTTCAAGGTCTTGCCCACGGCAAATCCATCCTCGCGAATGGTGAGCTGGGCATCGAACAGGCGCGGCTGGGTATCAATCATCGGCATGGCCCGATCCGGCAGTAAGCGCGGCACAACCAGCCATATATAAAGCAGCCCGACCGCGCCCACTATTACTGCCGGGAGCGTGATGTCGAACATTGCGATATCGGCGATGCCAAGATCTCGCGTAATCCCGACGACCAGCAGGTTCGTCGAAGTACCGATGGTTGTCGTCATACCGCCAATAATGGTTGCGAGCCCCATCGGCAACATGAAACCTGATACCGAAAGCTTGGCTCGCAAAGCGATACCGACGAGAATCGGAATCATCAGTACGACGATTGGCGTGTCGTTAACGAACGCACTCATAACAAACACGGCGACCAGCATGAGCAGCAGCGCTGCTTTTGGCCGTTTCGACCACAGCCAGGCTGCAAATACGGCCACCGGCTGCAGTGCGCCCGTGGTCTCGAGGGCTTTACCAATCACGATCAGCGAGCAAATCGCGACCAATGCCTCATTGCCGAAGCCGAGCAGGAACTGTGCCGGGTCGACCGGTACTCCGTCTACGTCGTAAGTAAAGAAATGAAATCCGACAAGCAGCAGGACAATTACGGCGAGACTCGAGGATTCCAGCGGCAGCCTGTCGCGCGTAAACAGGATCAGCGCCGTCACGATCAAGGCGACGACGGCGATTCCGTGTGCATCCGGCGTAATCGTCTGCGTAGACATATCGCGGTACACCGCTCATTGAGGAACGAACGTTTGCGTGGCACCCAAGCTACCAGTTTATAGCAAACGGCAGCACCGCACATGCGGCCATTGTGGCAAAGCCTTGCATTTAGTTGCAGTGGCGCTTTTTGACTCCACCCAGGTGCCGCCGTTGTAACGGAGAGCTCCAAACTGCCGCCGGGCGTCTCTGGCAGGTGCTGTTCCAAATGGCTCGGCACCACCCTACTATTCACCTTATGTTCCTGATCCTCATCGGCGCCATCATCGGCGCGCTTTTCGGTTCGCTGCCGGGCGCGATCATTGGCGGCCTTATCGGCTACGGTGCCGGCATTGCGCTCAGGCAGTCGATCGTTGGTGGTTTGCGTGTCGCGCAGTCGCAGCTCATCGACTCGACCTTTAGCGTCATGGGTGCGCTGTGCAAGGCCGACAATGTTGTTACCCGCGACGAGATCAAGGCCGTGGAACGCGCTTTCGAGATGTTGAACCTCGACAGCGAGCAGCGCGAGCAGGCTAAAGCCGCCTTCACCCGAGGCAAGCAAGCCGATTTCAATCTCGACGCCGCCGTCGACGACTTCGCACGATTAAGCCACCGTCGCGGCCCGCTCGTGCAGCTCTTTTTGCAGCTGCAGATCATGGCCGTGGCGGCCGACGGGCGTATCGACCCGGCCGAGCACACGATGATGGTGCGCGTCGCACGCCGGCTGGGCCTGCACGAGGTCGACGTGTCGCGGCTCGAGGCGCTGCTGCGCGCCGCAACCGGCGGCCCGTCAGCGGCCGGCGCGCCGCCGCCAAAGGACCGGCTGGCCGATGCCTACGCCGCACTCGGGGTAACGCCGGATAACAGCGCGGCCGAGATCAAGCGCGCCTACCGCAAGCTCATCAGCCAGAACCACCCCGACAAGCTGGCCGCTCGCGGTCTGCCGGAGAGCATGCGCGCCGTCGCCGAGGAACGCTCGCGCGAGATCAACTCGGCCTACGACCTGATCAAGGCCGCTCGCAGTGACCTGAAATAGCGTCGCCGGTTTTATCTTCAGACCGCGACGACACTATTGTGCGATGGGCTGGTATGATGCTCGGCCCCGACATCACTGCAGACCAATCATGACCAGACCGACCAGATTCCTGGCTGTCGTGGCGGCCGGCCTGGTGCTGACCGCGTGTGGCAAATCCGAAGACGTGGCCGACACGGCCGCACCGCAACCGCCGGAGTCCGCGGCAGACACCGCGCTTGACCTGGGCCTGGCGGCAATAAGCCGGGACCGAATCGAGTCTCATCTTGTCTTTCTTGCCGGTGACGACATGCAAGGACGGATGACAGGCACGCCCGAGTACGACGAGGCGGCGGCCTATGTCGCCCGACAGTTCGAGGAAATCGGGCTCGAGGCCGGCGGTGAAGATGGCACCTGGTTCCAGGCGGTACCGATGCTCGCGCAGCGGATAGACGTGGACTCGGCAAAAGTCGTGTTCCACCGCGACGGAGAGCAGATGGCGCAGCGTTGGCAGGAAGATTTCGTCATGGCCGGCGATGTCGTCCGGCCGGAGACGGCAGTCACCGCGGAGGTGGTGTTTGCCGGTTTCGGCGTGCATGCGCCCGACATGAACTATTCGGATTACGACGGCATCGACGTCGCAGGGAAAATTATCGCTGTCTTCGGCGGCGCGCCGGATTCTTTCCCGCACAATGAGCGCGCGTACTACTCGTCGGGGCTGACGAAAGCAGAAGAAGCCGTGCGTCGCGGCGCCATCGGCTTTATCGGGCTGCGGTCACGAACCGACCAGAAACGCTATACGTGGAAACGGGTATCGGAGAATGCGGGCGTTCGCCCGGGCATGTCGTGGATCAACCTGTCGGGTGATGTGGCCAACTATTTCCCCGAACTCGAGGGCGGCGCGCTGATCAACGTGCCGCCGGCCGAACAGCTGTTCAGTCGTTCGCCTATTACGTTCGAGGACGCACTCGACGCCGCCGATGCTGGAACGCCGATGTCGACGCCACTCGGTGTTGAAGTCACGCTCGCGAGAAAGACGAACCATGAGTCGATCACCAGCCCGAATGTTATCGGCATTCTTCGTGGCAGCGATCCCGAACTCGCCGACGAGTACGTTATCTATACCGCGCACCTCGACCATGTCGGTTTGGGCGTGCCGGTTGACGGCGACACGATTTACAACGGCATGTACGACAACGCGATGGGCTCTTCGCAGCTCATCGAGACGGCGCGTGCGTTCGCTGCGATGCCCGAGCCGCCCAGGCGTTCGATCGTTTTCATCGCACTCACAGGCGAAGAACGCGGACTGGTCGGATCCGACTACTACGCCCACTATCCGACCCTGCCCGGCGACGCGATCGTGGCGAACGTCAATCTCGATATGCCGTTATTCCTGTTTCCGCTCGCCGACATCATCGCGTTTGGCGCCGAACATTCATCCCTCGAGGGCGTGATCAGCGAGGCGATTGCCGCGGAGGATTTTGACCTTACGCCGGACCCGATGCCCGAAGAAGTCATCTTCATTCGCAGCGACCAGTATTCCTTCGTCAAACAGGGCGTCCCTGCCGTTTTCCTCGTGCCCGGATTTACGTCGTCCGACCCCGACATTGACGGCCAGCCCGTGTGGCGCGATTTCCTGCAGACCCACTACCATCAGCCGAGCGACGACCTCACACGGCCGATCGACTGGCCCTCGGCAGAACGATTTGCCCGCGCGAATGTCCGAATCGGCTTCGCGATCGCCAATGATGATGCCCGTCCGACCTGGAACGAAGGCGACTTTTTTGGCGAAAAATTTGGTCGGTAACTTCGCCCGCTCGTCGCTATTGCGAGCCCGACGAAGCCGCGCGGTGCAGCGGCGAAAACTGCATCAGGGGAGTCTGGCCCGCGGATATTAGCTGCGCAGCCGCATTAGTTGCGCGAACTCACCCGCATCGAAGAACGAGCCCCTGCAGGAAGTGCATTCCTCGTACTGGATGTGTAGTTGCTTCGGGTCGACCCTGCGCAACATACCGCCATCGCAGCGCGGACATCGGTAGCGGTCGATCATGTTCGTTTGCACGCCCGTTGAAGGATCGCCGGTATCGATGGCTGCCGCCGCCTCCTCATGTCGCAGCCAATCACTTTCTCCTGCGTCAAACCAGATGCCCTGGCACGACTTGCAGCGATCGACCTCGACGCCCTCGTAGACGAAGGCTTCCATGTCGCTCCGGCATTTGGGACAAATCATCGTATCTCAGGCTGTCGGGTTCGCGGAATTGGTCATGGGGTTCTTCGCCATCGGCTAGAATTGCGTCATCTTACATCGTCGCCTGCGGAGATTTGGTCTTGCTCACCCAACTCAACGACATAGAGGCCCGGGTTATCGGCTGCCTCATCGAAAAATCCGTCGTCACACCCGATCAGTATCCGCTGACGCTGAACGCCCTGACGAACGCCTGCAACCAGAAGTCATCGCGCAATCCCGTCATGTCGCTGACGCAGGGCGAGGTGCAGCACGCCATTCGCGAACTCGAGGCAAAGCACCTCGTGCGGACCGACGAAAATTTCAAGAGCCGCGTCGAGAAATACGTGCAGCGGTTCTGCAACACGCGCTACAGCAACCTGCAGTTCAGTGACGCCGAACTTGCCGTCGTCTGCCTGCTATTGCTGCGCGGGCCGCAAACACCGGGCGAACTCCGCTCGCGTAGCGGTCGCCTGTACAGCTTCGACGACAACGCCGATGTAGTCCAGGTCCTTGCGGGCCTGGTCGAACGCGAGCCGGATCCACTTGTCGTCAAGCTGCCGCGAACGCCGGGCCGCAAGGACTCGGAGTACATGCACCTGTTCTCAGGGCCGGTCGATGTCGAGGCCCATGCCAGCCAGGCTCGCGAAACCCGGTCGGAGAGTTCCCGCGAACGGCACGGCGATGCGGAGTTGGCCGAGCGCGTCAGTCAGCTCGAAGCCGAGGTCGCCGCGATCAAGGCAAAGCTCGGCTGATACGCCGGTACCTGTTCCATCCAGGTGAGAATCAGCTCAACCGTATCGGTAGCTCGCGGACGCGCTTGCCCGTCGCCGCAAAGATGGCATTCGTGACGGCAGGCGCAACGGGCGGCAAAGGCCCTTCGCCAAGGCCGCGCGGCGCATCGGCGCTATCGGCGAAGTAAACGTCGATCTCCGGGATCTCTCGCATGCGGCAGAACCGGTAGTCGTGGAAATTGCTTTCCTGGACGATGCCGTCGCGGACCGTGATCCTGCCGTGCAATGCAGTCGACAGCCCCTCGACGATGCCCCCTTCGACCTGGTTGCGCGCACCCTGCGGGTTGATGACGCGACCGCAGTCCACCGCGCACGTGATCCTGTCGACGACGACGTTGTTGTTGTCGACCGTGACCTCGGCAACTTCGGCCACCCAGGCCCCCTGGTTGTAGCTCGCCGCGATGCCGCGACCCCTGCCCTCCGGCAACGGCGTGCCCCAGCCCGATTTCCCGGCGGCGAGTTCGACGACACGCCGTAGCCGGGACGCGTCGAACCTGAAGTCCTCGCGCACCTGCACGTACTGCTCGTCGCCGATCAGTGCGAGCCATAACGCCAGCGTGTCGATGCCATGTGCATGGGCGAGTTCATCGATGGCGCTCGAAACGACGAAGACGTTGCCCGAGTGCTCGGTCGCCCGCCATTGCCCGAGCGGGATTCGCGCCGGCACCGCGACGTACTCGAACAGCAGGTTGGCGACAAACCCGGCCGGGAACTCGAAGTTGTAGATCTCGGCGGGCGAACCGTCGCGCTCGAGGTAGATCTCCCGGGGATGACTCACGACCTTCTGGTGCCAGTCGCTGATGCGCCCGTCCCGCACCGAGGCTCGCACACGCTGCACGTTGCCCGGGCGGAAGTAATCGTGGCGAACATCGTCTTCGCGCGGCCAGACGACCTTGACCGGACGCCGGAACTGCCTCGCGAGCAGCACCGTGTCGGTAATGAAGTCGGCGTAGTAGCGCCGGCCGAAGGCGCCACCCGAGCGCATCACGTGAATCGTGACATTGTCCTGCGGGATACGCAGCACCGTGGCGACGGCCTCGGCCGCCATCGGCGGGTTCTGCGTCGGCGCCCAGACTTCGGCCGCGTCCCCGTCCACGCGCGCCGTGCAGTTCATCGGCTCCATCGGTATGTGGGCGAGATAAGGCAGCTCGTAGACGACATCGATGTCGGTATCGGCGGCGACCGCGTCACCGTCGCGCCGCACCTCGAGCGCCTCGTCGTCGAGGCCCTGTTCAAACTGTTGCATCAGTTCATCGATGTCGTCGCCATCATCCGGCATCTGCCACTCGACCTCGAGCTTGCGTGCGCCCTCGAGCGCTGCCCAGGTGCTTGTCGCGAGCACGGCCACGCCCGACACGAAGTTCGGGCAGTTCGGGAGGATGATCCGGCCGCCGTGGTCGACGTTTTTCAGCATATGAAAGTCGACAACGCCCGGAACGGATTTCGCGGCGGTCGCATCGAACGAGACCGGCTGGCCATCACCATGGGGGCAGCGTTTGACGACGGCATAGAGCATGCCCGGCAGCTGCAGGTCGAAGCTGTACTGCTGCGCCCCCGTCAGCATGGGCTCGAGATCGACATCGGGCACTGACGTGCCGACCAGCGTGAAGTCGTCCTCGCTTTTCAGCGGCGGATCCGCCGGCACCGGCAGGGATGCCGCCTTAGTGGCGAGTTCGCCGTAGCCGAGCCGTGTACCTGTCGCGTCATCGACGACGTAACCATTGCGTGTGGCGAGATCTGTCGCTGGTGCGTTCAACCTGTGTGATGCCGCGCCCAGCAGCATCGCCCTCGCCGTCGCGCCCGCCTGGCGCATTGCCGCGTAATTGAGCCGGATGCTCAGGCTGCCGCCCGAGAACTGGTTGTCGAGGCGCGGATCCCAGTCGGCCTGCTCGACGCGTACCGTGTCCCAGCCAACATCGAGTTCCTCGGCGATGATCATCGGCAGCGCCGTTTTCACACCCTGGCCCATCTCGGGATTCTGGGCATACAGGGTAATAACACCGTCTTCACCAATGCGGATCAGCGGGTGAAGCTCTGATACCGCGTCGGCCGCGCGCCCCAGTTTAGGAATTCCGATCACGAGCCCCAGGCTGCTGACAGCGCCCAGGCGGATGAAGTCGCGACGATTAATCACAGTAATACTCCCCGGCGTGCCTGACAGGCTAGACCACCCGGGGACCGGGTGCCACCCCGATCGTCGCTGCAAGCAAGCGGTTCGTCGCAAGCAGAGGATGCGCGACGAGAGTGCGTGACACGGCTTACGCGCTAAACGCCCGGTAGTCTTTCTCGAGCCCGGCCAGGGCCTTTTTGAAGAGTTTCTCACCCGCCTCGGGACTTGCCAGCGACGGGTTGGAGCCGATGCGCCCATCCGGGAATCGGCGCCGGTAGTCGGCAGCGTCGTAGAAGGGACCGGTCGGTGCGATCGGCGGGTCCATCTCGGCCGACTTGATGCTGTGCGGGTAGACGTACTGCGTCAGCGATACCTCGCCACACGTCGCGTGGCTGCCCTCCGCCTCGCCAAACAGTTCCTCGCTCAGCGCCATGACGCCCTCGGCCTGCCACCAGTTGACGAGCTTGCAGCGCACTTGTGACCGATCCGCCGCGGTCATTGCCATGCTCGATTGCGCGTAGATCTCGGCAAAGGCTGCGTTCACGGTGGCCACGTTGCCGCCGTGCCCGTTCAGGAAGTAGAAGCGCTCGAAGCCGTGCCGGATCAGCGAGTTGACAGTGTCCTGGATCACGGCGATCAGGGTCGAAGGGCGCAGCGTGACCGAGCCCGCGAAACCGAGGTGATGCTGCGCCATGCCGACGGCGATCGTTGGCGCGACCAGCGCGCCGGTCTTTTCCCCGAGGGCGACGGCCAGCGACTCGGGGCACAGTGCGTCGGTGCCGATCAGCCCGTTGGGGCCGTGCTGTTCCGTGGAGCCGATCGGCTGAATGATGGTCTTGCTGTCCTGCAGGTAGGCATCCACCTCCTGCCAGGTGGAAAAACGGAGTTCCATGGGTGCTCCTCGAGTACTTCCAGGCCACAGGATAAGGCAAAGCAGCCTAGCCCGCCCGCTTGCCTGCCTCGACCGATCTGGCGTCGAGCCGCCGGTCGAGCATCGGCACGAGCCAGGGTATGAACCGGGCGATGTAATGAATGACCGGTGCGTGCCTGTCCGGGAAGACATGCAGGCGATTGCGGCGCACACCCTTGATCACGCGTGCGACCACGTCGGCAGGTTCCGAGATCAGGGACTCGGGCACCACGCGCGGTTCGTCGTAGCCGTACTGCGGCGAGTCGAGAATCGGAGTGCGACTGAAGCTCGGGTAGATGTTGGTCACCTGCACGCCCGTGTCCTTCAGCTCGTAGGCGAGCGACTCGCCGAAGCCGCGCAGGCCGAACTTCGATGCGCAATACGAGGACAGGCCCCGCGCCCCGATCCAGCCCGCGAGCGACGAGATGTTGACGATGTGGCCGCTGCCGCGCTCGATCATGGCCGGGATGAACAGGCTACACAGCCGCATCGGCGCCAGCAGGTTCAACTGCATCAGGGTTTCCCAATGATCCTGCGGGACATGGTCCGTGCGCCCCGCAACAGCAATGCCCGCGTTATTCACGAGGATATCGGGGATAGCGTCGCGAGATGCGCAGAACTCCGCAATCGAGCTGCACCCCTTTTCCGTTGCAAGATCGGCGACCACGGAAGCTTTGAGGTCGCTGCCTGCATCCTCGATAGCATCGCGCAACGCATCATCGCTGACGTCGGTGAGTACCAGTTTCGCCCCCGCGGCACGGAACTGGCGCACCATCTGGCGGCCAAAGCCGCCGGCGGCACCTGTGATCAGGACGGTCTTGTTGAGGGGGTCGGTCATGGGCAGCCGTGCGGACAGGACATTTCGCTGCGGGATAACATACAGTACATCGGGCCGGGTGTCTGACCCCGTTTCAAATCAAGGCTGCTCGTACAGGACGCCGGTGATCGGCAACCTGACTCCCCGGCACATGCCAATGCTCGATGCCGCTCAGATCAATTGGTCGATGCTGAGCTGCCGCACGATCGAAAACCGGCATTCACCGCAATTTCCGGTGTGATTCTGGCTATTATCGGGTTATCGGGGCGGAGGGTACTCCTTGCATGTCACTGATTGCCGAGCTCAAACGACGAAATGTCGCCCGCGTGGCCGTAGCCTACGCGATCGTGGCCTGGCTGCTGGCGCAGATTGCCGACCTCCTTTTCGGCGCCTTCGGCGCGCCCGACTGGGCGCTCCGGACCTTCGTGATCCTGCTTTTACTCGGCTTCCCCGTCGCACTGCTGCTGGCCTGGGCCTTCGAACTGACGCCGGACGGCATTCGGCGCGAGTCTGCGGCCAGGGCCGACCGGCCAGCCGCAGCGCCCAGTCGCAAGCTCGATGCGGTCATCTTCGGCGTCCTTGCTCTGGCCGTCGCCTTCCTCTTGCTCGACCGCTTTGTGCTCTCCACCGACGACGATAGCGGGAGTGCCACCAGCGCCGAACTTGAGGCATCCATCGCCGTGCTGCCGTTCGACAATCGCAGCGCAAATCCGGAGGACACGCACTTCGTCGACGGCATCCACGATGACATCCTGACCCAGCTCGCCAGGATCAATTCCCTCAAGGTCATCTCGCGCACATCCGTAATGCGCTACCAGGATTCCACCAAGAGTATCCCGGAGATTGCCGCGGAATTGCACGTCGCCACCATTCTCGAAGGAGGCGTGCAGCGCGCCGGCGACTCGGTTCGCATCAACGTGCAGCTCATCGACGCCGTTAATGATGAACACCTCTGGGCCGAGACTTACGATCGCCAGCTCAACACGTCGAATATTTTCGAGATCCAGAGCGAAATCGCAGCCTCGATCGCCCGCTCCTTCCACACAAACCTCGGTTCGAATCTGACGGCCCAGACCGCGGCGGCGCCCACCGACAACCTGCGGGCTTACGACGCCTTCCAGAAAGCCAGCGCCATCCTCGCGACGAGCAACTGGCGCACGTCCAGGGAAGCTGCGGCGCTGCTCGAGGATGCGGTGCTGCTCGACCCGTCGTTCGCGCTCGCCTACGTCGAGCTCGCCCAGATCTATGTCAACCATTACTGGTATTGGAGAGATGAAGCGAACCTGCAACGCGCCAAGTCGGCATTGGATACGGCGCTCGATCTCGTTCCCGGCATGCCCGAAGCGCAGATTGTACTTGCGGACTATTACTACAAGGGATTCAGCGACTTCGGCCGCGCCCTGGAGCTGCTCGACGACGCCATTCCACGCGCACCGCAGTTATCGAGCGCTATCTCCAAACGCGCGTTCGTAATGCGTCGCAGCGGCAAAGTCGAGGAGTCAATCGACCCGCTGAGGGAGGCGGTCGAGCTGGATCCATTGTCGGCCAACAGGCACTACAACCTCGCCCAGACGCTGCATATGGTCGGCCGCTTTGAGGAAGCCAGCGACTACTTCGACAGAGCCGTCGCGCTAGCGCCTGACGACTACACCATGCATGCCGCCAGGGCATACAACCTGCGCGCAATAGACCCGGAATCGACGGCGATCCGCGACCTGTTGGATGATCCGAACTTCAGGGATCGCCAGAGTGTTTTCTGGTTGTTGTATCGCTGGCAGATGGCGCTGCTCGAACGCGATTACGATGTGGCGATGGCGACGCTGCGCAATACCACGTCCAGTCTCCTTGATATCAACCAGGCGTATTACCCCATGGACCTGATGGTCGGCCTGACAGAGTTCCTGATCGGCGACCGCGATGCGGCTCGTACCCGGTTCGAGTCGGCGAAAACCATGCTGCAGAAGGCACGGCAAGAGTCTCCAGAGGATCCGCGAATCCTGGATGCTCTCGCTCTCGCGTATGCGGGCCTTGGCGACGCCGGGCAGGCGAAGGCCGCAGCCGATGCCGCCATCGCCCTCGAGCCCATCAGCCGTGACAGCTTTGGAGGCCCGGCCCGCCTGCTGAATCGGGCCCGGGCGCTTGCAATGCTCGGCGAGGACGACGCCGCACTCGAGGATTTGCGAACCCTGATATCGGTCCCGCTCAACTGGATGCTGGGTCCCGTCATGATTCAGAACGACCCGGCGTTCGAGCACCTGCATGCGAGGCTGGATTAGGCGGCTAGATTATCCAGGCCCGAAGCCACAGCCCCAGCTGAGTGCTGTAACCGATGTCACGCCTTATGACGCGATGCGCGCTATCCAGCACGTAGTAGGACGGAAAGGCCCGGATCTGCCATTGCCGGGCGACATCGGAGTCGCCGAGCACGACCGTGACATTGAGATCGTGACGCTCCACGTAATCACGTACCTCCTCCACAGTGGTCCAGTCGAGAGCGACCGCAACGATCTCGATGTCATCGGCATCCCGCCAGCGGCGCAGCCGGTTCAGGTTGCCGGCGCTGGCCGCGCAGATCCTGCACCAGGGCGCAAAGAAGTAAACCATCGCGGGCCGCGCGCCCACATCCTCGAAGTTGTAGGGCTCTCCCGCAATCGTTACTCCCTGCAACGCGGGCGCAACCTGACCGTCGGCCGCGAGCATGCCGCGCATCTGGAATACGAGCACGCCGAAAAACACAGCGGCCACGAGGCCCGCGTTAAGCAGGAACGAGCGGATCTTCTCCAGGTTCATTGACAATCTACCGATGCGCCCGTCGGCCCGAGGCTGAAGATTCGCCGGGCACCCGTGGGAAATAAATGCCCGATTCTACCAGCGCCGACTTGCGAAATTTTTCGCACGAGCCAGAATTGGTTGACAACAAGAATACCGGGGAAACGATGATGCGGTCAGGCTGTAACCCGATCCCTTTTGGCTGCCTTGGCCTGGAGCAGGCGGCGGGTTCCAAGCAAGACCAGCGCGCCCCGCATCGAGATGGAGACTGAACCTTGACTACGGACACAGCGGCGACGACGGGATCGACCGTGTCGTATGACGCGCCCGGATGGGCGCGCACGATGCGGCGCCTCACAGACTATCTCGTCCTGGATTTCCTCGGGGGGCCGCGGCCCTGGAAGTTCTCCTGGGTCATCAACTTCCAGAAGGCCGGCACCTTCGTTTTCCTGCTCGGCCTGATGGCCTGGTATGACAATTTCTCAGCAGCCGCATGGATCTATACGGCCATGCACGGCAGCTACGGCCTGGTCTGGATCCTCAAGGACGTGGCATTCCCGGACCCCAGCTGGCAGAAGCGCATCACGATTGGCGGCGGGATCAACGCCTTCGTCGGTGTGCTCGGATGGTACTGGGTGTTCGGCTGGCTGCTCGTATCCGGCGTGGCCCAACCCGACTATCCGTTACCCGACTTCGCGTGGTACGGCCTTTGTATCAGCCTCTGCATCCTCGGGTGCGCTATCATGATCGCTGCCGATGCCCAGAAGTACTTTACACTGCGCATCCAGAAAGGACTGATCACCGACGGCATGCATCGCTATGTGCGGCATCCCAATTATCTCGGCGAAATCATGGTCTACGGCAGCTTCGCGCTGATGGTGTGGCATTGGCTGCCCGTGGTTGTCCTGGCATGGGTCTGGCTCGGCATATTCGCGGTCAACATGGCGATGAAAGAAGCCAGCATGTCACGCTACCCGGAATGGACAGGTTACAAGCAACGAACCTGGTGGTTAGTCCCGTACATCATCTAGAGCGACAAGAACAATAATAAGGAGCAGTTCATGGCAGCCACGTTAACGCTCGCAAACAGCGAGCGAGTTCGGTATGCAACCGGATCCATCATGTATTTCGCCCAGGGCATCCCCCATGGCCTGCTGGGAATCGCCATACCGGTATGGCTGGTGAGCCAGGGCGTCGGCCCCGGGGACATCGGTTCATACCTGGCGGTCATCACGTTGCCCTGGGCCTTCAAGCTAGTGACCGGACCACTGATGGATCGTTACGAGTACCTGGCGATGGGCAAGAGACGTCCATGGGTTCTCGGTGCACAGGCCGGACTGACGCTCTCCTTGCTGGCGTTGACACTCATCGACCAACCCGCGGAACAGGTCGGCCTACTGATGCTGATTGGCGTGCTCATCAACAGCTTTGCGGCGACGCAGGACGTCGCTGTCGACGGCATGGCGATCGATCTCACACCGGTGCGGGAGCAAGGCAAGCTGAATGCCTTCATGAGTTTCGGCAAGACGATCGGCTGGGCCGCGACCGCGGCAGTAACGGGTGTGCTGCTCACGACTGTCGGGCTCGGGACGACGGCGATCATGGCCTCGATCGTCGCGGCTCTCGCCCTGCTCGTCATGATCGTCATTATCGAGCGCGACGGTGAAAGGACACTGCCATGGTCCAAAGGCGTCGCCGCATCCGTGCATCGCGCCGAAACCTCGTTCCGCGCCGTGTTCAAGGAGCTCAACACGGTCCTGTGGGTGCGCACGAGCCTGATCGTAATGGCGATCATGTTTTTCGACGGTCTCGTTTACGGGTATGGCCAGGCCCTGATGCCGATTGCTGCGGTCAACCTGTTTGGCTATTCGACCGCGCAGTGGTCGCAGCTCGTGGCGATGATGGGACTCGTGGGCGCCGTGCTCGCCCTGTCGATCGGACCCGCTATCGATCGCATGGGCGCAAAGCGCATGATGCTGCTCGCCGTTTCATTGCTTTGTGTTCACGCATTCCTGATCGCCCAGACGCAGCATCTGTGGCAGAACACGCTCTATGTGCGATTGATGCTGTCGATTTGGGTATTGATGCTGCCGATCGTCATGGTGTCGGCGCTTGCGCTGGCAATGGCGATTTGCAAAAGCGTCAACTCGGCCACGCAATTCGCGATTTACATGTCGGCTGCAAACCTCGGCCATTCGGCGGGATCGAAGATCTACGGCCTGGTCGCCGAGAAGTCGACCTATGTGCAGTCCTATACGATGCTCAGCGCCCTGTTCATCGCGCTGATCATCGCGATTCTGCTCCACAGGCACCAGGCTCACGACGACAGCGGTGGCAAACGCAAGCATGCCATGTACACGGTGGGCATGGGCAGCAATGAAGCCGGCATGTTCGTGTCAGGCGCGATGCGCTGCCCCAAGTGCCGAGCCGATATGGAACCCATCCTCTATGAGGGCACCGAAGTGGACCGGTGCACGATCTGCCACGGCATCTGGTTCGATGCCGGTGAGATAGAGGCCCTGAAAAACAAGAAGGCTGCCGCCGCGCTCGATATTGGCGACAGGAAAACGGGTCGAGAGAGCAATGCGATCGATAGTTACGATTGCCCGCGATGCGGCGGCGCCATGGTGCGGGTCGTCGACCCGGTCCAGCGTCACATCTGGTACGAGACCTGTGGCGGCTGCAATGGATCGTATCTCGATGCGGGTGAGTTGAAGGACCTTTCGACGCGAAGCATCGCGGATTTCTTCAGGGATCTCACCACGCCGGAGCGCCGGTAGCGGATTGACGAGAAAGGCCGGACCGCGACGGTGGGGGAAATCGCGATCCGGCCGGGGGGCCACACTTCGCGTGTGGTTGACTAGTACGCGGGCCCGTCTTCGTACTCGAGCCCTCGCTTGCCGGCCTGCTCCTTGACGGTGTCGTAGAGCTTCTGGTCCAGCGAGCTCGCCAGGCCGCCGGCCTCTTCGACCTTTTCGCGGAGGTAGCCGTCGCGATCTTCGGCCAGTTGCCGGATCTGAGCTCTCAGCTCGTCCCGTTCAACGGCAAGCTCCTCGATGTGCGCCTGTTGCTCGGCGGGCGCCATGGCGGCGATCGATGCCGGCAAGGCCTCCGGCTCGAGTTCTTCGAGCTCGACCTCGCCACTGACTACGGCGTCAACCAGCTCGTTGTCGCCCAGCATGTTCAGGCGGCCGGCGGTCGAGGCATTGAAGACGCCGCGGCGTGCGCGGGCCGCATACGAGGCGATTTCGTGCACTTTTTCAGTCGCGGCCACTTTCTCGGCCATCTTTTCCTTTTCTTCCTCGGTGCCGTAGTAGAGCCTCGTGTCGTCCAGCCGCGCGGACAATTCGGCAATTTTCTCGTCGTACGGCGTCGTGTAAGCCACGGCGCTGCCCGACTGCTCGACCTGGAAGAAGTTGCCTTGCCCCAGGGCGGCGATCTGTGTCCACGGTTGAACGGCCGATTCGATATCACCACACTGAATCGTATTGACGACAATCCCTTTCTCCAGCGCAGACGCCACGATCTCGGGGTACTGGACCTCGTTGTAGTCCATGTGAGGTGGCGCGTCGCCGACCAGGAAGATCACCTTGTACGCCTGGTCCTGTTCGCTCCACGACATCGCGTGAACGGCATCGTAGAGCGCCTTGTTGACACTCTCGGGCGTATCGCCGCCACCGTCTGCCTGGAAGTCCATCAACGTGGCATAGACCGAGTCGAGGTCATCGGACAAGTCGACAACCTTGGTCACGTAGGCATCGCTACGGTCGCGGTACGCGACGAGCCCAATGCGAATGTCGGGCGTCTGCTGGGCCGATGACATTGTTGTAGCGATCGACCAGATCTTTTCTTTGGCCGTCTGGATCAGGTCCGACATGCTGCCCGTCGTGTCCAGCACGAACACCACGTCGATCTTCGGGTTGGCCGTGATGTGGTGCGTGATCGGGTCGACCGGATCCACGGGTTGGGTCTTGGCTGACAGCTGCGGGTAGTACACGACTGCGCCGAGTGTCAGGGCGAATAAGGCAATGCCTATCAGTTTGGTTTTCATGATTCGTTCCTCTCTCTCTGAATGGGTTTATTGCGTGAATAACTGGCGCAAGGCTGCATCGGCCTGGCGCCTTGCTGCATCAAAGCGTTCGTTGTCGGTTCGGGTATCCGTCTCGGCGCTGTGCTTGCTGCGAATCGCCGGCGGGATCGTCACGAACAACGCATGCACCAGGAAAAAGCACCAGGTCGCCAGGAAAATGCTGCCCGAGCGGGTCAGCGCCCAGACGGTGGCGGTGATGCTCAATGCGCTCAATCCCAGGTCCATCAATGCCGGCATCACACCGGAATAGAAGTACAGCGAGCGCAACAACCAGATGGCTGTGACGTGAATCAGCAGGTACAGCGCGATCGGTGGCGCCATCCACCACGCGACGGCGGCCATGACGGCCCACGCGGCAAGCGCCGTAACGCGACCGAGGCGCTCCGTGCTGCGGCTGAACAGATACAGCAGGTACGCGAGTCCCAGCGCCGGGATCACGAGTCGCACTACGCTGCCGAACCCAACGAATGGTGTGAGTGTCGCGACGATCGCGCTTGCAAAGAACGCAAGCACGGCGGCAACGGCCACGCCGTGAAGAAATGTCGGCCGTTTCATGACGCACTCCTCAGGTCTTTCTCACGAAGAAACGCGATCTCGACCTCGTTGTCGTCGACGGTCATTTCCCGCGACATCCAGGCGGCGTCATCGAACTCGGAACGAACGTCGGCCCGAACGGAAGACCGTTGCGCGAACAGCTCGGCCTTCTGCCGCAGGCTCTCGAGCGTTGCCGTGTTGTCGTCGAGCATGTTCTGTTGCTCATCGAGAAAGCGCTCGTTCGATTCGACCTTGCTGTTGAGCCGCTTCGACAAGCGCTCGGCCTCGAGCTTCTTGCGGATCAGGCCCTTGGCCAGGTCATCCTTGCCGGAGTCGAAACACAGATCGAGTTGCGTATCGATCTCGGCGATCGAGTTTTCGAACTCGGCGCTGCGCCTTTTCAGGGCATCCTGTTCGTGCGCGCAAACCTTGATGCGCTGCTCGGTGTTGGCCAGGTCATCCTCCATGTCGCGAATGGCCTGCTTGAGCAACGCCTCTGGCTCCTCGATCTGGTCGAGTACGGCGTGAAAGTCGGCTTTGAACAGCCGTGAAATGCGGTTGATGAGTGCCATGTGCTGCCTCCTTGGTAGCGGGTACATGGAGGCATGGTAGAAAGACCCGGCACGATTAATAAGACATGAAAACGTAAAATCTCGAGCCGGAAATTTACAAAAACGTTACACGGAATCACGCACTTAACGCGGCTTGGGTGCTAGCCTAGGCACACTATGACGAGGCCGATTCGCATTCTGATCGTAGAAGACGAGGCAGCGATCCGGGAAGGCCTGATCGACGTGCTCGTCTTCCACGGTTACGAGGTGGACAGCGCCGCAGAAGGCCCTGACGGCCTCGACAAAGCGCTGACGGGCCGTTTCGACCTGATCCTTCTGGACATCATGCTGCCCGGCCTCGATGGCTACGAGATCTGCGAGAGAATTCGGGCCGAAGACCGCCACCAGCCCATCATCATGCTGACGGCAAAGTCATCGGATGACGACATTATCCACGGCCTCAAACTTGGCGCCGATGACTACGTGCCGAAACCGTTTTCGATACAGCAGCTGGTTCTGCGTATCGAGGCCGTGCTCCGGCGCTCGCAGGTCGGTCTCGAACAGGCGCGCACATTGAGCATTGGCGACGTCGTGATCGATACCGAAAATCTTTCCGGTATGAACGGCAACGACGAAATCGCCTTCACCAGGCGCGAGATCGAAGTGCTGTGCTATCTCGCAGAAAACCCGGAACGGCCCGTGTCCCGGGAGGAGCTGTTGTCCAAGGTCTGGGGCTATGCCAAGGGTCTCGATATCGAGACCCGCACAGTCGACATTCATATTGCGAAACTGCGCCGCAAGATTGAAACCGACCCCAAAGCACCCGAGAACCTCGTTACTGTGCGCGGCGCCGGATACCGGCTCATGACAGGGTCCAGCTGATGTTGCCCAGGTCTATTGTCAAGGGCTTCAGCCGGACTCGCCTGCGCAACCTGCTCGTGCTGTTCTTCGTTGCGCTCGCGATTCCGACAGCCATCCTGATATGGCAGGCATACGGGCAGCTCAAGTGGGAAGCGTTTCACCAGTATCGCGGTGACGCCGAAGAGCTCACCCGTCGTATCGACCAGCAGCTTAACAACATAGTCGGCATCGCCGACTCGTATGCGTTTGCCGACTACTCGTTCCTCGTCGTTACGGGCGATCCGGAAGCCAACTTCGTGCAGCGTTCGCAGCTCTCGGGCTACCCGGTGACGGCGGGTCCGCCCGGTGTCGTGGGTTTCTTCCAGGTCGACTCAACTGGCACGTTGAGCACGCCGCTTCTTCCGCCTGCCGGAACCGAAGTGAGTGATCTGGGCATTGGCGACCGTGAACTCTACGCACGGCAAAATCTCGCCATCAGAATCCAGAACATTCTTGCGAACAATGCGTTGGTCCGCTTCCGGGCGGACGATGGCGGATTGGGCTCGGTGGCAAGGCTTGAGGCCGCGGCGCCGCAGGCACGAGCCGAGGAGGCAGCGCCGTCGGTAGCAACATCAAGTGTCACACCCGAGTCGCTGGACGAAATAGAGGCGGAGCCTGAGGACGACCGGGCCTATGACCAGGGCGTGTTCGACGAGCTAAGGCAACGCCAGAACGAGCCCCGCAAGGTGACTGGTTTTCTCGAGTTTGCCGACGTGGAAGAAAAAAGCGAGACGCTCGAGCGCGACCTGGCCGAAGAACAGGCGCTCGGCGGAGAAGCCGACAGCTTGGTGTCCCCGGGGCGCAGCAAGCGCAAGGAACAAAGCGCATTACCCGAGTCTGTGTCACCGGCAGAAGCCGAACCGATCCAGAACCTGGCGGGGACAGCGGGTCTGCGCATCAGCACATTCGAGAGCGAGATCGATCCGCTGGAGTTCAGCCTGCTCGACGACGGTCACCTCGTGTTCTACCGCAAGGTATGGCGCAACGGCGAGCGCTTCATCCAGGGATTCATCGTCGACCAGGCGCAATTCGTAGCCGAGGCCATCGGTTCACCATTTGCGGGTACCGCGTTGTCCGCGATGGCCAACCTGGTCGTCACGTACCAGGGCGATGTCATACGGGCGTTCGAAGGCACGAATAACTACGCCTATTCCGACACCGGCATCGGCTTCGAAGGCGAGCTGCTGTATCGCAGTCGTCTGAGCGCGCCGCTGGAAAGCCTCGAACTCGTTTTCGGCATCAATCGTCTGCCTGCGCCGGCCGGCGCCGGCGTCCTGGGCTGGGTCACTTTGGTACTCGCCGTTGTTCTCGTCGGCGGCTTCATCGCCCTTTACCGCCTGGGCCTCGGGCAGATCAACCTGGCGCGCCAGCAGCAGGACTTCGTTGCCTCGGTGAGCCACGAACTCAAGACCCCGCTTACCTCGATTCGCATGTATGGCGAAATTCTGAAAGAAGGATGGGCCGACGAGGAAAAACGCAAGCAGTACTACGACTATATCCACGACGAGTCCGAACGCCTGTCACGACTGATCTCCAACGTGCTGCAACTCGCAAAGATCTCCAGGAACGAGCCGCAGTACGACATGCAGCCGATCGCGATCGGACAACTGATGAGCAATACCGAATCGAAGATCGCCAGCCAGGTCGAACGCGCCGGCTTCGAGCTTCGCTTTGTGAATGACGCAAATGACGTGTCCATTTCTGTTGATGAGGATTGCTTTATGCAGATCGTCATTAACCTCGTCGACAACGCCATCAAGTTCTCGCGCGACGCCGCGGAAAAAGTCGTCGAGGTACGCAGCAAACAGACCGCCGATGGCAATGTCGTGCTATCCGTTCGCGACTACGGCCCCGGCGTCCCTCAGGATCAGATGAAAAAGATCTTCGAATTGTTCTACCGCTCCGAATCCGAGCTGACACGCGAAACAGTGGGCACGGGAATCGGACTCGCGATTGTCTACCAGCTCGCGACTGCCATGGGCGGCAGTGTCGATCTCGTCAACGTCGACCCGGGCGCGGAATTCCGGGTCGTGTTCAAGGCAATTTCGTAGTCCTGGTGGATTGACGGGCTTCCAGTCGATACCCTGAGCCGATGGCGCAATGCTCCAACTGCAACACGCAACTCAGCGGCCCGTTCTGCCCGAAATGCGGCCAGAAAGACGTCAATCTCGAGCGCCCATTCCTCGAACTGCTCGGAGAGATCACCAGGGAAACATTCGACGTCGACGGGCGGGCCTGGCGGACCCTCAAAACGCTGTTTGCGCACCCCGGCCAGTTGACGGCCGAGTTCCTGGCCGGCAAGCGCAGAAAGTACACGCCGCCACTGCGCCTGTACCTGTTTATCAGTGTCGGGTTTTTCATCCTGATTGCCTGGATCGCCGGGCAGGGTCTGCTGCTCGACCAGGGGCAATCCGCCGAGACACACGCCGAGTCGCAGGCAAGGTTCATGTCGGACGACATGCCGCGACTCATGTTTCTTTTGTTGCCGGTGTTTGCGCTGCTCCTTAAAGCCGTCTTCCCGCGACGGCTGTATTTTGATCACCTGATATTCTCAGTGCACCTGCACAGCGCGGCGTTTGTCATTCTCGCGCTGATCCTGCCATTCGAAAAGATCGCGAACCAGAACCTGCCGGCGCTGGCCCTGCAGGTCACACTGATGGCTTACTTCATCTTCTATCTCGTCACTTCAATGCGGCGGGTGTACTCGGTGACCTGGCCGGGAACGATCGGACGAGCCGCAGCGGTGTTGTTCGGCTACCTCGTGGTGTTCTCGCTGCTGATTGAGGGAACGAGCTCGTACCTGATCATTTCGGATTGAATAGACGCCCATACCGGCACCGGTCCTGATACACAGCTGCGCGAAACTCGCGTGGCGGCGTCAGTCGTTGCCAGAGCGTGTGCGGGTCCTCTGTGAAGACAAGTTCGTCCGACGCCGGCACGACATGCCAGCTGCCGCGGGCCATTTCGTGATCCAGCTGCCCGGGGCCCCAGCCAGCGTAGCCGATGAAGAATCGCAGGCTGGCCGGATCCTGCGGTGCATCCTTCAGCCAGTCGTCCATGGGCACCTGGTGCACCGAATCGACGATCGCCTGCGCGCCCTCAGGCGGGGTGTCCGTGCGCAGCAGGGCGCGCAGACTCCCTACTTCCACGGGCCCGCCCCAGAAAATTGTGCCCTGGTAATCGGCAACGGCATCGAGCCCGGCCAGTAGCTCCTCTGTCCCCATTTCGGTGGGGCGATTGACGACGAGCCCCATCGCGCCGGTCTCGTCGTAATGCAGGAGCAGCACGATTGTCTCTTCGAAGAAATCGCCCCGCACCAGCTCGGTGGCCACCAATAGTGTTCCCTTCGCGGGCCGCTGATCCGCGCCGGCGAGCGCCGGCAACAGCCAGGCCGCCAACATCAGCCATGCGAGGACTCTGACCATCATGATCACCAGTATAGGCTCTCTGCACTCGAGTGCCAGATAACAACACTCACCGCGCACGACGTGAAAGCCAAACATGCTGCAACGGGATATCTGGCCGTAACAGAGGGTAAAATCAACGACTGGTCAGCTCGTTGGGGCTCAGCCGTGGCTGAACGGTCGTTCTTCGCAGAACTCCGCAAACGTAAGGTCGTACAGACGGCAGCGATTTACGGTGCTGTCGCCTGGGGCGTTACAGAGGTCGTGGTCACCATTGTCGAGCAGCTGTTCCTGCCGCAGTGGGTCGCGACACTCGCCGTTATCTTCTTCGTCGTCGGTTTTCCGATTGCGATGTTCCTGTCATGGACGTTCGATCTTACTGCTGAGGGCATTCAACGCACGACAATTTCGAGCCGGCGTGGCACGGCAAGTATTGCGCTATCGATGGCGCTCCTGCTGGCCGGCACGGCAGGGTTGTTTCTCCTGATTAAACCCGCGCTCGACGGTCGGGCCCCGGAATCCAATCTAGCCAAAATCGATCCGAACAGCCTCGCTGTTTTGCCCTTCGACTATTCCGGTCCGAATCCTGACGACAGCTACCTTGGCCCGGGCCTCAGTGACGAGCTGCGCGATCAGCTCGGTCGCGTACAGGGACTGCGCATTGCCGCACGCTCGTCCTCGATCGCAGCGACCGAGATCGGCGCGGATGCAAAGGCAATGGCCCTCAAGCTCGGCGTTGCGCACTTGCTGGAGGGAAGCATGCGGCGCCAGGGAAATATCCTGCGCGTATCTGTGCAGCTCATCGATGGCGCGAGTGGGCTTGCTGTGTGGAACAACACATTCGATCGTGGCCGGGTCGAGCTTCTCAACGTGCAGCAGGAAATCGCGCAGGCTGTCGCTTACCAGTTGCTGCCGGATTCCGATTCCGAGATCGCTGCTCCGATTACACAAAACGCCACCGCTAACGAGAAAATGTTGCTTGCCAGGCACTACGAGCAGCAGGTGCGCGAACGCGAGACCGTCGACCCGGGGCTACTGGAGCGCGCCATTCAGCTTTATCGCGAGGCAATCGAACTCGACCCGAATTCCGCACTGGCGCGCAGCCGATTGGCCGGGGCCTTGATGTACTACGGGGATATCGACGGGGCCGAGGCCCACGCGTATCGTGCCCTCGAGCTGGATCCTAATCTTGCAGAGGTGCAAAACACCTATGGCAAGTTCCTGTTTGCCCGTGGCCGCCCGAACATGGGCGAACCGCTCGCACGCGCGGTCGAGCTCAATCCGAATCTCCCGGATGCGCTCAACGACTATGCGTGGTGGTACTGGTTAAACGTGGGCCCGCTTGGTGTCGCCGAATTGTATCGGCGTGCGCTGGACCTGGATCCACTGAACGTAAGCCGTTACGGCGCGTTGGGCATGTTCCTCGCCCTGAATGCGCAGCCGCAGGCAGCTCGTGACGTTATCGAACAAATGAAAACACTGTTCGACGGCCCTGTAGGCTATCGCGCAATAGCGAACCTTTACGACCTCGTCGGTGACGTGGACCATGCTATCGCCTGGACGATCAAGGCACGCGACGCGGAACCGTTGAATACCGACCACGTGGAAAAGCTCGCCGAGTACTACGTTGACATCGGCGATTTCGCAACCGCCGAAGTTCTTGTGCCCAATCTCCGCATCGGCCTGTTGTTCAAGATGCGGCGTTTCGACGAAATGATCGATTTGGCCGAGGAACTGATGTTCGATTACCCAGAGGACGTCCAGTTGCGCGTATACCTCGCGATTGCCTACAGCATCAACGGGCGACACGAACTGGCGATTCGACTCATCTCGACCTCGGGTATTCTGGATACGTGGGCGAACGGCCGACGGGATACCGAAGAATTCAATGCGCTAAAGGCCTTGTTCAACGCCGTTTACGGTAGTGGCCATATCGATGAGGCTCGGGACCTGATCGAGCAGTCGCGCAATATGCATTACGAAGGGGACACCACTGACTGGTGGGTGGCTGTCAACCTGGCCTGCATTCACGCCATCCTGGGTAACGACGTCGAAGTTTACCGGCGTTTTCAGCAAGCGCTGAAAGGCGAACACCTACCGTGGGACCCGATGCTCAAGGACGTCGAGTGTTTCAAGCGGTTTGCGGATGATCCGGCGTACATCGCGGTGGTCGAACACTTCGACAGCCTTCGGGCGATGCTGCGTGAGCGATTGCCATCAACCCTGGCGCAGTACGGCGTCGCCCTGTAAGCCATGCCTGGCCAATCCTTTTTCTCCGAGCTCCGCGAGCGCAAGGTCATGCAGTCGGCAGCGATTTACGGGGCCGTAGCCTGGGGCCTGACAGAAGTCGTCGTCACGATCGTCGAACAACTGTTTCTGCCACAGTGGGTATCCACGCTTGCAGTCATCTTCTTCGTTGTCGGATTTCCGGTCGCAATGTTCCTCTCGTGGACGTTTGACCTTACGAAAGAAGGTATTCGGCGGACGGACATCAAGAGCAGACGCGGCACGGCGAGCATTGCGTTATCGATGCTGCTGCTTGTCGCCGGCACAGCCGGTCTTTTCTTTCTCATCAAGCCTGCGCTCGATAACCGCGCCCCGCCTGATCGCGTTGTCGCGATTTCACCCAACAGCGTAGCGGTGCTGCCGTTCGACTACGCCGGTCCGAACACCGACGACGGCTACCTGGGCCCGGGCCTCAGCGACGAACTGCGAGACCAGCTCGGGCGCATTACAGGAATTCAGATTGCTGCGCGTACATCATCAATCGCCGCGGCCAGGGAAAGCGCGGATGCGAAGGCCATGGCGCTCAATCTCGGCGTCTCGCATCTGCTCGAGGGCAACATGCGCCGCCAGGGCAGTCTTCTTCGCGTTTCCGTGCGACTCATCGACGGCGCGAGCGGGCTCGCCGTCTGGAACAAGACATTCGATCGTGGCCGAACGGAATTGCTCAATGTCCAGCAGGACATTGCGCAGGCCGTTGCCAGCACACTGTTACCGAATGCCACCCCCGAGATTTCCGCGCCAATTACCGAGGACGCCACAGCCCACGAAAAAATACTGTTGGCCCGGCACTACGAGCAACAGGTGCGTGGTCGCGAGACCGTCGACCCGGAAGTGTTGCAACGCGCCATTCAACTCTACCGCGAAGCAATCGAGCTGGATCCTGAGTCAGCGCTCGCACACAGTCGACTGGCCGGGGCATTGATCTACTACGGCGATATCGATGCAGCCGAAGCGCCGGCATATCGCGCCCTCGAACTGGATCCCGGGCTTGCCGAAGCGCAAAATACCTGGGGCAAATACCTTTTTGTGCGGGGCCGCCCGAACATGGGCGAGCCGCTGGCCCGTGCCGTGGAACTCAATCCCAACCTGCCAGAGGCGTTGGCCGACTATGCCTGGTGGCACTGGGTCAACGTCAGTCCGGAAGGCGTCGCTGAACTGTACGAGCGGGCGCTCGAACTTGATCCGCTCAACGTGGGTCGGTATGGCGCGCTGGGAGTTTTTCTCGGGGTCGAGGCCGACACCGAAGGTGCTCGCGAAGTCATTGAGCAACTGAAGTTGCTGTTTGATACGCCGGACTCGTTTCGCGCGATCGCCAACATCTACGACATCGTCGGCGATGTCGATCATGCCATCGCCTGGGCGATTAAGGCACGCGATGCGGAACCCGACAATCCGGAGAACGTCGGAAAACTGGCCGAGTATTTTGTCGATATAGGCGACTTTGAAACGGCCGAAGCTCTGTCGCCTGCTATTGGTGTCGGCTTGTTGTTCAAGATGCGCCGCTATGACGAAATGATCGAGCAGGCAGAGGAGCTAATTTTCGATTATCCCGAAGATGTGCAGTTGCGCGTGTATCTCGCGGCCGCCTATAGCCGCACTGGTGTACCGGATCGAGCGATACAGCTGATCAGGAACTCTGGCATGCTGGATTCGATTGTCAATGGGTGGCGAGGCAGTGCGGAACTCGACGCGTTCTTTACACTTGTCGATGCTGCGCATACAGCCGGACAAGTTGAAGAAGCCAGGGATCTTGCCACGTGGCTTTTGGAGTCACAATACGTCGGCGAGTCCAGCGACTGGTGGATATCCATTAGCAACGCATGCCTGTACGCCACCGTTGACGACGATGAGGCAGTTTACTACTGGCTGCAGCACAACCTGGAAAACAATCATCTGGCGTGGGAACCCTTCCTCAAGGACTCTTCCTGTTTCAAACGCTTTTACGATGACCCGGCTTACCTGGCCGTGGTCGAGCATCATGACAGCAGGCGGAAAATGCTGCGCGAACGGCTTCCCTCGACACTCGCGGAGTACGGTGTAATCCTTTAGGCCATGGCCGAGCAATCACTTTTTTCAGAATTGCGCGAGCGCAAGGTCGTGCAGGTCGCCGCAATATACGGCGCTGTAGCCTGAGGCCTGACAGAAGTCGTTGTAACGATCGTCGAACAACTGTTTCTGCCGCAATGGGTGTCCACGCTGGCCGTCATCTACGACTACGGCTTTCCATCAAAGACTGACTGGTGGAGCAGTTTCCACCGAGCATGTGCGCTGACTCTCCTGGTTAGAATCGACGAAGCCTGCCGTGACATCGAGCGAATACCCGATAGCCCGCGCTTGCCTTGGGATCCTTATCTTCGAAATTCAGTTTGCATGCGCGAGCACACAGATGATCTTATTTATCAGGAGATGCTTCGAACTATCGACAGGCGTCGCGCAGAGTTACGGAACAGGTTACCGGAGACCCTGCAGAGATTTGGCGTCAGGCTGAAACTACTCGCCGCCGAAGAAACGTGTAACACCGAGCGTAAAAGCGAAGTCAATCTCGTTGGACTCATTCGTATCTATGCTCGTGTAACCGCTGCCGGACATCTTCCACGTCGGACTGAAGAAGTAATCGATTCCGAGGCCAATGTTGGTGTTTTGGTTCCCGATAAGGCGATCGTGATGCCACCACTCCACGGTGTTCCAGTCGTCCGGGTAATTATTGGGATCTCCGCCTTCAGCGACAAATACCGGAGAAAATATGCTGACTCCCTGGCCATCCTTGTGGCTCAGAAATGCGTTGACCGATAGATTGGCCTTGAGCCAGTAGCCTGCCGACAGGTGCGCGATCCAGTAGTCGACGTTGTAGCCCAGGGGCTTCTCTGAAAACACATAGGCAATGTTGCCGTCGAAATGCCAGTCCGAAAAGTACGGCACGAAACTGAATGACATACCCACCGGGACAGTCCAGAGGTTCTTCCCAATCGCCGCTTTGGCAAAGAACGGGTAATCAGTCGCAGGCACGCCGTAACTGATGTACGGATTCAGCGTCCACTGATTCTTGACGACCTGGTACGAGACGCCGATGGAGAAATCCTGCAAGGCACCATGGTAGTTGCCGTCATCCCAGAAGCGCTTGTCCGGCGGATCGAAATCGGTCCAGTAGGGGTCATTGGGGTTGTGCGGATCGCCGCCCCAATCCACCTCGGAATTAAACCGCTTTCGTACGTATGGGAGTGCGGCAAAAACGGTCCAGCGATCGTTGATCGCGTAGTCACCAGAGAGCAATAGAACCTGGGTGTCGGTAGTCCAGTAATCGAACTCCAGTCCTTGCGAGTAAAAAGTGCCCGTTCGAATGAACTGGTACTCCATGCGCATACTGGCGTCACCGCGCTGCTGCTCCTGGCCATGCGCCGGAAACGCAATCGCAAGCAGACTCGCGACGAGTGCAAGGGTTAGCCGGGCCAGAGGTCTTTTCAAGTCGCCTCCTTTCGCCGTTTCGACGTCTTAATTCGCCTTCAGCCTCTTTGCTTCAATGTCTGATGAATGGCTTTTAGGTAATGCTTGATTTCGTCTTTTTCTGCCAGCATCACCCTTTCATAGCTCTCGAGCGCTTGTGCTTCCTGGTCGGAATCCAGCGCGACAGGAATGAATGTTGGCGCATTGGCCGTTGCACTGGTTGTCGATTCGACGGCCGAATGGTCGGTGTAGGCCGCGATGACAACGTCGTAAGCACCTGACCCGATCTCGGATTGCAGCTCTGCGTCGTCGCTGACGAGCCGTACGCCGTGTCCCGAACGGGCAAGCTCCTGTGCCAATTGCTGGGCGCCTTCGCCCTGGCCGTAGACAAGCACGCTGCCCGGCAGCGGTGCGGTGTAAACGCGGTATGAGACTCCCTTGCCCACCCTGTACAGGCTATCGCCACAGGCAAGAGCATTGCCGGCGAGAAGCGAAGTAGCGATCGAGACAAGTAATACGATACGAATTTTCATGGCGTGGTCTCCCCAGGAACCAGCATTTTTCGCTTGCGATAAATAGGTAGCATATGGGTCGCGAAATCGCAATCGGCCCGACCGTAAGTGTCTGATTTTATGTCTATGACGGGAAATTCGACAGTTTTCTGTAGTATTGATACCTCGTCCGAGTACCAGGCCTGTGGAGCTGATTATTGAACACTTTCTCTAAGTACCGCGCTGCGCTTACCTTTGTTGGTGGAATAGCCGTGGGCGTGGTCACTACCCTCGCGGTGCTGCAGCTGAGCGGCTTTGCGCTGGTCGGCCAACACGAAATGGACGAGCAGCTGCGCCTGATCGCCGAGTTGGAAGAAGAAAACTACGAATTAACAGACGACCTGTTCCGATTCCAGGGGCCGGACGTCGTGTTCGACACGTCCGACCTGCCCTACCAACCCGACGACGATGCTGCCGGTACTGTAGCGGCAGCTCGGCAGCAAGCACTCGAAGACGAGAAGTTCCTGATGGTCACGTTTGGCGCTAACTGGTGCCTCGACTGCCGTACGCTTTACCACCACCTGAAGAGCCCCGACGTTGAGTCGTTCACCGCCGATATTTTCGAATTCGTAACCGTCGACGTCGGCAAGTTCAACATCAACCGAGAGCTTGCCGGCGATCTTGGCGTGGACTTGCGGCGTGGGATCCCCGTCGCAATATTTTTCGCTCCCGATGGACGGGTGATCGGAACCACGAATGAGGGACAGCTCGAGCCCGCGCGTTACTATACGTCCAAGCAGATATTGAAATTTGTCAGGGACGTCGTTGAAAAGTCACTGATCGCGGCCCCTGATTCGGTGCGCTAGCGGCAGTAACCTCAGGCTACAATCATACGCCGATGCTGAAGCTCTTAATGCTCATTGCAGGCGCTTACCTGCTGCTGGTGGCCTTC
>JABAOE010001410.1_pt3 | contig 52950 bp, 58 predicted proteins | sample 7062141 | NCBI WGS metagenome assembly JABAOE01 (sample SAMN14538627, study PRJNA623070) | marine sediment metagenome | biome: marine biome [ENVO:00000428]; feature: marine pelagic biome [ENVO:01000023]; material: deep marine sediment [ENVO:00002113] | place: India: Gulf of Khambhat ... | reverse complement strand
CCGGGGGACCGCCGCAGCGGTGTAGACCGGTGGACCGGTCAAGAGGGGCCCCGAGCCCCACGCCCCGAACGGAGAAGCGGGACGGAGCGCCGAAGCGGGGCTGACCGGCGCCGGGACCAGAGGTAGGCCGATCCGCCATGGTTCGCAGCAGCCGCGGGTTCATGCTGATGACGGACGCCGTTCAGGAGTTCGGCATATCCCGCTCAACGCTCTATCGCCTGGCGAAGGCCGGCAGGATTAGGATCTATGCCCGCACCGGGGACCGCCGGTCGTACGTGAACCGCCAGGAAGTCGCCGCACTCTCAGAGTTCAAGCCGAAGACTCTGAAGCGCACCTAGCTGGTGGCCAGACGCATCTGGCGCGCCGCCCCGGCCTGACCGGCAAGTCCGTTCGGCTCTCCGCTAAGATGCCTGGTGGCGCATGCGCCTGTTCGCTTTTGTGGTGAAGATAGTATGCGGTAAAGGACATGACCTTCCTCGCCCTGGTCGTCAAGAACATCATCCGACAGCGCGTGCGCACAGGCCTTACCGTCCTTGGCATCAGCCTTGGGATCGCGACCGTCGTCGCGCTGGGCGTCGTCACCAGCAGCCTCAAGGCCAGCAGCAGTGAAATCCTAAACCTCGGTGATTCCGACTTCATGGTCGCCCAGGAGGGCGCAGCGGACATGACGTTCAGCGTCCTGCCTGTTGAGACAGTCGACGTCGTCGCGGAGAGAGACGGCGTGGCGAAGGCTGAGGGCATGCTCTTCCACGTAGCCCGCGTCGGCTCCAACCCGTTCTTCTTCCTGATTGGGCGCGAGCACGCGGGCCTCGCCGCCAAGCCGCCCTCCATCACCGGCGGCGGCGTGTGGCCCGCCGGGGCGACCGATCAGCTGATGCTGGGCGACCGCGCCGCCCGCGACCTGAACGCCGGCGTCGGCGACGTTGTGACGATCGAGGATGTCGACTTCACGGTCAGCGGCACCTACAAGACGGGCCGGCTGTGGGAGGACGGCGGCGCCTACGCGCCGTTGTCGACAGTGTCGGCGATCGCCGGGCGCAGCGACGTCGTGACCGCCGTCTTCGTTATCGTCGAGCCGGACGCCAGCGTGCAGGACGTGGCACGGGACATCGAGGACAACATCGAGGGCGTCGCCACCATCGCCAGCACGGGCGACATCGCCAAGATCGACCAGGGCGTCCAGTTCCTCGACGCGGCCAACATCGCGATCTCGGTCCTGGCCGTGGGCATCGGCGCCATCGGCGTCATGAACACGATGATCATGTCCGTCTTCGAGCGCACCCGCGAGATCGGCATCCTGCGGGCCGTCGGCTGGAGCGGGCGCCGCATCCTGCGCATGATCATCACGGAGTCGCTCGTGCTCTGCGGGATCGCGGCCGTCGTCGGCTCGGCCTTCGGTGTCCTCCTGACGCGCGCGATCCTGCTCATCGAGACTGTGCGCAACCTGCTCGAACCACAATATGGGTCGGACGTCTTCGTGCGGGCGCTCGTCGTCGCGATACTCGTGGCGCTGGCAGGCGCGGCCTATCCGGCGTTCCGGGCCGTGCGCCTGACGCCCCTGGAGGCGCTGCGGTATGAGTGAGACGCCCGCGATCTCGGTCCGCGGCGTCGTCAAGACGTTCGACGAGGGCAAGGTCCTGGCGCTCAACGGAGCGGACCTCGACGTCGGTGCTGGTGAGTTCGTGGCGATCGTTGGCCCGTCGGGCTGCGGCAAGTCGACGCTCCTGCACCTGATCGCCGCCCTTGACAGACCTGACGGGGGAACGATTGAAGTTCAGGGCCACGAGCTGAGCAGCGACGGCAACCTCAGCCGCTTCCGCGCCCGTGAGGTCGGGATCGTCTTCCAGCTCGACAATCTGATCCCAACGCTCTCTGCGTCTGAGAACGTCCAGGTGCCGATGTTTGAGGCCGGCTTCTCAGCGAAGGAGCGCGTGCGGCGGGCCGGGCGCTTGCTGGAGCAGGTGGGTCTGTCGGGCAAGGGCCGGTACCTCCCGGCTGAGCTCTCCGGCGGCGAACGCCAGCGCGTCGCCATCGCGAGGGCTCTGGCAAACGACCCGCCGCTCATACTCGCCGACGAGCCGACCGGACGCCTCGACTCGAAGTCAGGCGAGCTTGTGCTCGACCTCCTGGAGCGGCTGCGCCGGGAGCGCGACCTCACAGTCGTCATGGTGACCCACGAGGGCGCCGTTGCCGAGCGCGCCGACCGCATCGTGCGCATGCTGGACGGCCGCATCGCAGCGCCGGCGACAGCCGCGGAGATCTCGCCGGCAAGCACGCTCCGGCGCTGAGATCGGCGGCCCACAGCTCAGACGCGCTTTGCGCCCGCACCCCGTTCGTGGATAATCGGTAGCGGCCCAAACTGGAGGACTGCCCTGTCAACGCCCGGAACGCTTACCCTCAAGGACCTGCGCTCGAAGACCAGAGCCGGCGAGATCGACACCGTCATCGTCGCCTTCGCCGATCACTATGGCCGGCTGCACGGCAAGCGCTTCGACGCCTCGTTCTTCCTCGAAGAGGCCGCTGCCAACGGCACGCACGCCTGCGACTACCTGCTGACCGTCGACATGGAGATGGAGCCCGTGCCGGGCTACAGCTACGCCAACTGGGAGCAGGGCTACGGCGACTTCCACCTGGTGCCGGATCTCGAGACCCTGTGCGTCGCCTCCTGGCTCGACCGGACGGCGCTGGTGCTCTGCGACGTCGAGGACGAGAAGGCGCACACCCCTGTCGCGGTGGCGCCGCGGTCGGTCCTGCGGCGACAGCTGGAGCGCGCCGCCGGCGCCGGTTTCACGGCCAAGGGCGCGTCGGAGCTTGAGTACTACGTCTTCGACGACACCTACCGGGAGGCTGCCGGGAAGAAGTACGACGCCCTCAACCCCGCCGGCTGGTACATCGAGGACTACCACCTGCTGCAGGGCTCGCGCGAAGAGCGCTACAACGGCCCGGTCCGGCGCCACCTGGCGGCCTCCGGCATCCCCGTCGAGAACTCGAAGGGCGAGTGGGGCCGCGGCCAGCACGAGATGAACATCCGCTATTCCGAGCTGCTGACGATGGCCGACCGGCACAGCGTGATGAAGCTGGCGATGAAGGAGATCGCGGAGGCGACCGGCGTCAGCGTGACGTTCATGGCCAAGCCGCTCGCCGACGCGGCCGGCTCCAGCTGCCACGTCCACGTCAGCCTCTGGCAGGACGACAAGCCCGCCTTCGGCGCCGAAAGTGGCGACACGGACGCCTTCCGCTGGTTCCTCGGCGGCTGGATGGCGCACGTCGGCGACGTCATGCCCTTCTACGCGCCGACCGTCAACTCGTACAAGCGCTACCAGCCGGGTTCCTGGGCGCCCGTCGGCATCGCCTGGAGCGAGGACAACCGCACGGCAGGGTTTCGCGCCGTCGGGAGTGGCGCTTCGCGGCGGATCGAGTGCCGCATCCCCGGCGCCGACTGCAACCCCTACCTCGTCTACGCCGCCGTCCTCGCCTCGGGCCTCGACGGCATCGCCAACAAGACGGAGCCGCCCGCGGAGTTCAAGGGCGACGTCTACCAGGCGCAGGACCTGCCACGTGTGCCCTCCACCCTGCGTGAGGCGACGACCGCCTTCGCGAAGAGCGACTTTGCGCGCGAGGCGTTCGGCGGCGAGGCCCACGAGCACTACGCGCACTTCTTCGACGTCGAAGCGACGCAGTACGACAACGCCGTCACCGACTGGGAGCGTTGGCGCTACTTCGAGAGGATCTAGCGATGCGATTAGAGGACAAGGTGGCGCTGATCACGGGCGCCGGCAGTGGAATCGGGCGGGAGAGCGCGATCCTCTTCGCCCACGAGGGCGCGGCCGTCGTCTGCGTCGACCTCAACGAGGACGCGGCACGCGGCACCGAGGCTCAGATCAAGAGCGAGGGAGGTCGCGCCATCGCCATCCGGGCCGACGTGGCGATCGGCGACGACTGCCGCGAGATGGTCGAGGCGGCGGAGCAGGCGTTCGGCAAGCTGAACGTGCTCTTCAACAACGCCGGCATCATGCACGCCGATGACGACGACGCGCTTTCCACGACCGAGCACGTCTGGGACCTAACGATGGACATCAACGCCAAGGGCGTCTTCCTCGGCTGCAAGTACGGCATTCCGGCGCTGCAACGCGCGGGCGGCGGCTCCGTGATCAACACGGCGTCGTTCGTCGCGATCATGGGCTCGGCGGCGGCGCAGGTGGCGTACACGGCCTCCAAGGGTGCGGTCCTGGCGATGACGCGCGAGCTGGCGATCGTCCACGCCAAAGAGCACATCCGCATCAACGCCCTCTGCCCCGGCCCACTCAAGACGGAGCTCCTGATGAAGTTCCTCGACACCGACGCCAAGCTCGAGCGGCGGCTCGTTCACATCCCGATCGGGCGCTTCGGCGAGACGAAGGAGATCGCGCAGGCCGCCCTCTGGCTGGCCTCCGACGAGTCATCGTTCATGACCGGCGCGCAGTTCGTGATCGACGGCGGCATCTCCGCCGCCTACGTGACACCAGAATGACGGACGTCCTCGGCCCGCTGATCGGCAGCGCGCGCGCCGACGCCTCGTCCGACGGCGTCACCAGCGTGCGCAACCCGGCGACCGGCGAAGAGATCGCCCGCGTCGGCCGCTCCTCCGCGGCGGACGCCGAGCGGGCGGTTGAGGCCGCGCACCGGGCGTTCGAGGCTGGCGAATGGCGGCGCGCGCCGGTGCGCGAGCGGCGCGACGTGCTGCGCCGTATCGCCGACCTGGTGCGGCGCGACCAGGAGACGCTGGCGACGCTAGAATCGCAGAACGCCGGCAAGCCGATCGCGGCGGCGCGCGGCGAGATCGGCGCGGTGGCTGCGGCCTTCGACTACTACGCCGGCGCCGTCGACAAGTTCCACGGCCAGACGATCCCCTCGCAGGCGGACGGCACGCTGCTCACGTTCCGCGAGCCGATCGGCGTCTGCGCGGCGATCACGCCCTGGAACTTTCCCCTGGCGATTCTGAGCTGGAAGGTCTCGCCGGCGCTGGCGATGGGCAACAGCGTCGTCGCCAAGCCGGCGGAGCTGACGCCGCTGACGGCGCTCGCGCTCGGCGAGCTGGGGCTCGAGGCCGGACTGCCATCCGGCGTCCTCAACATCGTGCCCGGCAGAGGCTCCGAAGTGGGTGAAGCGCTGATCCACCACCCGCTGGTCCGCAAGGTCTCGTTCACCGGCTCCACGGAGGTTGGCGAGCACGTAATGAAGAGCGGCGCGGCCGGGATCAAGCGCGTCTCGCTGGAGCTCGGCGGCAAGTCGGCGAGCGTCGTCTTCGCGGACGCGAGGCTGGAGGAATGTGTCGAGTCGTCGATCTTCGCGGTCTACGACAACGCCGGGCAGGACTGCTGCTCCCGCAGCCGCATCCTCGTCGAGAAGCCCATCTACGACGAGTTCGTGGAGCGCTTCGCCGCCCGCGCCCAGACGTTGCGCGTCGGCGACACGGCGGACGAGGCGACGGAGATGGGTCCGCTGATCACGCCAGAGCAGCGGGAGAAGGTCGAGTCGCACCTGACGACGGCCGAGAGCGAGGGTGCAACGCGCGTCTGCGGCGGCGAGCGGCCGCACTCGCCCGGGAACTTCCTCTCGCCTGCCGTCTACACCGGCGTTGAGCCGCGGATGCGCATCATGCGCGAGGAGATCTTCGGCCCCGCGGTGGCGATCGCCCCGTTCGAGACGGAAGACGAGGCGGTACGCCTCGCTAACGATTCGATCTACGGCCTCTCCGGCTCGATCTGGACGCGGGACATCGGCCGGGCGCTTCGGGTGGCCCGCGGCATCGAGACGGGGATGCTATCGGTCAACTCCTCGTCCTCGGTGCACATCGAGGCGCCGTTCGGCGGCGTCAAGCAGTCGGGTCTGGGCCGCGAGCAGGGCATGGCGGCGCTGGAGCACTACACGGAGTACAAGTCGGTGTTCATCGCCGACGACTAGGAAGGACTCAGATGAAAGACCTGTTTTCGGTAAAAGACAAGGTGGCGCTGGTGACCGGCGGCGGCCAGGGCATCGGCCTGATGATCGCCCAGGGGCTCGTCGAAGCCGGCGCCAAGACGTACATCTCCTCGCGCAAGGCCGACGTGATCGAAAAGGTGGCGGCGGAGCTATCGAAGTCCGGCACCTGCATCGCGGTGCAGGCCGACGTGAGCACGGAGGAAGGCTGCCTGGCGCTGGCGGAGGAGATCGGCAAGCGGGAGGAGCGGCTGCACGTGCTCGTCAACAACGCCGGCAACAACTGGGGGGCGCCGTTCGAGCAGTACCCGGACGCCGCCTTCGACCGCTGCTTCGCGCTCAACGTCAAGGGCGTCTTCCACCTCACGCGCGCGCTCGTGCCACTGCTGAAGAATGCGGCGGGAGAGGACGACCCGGCCCGCGTGATCAACATCGGCTCGATCGACGGCATCCAGGCGCCGTTCCTGGAGACCTACGCCTACTCGGCGACGAAGGCGGCGGTGCTGCACATGACGCGCGTGCTCGCCCGCAAGCTCGCTTCCCAGCGGATCACCGTAAACGCGATTGCGCCCGGGCCGTTCGAAAGCAAGATGATGCACGAGACGCTGGAGACGTTCGGCGACCAGATCAAGTCGACGATCCCTCTGGGGCGCATCGGCCGACCGGAGGACATGGCCGGTGCGACGATCTACCTGGCGTCGCCGGCCGGAGCCTACCTGACGGGCGAGACGATCCGCGTCGACGGCGGCATCACGACGAGCCAGGGTTAGAGCGGGCGAAAGCCAGAATCCCGCCTCTGCCGCTTAGCGAAAGCGGCGGGTAAACTACATCCCGATGTCCCACGGTCCCGAGCACTACGGCATACCACCCCGCAGCCGCGGCGAAGTCGAACACGAGGCCGAGCGCTCCTACGTCTTCAGGCAGGTCGTGTTGCCTGCGCAGCGATTCATCCACACGGAGGTCCTCGGCGGTGTCGCGCTGCTCATCGCTGCGGTCATCGCACTCGTCTGGGCAAACTCGCCGTGGGACGAGGCCTACTTCGACCTCTTCCACTCGCATCTCTCCATCGACGCCGGCCTCTTCCACATCGAGGAGGACTTGCACGGCTGGATAAACGACGGCCTGATGACGTTCTTCTTCTTCGTCGTCGGACTTGAGATCAAGAGGGAGCTGACAAGAGGCGAACTGGCCGGGTTCCAGAAGGCGATGCTGCCGGTGACCGCGGCGCTCGGCGGCATGGTTGTGCCGGCGCTGATCTACATCGCGCTGAACGCCGGCGGCGAAGGCGAGCGCGGTTGGGGCATCCCGATGGCGACGGACATCGCCTTCGCGCTCGGCATCCTGGCCCTGATCGGACGCAGGATTCCGTCGCAGCTGCGCGTCTTCCTCCTCGCGCTGGCGATCGCGGACGACATCGGCGCGATCACCGTCATCGCCATCTTCTACACCTCCGACCTTTCAATCGAAGCGTTGCTGATCGCCGCCGCGATCCTGGCGTTCATCCACGGCATGAGCCGGGTGGGGGTGCGCGACATCAGCGTCTACCTGCTCGTCGGCAGCTTCGCCTGGGCAGCGATGTTCGAATCGGGCGTGCACGCCACGATCGCCGGCGTCGTCCTCGGCCTGATGACGCCCGCCAACCCGTACTACGGCGAGTCGAAGTTCGAAGAGTCGATGGAGACGCTCTTCGCGAAGTATCGCGAAGCCCACGCCAGAGACGACCACTTGGCGGCGCAGCACTTCCTCGGCCAGATGGAGGCGCTGACGCAGGGCACCGAGTCGCCGCTGGAACGCCTGGAACGGCTCCTGCTTCCGATCACCAGCTTCATCGTCGTACCCGTCTTCGCGCTGGCCAACGCCGGCGTCGTGATCACCGGCGACAGCGTGAGCGAAGCCGTGTCGAGCAACGTCTCGCAGGGCGTCGCCTTCGGCCTGCTATTTGGCAAGCCACTGGGCATCTTCCTGGCGACCTGGCTCGTCGTCCGGCTCGGCCTCGCGAAGCTGCCACCATCGATGAACTGGGGCCAGGTGCTTGGCGTCGGGTTGCTGGGCGGAGTCGGCTTCACCGTGGCCCTGTTCGTGGACGAGCTGGCGTTCGACAACGAAGTCCTCATCGACGACGGCAAGATGGGCATCCTCGCCGGATCGATTGTCTCGGCGATTATCGGCTACGTGATACTCGTGCTGCTGACTCGCGCGCCGGCAGCGTCCTCCGATTTCGAGGAGCGCGCGGGCGGCGCCGGGCCGGGCTAGCCGATCTCGCGGACGGCGACGGGACGTCCTTCGCGATACGATCGCCACGCTGCCTCCGCAAGCACCTGCGAAGCCCGCGCCACATCCGGCCCCACCGGCGAAGGCTCGTCACGACGGACGCAATCGACGAACGCCTGCATCTCGGCCAGGTACGAGTCGCCGTAGCGCTTCGCGAAGAACGGCAGCGCTCTCCCGGTCGCGCCGCTCTCGCCGGCACGAGGGTTGTCCGCGCTGACGACGCCGGATGTACCCAGTACCTCTATTCGCTGATCGTAGCCGGGGGAGACACGGCTGTTGTCGATCGTGCCCGAGGCGCCGCCGGCGAAGCGCAAGAGTGTGATCGCTGTGTCGGGGTCATCGATGACCGGCCCGCCTCCCTCCGCCATCACCCCGCCGGCTGCGTACACGCTTTCGACGGCGGAGCCCATGACGAAGCCGGCGAAGTCGAGATCGTGGACCGTTGTGCTGAAGAAGAGATCGCCGGCGGGGTTCGGCGAGTCCGCAAGCGCGCCGACCGGATCCTGGGAGATGATGTGCACGCTCAGCAGGCGGCCGGCCTCACCGGCCTGCACGGCGTCGCGCAGGCGCAGGAAGTGCGGGTCGTAGCGCCGGTTGAGCCCGATGAAGAGCTTGACGCCGGCCTTCTGCACGGCCGCCAGCGCGGCGTCGGCCCGGTCCAGTGTCCGCTCCAGCGGTTTCTCGCAGAATACGTGCTTTCCCGCCGCAGCCGCCGCCTCGATGATCCCCGCGTGCGTCTCCGGCGGCGTGCAGACGATCACCGCAGCGATATCCGGCTGCGCCAGCAGATCCGCTTCGCTTGAGTAGGCGCCGCCGGCATCGTTGTCCGCCGCGCAGGCCTCCGCCTTCGCGCGGTCGACATCGGCGACGGCGGCCAGACGGGCGCCCGGAACGCGGCGGGCGAGGTTCGCGGCGTGGATCGTCCCGATCGCACCGGCGCCGATCACGCCGATGCCCAGGTCACCCATCAGAGGCCCAGGCTTCGAAGGTATGCGCGGTCGGCTCGCGCGCTCTCTTCGGGGTCGCCGTCGCCCGGCGGCAGCTCATCCTCAACAACGACCCAGCCTTCGTAGCCGGATGACTGCATCGCGCCCAGCAGCGCCGGGAAGTCGACGTCGCCGGTACCGGGCCGGTGAAAGACGTGGTTTGCGAGGCCTTCGAAGTAGTCCCAGCCCTCCGACCGCATCTGCTCCGCGACGCCGGCGTGGTATTCCTTGAAGTGGACGTGCCAGATGCGATCACGGTAGCGGTCGAACGCCTCGAGCACGTCGCCGCCAGCGAGCGCCCAGTGACCGGTGTCGAAGCATAGGCCGAGTTCGGCAGCGTCGGTCAGCTCCATCAGCCGCTCCGTCTCGGCGGGCGTCTCGACGTAGCCGGCGCAGTGGTGATGGAAGACCGTGCGCAGGCCCGTCTCGTCGCGCACAGCGCGGGCGATCGCCCCGGCGCCGTCACCAAAGGCGGCCCACTGCTCGTCGGAGAGCCCGTGCTCGGGTCCGATGCGGCCGGCATTCTGCACCCGCGCCGGGTCCGAGCCGATGGTGTCCGCGAGGACCAGGAGCGGAGACGGCGCGCTTTCGGACGCCACCGCCGCGAGAAGCCGTGCCGTGCGCAGCGCGTCGGCAATAGCTGTGGTGTGCGCCGAGCGGTCGGCCAGCGGCGCGGGAACGAGCCCGCCGATCATCGCCAGGCCGCGCTGTCCGAGCTCGTCGCTCAGCTGCCCGGGATCGGTCGGCAGGTAGCCCCAGTCGCCCAGCTCGGTGCCGGTGTAGCCTGCGACCGCCATTTCGTCCAGCACCTGGTCGAATGGCGTGTCGAGCGTCGCCTCATAGCCACCGATCAGCCCCCAGGAGCACGGAGCGTTGCCGACGCGAATCTCTGCCATGAGCGCATCGTAGTGCCAACCTGCATCGACGTACAATGGTGCCGCGATGAATGAATGGACAACTCTGATCCAGATCCTGCTGATGGCCGCAGGCCCGCTCATCGCCGCGCGCGGCCTGGTTCAGGAATGGGACGGCCTGCGCCGGCCGATCCGTGACCCGGCGAAGGTGCTCACGTTCCTCATGGGCTTCCGCACTTCGGTGATCGGCCTCGCGCTCGCCGGCATCGGCGCCGGCTGGATGTGGGACATCACGTGGCTGCTCGTCCTCTCGCTGGCGATCGGCGGTGAAGAGACGCTGGAGTCCAGCGTGCACATCTTCGCGGTCACGCGTGGCAAGGACCTGCGTTTGGGCCCTGCCAGCCGCCGGCGGCCGCCGGACGAAGCCCCTACTGGTAGATGATCAGGTCCGGGCGCACCTTCAGCACTTCTTCCTCGGTCAAGAGCGGGTCGTCCTGCTGAAAGAAGAGCTTGATCCCGCCGTACTCCGCCGGCGCTGAGAAGGTCTCGAACTTCGCCAGCTTCGTCTCGCGGGGGCCGAAGCCGTCCATGTCGATCACGAGCCGCACCCGGCGGAAGCTGTCGATGTCGTCTTTGTTGGTGATCATGCTCTCCTGGAACTGGTGCACGACGAGAATCTTGTCGCCCAGGTTGTGCTCCTCGACCAGGTCCTCGAGGATCTGCTGCGCGCGGTTGATCTGAACCGCGTCGAGGCGGCCGATCTGCTGGCCGGGCACCTCATCAGCCGCCATCGCGAACTCCGGGTCGAGCGACAGGTGGACGTGCGTCTGCCTGAGGTACGGCAGCAGCTTCTCGATCTCGGTCTCCATGTCCGCGCGGCCTAGCTGCAGGTCGAGGAAGATGAAGAGGCCGTTCTCACAGGCCAGCCGGACATACTCTTCGAGCGTTTCGTCGGCGACGCGGCGGATGTAGAGGCCGTCTTCGCCGGCGAACGCCTGCGCCGTCGCGTAGATGAAGTGCAGGCCGGGCTGCACGCCGCGGAAGCCGTTCAGGTCGTCGTAAGTGCGCGCGTGCTCGTTCAGACGGGCCACGAGCTCATCCGGCTCATGCTGGCCGAGGATGCCGAGGGTGACCGCGTCCGGGTTGCCGTAGTAGGTCAGCACCTGGTTAGCGCGCATGAAGTCGCCGCTCACGAGCGGGGCACAGCCGTCGCCGACAGGGCCCGCGTCGCCATCCCCGTCGCCGCCACCATCGCCATCGCCGTTGCCGTTGCCGTCGCCGTTGCCACCACCATCGTTACCGTTGCCATCGCCCACGACGATGCCGTCCAGCCCGCCGGAGTCGCCGGAGCCGCCAAACGGCGGCGCAACGATCATCCAGACAAGAACGACGGCGCCGATCACCAGCGCCGCCTCGACGATTAGAGTGCGGGAAGACATAGCGTACCGCGCGCTATTGTATCGCCTGGTCGCGCGGCGGGCCCTACGCCAGCGCCTTGAGCACTTTGCCGATCGCCGTCACGTAGTCGTCCAGGTCGGCGGTCTGGACGGTCGGGTGGACGAGCAGCGTGAACAGCTCGCCGGACAGGCGCTCGGCGACCGGGCAGGGAGCGTCGGCGAAGCCCGCGTCGCGGAACACCGGCTGCTGCGGGAGCGGCGTCGGGTAGCGGCGCGAGACCGGCAGGCCCTCAGCGGCGACGGCGGCGACGAAGCGGTTGATCTCGACGCCGGCCTCGGGACGCAGACGGCAGATGTACTTATAGAAGCTCGGAGTTGCGTAGTCGGCGACGAACGGCGGGTCGATCGGCCCCAGCTCGCCCAGCCGCTCCGAGAGGTAGGCAGCGTTCCGGCGGCGCGACTCCAGGTACTCGTCCAGCCGCCTGAACTGGACGAGCCCCGTCGCCGCCTGCACCGACGTCATCCGGAAGTTGTAGCCGAGGTCGAGGTGGTAGTAAGCGCGCTCGCCCTGAACTGGGCCCTCGCCGTGGTGACGGAAGCGGCGCATGCGCTCCACCAGCGCCTCGTCGTTGCAGATGACGGCGCCGCCCTCGCCGCCGGTCGTCATGATCTTGTCCTCCCAGAAGCTGAAGCAGCCCCCGACGCCGATCGTGCCGACCTTGCGGCCCTTGTAGAGCGCCCCGTGTGCCTGCGCGGCGTCCTCGACGACCGCGACGCCGCGGGCAGACCCGACTTCGAGGAGTGAGTCCATGTCTGCCGGGTGGCCGTTGAGGTGTACGGCGATGATCGCCTTCGTGCGCTCGGTCAGGCGCTCGGCGACGCTCTCCGGCGAGATGCAGAACGTCTGCTCGTCGACGTCGGCAAAGACCGGCGTTGCGCGCTGCTGGAGGACCGGCGTCGCCGAGGCGATGAACGTGTGCGCAGGCACGATCACCTCATCGCCCGGCCCGATGCCGAGAGCCCCGAGCGCCACGTGGATCGCGGCAGTGCCGGAGCTGGTCGCGACGCAGTCACCGGCGCCGTGCCACTCTGCGAAGGCAACTTCGAAATCACGGACGTAGCCGCCGGTGAGCTGCGTGAGCTGGCCGGAGCGCAGAACTTCGGAGGCTGCCATCGCGTCGTCCGGGCCGAGGACGGGCCAGGGCGGGAACGGATCGCTGCGGGTCTTCGGCCCGCCGTCGATGGCGAGATCGGAGGCGCTCACGGCGAAGAGTATAGAGGATGAGCCGGTCGGCAGGAGACATGAGCGGGGCCAGAGGCGATAATCCGGGCGAAGGAGGGTTGCGATGGACCTTGGTATCAGCGGAAGGGTCTCGCTGGTGACCGGCGCCGGGCGCGGGATCGGCGCCGAGATCTGCCGCACGCTGGCGGCCGACGGCGCCCGCATCGCCGTCAATGACCTCTTCCAGGAACGCGCCGACGAAGCCGCGGGCGAGATCCGCGCCGCTGGCGGCGAGGCGATCGGCGTCGCCGCCGACGTAACGGACCTGGCGTCGATCGAGGCGGCGGTCGGCCGCGTGGAGGCAGAGCTGGGCCCGGTGGACATCCTCGTGAACAACGCCGGCATCCCGGCAACGACGACGCAGGACGCCGTGCCTTCGACGGGCGGCTTCTTCCCCGGCAGCAGCCGCGAGGAGTGGGACCGCACGATGGGCCTGATCACCTACGGCGTGCTCAACTGCAGCCGGGCTGTGATCGGAGGCATGCAGGAGCGGCGCTGGGGCCGCATCGTCAACATCATCTCGGACGCCGGCCGCGTCGGCGAACCAAGACTGGTCGCCTACTCGATGGCCAAGGCCGGCGTCATCGGCTTCACGAAGGCCCTGGCGAAGGAGTCCGGCCGCTTCGCGGTGACGGTGAACTGCGTATCCCCGGCGACGACGGTGACCGACGCGACACGCGAGTGGATCGAGCAGCAGGGCGAGGCGATCATGCGCGGCTACCCGCTGGCGAAAGGCCTGGGACGCCTGGGACAGCCTTCGGACATAGCGTACGCCGTGGCGTTCCTGAGCTCGGCCCGCGCGGAATGGATAACCGGGCAGGTGCTGAGCGTCAACGGCGGGTATTCAATGGCCAGTTAGCACTTATCTCTTCACCAATCCTCAACTTTTCCTCGCGTATCCCCTTCCACCGTGTAACGGGCCAATCCAGAGGGCGTCTGAAGTTATGTACACACGCCTTAACTACCCCTGCACAAGTGAGACCACAGCAAACTGCCATGATCAGAGACCCACTAACGGCCCCAGGACGGGCGATCGAGGCCGTACTCTGGCTGACGGCGACGTCGGCCATCGGCGGCCTCGTCTTCATCGACGGCCAGGTCCCGAGCGCGTTCACAACGGCGTTCTTCGTTCCGATCTGCTTCGCCGCCTACCGCTACCCGCTGGCGTTCAGCGTGCTGCTGGCGGCGATCGCTTCCGTCTTCAGCAGCCCCGTGATGACTGCCGCAGGCGTGAGCATGAACGAGTCCGTCATGCCGGTGCTGTGGCTGGGCTGGCCGGCCGTCTACCTCTTCCTGGCGGTGAGCCTCAACCAGTGGGCTAGCATCCAGGAGCAGCGATCGCACCTTGCGGAGAGCGAGCGCGAACTGGAGGAGATGAGCCAGCACAACCAGCGCCGCGAGCGCGAGCTGGAAGCGCTATCCGGAATTCACACCGCCATCATGTCCGGCGGCGACGAGCGCCTGATCGTCGAGGAGGTCACACGCCGCGTGGCCGAGACCTGCGAGGCCAGGGTCTGCACGATCATGGTGCCGGTGGGTACTGAGAGTCAGCGCCCATTCCTGCCTGTCGGATTCAGCGAGGAGGCCTTTCGCCAGATCTTCCCCAGCGGCGCGCCGTACGGCGAAGGCGTTGAGGGTTGGGCGATCCTCCACCACAAGCCGGCGCAGGCAAAGAACGTGTTCGAAGACCCTCGCTATGACAAGCTGCGCGACTTCGCCGCGCACGTTGGCTTCGTCGCCGCGGCGGCCGCCCCGGTAGAGCTGGAGGACGATGTATACGGCGCCCTCCTCGTCGGCTTCCAGGACGAGCGTGAGCTATCAGCGGAGGATATCGCCCGCCTGGAGCGGCTCGCCCACCAGGCCGAGATCGCCATCCGCAGCGTGCGCCAGCGCGAATCGCTTTCGCGGTTCGCTCTCGAAACGGCGATGGGGCTGACGGAGGCGATCGAGAGCCGCGACCCGTACACCGGCGGCCACTGTCGGCGCCTGGCGGACTACTCGACCATGATGGCCACCGAACTGGGGATGCCCAGCCACGAGATCGAAGTCGTGCGCCTGGGTGCTGCCCTGCACGACATGGGCAAGATCGTCGTGCCCGACTCGATCCTGAAGAAGCCCGGCAGCCTGACCCCCGAGGAATACGCGATCGTCAAGCAGCACTGCTACTCGGGCGGCCAGATCTGCAAGCGGGTCGGCTTCCTGGTGAACGCCTATCCGATCGTATACCACCACCACGAGCGCTGGGACGGCCGCGGCTACCCGGACGGCATCGCCGGCGAAAGGGTGCCGCTCGGCGCCCGAATCGTGGCTGTGATGGACGCTTACGACGCGATGACGACGGACCGGCCATATCGCACGGCGATGAGCCACGAGGAGGCGCAGTCGATCTTGCGTGACGGCGGCGGCAGCCAGTGGGACCCGACGATCGTCACCCTCTTCCTCGAGATGCTGACCGCGCGTCCCGACCTCAAGGCAGAAGAGGTCGTCATCGGCCAGGACGGTCTCATTCTTCCGGAGCACGCCCACCGCGCTTCGCCCGAGATCAAGATCGCGACGTCAGCCGAAGAGCTTTAGCTGCTCCTTACGCTCTTCCTCGAGGTTGCTGCACGAAATCCCGATCAACCGGAACCTGTCCCCGCTGCGCACCACCTTGTCCAGCAACGCCGCGGCCTCGCCGTAGACCGCCTCCGTGTCATCCGTGGGCTCCTCTCGAGTCGACTGCCGCGTGATCGTGTTGAAGTTCGAGTAACGCAGCTTGAGGGCGATCGTCTTCGCCCTCGCCCCGTGCCGGCGCAGCCGCTCCCCGACCTCCTCAGCGATCCGGCGCAGCTGATGCCGAAGCTCGTCTCCGTCGGGCAGGTCGCGAGGGAACGTCGTCTCCGCACCGACCGACTTGCGCTCCGACTCGGTGACGACGGGGCGGTCGTCGCGCCCGCAGGCCATCTTATGGACTTCGCGCCCGCGGGATCCGAGGAGCGCCTCCAGGCGTTCGGGAGTGGAGGCCGCGAGGTCGCCGATCTTCGCGAAGCCGGCGTCAGCCAGCGCCGCTTCAGACTTCGGGCCAATTCCCCACAACGAACGCACAGGCAGGGGCGCCAGGAACTCCGCCTCCCGCCCCGCCGGCACGAGGACCAGGCCGTCCGGCTTCCCGCTGTCCGAGGCGATCTTGGCGACCGTCTTGTTTGTGGCGAGCCCGATCGAGACGGTGAGGCCGGTGCGCTTCTTGACGTCGGACTTGAGAAACTCGGCGAGAGGCCGCTGCCCGCCGTAGAACTTCTCGCGGCCGCTGACGTCCAGGAACGCCTCGTCCAGCGACAGCGGCTCAACGAGCGGCGTGACCGAGCGGAAGATCGCTATCACCTGTTTCGACACCTCACCGTAGCGCTCAAACCGCGGCGAGACGCGGACGGCGTCCGGGCAGAGGCGCAGCGCGCGGCTCATCGGCATCGCCGAGCGCACGCCGAAGGCGCGTGACTCGTACGAGGCCGCGGCGACGACACCGCGGCCTTCGGCCGGGCCGCCCACGACGACGGGTTTGCCGCGCAGCCCGGGGTTATCAAGCTGCTCCACTGAGGCGTAGAACGCGTCGAGGTCCGCGTGAACGATCGTGCGCGCCATCGCAACTATGATATGGCGTTCTGCGTCCTCGCTTACAGAAGACCTGTCACACACGAGTGCTAAGATCGAATCAGATGGTTGAATCGAGGACGCGCCGTCGCCGGCCCTACACCACAGGCGACGCGGCGCTCGACGAGAAGATCGCCGAACTCGTCGCCGAGTCAGGCGCCAACGCCAACGCCGACCTCATCCAGGAGATGATGACGACGGCGCTGCGCCTCGTCCGCGACAAAGCTGAGCGAGGCGAACAAAAGCTGGTGAACGCAGCGCTCAAAGAGTTCGCCTACTCCTTCCGCGTGTTCAAGAAGTGGCAGGACCAACTCAAGGTCTCGATCTTCGGCTCCGCCCGGACGACGCCGGACGAGCCGGTGTACGAGTACACGCGCCGCTTCGCCGAAGCGATGGCCCACCAGAACTGGATGGTGATCACCGGCGCCGGGCCCGGCATCATGGCTGCGGGACACGAAGGCGCCGGCGCCGAGAAGAGCTTCGGCGCCTCGATCCGGCTGCCGCTGGAGTCGGAGCCGAACATCTTCATCCAGGGCAACACCAAGCTCATCAACTACAAGTACTTCTTCACGCGCAAAGTGACGTTCATCAAAGAGTCCGACGCCTTCGCCCTCCTGCCCGGCGGCTTCGGAACGATGGACGAGACGTACGAGCTGCTGACGCTGATGCAGACCGGCAAGAGCGACCTTCACCCCGTCGTCCTGCTGGAAGAGCCGGGCAGCACGTACTGGAGCGACTGGCTGCGCTTCACGGAGGAGCAGCTGCTGGGTCGCGGCCTGATCTCAAAGGACGACCTGCACCTCCTCCACCACGCGACGAGCATCGAGTCTGCAGTGTCGGAGATCACCGGCTTTTACGCCAACTACCGCTCGCAGCGCTACGTCGACGGCGTGCTCATGCTGCGCCTTGAGCGCCTGCCCCCGGCGGACAAGATCGCCGAGCTGGGGCACACCTTCAAGGACATCCTTGGGCGCCGCGGCATCCGCGCGTCTGAGCCTTCGAAGGTCGAGATCGACGACGAGGACGAGCTCGATTGCGAGCGCCTGGCGATCCACTTCAACCAGTCCAGCTTCGGTCGTCTGCGCAGGCTGATTGACGAGCTGAACCGCTACTAGGCGCACGCCTTCGCGCCGTTGGCCGGCCCACTCATACGCGCTCTTGAGCCCGAATAGCGCCCAAAATCTGCGCAAAGCTACACCATTCGTACGAAAAGGCCGTTCGGCACATGTNNCCAGGGGCAAGGAGGAGCAATGGAAGGCTACTGTCTCAAGTGCCGGACCAAGCGCGAGATTCAGAACTCCGTCTCGGTCACTCTCAAGAACGGTCGCCCCGCGACACAGGGCACGTGCCCCGTCTGCGGCACCAAGATCACTCGCATCGGCAAGTCGTCGTAACCCACTCGGCAATCAAGAGCCCCGCCACCCGGCGGGGCTAACTCTTTCCTTCGGATGCTTGATCGCGTCGATCGCATGCTGGTGGCGGTGCGTGACCGCGCCGCAGCCGCCGATACTTTCAACGCCGTCCTCGGCGCTGAGAAGGTCGGCGAAGACTCCGTCGCGCTCNNGCTCGAACCGTCCGGCGATGGGCCCGTCGCCGAGTTGCTGGAGTCGCGAGGTGAGGGCATCTTCGGCGGGGGCTTCTCGACGCCGGACCTCGACGACCTGACGCGCAGCCTGGAGGAGAACGGCGTCGGCTTCGCCCGCGAAGGCGACTCACTCTACATCGAGCCCGACCAGACGCACGGCATGCGGAGCGCCATCCGCCAGACGGCGCCGCGTGAACCGGCCGGGCTTATCTCCTTCGTCTACGAAGTGACGAACGTGGTCGACGACCACAAGGCGACAGCCGACTTCTACACCCGCATCTTCGGGCTCGACCAGTCCCGCTTCTCGCCGATCGACAGCGATATGTGGGGCTACGTCGGCACGCTCACTCTGTTCAACCCGCCCGAGCGCCTCGACCGCATCGAGATCACGCAGACTACCGACTCCACCCGCTCGATGGGGCGATTCTACGAGCGCCGCGGCCAGTCGATCTACATGTGCTTCGTCGAGACGCCGGACGCCGCGGCGATCAGGGACCGGCTGGACGCCCGCGACGGCCGCTACCAGTTGCTGGCAGCCGATCCGGCGGCCGGGCTCTACATCCACCCCACGGCGCTGCACGGAATCCTGATGGGCGTCAGCGCGACGAACGTGGCCTGGCGCTGGTCCGGCCACCCGGAGCTGGCGCCGAAGAGCGCCGCCGGCTCGTCCTAGCGCTCAGCGACGACCCTAGCCCCCTGCCAGCGGCAGTTCGGCGGTGACCGTCGTCCCTTCACCCGGCGTGCTCTCGAGACGGACCGCCCCGCCGTGCTCCTCGGCGATCCAGCGCGCGATCGCCAGGCCCAGCCCCGTGCCGCCCATCTCTCGTGAGCGCGCCTTGTCGACACGATAGAAGCGCTCGAACACGTGCGGCAGGTCGGCCGCCGGAATGCCGTGGCCGTTGTCGGCGACAGCGAGCCGGACGCCGGAGCCATCGGCGGTCAACCGCACGGTGGCGCTGCCTCCTTCGTCGGTGTACTTGAAGGCGTTGTCGAGGAGGATCAGGAGAAGCTCCCGCAGGCGCTGCCCGTCGCCGGTGACGTGGAGCCCGTCAGCTCCCTCATAGGCCAGCGTGATCGACTTCTCCCGCGCCAGCACCTGCGCCTCACGGACGACGTCAGCGGCGAGCTGGGAAAGGTTGACGTCCTCCCTCGCGAAGGGCGACTCGCTCGCGTCGGCGCGCGCCAGCGCAAGCATCTGCCCGACAAGATAGCCCAGGTGGTCTGTCTCCTTGATGATGTCGTCGACCGATTCGGCAGCCCCGCCCGCTCCCTCGCGCTTCATGATCTCGGCGTTGGCGCGGATCAGCGAAAGCGGTGTGCGCAGCTCGTGGGAGGCGTCGGCGACGAACGTGCGCTGGGCGTCCATCGCGCTCCGGATCGGCCGCAGGGCGCGGCCGGAGAGCAAGAAGCCACCGCCGCAGGCCAGCGCCAGGCCTACAAGCCCACCGGCGGCCAGGATGAAGATCAGCCGGTTCAGCGCCTGCTGCTCGGGTTCGATGCTGCGGCCGACGGTGAGGTAGGAATTCGGGCCCAGCCGCTCCACACGCAGACGAATATCATCACCGTCCGACGTGCTGGTATCGATCGTGTCCGAGCCCTGGCCGATGTCGGCGTGGAGCTCCGCGAACGACGGGATCGCGATCTCTTCGATATTCTCCGTGCCGACAGGCACGTCCTCTCCCTCCACGACGATGGCCGCTGAATAGCCCCCGGCAGACAACAGCCGCGCGGCAAGCCGAAACTCCTCTCGCTGTATCCGGGCGCCCAGCGGTCCGCGAGACTGCTGAATGAGGGTCGCCTGAAGGGCTTCACTTCGCGTGTGCAGGTCGTCGTCCACCTGGTCATACAGGGCGGCCCGGGTGGTGAAGTACACGGCGCCGCCGATGAGAACGATGATCACGGCGAAGGCACCGGCGAACCAGAGCGCCAGGCGCCAGCGGGCAGCGCTAAACATGCCTAATCACCGAGGGCGTAGCCGACGCCCCTGACCGTGCGGATCAGCTTGCGGTCGTGGCCCCTGTCGACCTTGCGCCGGAGGTAGGCCACGTATACATCGACGAGGTTGGAGTCCGTCGCGAAGTCGTAGCCCCAGAGATGGTCCAGAATCTGAGTCCGGGTGACAACGCGGCCCTGATTGCGCATGAGGAACTCCAGCAGCGAGAACTCCTTGGGGCTAAGATCGATCGGCGTCCCGGCGCGCTCGGCGCGGCGGCGGCGCACGTCGAGCCTGAGGTCCTCGACTTCCATCTCCAGGGCGTCGCCCGGTTGGACGCGGCGGCGGGAGAGCGCCCGCAACCGCGCCAGCAGCTCCTGGAACGCGAACGGCTTCGGCAGGTAGTCGTCGGCGCCGGCGTCGAGGCCGCGGACGCGGTCCTCCACGCCGTCGAGCGCGGTCAGGAGCAATACGGGCGTGTCGATCTTCTTGCGGCGCAACGACTTGCAGACGTCGATGCCGTCTTTCTCGGGGAGCATGATGTCCAGCACGATCACGTCGTGCGTTCCCTGGAGGCCCATCGTCAGCCCCTCTTCGCCGTCGAACGCGGCGTCGACGGTGTGGCCCTCTTCTTCAAGCACGCGACGCACCAGCTGCGAAAGCCGGCGCTCGTCCTCTACTAGCAATACGTACATGATCCGCCCGGATGGTAGACGCTGGACATTAAAGAAACGTTAAGGCGCCGCTGGTGGTTTTGCCTGGGCTTGGGCCCCGCGGCTGTACTTGGGCGAGTGCGCACGCCGCACCTCGCCTGCCGAAGCCGGGCCGGACTGTTCCAGCTAGTGTTTCTGTGGCTGGCGGACGGGCCGCGACGCCCGGTCGTTGCCCCTGGCGGCCCTCTTCAGGTCGCGTGAGGCCTCCCTGCGCTTCCAGGCAGGGATCTCGTTGCTCCTGGGCGTCTTCTGTTTCGGCTTCTTCTTGTCGGCCATGACGTGAGTTTACCTCATGCCCCTTCAAGATTGGCTGGCCCCGCCATCGGGCCCACTGGCAGGCGAACGGGGGAACGCGACCATTAAGAAACTCTAACGCCCCTCTAATAACCGGTTCATGGCGCAACACGAACATGGCACCAGAACCAAGTAGCCAATGCCTAGAAGGAGGAATCGAATGAAGAGTTTCTTGCTCGCAGGAGGTGTGTTCGCCTTGCTGGCCGTCGGCGTCTTCGCCATCGCCGGCGCCGCCGCGCAGGAGGACGAGCCGGACGTCCGGCCTGTCGACCACTACCTCGAAGTGCTCGCCGGCAACCTCGGCATCAGCGTTGAGGAGCTCGAAGCGGCGCTGACGCAGAGCCACATCGACATCATCAACGAGAAGGTCACCGACGGCACGCTCTCCGAGGAAGACGCCGCCGAGATCATCGAGCGCATCGAGAGCGGCGAAGGGCGCCTGTTCCCGCCGTTCGGCCCGCGCCACCATCAGCACCGCCCGTTCCACCGGCTCTTCGGCCTGGTGCTTCACAACTCGGCTGAGGTGCTCGACATGGAAGTCGAGGCGCTGAAGGAAGAGCTACACGATGGCAACAGCCTGGCCGACGTCGCGACGGCCCAGGGCATGGAGGTCGAGACGTTCAAGTCCGAGCTGCTCGCCGCCATCGAGGCCGACCTCGACGCCAAGGTCGCCGAGGGCGAGATCAGCCAGGAGACGGCCGACGACGTCCTCGCCAAGATCACGGAGTCGATCGACCGCATCGTGGACAAGGTGCCGGGCGAAGACGGCCCGGGCGGTGACCGCCGGTTCGGCGGCCCGCGCTTCGGAGGCCCCGGTTTCAAAGCCCCACTGGGCGGGACCGACGGCGCCGGAGCGACGGAGGCGATCTTCCTCAACTAGCCACTGACAGCCGCGGCCCAACGACACCCCTCAGGGGCCCGCAGGCTGACGGCGGACGGATACACTGGAGCGGCCTTCGGGCCGCTTCAGTGCGTCCGCGGCTAGTACTTGTCGATGATCGCGCGGGCGGCGGAGAGCGCCATCACGTCGTTCGTGCCGTCTTCGATCAGCGAGGCGCGGGCGTCGCGGAAGAGCTTCTCGATTAGCATCTCCTTGGCCAGGCCCATCCCGCCGTGCAGCTGCAGCGCGTCGCTCGCCACCTGGAAGGCGACGTTCGTGCAGTAGACCTTCGACGCCTGCGAGTACTGTGTCTCCGGCGGGCTCGTCTCCGTGTTGTAAACGAGGGCGGCGCGTGAGAACTGGCGCGCGGTCTCCACGTTGATGAACATGTCGACCAGCTTCAGCTGCACCGCCTGGTGCTCCGTGATCGGCTTCGCTCCCTGCACGCGGTTGCGTGCGTAGTCCAGGCCCTCCTCGAAGGCCGCCCGGGCCAGCCCGGTGAAGGTGGCGCCCATGAAGGCGTTGGCGCCGGCCAGCACCGAGTGAATCACGAACGGGTAGCCGCCCGGCTCGACGAGCATGAACGGCTTCGGCAGGCGGACTTCGTCGAAGAAGATCTCGCCCTGGTTGAGCGCGCGCTGGCCCAGCTTGTCCAGCGGCTTTCCCCTCGTGACTCCCTGCAGATCGAGCGGGACGAAGGCGACACCGCCGCCCTCCTGCCCCTGGCTCTCGTCGGTGTTCAGGAAGAGTAACGCGTGCGAGGCGACGGTGCCGTTGGAGACCCAGGCCGACTTCTGCCCGTTGATCACCCACTCGTCGCCATCGAGCCTGGCTCGCACGTCGCCGACGGCGGCCGGTTCGCGGAACTGCTCCGTGCCCACCATCAGCATGTCGGAGCCGTGCTGGGGCTCGGTGATCGCCCAGCAGCCGATGAAGCGCGCTTCCTTGTCCTGCGTGAACGGCAGCACGTGATCCTTGAGGATGTCCTGGTTGCCGCTCATCGCCGCGTAGCCGAACGGAAACGAGGTGACGCCGATGCCGACCGCGAAGTCGGCGCTGCCCCAGCCCATCTCTTCCGTGTAGATGTGGCGGGCCAGCGGCGAGAGGCCGGGGCCGTTGAGGGCCGGCGGCAGGTAGCTCCGGCTGTAGCCAAGCTCATAGGCCTGCCGGAAGACGTTCCAGTACGGTGAGTCCTCGTCGATCACTTTGTCCGGCGGCAGCTTGTCCAGTTCCATCGCCGCCGGCCGCAGGACGTCAACCGCGAAGCGGTGGACCTGTCCCTTGATCGCCTCTTCTTCTTCGGTCAGGTTCTTGTTCAGTTCAAGGTATGTCGCCATCGTCTCGCCCCACTTTCGTCTGTCCCCGTACTTTATCTGCCGCCATGAGTGATGACCAGCCTATAATGATCGCCGATGCGTGAGAACAGGCTGAAGGAGCTGTGGGCGGAGGACCGGCCGGCGCTCGGCGGCTGGCTGGGCATCCCCTCCAGCACCTCGGCGGAGATGATGGCCCACGCCGGCTTCGACTGGCTCTGCATCGACATGCAGCACGGCGCGATCGACTACCAGGTCGCCGTTACGATGCTGCAGGCGATCTCCACGACCGACACGGTGCCGATCGTGCGCGTGCCGTGGAACGAGCCGGGGATCATCATGAAGGTGCTGGACGCCGGCGCCTACGGCGTGATCATCCCGATGGTCAACTCGCGCGCCGAAGCCGAAGCCGCCGTCGCCGCCTGCCGCTATGCGCCCGACGGGGTCCGCAGCTACGGGCCCGCCCGCGCCGTTCTCTATGCCGGGCCGGACTACTTCGGCCGCGCCAACGAGACCGTCCTCTGCATCCCCATGATCGAGACCCGCGAGGCGGTGGCCAACGTCGACGAGATCGTGGGCACGCCCGGCGTCGACGCCGCCTTCATCGGGCCGAGCGACCTCAGCGTCTCGCTCGGCCTGCCGCCGCAGTACGACCAGGACGCCGCCGAGTTCGTCGAAGCCATTGCCGGCGTGGAGGCAGCCTGCAAGAAGCACGGCGTGATCGCCGGCGTCTTCGGCGGCAGCGCGGACGTCGCGAAGAAGCGCATCGAGCAGGGGTTCCGCCTGGTCGAGGTCGCGGACGACGGCCGCACGATGCTGGTGGGTGCGGCTGCGGCGCTAGCACAGTTGCGCTAACGCCTTCGATGGCCGTGCTGTAGAATGTCTCGACGATGACGACTTCCAGCCCGCCCGGCATCGACGTCGAAGCCCTCGCCCCCTGGTTCAGCGAGCACGTGGAGCCCGTGAAGAGCCTCTCGGCGCAGGTCGTGGGGCACGGGCGCTCCAACATCACCTACCGCGTCGAGGCGGAGGACGGGCGGCCCTGGGTGGTGCGCCGGCCGCCGCTCTCCCACGTTCAGAAGACAGCGCACGACATGAGCCGTGAGTTTCGCATCATCTCCGCGATCGAGCCCACCGGATTCCCGGTGCCGAAGCCGTACGCGCTCTGCACGGACGACTCGGTTATCGGCGCGCAGTTCTACGTGATGGAGTTCGTGGACGGCATCATCGCCATCGACCCGAACGAGGTCGGCGCGAAGTTCGACGAGGGCGAGCGGCGCAAGATCGGCGAGGAGCTGATCGACGTCCTCGTCCGGCTGCACTCTTTCCACCCGGAGGAGATCGGCCTTGAGGACTTCGGGAAGCCGAAGGGGTACCTGGAGCGCCAGGTGCGGCGCTTCAGCGAGCAGCTCGAGACCATCCGCTACCGTGAGACGGCCGAGCTAGACGAGCTGGCGAGACGCCTCCAGGCAGCGATGCCGGAGGAGCGCCGGCCTGGCATCGTCCACGGCGACTACCGGCTGGACAACGCGATCCTGAGCGAAGAAGGGCACATCATCGCCGTCCTCGACTGGGAGATGTGCACCCTGGGCGACTCGCTGGCCGATATGGGCCTGCTGCAGATGTACTGGGGCAACCCGACGAGCTCGCAGCTAAACATCGGCGCCACGTCGGTGATGACGCTGCCCGGCTTCCCGACCTGGGAAGAGGCAGCCGCGCGCTACGAGGAGAAGAGCGGCGCCGACCTCTCCGGGCTCGACTTCTACACGGTGCTCGCGCACTTCAAGCTGGGCGTCATCCTGGAGAACATGAACAAGCGCTTCATGGAAGGCGGCACCGTCGGCGCCGGCTTCGAGATGATCGGCCAGCAGGCAGTCGTGCTGGGCAAGCGCGGCCTCGAAGTCGCGGACCAGAGCGCGATCGCCGAGCTGCGCGGCAGCTAGCCGCGGCGCTGCTGGGCCGGATCGGGGCGGCCGAAGCGGATCGGCGCCTCGACTTCGCGTGGCGGCCTGCCGTAGGTCACCGCCATCGCCCTGCCGTTGGCGGAATCGTCGCGGATCAGCTCGAGCACCGTCTCGGCGATCGTCCGCGGCTCGATCAGCGGCATGCTGGCGAGCACCGCCTCCGCTTGCTCGCGCGCCTTAGGGTCGGTGTTGTCGCGCACCTGGCGGACCATCGGCGTGTCGACGACGCCGGGGCAGACGCAGTTCACGCGGATGTTCGCCTCGGCCTGGAGGAACTCCATCGAGCGCGTGAGGCCGACGACGCCGTGCTTGGCCGCGGCGTAGATCGGGTCCGGCATGTAACCCATGAGACCGGCGATGGAAGCGGTGCTGACAATGACGCCGCCGCCCCGCTCCCTCATAGCGGGCACCTCTGCCTGGGTGCAGGCGACAACCGCCAGGAGGTCGATCGCCAGCGTGCGCTCCCAGTCCTCGGGCCGTGCATCCGGGAACCGTGGCCCGGGCGTGCCGACGCCGGCGTTGTTGTAGGCGATGTCGAGCCCGCCGTACGTCTCCTTCGTGAAGGCGACCATCGCCTCAACGTCGTCGCGGCTCGTGACGTCCGCCCTTACGAACGCCGCCTCGCCGCCTGCTGCCTTCACCATCTCGACCGTCTCGTTTCCGCCGCCTTCGTCTACATCGGCGACGACGACNNTCTCATTGCCGCCGTCTTCGTCCACGTCGGCGACTACGACCGAAGCGCCGTTCTCCGCCAGCAGCAGCGCCGTCGCCCGGCCGATGCCGGAGCCCGCGCCGGTTATCAGTGCCACTTTCCCGTTTGGGTCCATCGTTTCGCTCCTCCCTGCGCTCGGTAGTCTGTGACAATCGCGGCCATCCTGCAACCCACAGGGGGAACAGGCGTAATAGAATGGCGGCACCGGTAGTTAGCCAGGCAGAGGCCAGCGTCGGCAAACGAAACGCCGGAAAGGGGGGACGCCTTGAGCATCCGCGTGGGGATCGTCGGTTCTCGCTTTGTCGCGACGGCGCACGCTGAAGGGTTGCGCCAGGTACCGGGCGTGGAGCTGACAGCCGTCGCCTCCCCCAATCCCGAGCACGCCTGGGAGTTCCGCCGCCGCTTCGAGATCGAGCATGCCTTCGCCGACTACAAGGACATGCTCTCCAGCGGCTTCGTCGACGCGATCACCGTCGCCTGCCCCAACGACCTGCACGCGCAGGTGACGATCGACGCCGCGGCTGCCGGCAAGCACGTGCTCGTCGACAAGCCGATGGCGATGAGCCTCGCCGAGTGCGACCGCATGATCGAGGCCTGCCAGAAGGCGGGCGTGATCCTGATGTACGGCGAGAACCTCTGCTTCGCTCCCAAGTACGTGCGCGCCAAGCAGCTGGCCGACGAGGGCGCTCTGGGCGACGTCTACTACGTCCGCCAGCTGGAGTGCCACTACGGCCCTCACTCAGACTGGTTCTGGGACATCAACCGCTCCGGGGGCGGCGTTCTCATGGACATGGGCTGCCACTCCATCGCCTACTGCCGCTGGGTGTTCGGTGACACGCCGATCGAGTCCGTCTACGCTGAGGCCGGCAACTTCGTACACGGTCAGCGCACGCGCGGCGACGACCACACGGTCGTCATGCTCCGCTTTGGCAAATCGAAGAAGCACCCGCGGGGCGGTCTGGGGGTGGCAGAGAACGCCTGGGCGCGGGCCGGCGGCCTCGACGACCGGGCGGAGATCTACGGCTCCAAAGGCCTCACAGTAGCTGACATCGCCCGCGGCAGTGCGCTGCACACCTACAGCTTCACCGGCTACGACTATGCCGGCGAAAAGGCGGAGCGGACGCGCGGCTGGACCTGGACCAGCTTCGATGAGGCCTGGAACTACGGCTTCCCGCAGGAGATGGCGCACTTCGCCGACTGCATCGAGAACGAAAAGCAGCCGATGCTCACGGGCGAAGACGGCCGCACCGTGCTCGAGATCATCTGCGCCGCGTATCTCTCGGCGCGCACCGGCACCCGCGTCGAGCTGCCTCTTGAGGCAGACAACCGCAAGCCGGTGGACTACTGGCTCAAGGGCGATCCGAAGACAAAGCCGCGAGCGGAAGTCCCGCTATCGATGCCGGCCGAGCCACCCCCGGAGCCCGCCACGCCCGCCAGCGAGGCGGCAGAGCAGGACGCCGCGCCGCCTCAAGCGTCAGAGAAGCAGCCGCAAGCCGCCGAGAAGGTGCCAGAGGCGGAGGAGGACGCGGCGACCTAAGGGCTAGGCTTTGGCAAGCGCGCTGGCCATCTCCGATTCGTCGAACGCGCGCAGCGTGGTGCTGTGGACGTTGCCCGTCTCAGCGATGTTGAACAGGCCGGCCAGCATCGACTCCTCGTCGGGCGCCTCAACGATCGACACGATGTCGTACTGGCCCTGCGTCCAGTAGGTGCCGATCACCTTGAAGCCGCGCGCCTCGTTGGCTTTGCGCACCTGAGCCGCGCGGCTGACCGTCTCCTTGATGTTCTTCAGGCCCTGGTCGGTGAAGTTGTAGAGGACTACGTAGCGGGGCATTGTGACCTCCTTCGGCTATGCCGCTTGCCGGCGCACCAATTGTAGACCCGCAGTCAAGTGGCGCGCGTACAATGGATTCCGTGACCACGGAAACAGCGCCCGAGCTCGACTTCACGCCGGCGACAGACGCCGACATGCCGTTCATCGCCGAGACGATCGAACGCCTGCGGCTGGACGGCGAGCGCCTGGCGCCCGAGCAGTTCATCACGCTCCGCCGCGACGGGCGCATCATCGCCTTCGGCCGCATCAAGCCGTACGAAGAGACGAACGAGCTCGGCAGCGTCGCCGTGATCGAGGAGGAGCGCTCGCAGGGGCTGGGCGCGCGGGTCACGCGAGAGCTGATCCGCCGCTTCCCGCAGGACGAGGTCTACATCACGACGGACCTGCCCGCCTATTACGAGCGTCTGGGCTTCCTGCGCACCGACCTTTTGCCGCAGGAGCTCGTCGACAAGCTGGAGCGCGTCTGCGCCGCCAACCTGCGTGACAACCCCGTCGGCATGATCTACGACCGGCGCATAGAACGACTGCCGACGATCGCCGACGTCTATCGGGCGAAACACCTGCTGGAGCCACACCTGCAGCGCACCCCGCTCGTCCGCAACCCGGCGCTGTCGCGCGAGCTGGGCTTCGAGGCCTGGCTCAAGCTCGAGAACCTGCAGCCGATCGGCGCCTTCAAGGTGCGCGGCGGCGTCTACCTCTCCGCCAGCATGACGGCAGAAGAGCGCTCACGCGGGATCATCGGCGCCTCGACCGGCAACCACGGCCAATCGCTGGCCTATGGTGCGAAGCTGGCCGGCATCAAGTGCACGATCGTCATGCCCGACGAGGCGAACCCGATGAAGGTGGAGTCGATGCGCGCGCTGGGCGCCGAAGTGCTCTTCCACGGGGCCGACTTCGAAGAAGCCCGCGAGTGGGCCGAGGCGCGCGCCGCCAGCGAGAGCATCCAGTACATCCACCACTCAAACGCGCCGCGGCTCGTCACCGGTGTCGCCACGATGAGCATCGAGGTCATCGAGGACCTGCCGGACGTCGACGTCATCCTCACGCCGATCGGCGGCGGCAGCGGCGCGCTGGGACACTGCCTCGTCGCCAAAGAGCTGCGGCCGGGCGTCGAGGTGATCGGCGTGCAGGCGGCCGGCGCACCGGCGGTCTACGAGTCCTGGAAGTCCCACACGCTGCGTGAATCCGGCATCGACACGGCCGCCGAGGGGCTGGCGACCGGCGCCGCCTATCACCCCGCCGTGCGGACACTGATCGACCGCCTGGACGACTTCGTGCTCGTGAGCGAGGAAGAGATCCGCGAGGCGATGCTGGCGCTGGCCCGCACCGCTCACGTCATCGCTGAAGAGGCGGGCGCCGCGGCGACGGCGGCGGCAGTTCAGCTCCGGGAACGCCTCGCCGGCAAGAAGGTGGTGATCATCGTCAGCGGCGGCAACGTGCCGCTGGACCACCTGCGCCGCGTGCTCCTCGAAGTCTAGGGCGCGCTAGTAGCCGCGCGACGGATCGACGACGTTGCGCAGGGGCTCGCCGCCGGCGTAGCGCCGCAGGTTGTCGCAGAAGAGGCCGATCGCTCGCTCCATGTAGCGGGGCGTGCCGCCGCTGATGTGCGGCGTGATCATGACGTTCGGGACGCCCCACAGCTCGTGGTCAGACGGAAGTGGCTCCGGCGTCGTGACGTCGAGCGCGGCGCCCGCGATGCGACCGTCCCGCAGCGCCCTGATGAGCGCGTCCTGATCGATCACGCGGCCGCGGGCGATGTTCACGATCACGGCGTTCGGCTTCATCACCGCCAGCTCCGCCTCGCCGATCAGGCCCGTCGACTCGTCCGTCAGCGGCAGCGCCAGCACCACGTAGTCGGACTCCGCCAGCAGGGCGTGCAGGTCGGCCGGCGGGAACATCTCGTCGACGGCCGCTTCGCCCGCCTCCTCGCCGCTCATCCGGCGCTCGCATGAGCGGCGCATAGCCAGCACCCGCATCCGCATGGCGCGGCAGACCTCGGCGGTGCGGCCGCCGATCGCGCCGAGGCCGATGATGCCGACGGTCGCGTCTTCCAGCTCCTGCGGCCAGTAAGGCTGCCAGGTGCGTTCGTCCTGGGCGCGCAGCGACTTCGTGAAGTTCTTGGCGAAGCTGATCATGGCGCCGACGGTGTACTCGCTGATCGTGGCCGCGTGGATGCCGCTGGCCGTCGTCACCGTCACGCCGGGAGCGCGCACAACCTCGTGATCAACGAGCGAGTCGACGCCGGCGCTCGTGAGCTGGAGCCACTTGAGGACTCCGGAGCGTGCGACGATGTCGTCTGGTAACACCTGGTTGGAGAGGAGCACCTCGGTGGCACCGAGGATCGCGTCCAACGCTTTGCGTGCCTCCTCTTCGCTCTCATCCTCGGGCGCGGGCGGCTCTTTGTAGCCGCCCCAGAGCGGCCGCCCCTCGCGGTATACGAACCGCTGCGCCCGCGAGAGGTGCGTCAGCGACACACGCGGGGAGGCGTTGCGCACCTGCTCGACGAGCGCCTCATCGAGGGGCATGGCGATTGTGACGTTGATGGAATCGGTCATGTGAAGCGGATTATAAGCCACTTCCGTCGTCGCCACGTTCCCCAACCCGTGACCGATCTTCACCAGTCGTTAACTGAACTCGCCTGAACCGTTCCTTAACCTGAATTACAGACAGGGGACGAAGCGTCCCCGGCGCACCTGGGGCGAACCCAGTACGGGAGGGATCGAGACTGAACGGAGACCGGGCGGGCCAGACAGGCCGTATGACGAGCCATCGGGGAGGGTGGAAGCGATTCAGGGGCCTTCTGGCCGCGGTCTCAGCCGCCGTACTGCTGAGCGGCACCATCGCCTGCACAACGGACGAATCTGGCCAGGCAGCGCACCCTTACGCCTCACCCGCCGTCGCGGCGCAGCAGGCGACACCGGCAACCGCCGCTCCGGCTGTCAGCGAAGCAACGTCTACATCGGCGCCAACTCCCACCGCCAGCGCCGCCGTCACCAATCCTGCCACGCCAACACTCGTGTCGGCCGTCTCCGCAACCCCCACACTCGGCGACGCCTGGTCGGCGACGCCGATTCTGTACACGCCGGCGCCAGATGCCGCGCTCTCGCCCGCCGCCGTCGCGCTGGCCGCAGAGATCGAGTCGGAATGGGGAGTGCACGTCGCGACCGCGGGCCAGGACTGGGGCACGGGCGAAGCGGCGCAGATGCGCAACCTCGGCGCGCTTGCCGAGGCGCTCGCGGCGCTTCCCGCCGGCGTCGTCGCGCTGGCCGTTGACAGTCCCCACGGGTCGCTGTCCGTGCTCTCCAACGAAGCCGGTCGCACGCTCGGCGGCTGGCAACCGTACGGCGATCGCGCAGCGAACTTCTACACGACGGAAGACTGGACCGGCAGCTTCCACAAGGTCGCCAGCCAGGTCGTCCTGCAGACCGGCGCCGACCGCGTGACGATCACGCACGAGCTGCTGCACGCTTACCAGATGCGTGACGTCCCGTCGGGAAGCTACGGCGAGGCGTTGCTGACCGCGGAGACGCGCTCCTTCATGGCCGAGACCGGCTGGGTGCAGACGGTCTCCGACGACGAGCTCGAGAGCCGGGCGCACGGCTCCTGGGACGAAATAGCCGCGATGTTCCGCTACGAGGGAGCCAGCCTCAGCTACGTGAGCGAGACCGGCGAGACTCTCGAGGCGTACGCACCGAACCCGGTGGAGGCGTTCACCGCCGTCGGCGCGCTCATCTACGCCGCGCCCGATGGCACCGAGCTGCCGGACTGGCCGGACTACCGGCGCTGGTTCGAAGCCAACCTGGGCTAGCGGCCCTCCGACAGGCGCTCGATCAGCCAGCGCGGCAGGCCGGCCTCTTCCATCAGTCTCTGAGTGCTCGCTATTTCGTACTCCACACGGTGCAGAGTCACGCTCTGCGTCGCGGAATCATAGATCGCGTACGAGGCGCGCGCGTCGCCGTCCCGGGGCTGACCGACGCTACCGGGATTCATCACAACCTTCTGCGCCGGGTCGAGGGTGACGCGCTCGCCTTCAGCCAGGCGGCGGAGATCGCAGCCACCTGGCGCGTCCCCGTCAAGCGACGCGATCGCTGGCACGTGCGTGTGGCCGCAAAACCCGAACGGCGTCTCCTGGAGCGCCAGGTGCGCGGCGCCCGCCTCGGCCGAGTACAGGTACTCCCAGACCGGCCAGCGCAGCGTCCCATGCACCAGCGTGAAGTGCTCCGCCTCCACGCGCGTCTCGGGCATGGCGTCGAGCGAAGCCTTCTCGTCGGCCGCCAGGCGCTCGGCCGTCCAGAGCGCCGCCGTGCGGGCATCCGGGTTGAAGTCGTCGACGCTGATCGCGCCCGTCGCCGCCCGCTCGTGGTTACCCGCGACGGCCGCCGCGCCCTCGTCGCTCAGCAGCGCCAGGCACTCGCCCGGCTGCGGACCGTAGCCGACACAGTCGCCGAGGCTCCAGACGGCGTCGAAGGCTCCACCGGCTCGTGCGTCAGTGAGGACGGCTTCGAGCGCGGCGAGGTTGGCGTGGACGTCGGAGACGACGAGAACGCGCATGCGGCCAGTATACGGAGTGAGCAGACGCGCGCGTTGACAGGGCCGCGGCTGGCGGTTAGTCTGCGGGCAACGAAAACGCGAAAGGAGGGCCTACACAACATGAGACAGACAGTCGTTGCCGCGCGCAGCGGGCCCGCCCTTTCGGTCACCGGCCGCCCGGCCTAAAGCCTTCCACCAGACCGCAGCTCGGGTCCGCTCCCCACGATCGTGCGCGCACGCACGCAACACCGACACCGATTCCACAAGGAGCGATCCGTTGTACTCACTTGAAGACCTGGGCTGGGGCCCGTTCTTCGCCACACAAACAGAAAGACTGCCGGACGGCGCCACGCCGATGCGCGTCGCCGAAGAGCAGCGCAGCGCCTACACCCTCTGGTCTCCCGACGGCGCCTTTGAGGCCGTGGTTGCGGGACGCCTGCTACACGAAGCGAAAGGGCGCGACGATCTGCCGGCGGTCGGCGACTGGCTGCTCGCGAGACGCCTGCCGGGAGAGCCACGCGCTGTCGTCGAGCGGCGGTTGCGGCGGCGGTCGGCGCTCTCGCGAAAAGTCGCCGGCGAGCGCACGGACGAGCAGATCATGGCCGCTAACATCGACGTCGTCTGCGTCGTTGCCTCGCTCAACCGCGAGCTGAACCTGCGAAGGCTGGAGCGCTATCTGGCGGTGACCTGGGACAGCGGCGCGACGCCTGTCCTCATACTCAACAAGGTTGACCTCAGCGAAGATCCCCAGAAGATCCTCCGCGGCGTCGAGGCCGTGGCGCCCGGCGTCGAGGTGCTCGCGACGAGCGCCGCTACCGGCGAAGGGGTCGAGGCGCTGCGGACGGCCCTGGCGCGCGGCCGTACGGCCGTCTTCGTCGGCTCATCTGGCGTCGGCAAGTCGAGCATCATCAACCGCTTGATCGAACGCGAAACACAGGACGTCAAGGACATCAGAGCGGACGATAAGGGCCGCCACACGACGACGGTCCGGCAGATGCTCGTCCTGCCCGGCAGCGCAGTAGTCATCGACACACCGGGGCTGCGCGAGCTGGCGATCTGGGACGCCGGCGAAGGCCTGGGGCAGGCGTTCGCGGACATCGATGAACTGGCCGGGAGCTGCGCCTTCCGCGACTGCAGCCATGGAGCCGAGCCGGACTGCGCCGTGCAAGCTGCGATCGACAGCGGCGATCTCGAAAGCGGACGGCTGGCAAGCTATCGCAAGCTGCAGAGGGAGCAGACGTTCATCGCCGGCAAGAAGGACCAGAGGCTGCGCGCGCAGGAGGAGAAGCGGTGGAGGCAGATCGCCAGGGACACCCGGGCGCGGCTGAAGTCGCGCCGCCGATGACTACGTCAGGACGACTGTCCCGTGCGGCCCTTCGATCGTGGCGATCAGGGCCGGACGGGGCGCCTCGGCAAGCGGCAGGTCGGCGCCGAGCGCGGAGAGCATGTGCGAGACCTCGTCCGGGCGCGGGTGCTCGGCCGTCAGGTCGGTCAGTTTGCAGCCGGCAGGCGACGAAGCGGACGGGTGTGGCCCGCCAGCGTCCCACTGGATGAGGAACGGGACGAGACCGTCACCGGCGATCGGGCGGCGGATCGTCAGGCGCCAGCTCAGTTGGCCACCGTCCGGTAGCGCGCGCTTCATGGCGATAACCGGTCCGGGATCGAAGCCGGCCTCGCGCGCTGCTTCGGCCCGCGCCTCGATGTCCGTGACCGCCAACGCCCAGGCGGCGACGCCGGGCTCGTGCAGATCGCCGAGGCCGAACGGCAACGGCTCGCTGGGCGGCGGCTGATCGGGGTCCGGCGCGATGATCTCGAGGTAGACGTTGCCTCCGAGCGAGAGCAGCGCGTTGTGCGTGCCGATGCCGGTGTGCTTCCCGCCGTAGGCCGCGGCAACGCCAAGGCGCTCGGTCATCGCCGCGATGCCCGCGTCCAGGCTGGGCGCGGCATAAACGAGGTGATCGACGGACAGCAACACGGCGCAGCTCTCAGGCGGCGGCTTGCGCCCAGGCGGCGATGCGCCCGGCGAGCCTGCGGCCCTGTTCACGCCCGGCGTCGACACAGAGACCACGCCGGGAGGAGTCCATACGGTTGATGCCCATCGCCTCCTGTGAGCCTTCGTCCGGGAACGCCAGCTCGACGCGGGCGCCGGCAGTTCGCAGCACCTCCGCCTCGGCCGTGGCCAGCCGGTTGGAGAGCGGGTCGATGCCGTCCGGACGGGCTCCGATCGGCGCGATGATGAGAACGGCGTCGAAACCAGCCGCGAGGTCCGCGTTCGTCGTCGAGCGCACGCCGCCGTCCTGGTAGCGCCGGCCGTTGACTGAGACCGGTGGGAAGAGCCCGGGCACCGCACAGCTGGAGGCGATGGCGCGGTGTAGGCCGACGCCGGATTCGCGAGTCCACGTCTGGAAGGCGCCGCTTTCAGCATCAACCGCAGTCAGGACGACGTCACCGTCCGACCAGTCGGGGCCGACCAGGTCGCCGAAGGACTCGACCCAGCGGTCTTCGCCGACGGTCGTGGCGGCGAGCGCCATCGCTCCGATCTCGGCGCAGTTTTCAGGTGTCATCTCATTGTAGGCCGCCCACCGGGCGAAGATCGCCATCGTGCTCTTGAGGTCGATCTCCATGTTCAGGTCCAGCGCATCGGGATCGCGCGGTGCGTGGTGCCACTCGATCATCTCGTCGAGCGGCGTGCCCTGCGCGATCTGCGTGCCGACGATGGAGCCGGCGGAGGTGCCGACGATGCGATCGGCCCCGGTCACGTCGGCGCTGGCATCCCGCAGCCCGGCCACCATACCGGTGCTCCAGGAGACGCCGAGCAGGCCGCCGCCGCCCAGCACAAGTGCCGTCTTCGTCATGTCGCCTCTACTGTAGCAGAGGGGCCGGGTATAATTCGCAGCGCCATGGCGAAAACGAACCTGGTCGCCGTCCAGGCGCGGATGGAGCGCTCCGACTACCGGGACGAGGCCGCATTCCAGGCGAAGATCGGCTCCCTGATGCAGATGGCGGCCCGCGAGGTGGACTTCTCGCTGCCGACGCTCGTCGCCTTCCCGGAGCTCATCGGCATGTTCCTCTCGTTCCTGCCCAAGTACTGGGACGATCTGGAAGGTGAGACCTCGCTGGAGGCCGGCGCGACGAAGGTTGTGATGGAGCACTTCGCCTCGCTTCCGGACGAGCTGCGAACGCCCGAAGCGGCTGGCAGGCAGTTGCTCTTCGTCGACACTGCGGCTGAGGCCGAGCGCGTCTACACGGACACGTTCGCCGCCGCAGCGCGGGAATACGGATGCTACGTTGCCGCGGGAAGCATCGCCCTGCCCCCGCTGGAGGACGAGCCCAGCAAGGGCGGCCGCCACGTGCGCGACGAGGCGCAGGTCTGGAACACCTCGTACCTCTTCTCTCCGAAGGGGCTCTGCCTGCAGCGCGTGCCGAAGGTATACCTGGTGCCGGGCCTTGAGGAGCGCCTCTTCGACCCGGCGCCACGCAGCGAGGTCATCCCGGCGGACACTTCCCTCGGCCGGCTGGGCACGCTCGTCTGCTTCGACGGCTTCCACGAGACGCTGGTCGAACGCTACGACTCGCTCGGCGTGGACGTGCTGCTCAAGCCCTCGTACAACCAGCACGCCTGGGAAGGGCCGAGCACCTACGACCCGGAGCACCGAGAGGGCGAGAACTGGCTGCGCTACGGCTGCCCGGCCATCATCCAGGGCCGAGAGAACATCCGCTACGGTGTCAACGCGATGATGGTCGGCGAGGTGTTCGCCGATATGTACGCAGAGGGGCTGTCAAGCATCTCGCAGAACACCGGCCGCGCCGGCGCATCATGGGAAGACGGGGTACTGGCGATCGCCTCACACCCGGACGCCGAGGAGATCGTGGCTGCGGTCGTAGAGCTCTGAGCGCCTACGAGTTCGAGAAGTAGGTCACGCCCTCGCGCTGGTACTCCTTGAGCCGCCCTTTGCCGGCGAGGAAGCGCAGGTGGGCCAGCGTCTCGCCGATCGCCGCGCGCTTCATCCAGGCAGCGAAGGAGTCGAAGCCGCCGGTGTTCCAGCGGATGCGCCGCGCGACATCGGCAGCCGTGGCTTCTGACTCAATGCCGACCGCATCGACCATCTCGTCGAGGCGCGACTCGTGGTGGCTCAGCAACTCCGTCACGCGCTTCTTGAACCAGTCGATGTCCCACTCGTGCGCCGGCAGCACGCGGTCGACCTTCATGTCGGCGATCTTCTCCAGGCTGTCGATGTAGTCCTGCAGCGGGTTCTCGCGCTGCTGCGGGTGAAGGCTGACGTTGGGCGAGATCATCGGCAGGACGTGGTCGCCGCTGACCATCAGCCGGTGGTTCGGCTCGTAGAGGCAGACGTGGCCCGGCGAGTGGCCCGGCGTCCAGATCACCTCGAACGTAAAGTCGCCGACATCGACCGTCTCGCCGCCCTTGACCGGGTTGTCCGGCATGACCGTGGCAACGAAGAAACGAACCGGCATCGAGCCCCGCTCCAGGTCCTCAACGTCTTCCTGCTCAACGCCGTGCTCCCTCAGCCAGATGTTCATCTTCTCCAGGATGTCCTCTGGCGCCGTGTAGCGCGTGCGCAGGAAGTCGATCTCGATCTCGTGCATGTAGACGTTGCAGTCCGACTCTTCGTGCAGGCGACCAGCGAGGCCGCAGTGGTCCGGATGGGCGTGCGTCAGAACCAGCTTCGTGATGTCGTCGATGCCGAGGCCGATCTCGTGCAGCTGTTCCGACAGCGCCGCGTACGAGTCGTCGGTCGCCCAGCCGCAGTCTACGAGCAGCGTCTCGCCGCGGCTGGTGATCGCGTAGGGCATGACGTAGGGTAGCCCCTTCGTCACGCGCGGGTGCGCCTCCATGTCGTCGCGCAGCTCGTAGGCTTCCTCGCGCTCGAACTCAGGGAAGGGGCTGATGATCTGGTAGATGCCTTCCTGTATGCGTTTCAAGCTCTCGTCCTTTCACCGGTACGAGGCGTTACGCCCGTCCGCGATGTCGCGTCCAGCCTATCGTGAAACCGCTCAGGGCGCGACGCCGAGCGTGATGCAGCCGACGACGATCAGCGCCGCTCCCCAGATGCGCGACGTGCCGAACCCTTCACCGAGCAGGAGCACACCCATAGCCGCGCCGAGCACGATGCCGACTTCGCGCGCGGGGGCGATGTAGCTGACGCGGCTGGTCGTCAGCGCGACCAGCACCAGCGTGTAGCCGAGCGGCGCGAGGACCGCCGCGGCAACTATGCTACGGCCCCGCTCTCGCCACTCCTCGGCCAGCGTCTCGCCACCGACGCGGAGCAGCGCGTATGGCGCAAGGAAGAAGAAGTTGCCGGCCATCGCGAAGCCGTTCACCGTCACCGGGTGTACGTCTTCGTCGATGGCGTTCTTGTCCCAGAGGGTGTACGAGGCGATGACGAACCCGGTGAGCAGGGCAAGGGCCGTCGCCGGTGTCGCCAGCGACCGCAGAGGGCGCGAGAGGTCTCGCAGGAAGCGCCGGTCAACGTGTGTCGCGTATATCCCGAAAACGACGAGCGCGATGCCCACGCCGGCGATCAGGGAGACGTGCTCGCTGAAGATGAGGATGGCAAGGAGCGGGACCAGCGCCGGGGCGATGCCGCGCGCGATCGGGTAGACGGACGACAGGTCGCCGAGATCGTAGCCGCGGGTGAGGGTGTAGGCGTAGACGCCGTGGATCGAGGCGGTACCGAGACCGAGCCCCAGCGCCGCCCAGCCAAACCCGTCGATCACAGCGAAGGCGACGGCCGGGCCGGCCGTGAAGAGCAAGCTGACGCCGCACATCGCCCAGTAGAAGGCCTGCTTGTGCCCGCTGCGTTTGAGCAGGAAGTTCCAGGTGGCGTGCATCACCGCCGAGGTCAGGACGAGGGCAAACGCGGCGGCGGTCATGTGGCGCGAATTCTAGCGCGCCACGCCCGGGCGTGCTACTGGCTGGACCGGCCTAGGGAGGCGCTGAGACGGCCTGCGCCGGCCTGACCCGGATCACGACGCGCCCTTCGTCCTTGGCTCGCTTTTCGAGCGCGGGCAGCGCCGCCTCGGGAACCGGGCTTCCGGTCATTACCTCGCCGACCCGCCTCATGACCTCGAGCGCTCCGCGATCATCAATCCGCGCGTGACCGTAGACGGTGAGATGCGTGAACGGCATCGCTTCGTCGAGCACGCAGACGGTGACTTCGGGGTTGCGCTGGACGGCTCTGGCTTTGACGCGTGATTCTGTCGTCGAGATCACGATCTCGTCGCCGTCCATGAAGTAGAAGACCGGCGAGAGCGACGGGGGCCCGGTACGACGGTTGAAGCCGAAGACGCAGAGGCGATGGCTCGCCAGGAATTCACGCTGAGCGTCCGAAATCGGCATCTTACCCCCTCGGCCCTTGACAAACGTTCTTCCTTAAACGTTTGATGCTGGAAATATGGCGTCTCGTCCAGACACTACCATCCCAGCCTTCGAAGAGTCTATACGTCAATTCCTCTCGTGGGGCCTGCCGTCACCGCCCTCCTTTCCGCGCCCTGAAGTCCCGGCGGAGTTGATGTCAGACCCCCCCACTGCGGAGGGATAGGCCGTGGCCAACGTCGAACCACTTTCGCGAGAAGAGCTGGCCGAGTTCGAGCCGTTCTTCCGGCTCGCCGAAGGCGCGATGGGCTTCGTACCGCGCAGCACCCTCACGCTGGGGCGCCGCCCGCCAATCCTCCGCGCCTTCGCGACGCTGACGACAGCCGTTCTGGGCCCGGGTGAGATTGACTCACCTTTCAAGCAGCTGATCGCGATGGTCGCCAGCGTCTCCGCCGGTTGCCGCTACTGCCAGGCGCACACTTCGGAGACAGCGGCCCGCAACGGCGTAGACCCGGAGAAGGTGGCGGCCGTCTTCGACTTCGAGACGAGCGATCTCTTTACCGACGCCGAGCGCGCCGCACTGAGGCTCGCCCGAGACGCAGCCATAGTGCCCAACGCGACGACGCCGGAGCACTTCGCCGGGCTGCGTGAGCACTACAGCGAGTCACAGATCGTCGAGATTATGTCGGTCATCTCGCTCTTCGGCTGGCTCAACCGCTGGAACGACACAATGGCTACGGACCTTGAAGAGCCGGCTCTCGACTTCGCGTCCGAGCACCTGACCACTCACGGCTGGGAAGCCGGCAAGCACTCGGGGACAGCCTAGCGGTGCGGCTCGTCACCTTCACCCACAACGGCAGGACGCGCATCGGCGACCTGACGAGGACCGGCCACTTGCTCGACCTGCCGGCTGCCGACTCGACCCTCCCGGAGACGATGATCGAGCTACTCTGGCAGGACGATGGGATCGAGCGTGCGCGCAAGGCCGCCGAGGCGGCGCCGGAGATCCCGCCCACGGACGTCGTCTTCGAAGCGCCGGTGCCGCGGCCGGGCAAGGTGCTGGCGATCGGGCTCAACTACCGCGACCACGCGGAGGAGTCCGGGCAGGAGATCCCGCAACGCCCCGTCGTCTTCGCCAAGATGCCCACTTGCATCGTCGGGCACCGCCATCCGGTATACATCCCTCGCGTCAGCCACGCCGTCGACTGGGAAGCGGAGCTCTGTTTCGTCATCGGGCGGAAGGCACGCTACGTTAAGGCGGCGGAGGCCGAGCAGTACATCGCCGGCTACACCATCGGCAACGACATCAGCGTGCGCGACTGGCAGTTCCACTCGCCCACGTGGATGATGGGCAAAGGCTTTGACACGCACGGGCCTCTCGGCCCCGCGATCGCCACGCCGGACGAGTTCACGCCGGGGAACGCCCACATCCGCCTCTTCGTCAACGACCAGATGAAGCAGAACTCGACCGTCGATCAGCTCATCTTCGGCGTNNNNCGAGTACCTCTCGGCCGGGCTCACGCTGGAGCCGGGCGACGTCGTGTTCACGGGCACGCCCGCCGGGATCGGCGCCGCGAGCCGCCCACCGGTGTTCCTGAAGGCCGGGGACATCGTCCGCGTCGAGATCCAGGGCCTCGGCGCCCTTGAGAACCCCGTCCTGGAAGAGCCCGCTTGAGCGATCGCTTCGAAATCAGTGCGGTCGTGCGCTACGCCTGGTCTTCGAGGGTGCGCGCGTTCTCTTCTTCCTTTTCCGCCGCCCGCAGGAGCTCCTTCTTGCGCTCAGGATCCGGCTCCTGCTCAGCGAACGTGCGGTAGAGACCGGCGCCGGCGCGCTCGAGCTCGGCCAGCAGCGCCTTCTGCTCAGCCAGCGACTTGCCCTGAAAGAGGCTCGTCAGAAGCTGCTGGTTCGAGGGCGGCGCCGCCAGCACCATCTGCGTCTGCGTCACGGTGGCGATCGTCCGCCCGTCCTCGCGGGTGATCGTCGTGCGCCAGACCTGAGTGCTCTTGCCCTTGTGCACCGGCTCGCACGTCGCCTCGATGCGCTGGCCGACGGTGGCGGCGGCCAGGAAGTTCGTCTTCGACTCCAGCGTCGTCGTGCCCGCGCCCGCCGGCAGGTTGAGCGACGTGCCGGCCGCGCCGAGGAAGTCTGCCATTGTCATCGCAGCGCCGCCGTGAAGCACACTGTTGACGGTGCAGAGGTCGGGCGTCACCGTCAACTCTGCGCGAACGCGGTCCGGCGTCACCTCCAGCAGCTTCATACCGAGCACCTTCGGGAACATCGCCTCGAGAAACTGCTGCATGCGGGGCAGGGCGTCTTCCATCGGGTAGTCCTCTCTGTGCCACTGAGCGTCAGGCTTGTGCCTGAGGCGGGATCAGCAGGCGGGAACGGTGTTCGCGAACGCCCACTCTAGGAGAGCGCCGGCGTCCACGTACAGGTCCTCGCTGTGCAGGACGGAGGTTATCAGGAGGCGGCCGCCCCTGTCAGCGGCGGCGACGATCGTCTGGCCGGCCTCTTCAGTGAAGCCGGTCTTGACGCCGACCGCCCCCGGGTATCCGTTCAGCAGCAGGTTCAGGTTCTCGATCGGGCCGCGCGTCCAGGCCGGCTGGTACTCCTTCGCCGCCACAGCTTCGGCGAGGAGCGGCTCCTTCAGCAGCTCCTGGCCAAGCAGCGCCGCGTCGAGCGCCGACATCCACTGGTCAGCGTGGTCGAGGCCGCTCACACCGGCGAACGTAGTGTCCGTCAGGCCCAGCGCCGCCGCCTTCTCGTTCATCAGCGCGACGAAAGCGTCCTCGTCACCGGCGATGTGCTCGGCGATCACGAGCGCGGCGTCGATTCCGGAGCGCAGCAAGAGGCCGTAGATAAGGTCGATCATTGGCAGACGGTCGCCCGGTCTCAGCCCCATCGCCGTGGCGTCGGCCGCCAGCGAGACCTCGCCGCCGTCGATCCGGATCTCCACGATCTCGTCCGCCTCCGCATGTTCCAGAGCGACGATCGCGGTCATCATCTTGACCAGGCTCGCCGGCGCCAGGCGCAGGGATTCATTGAGCCCGTACAGCCTTGCGGCGCAGGGCGCCTCGATGACCGCGGCAGCATAGGCTGAGATCGGTGGTGGGTCTTCGGGCTCTGCGACTGGACTGACGGCCGGGGCCGGCGACGGCGACGGTGTGGCCGAAGCCGCTGCCACGATCGGCGCGCATTCGTCGCCCTGGCAGCCGGCCTCCGGCAGCGCGTTCGACTCGCCCCCGGTGACGAAGAGCCCGAAGCCAACAAGCGCCACGGCGACAACGATCGGAATCAGGATTGCCAGAGAAGCTATGTCTCGCGGCGAAGTTTCCAGCGGCGGTGCGACTCGCCGCGCGGTCTGTGCGCGACGCGGGGTGAAGGAGTAGCGACGGGCCAAGTCAGGCGCCCGCCGCAGGCTGGCGGTCGTACATTTGCTAAAAGGCTAGCGCAGTTCAGCGAAACCGTCCAGCGGCGTGCTCCTCTGCCCTAACGGCCCTTGAACTGAGGATCGCGCTTCTCAGCGAACGAGCGCGGACCTTCGACGGCGTCTTCCGTCGATTGCGCGATGTACATCGCCTGCGAAGCGAGATCAAGCGCGCCGTCAACGTCCGTGTGCAGCGAGCGATATACAAGCCGCTTGGCGAGCTGGATCGCCACCGCCGGGCCGCTCACGAGCTTCGAGACGTAGCCACGCGTGTGCTCCATCAGCTCAGCGTCCGGGACAACGGCGCTCACGTAGCCCATCGCCAGCGCCTCCTCCGCCCCGAAGACGCGGCCCGTCCAGATCAGGTCCAGCGCGTTGGCCAGGCCGACGAGGCGTGGCAGGTAGTACGCGCCGCCGTCGCCGGGGATGATTCCCATGCGCACGTACGTCATGCCGAAGCGCGCGGACTCCGCCGCGAAGCGCATGTCGCACATCGAGGCCATGTCCATGCCCGCGCCGACCGCCGCACCGTTGACCGCGGCGATGTACGGCTTCTCCATCAGCGCGGCCAGCCGCGGAATGCGCTGCACGCCGTCGCGCAGGAAGTTGCGGTTCTCCACCGGCGTCCGCTTCTGGTCCTGCAGCCCGCCTAGCGGCCCCTTGCCGCCGACGTCCGCGCCCGCGCAGAATCCGCGGCCGGTTCCCGTGAGGATCACCGCTTTAGTGTCTCGGTCTTCGTGGGCGTCCAGCAGCGCCGCGTACCACTCGTCAATCATCTGCGCTGTGAAGGCGTTCATGCGGTCGGGCCGGTTGAGCGTGATCGTGGCGATGCCGTCGGCCTTGTCGTACGTGATCAGTTCGAAGTCCATGTGCCTCTCCTCCGCTCTCGTCCGCAATCTTACCCTCACACCCGTCTGTCGTCTCGACCGAAGCGGAGAGACCTGCGGGCGGCGCGCCCCTCAGCTCGCACCTGACGCCCAGATTCCTCCGCTCCGTCCTTCGGACTCCGGCCGGAATGACACCTCACACCTGACACCTCGCGCCCAACACCTCGCCCGTCTGCTATCATCCGTTGCGCTACGAAGGAGGTTCCCCTTGAAGTACGGCGTCGTCATATTCGCCACCGACTATTCGATCGATCCGGTCACGCTGGGCAAGGCGTGCGAGGAGCGCGGCTTCGACTCGCTCTGGTTCCCGGAGCACACCCACATCCCCGCCAGCCGCAAGACGCCGTGGCCCGGCGGCGCCGACCTGCCGCAGGAGTACTGGCACACGCTCGACCCGTTCGTCGGCCTCAGCGCCGTGGCGGCGGTGACGAGCAAGATCAAGCTCGGTACCGGCATCTGCCTCGTCGTCGAGCGCGACCCGATCACGCTGGCCAAGGAGATCGCCAGCCTGGACCACATCTCGAACGGGCGCTTCCTGTTCGGCGTCGGCGGCGGCTGGAACCGCGAGGAGATGGAGAACCACGGCACCGATCCGAAGCGGCGCTGGAAGGTGATGCGCGAGCGGATCGAGGCGATGAAGCAGATCTGGACCGAGGACGAAGGCGAGTACCACGGCGAGTTCGTCGACTTCGACCCGGTCTGGTCGTGGCCGAAGCCGGTGCAGAAGCCGCACCCGCCGGTGATCGTCGGCGGCGACGCGCCCGGCACGTTCAAGCGCGTGATCAGCTACGGCGACGGCTGGATGCCGATCGGCGTCCGGCTGCGCGCCTCGATCGAGGAGAAGATCGCCGAGCTGAACACCCTGGCGGCCGACGCCGGACGCGACCGCATTCCGGTCACTATCTACGGCGTCGCGCCACGGCCCGAGGTGATCAACAGCTACATCGAAGCGGGCGTCGACGCCTGCATCTTCGCCCTGCCGAGCGTGGGCGAGGATCAGGCACTCTCAATGCTCGACGGCTTCACGCAGGTAATGGACACGGTGACCGCTGCCGGCGCGTAGCGCCTTCCGCGGGACTCTCCAATGGCCGAGACGAGCAAGCGAAGAAGCCGCGACGAAGTCCTCGAGCGCTTCTCTGTCCGCTACGCCGAAGAAGGCACGGACGCCGGCCTGCTGGTCGAGCGCCGCGTCATCGGCGCCAACGTCGGTGCGAACGGCTACACCACGCTGGCGCAAGCTGACATGCTGGTGGACGTGCTGGCCCTGTCGCCCGATAGCCTCCTCCTCGACCTGGGATCCGGCCGGGGCTGGCCGGGGCTGCACATCGCCGCCAGGACGGGCTGCCGCGCCGTGCTTGCCGACGTGCCCGAGCCCGCAGTCCGGGTCGCCCGGCGGCGGAGCGCTGAGACGTCCGGCCGCGTGTCGGTGCTGCGCGCCAGTGGTACTCACCCGCCGTTCGCCGCGCGTTCCTTCGACGCGATCTGTCACGCCGACACCCTCTGATGCATCGACGCCAAGCTCTCCGTGCTGAGAGCATGCAAGAGGCTCCTGCGACCGGGCGGCCGCATGGCCTTCTTCACGATCCTCGTCGCGCCCGGTCTGAACGAGTCCGACTACCGCCGCGCCCTTCGCGCCGGCTGGCCGTTCGTCAGTAGCCGCCGCAGGGATTACACCGAACTGATCACCAGCGCTGGATTCGGCCGCGTGGAAGAGACCGATCTCACCGCCGAGTTCCTCGTCACGTCGCGAGGCTGGCTAACTGAGCGGGCCAAGCACGCCGCGGAGATGATCGCCGTTGAGGGTGAAGCTTCGTTTAACGAACGGCAGAGCGATCAAGACGTCCAAACAAGGGCGATCGAGGCGGGGCTGCTGCGGCGCTCGCTCTTCGTGTGCTCCTGACGGCGGGCGCCGTCCCTATAATGGCCACGTGGACGTCTCACAGCTCGGCGAGTTTGGCCTGATCGAGCGCCTCACCCGCATCGTCGGCGCTGAGGGCCCGCCGGACCTCATCATCGGCCCCGGCGACGACGCCGCCGTCTGGCACGCCGGCAACGAATACCTCATCGCAACTACAGACGCGATGGTCGAGGGCGTCCACTTCCTGCCCGAGCGCAGCTCCTGGGAAGACGTGGGCTGGAAGGCGCTGGCGGCCAACCTGAGCGACATCGCCGCGATGGGCGGCACGCCGCTCTTCGCCCTCGTCACTCTTGCCCTCCCGCCGGAGACGCCCGCCGAAACGATGGACGCGCTCTACAGTGGCCTCGCTGAGTGCGCCCGCGAGTACAGCGCGGTTGTCGCCGGCGGGGACGTCGTGCGGGCGCCGCAGGTCAGCGTTACTGTTGCCCTCATCGGGCGCGCTGAACAGCGCGACAACGAGCCGCTCCTCCTCCGCCGAAGCGCTGCCCGCCGCGGAGACGTTGTTGCCGTCACCGGCACGCTCGGCGACTCAGCGGCCGGTCTCAGGAGATTGCAGGCGGGCGCGGCGGCGGACGACCCTCTCATCCTCAGGCACACGCGCCCCGAACCGCGCGTCGAGGCGGGCCGGGCCGCCGTCGAGGCCGGCCTGCGCTGCGGCATCGACGTCTCTGACGGGCTCCTGCAGGACGTCGGCCACGTCTGCGAGATGTCCGGCGCGGCCGCCGTGCTGCGGGCGACGGACGTGCCGATCAGCGCCGGCCTGCGCGCCGCCTTCCCGGACGACGCTCTCGAACTTGCCTGCACCGGTGGCGAAGACTACGAGCTGCTCCTCATCGGCCCCGCGCCGGCAGTCGCGCGGGTGCCGGACGTGACAGTGATCGGCGAGATCGCGGAGGGTCCGCCCCGCGCCGCGCTCCTCGACGGCGACGGTACGGAGATCAAGTTCGCGCGTACCGGCTGGGATGCGTTCCGCTCGTGAGCGCGCTGGAGTCGGGCGGCCCGGAAGAGACGCGGCGGCTGGGCGAGGCGCTGGGCCGCGCGGCGGAAGCGGGCGACGTGGTCCTCCTCTCTGGCGAGCTGGGCGCGGGCAAGACCGTGTTTGTGCAGGGCATCGCCCGCGGGCTCGGCTTCGAGGCGCCCGTCTCGTCAAAGTCGTTTGTCCTGCTCGGCGAGTACGCCGGGCGGCTCACGCTGTACCACGCCGACCTCTACCGGCTGGACTCGCCGGAAGAAGTTCAAGAGCTGGCGCTCGATGAGATCAGCCGCGACGGCGTCCTCGTCGTCGAGTGGCCGGAGCGCGGCGACCTCGTCCTGCCGGAGGAGCGCCTTCTGTTGCGCTTCGAGGTCACCGGCCTCGAGACGCGCCGCATCGCCGTCGAGGCGACGGGAAAGCGGGCGCTGGCGTTGGCGGAGGCGCTCGGCGGATGACGGAGCTATCGATCGACACGGCCTCGTCGCTCGCGTCGGTCGCGCTCTCTCGCGGAGGCGAAGTGATAGCGGAGTCGACATGGGAGTGCCGGCAGAACCACACCGTCGAGCTGCTGCCGGCGATCGAGCGCCTGCTCGCTGAGGCTGCGGTGGCCAAGAGCGAGTTGACCTCGGTGTTCGTCTCCGTCGGCCCCGGGATGTACACGGGTCTGCGCGTCGGCGTGGCGACCGCGCAGGGGCTGGCTCGCGCCGCCGGGCTGCCGCTCGTCGGCGTCGGCCGATTGGAGCTGGACGCCTACCCTCACGCCTCGTTCGACGGCGCCATCCTCGCCGTGCACCGCGCCGGGCGCGGCGACCTGGCCTGGGCAACATACCGGGGCGGCCCGTGGCGCGAGCTCACGCCGCCCCGCCTGACAAAGTCTGACGAGCTCGCGGACAGCGTGCGGGAGCGGACGCTCGTCGCCGGCGAGATCGACGACGAACTGGCGGCGCTGCTGGCGAAGCGAGCCGGCGACATCGCCGAATTCGCGAAGGCGTCAACCGTCGGCCGGGCAGTTACCCTGGCGGAGCTGGGACACGCCCGGCTCGCAGCCGGCGGGCCGCACGAACCGGCGCTCGTCGCGCCGGTCTACCTGCGGCCGCCCGCCATCGGCCCGCAGAAGAAGTAGCGGCTAGGAGGCACGCAGCCTAGAATCGGACGCGAGATGAGAGAACGAACGTTGATCCTGGTGAAACCGGACGGCCTGCAGCGCGGCCTCGCCGGCGAGATCATCTCGCGGCTGGAGGCGCGCGGTCTGCGCATCGTCGGCCTGCGCATGCTCCAGGTGGACGAAGCGCTAGCGAAGCGCCACTACGCCGAGCATGAAGGCAAGCCGTTCTTCGGCGGCCTGATCGAGTACATCACTTCGAGCCCGATCATTGCAGCCGTGTTCGAGGGCACGCGGGCGATAGAGGTGGTGCGGAAGACCATGGGCGTGACGAACCCGGCCGAAGCCGAGCCCGGAACGATCAGAGGCGACCTCGGCCTGGAGCTCGGCCGCAACCTGATCCACGGCTCAGACGGCCCCGAATCGGCGGCGCGCGAGATTGCGCTCTTCTTCGAGCAGTCGCAGACGTTCGAATACGAGCGCGATGTGGACCGCTGGATCTTCGAAGAGGAGTCTTGACGGAAGAATCTAGCCCCAACCCGGCGAGCGACGGCAGACGGCTGCCGCCCGAGGCCCTGCGGGCGGCGTTCAGCGAAGCCGATCTGCAGTTCGAATGCACAGACGAGCTGACGCCTCTGGCGGAGTTCATCGGCCAGGACCGCGCCATTCGCTCCCTGCAGTTCGGGCTCGGCCTTCACCAGCCGGGCTACAACATCTTCGTGACCGGCCTCAGCGGGACGGGCAAGACGACGGCGATCCTGGACTACGTGCGCCAACACGCTGAGGCGCTGAAAGAAGACGCCCGCGACTGGCTGTACGTGTACAACTTCGAGGATCCGGACAGCCCGAACGCCATCTCCCTGCCCGCCGGCCTGGGCCGCGCCCTGCGCGACGATTGCGAGCACCTCCTCAACACGGTCCGTTCAACGATCGTCCAGGTCTTTCAGAGCGACGAGTACGAACGCCAGCGACGCGAAATCCTGGACCAGGGACAGCATCAGGCGCAGGCGCTGATCGACGAAGCAAGAAGCCGCGCCGAAGCGGCCGGCTTCTTCTTCCGCGTCCAGCCCAGCGGCGTCCAGATGATCCCCCTCAAGGACGGGCGGCCGATGACGCCGGAGGAGTTCCACGCCCTGCCGGCAGAGGAGCAGCGGCGCCTCTCGAAGACCGACGCGCCGATCCACCGGCTCGTCAACGAGACGGCGGAGCGCGTCCGCGGCGTCGAGCGGGAGATCGCCGAAGCGATCCAGACGCTCGACCGCCAGGTGGTCGAGGCGATCGTCAAGACGCCGTTTGACGTCCTTGACCAGAAGTACGCATCCCAGCCTGAAGTCGCGGAGTTCTTGACGAAGCTGCGCGAACACACGCTGGAGAACGCCGACGCCGTGCTCCGGGGTCAGGTGGCAGCGGCGACGATCGGCGGACCGGCCGTCCCCCAGGCCGATCCGCTCTTCGCCTTCCACTGCAACCTCTTCGTCGATAGCTCCGACCGCGAAATGCCTCCCATCATCCTTGAGTCGAACCCGAACTGGACGAACCTGTTTGGCCGCATCGACCGCAAGGCGATCTTCGGGACCTACATCAGCGACCACACCATGCTCAAGCCGGGCGCAGTCCACCGCGCCAACGGCGGCTACCTCATCCTCAACTTCACCGACCTGGCGACCAGGCCCGGCGCCTGGGACGGCCTTAAGCGGGTCCTGAAGACCGGCGAGGTGCGGCTGGAAGACCCGATGGAACAATACGGCATGCTGACCCCGCAGGGCCTGCGTCCGGAGCCAATCCCCGTGGACCTCAAGCTGGTCATCACCGGCGACCCGCTCTCTTATTTCGTCCTCTCGGCTGTGTNNTTCTGGGAGATGTTCAAGGTCAAGGCGGACTTCGACTACCAGATCCCGCGCACGATGGAGAACTCTCTCGCCTACGCGGGCTTCGTCTGCGCCGTCTGCCAGCGCCACGAGCTCCGCCACTTCGACCGCGCTGCCGTCGCCCGCCTGATCGAGCACGGCAGCCGCCTGGTCGAGGACCAGGAGAAGCTCTCGGGCCGCTTCGGCCGCCTCCGCGACATCGTCGTCGAGGCGGACCACTGGGCGGCCTCCGAAAGCGCCGAGCGCGTGACCGGTGAGCACGTGACAAAGGCGATCGAAGAGCGCGAGTACCGCCTGAACCTCGTCGAAGAACGCCTCCGAGAGATGCTTGCCCGGGGCACGCTGATAGTCGACGTCACCGGCAGTGTCACGGGCCAGGTCAACGGCCTCGCCGTCATGCAGATGGGCGACTATGCCTTCGGCCGTCCCAGCCGCATCACGGCCTCCGTGCAGCTCGGCCAGCGCGGCGTCGTCAGCATCGACCGGGAATCGCAGCTCAGCGGCAAGATCCATGACAAGGGCGTCCTCACTCTCGCCGGCTTCCTCGGCGCCTCTTATGGGCACAACAAGCCGCTCTCGCTCTCGGCCACGGTCTCGTTCGAGCAAGGATACGAACCGGTTGATGGAGATAGCTCGTCGCTGGCCGAAACCTGCGCCCTGCTCTCCGCGCTTGCCGGCGTGCCGCTGCGGCAGGACCTGGCGATGACGGGATCAGTGAACCAGAAGGGCGAGGTGCAGCCAATCGGCGGCGTCACGCTCAAGATCGAGGGCTTCCATGACACCTGCCGCGAGAGCGGCTTCACAGGACAGCAGGGTGTCATCATCCCCTCACGCAACCGCCAGAACCTGATGCTGCGGCAGAGCGTGCTCGATTCAGTCGAGGCCGGCCAGTTCCACGTCTACGAAGTTGATTCCGTCAACGAGGCGATGGAGCTGCTGACGGGCCTGGAGGCCGGCGAGCGGCAACCAGACGGCACGTATCCAGACGGCACCATCAACGACCGCATCGATAAGGAGGTGCGCCGGATGGGAGAGGTGATGCGGAGGTTCGGGCGAGGGCCGGCCAGCGCACAGGACTCTGAAGATTCCGGCCCCGGCAGTCCTCAGCCTCCGGAAGACGACGCGCCCGGCGCCAGCCCCGAGAAGTAGCCGGCCAGCACAACTGCTACTGGATGCGCACGACGGGAACGGCGCTCGCCCAGAGGCTCTCCAGGTCGAAGTAGGAGCGCTCCTCCGTCCCGAAGATGTGCACGATGACGTCGCCGTAGTCGAGCAGCACCCAGCCTGTCTCAGGCGTGCCTTCTCGGCCCCGCGGGCGGATCTTCTCCGCCTTGCGCAGCTCCTCGTCAATCGTCTCCAGGATGGCGTCGATCTGGCGGTCGGAGCCGGCGCTGGCGATGACAAAGTAATCGGCGAAGGACGAGACGTTGCTGATGTCCAGCAGCAAGATGTCCTCCGCCTGTTTCTCGGAGAGAATGTCAGTTATTCGGTGCGCCAGTTGTTCCGCTTGCAGATGAGCTCCTGAGAGTTGATTTCTACCCTGTTTTGGGGGACTAAGTATAACATGGGTGTAGCTATGCCCAGGAAGCGCGCAGTCATCGCCATGTCCGGCGGAGTCGACTCCTCCGTGGCTGCCGGTCTCCTCGTCGAGCAGGGATACGAGGTGATCGGCATCACCATGCGCCTCTGGACCGAAGAGGACCCGGAGGCGGCCCGCCACCACAAGCGCTGCTGCTCCGTCGAAGACACCGCCGACGCCCGCGCCGCCGCCGACGCGGTGGGCGTCCGCCACTATGTGCTCAACCTGGAGCGCGAGTTCCAGACCGACGTCGTCGATCACTTCGTAGCGGAGTACAGCCGCGGCCGCACGCCGAACCCCTGTCTGGCCTGCAACGACCGGGTGAAGTTTCGGCAGTTGCTAGAGCACGCGATGGCCCTCGAAGCCGACTATCTGGCGACCGGTCACTACGTCCGCGTCCGCCATGGAAGGGACGCGCAGCTGCTACGGGCCGCCGACCCGGACAAGGACCAGTCGTACGTGCTCTATACGCTGGGCCAGCCGGAGCTTTCGCGCACACTCTTCCCCGTCGGCGACTTCCCGAAGTCCGAGATCCGTGACCTGGCGCGCAAATGGTCGCTCCCGAACGCAGACAAGCCAGACTCAGCGGACATCTGCTTCGTACCCGGCGGCGACTATCGGGCGTTCGTCCGCCAACGCGTGCCGGTGACGGCCGGGGACATCGTGGACGCAGACGGCGAGTCCGTCGGCCGGCACGAAGGGATCGCCGGCTATACCGTCGGCCAGCGGCGCGGGCTGCCCGCGCGCGGCGATGAAGAGCCGCTGTTCGTCGTCAACATCGACGCGGCCGAGAACCGCGTCGTGGTCGGCTCTCACAGCGACCTCATGGCCGACGCGCTGCTCGCCGATGAACTGACGTGGGTGAGCGGTCAGCCACCGGCGCCGGGCACCGAGGTGCAGGCGCGAATCCGCTACCGCGGTGTGCCTGCAGCGGCAACTGTCGAGGTGGAGGACGGCACGGCCACGGTTCAGTTTGAGGAGCCTCAGCGCGCCGTGACGCCGGGCCAGGCCGTGGTGCTCTACGACGGCGAGCGGGTGCTCGGCGGCGGCACGATCATCAGGCGCCTTTAGACAGCCACGGGCCGTTACAGAGATCGTTTGGTATAATCACCGCCGTTCCGACTGCCGCCCCAAACCTGCGACGGAAGAGGAGGCCCTGACCCGTGGAACTAGGCTACATAGACACCCCCGAAGAATGGCGCGACCTGTTCATCATGATGTTCATGGTCGCTGGCACGCTCCTCTTCCTGCTCGGAATCATCATGACACTCGTCAGCGGCTTTCTTGGCGTCAACATACTGAACCGCGTGCGCAGCATCCTCAAGCACAACGTGCAGCCAGCGGCGCAGAACGTGAAAGACACGACAGAGAACGTGAAGGGCACGGTGGAGTTCGTATCCGACAACGCGGTCAAGCCGGTGGTCAAGGCCTACGGCGTCGCCGCCGGGGCCCGGCGCTTCGTCGGCGTCGCCGCGAAAGTCGCTGGCCGCGGCAAGAAGGAGCAGTAGCATGCGATTCATCCTCGGACTCTTGATCGGCATCTGCATCGGCTTCGCAGCATCGGTCCTGCTGGCGCCAGAGAAGGACGAAGCCGCCTCTGAGGGCGCGGACGATCGCCGTGCCAACGGCGCTGGCGGCGCCCTCCAGGATCTGCGCAAGCACTTTGACGAGGCGCTGGGCGAGGCGAAGAAGGCGCAGCGCGAGGCTGAGAACAAGATGACCGAGCGCTACCGCAAGATCGTCGGCCGCCCCGACAAGTAGCCAAGCCGCACAACCCGGATTAGACCTCAAAACACCCAGGGGCCCCCGTGCCAATACGCGCACGTGTGAGAGAGGGAACCAGAGGATGACCAAGGCGAGCAATGGCGCCCCGCAATACTCTCTACTGACGATCCTCGTCATCTGGGCAGCCGCCGTCATCCCCATGGTGGCCCTCGGATGGGGCGCTCCGGAAGCCGTAGGCGACGACTTCGACCTGCTGGGCGTGGGCGAGGAGAACAGAACGGTCGTCACGCGCGGGGGCTTCCTGACGATCGGCCTGATCTGGCAGTTCGTGCTGGCAATGATCATCATCCGGCGCGAAGAGGGTGACCTCCGCTGGTCGACGATCCAGAGAAGATGCTGGCTCAACAGGCCGCGAGACCCGGCAACGGGAGAGGCGAGGTCCAGGCTCTGGTGGTGGCTGGCGCCTTTGATCGCCGGCTTCGCCGTCCTACAGTTCATTCCGCTCCAAGACCTGTGGGAGGCGATCTTCCCGTTCCTCGACGAACCCGACAAGTACAAGTTCAGTGAGGTCGTCGACTCGGACGAGCGGAAGGAGGCTCTGGAGGGGGCCTGGCAGGTGTTTGGGCTCTTCGTGGTGCTGGGTATCTTCAACACCGTCATCGGCGAAGAGCTCCTCTTCCGCGGCGTGCTCCTGCCCAGGATGGCCGGGATCTTTGGCAGGTTTGACTGGCTGGCGAACGGCGTCGTGTTCGGCCTCTATCACCTCCACCAGCCCTGGGGCATCTTCTCGGCGACTCTGTCCGGCGTCTTCCTGTTCGCGCTTCCCTCAAGACGATTCCGGAGCGCCTGGATGGGGATTGCTGCCCACTCAGGTCAATCGGTGGTCTTTGTCTTCCTAGCCCTTGGCCTCGTCCTCGGACTGGCCTAGCCGCGCCTGATCGAAGAACTACCGTCCGGTACAGTAGACTAGAGTCGTCCCCGGAGGGGTGCCGGAGTGGTTGAA
>JABAOE010000834.1_pt2 | contig 53105 bp, 48 predicted proteins | sample 7062141 | NCBI WGS metagenome assembly JABAOE01 (sample SAMN14538627, study PRJNA623070) | marine sediment metagenome | biome: marine biome [ENVO:00000428]; feature: marine pelagic biome [ENVO:01000023]; material: deep marine sediment [ENVO:00002113] | place: India: Gulf of Khambhat ... | reverse complement strand
ATCGTCAGGTCGCGGCGTTTGAGGTCGTCGTATAATGAAACCCCGGTGCCGGTGTCGAAAGCGAACCCCTTGTAGCCGGGCCCGATCTTGCGTTCCGTGCGGGCGAGGGCGTATTGCTCTTTGGTCTCGGGATGAAGAAAAACGGGAAAGTCCTTGCCAACCGGCTTGAAGCCGAGCCGAAGCATCTCTTCGGGCGTGGAGCCGACGACCACCCAGTCGCGGTCGGCGACGTCGAGACCGAGCAGGCGATCGCGCACGGCGCCGCCCACGAGGTACTTTTCGAGCTTGGCATCGGGGGCGGTCATCGGCACGCTCTCCACTCGCTCGGCCGCTCGCCAGAGTCATCGCCCGGGCTCGTTGCGCTCTCGCGGCGGCGATGGTAGCGCGTCGCTCGACCGCCCTGGGGGCGATTCTCGCGCTGACCGCTGCCGCCGGCTGCACCAACGTCGGGTACTACGCCCAGTCGATTGCCGGTCAGCTCGATATCCTCGCGAAGAGCGAGCCGATCGAGACCCTGCTCGAACAGCCCGGGACGTCCGACGCACTCAGGGACAAGCTCGAGCTGGCACTGCAGATGCGCGAGTTCGCCACCGCCGAGCTGGGTCTGCCGCACAACGAGAGCTACACCTACTATGCCGACGTCGGGCGGCGCTTTGTGCTGTGGAATGTTTTTGCCACGCCGCCGCTGTCTTTGCAACCGCTCGAATGGTGTTTCCCCGTTGCCGGGTGCGTCGCCTATCGCGGCTACTTCGCGCGAGACGACGCCGATGCCTTCGCCGCCGGGCTGCGGGCCGACGGCAACGACGTCTTCGTCGCCGGCATTCGCGCCTACTCCACGCTGGGCTGGTTCCGCGATCCCGTCCTCAACACGCTCATCAATACGAGCGAGGAGCAGCTCGCCGGTTTTGTCTTTCACGAACTCTCCCATCAGCTGCTCTACGTCAAGGGCGACACCACCTTCAACGAGTCCTTTGCGACCGCCGTCGAGCAAGAGGGGGTGCGCCGCTGGCTGGAACGACGCAATGCCCCCGAGCGCGTGCGGGCGTATACGGCGAGCCTCGAGCGCGAGGAGCGGGTGGTCGAACTGCTGCTCGATTTCAAGCGGCGCCTGGGGCGCGTCTACGCGGCGCAGGACGACGACGCCCGGAAGCTCGCCGAGAAGGCGCGCCTGTTCGCGGCGCTGAAGCAGTCCTACGCAGACATGAGTCGTGATTGGCCTGCGGACGCGGGCTACGGCGCCTGGTTCCGCCAGCCGCTGAACAATGCGCACCTCGTGTCGGTGGGGACGTATCACGAGTTCGTGCCCGCGTTCAAAGCCCTGCTGGCGGCCCGCGACGGCGATCTCGAGGCATTCTATGCCGAGGCGGCGCGAATCGCGGGACTCGATCGGCAGGCGAGGCGCCGCGAGCTGGCCGCGCTACGGCAGTTCGGTCCGGTCAACGACGCAGCCGTCGCGCCGCCCGCCCGCTCACGCGCTGAGCGTTCAGCGGCGGGCGCGTCTGCGCAGCTCGTCCAGGCGTGCGCCCCGCGGGCGCAGGTAGCCTGGCACGATGGTCTCCATGCTCTTCGGGCTGAGGGCGAATATCTCGGGAAACGGGCCCTCGCAGACGCTGTCGATGGACATCGAGTTGAAGTTGTCCAACGAGAACGGCTTGCCCGGCACGTACTCCATCGCCGTCGCCTGCCAGCGGGATAGCCTCGGCGACAGCGGGATGATGCGCCGGCGAACGCCGATCAGGGCGGCGATGAACTCGACGATCCGATGGAGCGAGTACCGCTCGGGGCCGCAGAGGTTGTAGCGCTCGCCGAAGGTCCGGCGCTCGGTCAAGGATCCCACGAACGCATCGACGACGTCGTCGACGAACACCGGCTGAAAGCGAGCCTGTGGGCAGGCGAGGGGAAAGACGAACGGGATCAATCGCAGCAGCTGGGCAAAGCGGTTGGTAAAACTGTCGTCCTGCCCGAAGATCACCGAGGGCCGGAAGCTGGTGACGGCGAGACTCTCCCCGGCCGCGGCGTGGACGTGGTCCTCGCCACGGCCTTTGGTGCGCAGATAATGGCTGGGACCGTCGGCGGCCGCGTGCAGCGCGCTCATGTGCAGAAGGCGCCATACACCCGTCTGCTGGCAGGCGTCGACCACCTTGCGGCTGAGCTCGAAGTGGGCCGTCTCGAAGCCACGGCCGTCGCGGCCGCGCTCGTTGAGGATGCCAACCAGGTTGACGACCACATCCGTGCGCTCGAAGTGGGTCGTGAGCACCTCGGGGTCGTGGACGTCTCCCTGCTCGAGGCTGATCGTCGGCAGCACCAGCATGTCGCGATGGCGCTCGCGCCGCCGCGTGATGACCTTGACGCGGTGGCCGAGGGCCACCAGTCGCCGTGCCAGATGTCGGCCGACGAAGCCGGTGCCGCCGATGAGACAGATGCTGAGCGCGTGTGTCATCCGGGGTGTGCCTGCGCAGTCATGCGGTCACGCGAGACCAGCGGCGGCCGTCGCTCTCGTCACCGTCAGCCGCGGTCCGAGTGCGGCGTCACCGGCGGCATGCGCTGGCGCAGGCGCCCGGGCCGCCGGCCAAGCCGGTGCTCGTAGACTGCGGTGAATGCTAGAACATTTTTCACGAAGTTGCGCGTTTCCTTGAACGGGATGATCTCTATCCAGACGTCTGCGTCGACGGCCGAGTCCGTCGGCAGCCACTGGCGAACCCGGTGCGGACCGGCGTTGTAGGAGGCCGTCGCCAGCACGGGGTTGCCCCCCGACTCGTCGAGAATCTGGCGCAGGTACGCGGTACCCAGGCGGATGTTGGTGTCCACTTCCATCACAGAGCTCGCGCCGCCCACGCGCAGGTTCAGCGACTTGCCGAGTCGGCGTGCCGTCTTGGGCATCAACTGCATGAGCCCGAGAGCCCCCACCGACGAGCGTGCATCCGGCGCGAAAGCGCTCTCCTGGCGAATGACACCGTAGACCCACTCTTCGGCGATCCGGTTTCTGCCGGCGTTGGCGGCGATCACATCGCGGTAGAGCAGCGGGAAGCGGACACCGAGGTCGTCCCAGTAACCGGCACGTGCGGCGGCGATGATGGCCTGATCGTGCCAGTGGGCGTCGTGAGCCGCGAGCGCCGCCAGCTGCAGCTCCTCCCGGCTCAGGGTCGCGGTGGCCCGGTTCCACTGCCGTCGCGCCGACTCGACGTCGTCCACCGCGCGCAGCTCGAGCGCCATGCGCAACGGCATGCGCGCGGCCAGCTCGCGCACAGACTGTTTCGACGCCCCCGCCTCGCGATCCACCATGGCGTAGGCTGCGCCGATACGGTCCGCGGCAAGGAAGCCGTAGTAGTTGCGCTGCTCGGCGAGCTCCCGGTACACGGCTTCGGCCTGGCTCGAGTGGCCCCGGGCCTGCAGCGCGCGAGCCTTCCAGTAACGCCACCCGTTTTCGGCCTGGACTTCATCGTCGAGAGCGGCGATGGCAGCCTCCACCGCTTCCCAGTCGAGGGCGACGAGCGCGGCGCGCACCCGCCACTCGCCCGTGGTGCGCTCGGCGCCCGCCGGGGAAATCTGCGCCAGCCAGCGCTCGGCCTGGGGCAGCCGTGAGAACGCGGCCTGGAGCCCGACGGCGCGCATGACGTAGTCGTCGTCGGCGCCGGTGAACCGGTGTTTCGGCCGCAGCCGCGACCAGATGGCCGCCGCCTCCGCCGGGTCGGAGCGGGCAAGCCGGGCAACGCCGTAGCGCACGATCTCCCGGGCCCGTGCGGTATCCAGCGAGAAATCCAGGGCGCCGAGCCGCTGCCGAGGCGCCCGATGCATCTGCACCCAGCGGTGTGCCCAGGTGCGCTCATCGCCGACCAGGTAGGTGTCGCCGAGATGGCGGGCGAGTCCCGCCTCGCCCGCCGCCAGGGCCAGGTCGATTCGTTTCCAAACGAGTTCGGGCGTGAGGCCGCCGGCCCGGTCCCATGTGGCGAACAGGGGGTCGCAGGCCCGCGGCCGGCTCTGCCCGGCGAGCCACGTGGTCTCGATCCCGGCGCGGTGCGCGGGCGTCATGCCCTCTCGCTCGACGAGCAGGCGCAGCCGCCGGCACAGCAGCTCGACATCGCCCACGCCCTCGGATTCCGCGAGGAAGGTCTCCCAGCTGTGGTCCCGTGCCAGCTGTCGCAGCCAGTCTGTGCGCAGCAGGGCGCTGACGTAGGCGTCCTCGTAGCGCACCAGGAAGCGGCGCAAGGTCGACGCCGGCGTCGTCGCGGTCCGCGTGCGGAGAAACTCGTAGGCCAGGAACGGGTAGAGCAAGTGGTCCTCGAGCTCGCTCAGCTTGCGGGCGAAGTCGGCGTAGGCGCCCGATCGCAGCAGCCGTCTTGCCTCGAGGAAGTCGCTTTGCGCGGGGCTGAGGGCCGGCAGCGGATGATCGGCGACGGCGGCGCCGGCCGCGGCCAGCAGCAGGACCGCGGCGATTCCCCGCCGGGGCCACGGCCATCGGCGCGTCAGGGCGAATTCAGACACCGTGGCGTCGCCGATAGTCGCGAATCGCATCGGCCCGCGCCCGCCCCTGAGGGTCGGCTGCCAGGAACTCGACGAGATGGTCGACGGTGGCGATCGGATGAACCGGAATGCCGTAGCGGCTCGACACCGCCTCCACCGCCGATTCCTGGCCCTCGGTGGTTCGCTCACGACGGTCCAGGGCGATGACGACGCCGATCGGGTCGGCGCCGGCATCGCGAATGATGCGCACGGACTCCGCAATGGACAGTCCCGCGGTAATGACGTCGTCGATGATCAGCACCCGCCCCGTCAGCGGCGCGCCGACCACCTCGCCGCCTTCGCCGTGATCCTTGGCCTCTTTGCGATTGAAGGCGAAAGCAACGTCGCGACCGTGGGTATCGGCCAGGGCCACCGCGGTGGAGGTGGCGAGGGGGATCCCCTTGTACGCCGGGCCGAAGAGCATGAAGGGCTCGGTGACGTTGGCGACGATGGTTTGAGCGTAGAAGCGCCCCAGTCGCGCCACGGCGGAGCCCGTGTTGAACAGCCCGGCGTCGAAAAAGTACGGACTCATACGTCCGGACTTGAGCTTGAACTCGCCGAAGCGCAATGCACGTTCGGCAATCACGAATTCGATGAACTGACGCTGATAATCGCGCATTCGATGACGCTTCGCCGCTGAAATCCCGCGCCCGCATGGCAGCGGCCATCCGTCCCCCGCCCGCCGCCGCCCGGTGCGTGCAGCGCCCGGCGGGCACGGGCTCTTGGGCGGCGATTGTAATGCATTCGGCTCGAGCCGACGCGTATCATCGATAGACCGCTCGCGAGCTGTCGCCTGGAGGGCGTCTTTTTGCGCATCATCACCCTCAACTGCAATGGTATTCGCTCGGCCCATAGCAAAGGGCTCTTCAGCTGGCTGCGCAGGCAGAGGGCCGACGTGATCTGTCTGCAGGAGCTCAAGGCGCAGCCCCACCAGCTCGCGCAGCCGAGCTTCGCGCTGCGCGGTTTCGAGTCCCACTTTTGCTGTGCCGAGAAGAAGGGCTACAGCGGTGTGGCGCTCTATTGCCGGCGGCCGCCCGAGCGTGTGCTCACGGGTATAGGCGTGCCGCGCTTCGACGCCGAGGGGCGTTACCTGCAGGCCGATTTCGGTCGACTCAGCGTCGCGTCGCTCTACATCCCGTCGGGCTCGAGCGGGGAGCAGCGCCAGGCCTGGAAGTTCGAGATGCTGTCCGAGTTGAGGTCGATCCTGGACGGTTTCCGGCGCCGACGCCGGGAGTACGTTCTGTGCGGCGACTGGAACATCGCCCACCGGAAGATCGATCTCGAGAATTGGCGCTCCAATCAGCAGAACTCCGGATTCCTGCCCGAGGAGCGCGCCTGGCTCGACTGGCTCTACGACGAGGCTGGCTTCGTCGACGTCTTCCGCAGTCTCGACCCTCGGCCGCGGCAGTACACATGGTGGTCGAACCGGGGCCGGGCCTGGGCGCGCAACGTGGGCTGGCGTCTCGATCTGCAGGTGGCAACGCCGCGCATCGCCGCCACGGCACGCGCGGCCCGCATCTACAAGCGCAGGCGCTTCTCCGACCACGCACCGCTCACCGTCGACTATGAGCATTGCCTTTAGATGTGTGCTCGCCGCGCCGGCGCGGCGCCGCAGCGCTCGTCAGACGGCCGCCGACGGGCTCGAGTCGCGCTGCGGCTCGTGCGCCGGAAAACGACGGATCATCCACAGCAGCAGGATCAGACCGGGCAGTGCCGCGACAGTGGTCAGAACGAAGAAGACGATCCAGCTCACGTGGTCGGCCAGCCAACCCGCCCCGGAGGACATGACGGTGCGGGAAAACGCCATGAAGGAGGTCAGCAGGGCATACTGCGTGGCTGTGTAGGCGACATTGGTGAGGCTCGAGAGATAGGCCACGAATGCCGTCGTGCCCATGCCCGTCGTGATGTTCTCGACCGCAATGGTGAGGGTGAGCATGCCGAGATGGTGTCCGGCCCAGGCCTGTGCCACGAATATCAGGTTGGACAGGGCCATAAGCACGCCGCACACCACCAGGCCGCGCATAATGCCCATGCGGCTGACCAGAAGGCCGCCGAGAAAGCCGCCGGCAATGATGGCATTGAAGCCGAAGATCTTGGCTATCTCCGCAATCTCGGTCTTGCTGAAGCCGATCTCCAGGAAGAAGGGCACCTTCATCACGGCGAGCACGGCGTCGCCGAACTTGTACAGCATGATGAACAGCAGTATCGCCACCCAGCCGCGGCGCTGCATGAAATCCGTGAACGGGCACACGACGGCGCCGTAGAGCCAGGCGACGGCGCCGGCAACGGCGGACGGCAACTGCGGACGCTTTTGCAGAAACGCCCGCAAGCGCGCCTCGTCGGCCTCTATTGCCCCCGGGGCCGGTTCTCGCGGTTCCGGGCTCAGCAGGATCGCGATGCTCCCCACCAGAACCATCAGTGCCATGCCGACGAACACCGCGGGCCAGGGAAACACATCCGCGAAGATCAGTCCGGCGGCGCCGCCGCCGACCTGACCCACGCGCCAGCCGAACACCGCCGACGCCGCGCCCGCAGCGAGCTTCTCCTCCTCGAGGATTTCGACGCGGTAGGCGTCGATAACGATGTCCTGGCTGGCTGAGGTGAAAGCCACCGCCAGGGCAAGCAGGCCGGTCCACCACAGGTCATGTCCCGGCTCGGTCATGCCCATGGCGATGATGACGGCCATGAGAACGACCTGCGTCATGAGAGTCCAGCCGCGGCGGCGACCGAGAGTGGCGCTGAGCAGCGGCAGGGGCACGCGATCGATGATGGGAGCCCAGACGAACTTCAGCGAATAGGGCACGCTCACGAGCGCGAACAGCCCGATAGCCGTCTTGCTGACGCCGGACTCGGCGAGCCACGCGGTCAGCGGCTCGGCAAGGACGCCGAACGGCAGGCCGCTGGAGAAACCCAGGAACAGAATGGCGATGATGCGGCGGTCGAGGTAGACCCGCGCGGACTCGGTCCAGGATTTCACGGTGACCCAGCGGAGGAGCTCGCAGTCATGCGGGGGCGAGGCGTCGGCGGGCGCGCCGCCGCCCACCACTCGGGCGCTAACAATAGGCAAATGAGGGGGAGAAGTCTACCGCTGCACGGCGGTGGCCTTGGCGGCGGCGATAGCCTCGGCGTGGTCTTTGGCGGTGGGTTGTGGCTGCGGATGCCCCACCGCCAGCTCCGGCGGTTCCTCGTAGAGCTGCTCGAGAATCTCCTGCACCATGCGCTCTTTTCTCCTGAGGTCGCCCAGGCGCTGCTGCGTCTCGGCGATACGCTGACTGAGTGCGGCATGACTGCCGTGCAGCTTCTGAAACGTCTCCAGCCGTCTTTCGAGCATGTTCTTGTGCTCTTGGATCTGCGTGTAGATCGGCGCCAGTACCGCTTTCGCCCAGTTGCGGGCGGAGGCGTTGCAGTCGCCGAATGTCGAACGCGCCCGGCTGACGAGAGTTTCGAAGAACTTTCTTATCACGTAGTGCTGCTCGGTGACGAGCATCATGGGGCTGTTGCGGAACGCGTCCGCCTCGGCCTCGAGATTTTTGAACTCTTCGATGAAGCGGCTCACGGGGAACTCCACCGGGCTTATCCGGGGCAGACCGTGGTGCGTGTGGAAACGCTCGTAACTCGTGTTGACGAGCTGTCGCACCCGCTCGGCCTCGGCTTCCGCTTGTCTGATGGCGTCGGATGCGTAGGCGAAAAGCACGGTCATCCCGCCGCGCAGTCCGCGGGTGGTCCAGCTGTCCTGCATGCGCTCACGCGACTCCGCCACCATCCGGTCGAATCGCTTCAAGCTGAGCTGGCTCAAGAACTCGCAGACCCGGCTGGAGAGGATCTTGCGCGTGTAGCGAAAGCTCTCGACCTCCTTCTCGTAGGCCGATTTCTGGGTCTGCAGCTTAACCGTCATGTCGCGGATGACCTCGCGACTCTTGTTGCGCAGCACCGCGATCTCGCTAATTTCCTGATTCGTCGCCTCGATACGATTGCTGATGATGTCGTTGGAAGCCTCGATGACGCTGCCGATCTCGACCAGCACCTTGTTGCGCAGGATGTGATGCTTGAAGGCGACGATGTCGTCGGAGAGCCTCTGCTCCAGCGCGGGCAGCCCGCTGCGTTTCACAAGCTCCGCATCGTTCTTCGCCTTGCCCAGGAGCCCCTTGTACGCCGATACCGGAAAGACGTTGCGACGGCCCAGTTCGAGGACGCGCATCGTTTCCTCGGCCTGGCGGTCGATCTCATCGTCGATCTCCGCGCCGGTGCGCAGTTCGTCCCAAAGGGTGTCGATCTTGTTGAGCACGGCGATGCGCGACTCACTGCGTCCGCGGGTGGCAACGCAAACGTGGTTACGCCATACAGCCAGGTCGCTGCGGGTGACGCCTGTGTCCGCGGCCAGCACGAACAGCACTGCATGGGCGCTCGGCAGCATGCTCAGCGTCAGTTCGGGCTCCGATCCGAGGGCGTTCAGGCCCGGCGTGTCGATCACGAGCAGCCCCTTTTCGAGAAGTCGGTGCGGATAGTTGATGCACGCGATTCGCCAAACCGGTATCTGGACGCCGCCGTCCTTCAGTTCGAGGCCTCGGCTCGCATCGCCGTGGGAGAGGAACCCAAGGGTGCGCGCCTGTCGCACCGTGACGGTCTTGGTGCGCACGATCTCCTGCAGGGTCTCCGCCATCTCGTCGGGAGAGTCGAGATTGAGGGGCAGCGTCGTCCAGTTGACCGTGGTTCTCTTGAGTGCGGCGATCGTGACCGCAGACTTGCGCGTCTCGACGGGCAAGAGTCGAATGCAGGGGTCGAGCCTCGGATCGTACGTGATCTCGGTGGGGCACATGGTGGTGCGCCCCGGCGTCGACGGCAGCAATCGGCGTTTGTAATCGCCGAAAAACATGGCGTTGATGAGCTCGGTCTTGCCGCGGGAGAATTCTCCCACCAGAGCTACGATGAGCTTGTCCGCACGCAACAGCTCGAGCAGCTCGAACATGCGCAGCTCGTCGCTGGAGGTCTTATCTTCCTGCTGAACGAACCAGCCCTGATAGGACTCGAGCGCTTTGAGCAGCTTGAGGCGCCAACGCTCGTAGGCGTCGAGCCGTTGGCTGAAGCGATCGTGTGCTGCCGTGGTGCTCACGTTGTGCCAGTCAGCGCGGGTGCGCGTAAGCTCCTGAACGATAGGGGAGCGCGTGAGCGCGAATTCCTCCCGTGAACCGATGTACGAGCCGCCAATCCGGACACCGGGTTTCGAGAGAGCGTCCCGTCACAGCGACGGCCCATGCGGCTGTCACAAAGGCCGCCGGGTGCCTTACTCAACCTTATTTAAAGCTAGACACTGGCGCTGCCACCGGTCAAGGCGGAGAAGGGGCGTCGCGGCGGCGGGGCACCCCGGCCCGCGCTTCTTGGCGGCCCCATCAATATTGCCGCCGGCAGGGTGGCGTGGGCCCCGCCGCCTCATCGGCAGCGGCGCGCAGGGCGGTCGGGGAGCGCGACGCTCGTCGCATTTGGGCGGGCTTTACGCGTCCCCGCCCGCGCGCTCGCTCGACACAGACCTTGCCGAAGCCGAAGGCCCCGGCGAGCCATGCCATCAGTGCCGTGTTCGCTTTGCCGTCCACGGGCGATGTCGTGAGGCGGATGCCGACGTAATCGTCCTGCACTGCACGCGCCGCAGCGCGTCCGCACCCGCCCGCGGTTGCATCTTGAACCGCAGCAGCAGGGGGTCCGCTGTGCCAGCGCCACGAGGGCACCGAGCGACCCCCGGGCGCAGCCGCTCAGCGGCTCAGCAGGAAGCCGTAATCGAGGATCGGCTGAACCAGCACGCGCAGCAGCAACCCCAGCACGATGAAGATGAGGATCGGCGAGAGGTCAAGCCCGGCCACCGCGGGGATGAGGCGTCGCGCCGGAGCCATCAATGGCTCCGTCACGCTGATGACGAGCCCCGTGACCGGGTTGTAGGCCTGGGGAGCCACCCAGCTCAGCACGATACGAACGAGCACGGCGACCATGACCGCGTACACGGTCAGTCGCAGCACGTCGCCGACGGCCAGCACGAGCAGTCCGAGAAAGCCGGGCACGTCGCCGTGGATGAGAAAGATCAGCAAGAACTTCACCAGGGCGAGGCCCACCAGCAGCACGAGCGAAGCCAGGTCGATACCCCACAGGCCCGGTACGACGCGACGCAACGTCTTCACGGGCGGATTGGTGACGGTGACGATGAACTGCGAGATCGGGTTGTAGAAATCCGCCCGAACGAGCTGAAACCACAGCCGCAGCAGCACGGTCATCATGTAAAGGCCGAAAATGCTTTCGACCAGAAAGGTGCCGGCATCGCCGAGATATCCGCCGCCCATCAGCCTTCTCCAATGACCGCGGCCAGCTCTTTAGAGCGCTGCTGCGCTGCGGCGACCCCCGCCGCGATGGTGGCACTCATGCGCTGGCGATCGAACACGCCGATGGCCGCCTCGGTGGTGCCACCCGGAGACGTTACCCGGCGCCGCAGCTCGGCGAACGCCTCGTGTGTCTCGAGCGCGAGCTTCGACGCGCCGAAGGCGGTCTCGAGGGTGAGCAGGCGTGCGGTCTCGTGGTCCAGGCCCAGGTCCACGGCGGCCGCCTCCATGGCCTCCATCAGATAGAAGAAGTAGGCCGGACCGCTGCCCGACAGCGCCGTGACCGTATCGAGCTGCTCCTCATCCTTGAGCCAGGCAGTGACGCCGACGGCCCGCAACAGAGACTCGGCAACGTCTCGCTGGCTGTCCGAAACGTGCTCGTTGGCGAACAGCGCCGAGGCACCCGAGCGCACCAGGGCCGGCGTATTCGGCATGACGCGAACGATCGGCAGGCCGTCGCCGGCCCACCTCTGAATATCCTGAAGGCGCACGCCGGCGGCGATGGAGATCACCAGCGGGCGGACCTCGCGCACTGTCTTGGCTATCGACCCGAGCGCGGGCCGAAGCGCCTGGGGCTTGACCGCCAGCACCAGCACGTCGCAGGCTCTCACGACGTCGTTGTTGTCGGTAAAGGCGCGTACACCGAAGGCCGCCTGCAACTCGCTGCGCCGTTCGGCGAGCACGTCGCAGACGCACAAGCCGTCCGGCGGGAAGCCGTTGTTGACCAGGCCGCCGATGAGGCTGCGGGCCATGTTCCCGCCGCCGATGAAACCGATACGATGCTCCGTCATCAAACGCTATGCCCTCGTCGTGTCTCGTTGAGCTCAGCCGGCCTGCATGCGCGCGGGCGGCGAGGTATCGCCGGCTCCCGCCGCCCCCCTGCCTGTCTTGGCACGCGGTCCGAACAAAGCGGTTCCGATTCGCACCACGGTCGCTCCCTCGGCGATGGCGGCGGCCAGATCGGCACTCATCCCCATCGACAGCGTATCGAGTGAGAGACCTCTCGCATTGAGCCCCTCGAGGGCCCGTCGCACCTGCGCGAACACCCTTCGCTGAGCGTCGAAGTCCGCCTGCGGGGCGGGAATTGCCATCAGTCCGCGAAGTCTCAGTCGCGGCTGCTCGGCGACGGTCGCGGCGAGGGCGGCAAGCTCGCGCACCGCCACGCCCGCTTTGGTCGACTCGCCCTGCAGGTTGACCTGCAGGCAGACGTTGATCGGCGGCAGATCGCTCGGGCGCTGCTCGCTCAGCCGCTTGGCGATCTTGCTCCGCCCGATGCTGTGAACCCAGTCGAAGTGCCGTGCGATGTCACGGCACTTGTTGCTCTGAACGGCGCCGATAAAATGCCATTCGAGACCGAGCCCGCCGGTACCCGCTATCTTCCCGAGTGCCTCCTGCACGTAGTTCTCGCCAAAAGCCCTCTGCCCGAGGGCAGCCAGGGCCCGTATCGCCTCGACCGGCTGTGTCTTGCTCACGGCAACGAGGTGCACTGAGCCGGGTCTACGGTGATATCTGTGCTCCGCGTCGGCAATTTGCTGCCGTACATCGTTCAGCCTGCGCGCCAGATCCTCCAACTTGTGCACCCACGGTCCGCAGTTATACTTGAGTGAAGATATAGCAATGCGAATTTGTTGACCATACTTCGGGGCTGACAGGGGATCAACCTCTCATGGATATTTCCGAGCTGCTGGCATTTGCCCACAAAAAGGGCGCATCAGATCTACATCTCTCATCCGGGCTGCCGCCACTGATTCGCGTGGATGGTGAGATCAGGCGCATCAATGTGGATCCGCTGGGCGAGCGGACCGTGCACGCGATGCTCTATGACATCATGAATGACTCGCAGCAGAAGAACTTCGAGGAGTTCCTCGAGCACGACTTCTCCTTCGAGCTGCCCAACATCGCCCGGTTCCGCGTCAACGTGTTCAATCAGCAGCGAGGCCCGTCCGCTGCATTCCGCACGATCCCGAACAAGGTTCTCAACCTGGAGCAGCTCAACACGCCCTCCATTTTTGCCGAGATCTCGCTGCGGCCAAGGGGTCTGGTGCTGGTGACGGGCCCCACCGGCTCCGGTAAATCGACGACGCTGGCCGCCATGGTCGATCATGTCAACGAGAGTCTCAATGCGCACATACTCACGATCGAGGACCCGATCGAGTTTCTGCATACCAGCAAGAATTGCCTGATCAATCAGCGCGAGCTGGGACCCCACACCCTCGGTTTTGCCGAGGCCTTGCGTTCGGCGTTGCGCGAGGATCCCGATGTGATCCTCGTCGGCGAGATGCGCGATCTGGAGACCATCCGCCTCGCACTGACCGCGGCGGAAACCGGACACCTGGTGTTCGCAACCCTGCACACGACGTCGGCGCCGAAGACGGTGGACCGAATCATCGACGTGTTCCCGGCCGGCGAGAAGGACATGGTCCGGGCAATGCTGTCGGAGTCGCTGGCGGCGGTGATCTCGCAGACGCTGCTCAAGAGACCGCAGGGGGGTCGGGTGGCCGCTTGGGAGATCATGATCGCCACGCCGGCGATTCGAAATCTGATCCGCGAGAACAAGGTTCCGCAGATGTACTCGGTGGTGCAGACCAGTCAGGCGCAGGGGATGCAGACCCTGGATCAGTGCCTGATCGACCTCGTGCGCAACCGCGTGGTGTCTATGGAGGAGGCGCGAACCAGGGCACTGGACAAGGGCAAGTTCTCTAGCGCGCTGGAACTGCGCACGGGGGCGGCGGCGGGAGGGCGACGCTGATGGTCTTCACCGATTTCCTCAAACTGATGGTGCATCGCAAGGCTTCGGATCTGTTCATCACTGCCGGAGTGCCGCCCAGCATCAAGGTAGACGGAAAGATAGAGCCGGTCACCCGCCAGGCGCTCACTCCCGACCAGTCCCGCGATCTCGCTTACAGCATCATGAACGAGGAGCAGCGCCGGGCGTTCGAGGCGTCGAAGGAGTGCAACTTCGCGGTCAACCCCGTGGAAATCGGGCGTTTTCGCGTCAACGTGTTCGTGCAGCAGGGCCGTGTGGGCATGGTGCTGCGCACCATTCAGACCTACATCCCGCGTTTCGAAGAGCTGCACGTGCCGCCGGTGATGAAGGAGCTCGCCATGACCAAGCGCGGGCTGATGATTTTCGTCGGCGGCACCGGCACGGGTAAGACGACCACCCAGGCGTCGATACTCGGCTACCGCAACGAGCACAGCTACGGCCACATCATCACCATCGAAGACCCGATCGAGTTCGTGCACGAGCACAAGAACTGCGTGGTCACGCAGCGTGAGGTGGGTGTCGACACGGACTCCTTCGAGATCGCCCTGGTCAACGCCATGCGCCAGGCGCCGGACGTCATCCAGATCGGCGAGATTCGCACCCGCGAGACCATGGACAACGCTATCGTTTTCGCCGAGACGGGTCACCTGTGCATGGCCACGCTGCACGCGAACAACACCTACCAGGCGCTCGACCGCATAATCAACTTCTTTCCCGAGGACCGTCGCGACCAGCTGTTGATGGACCTGTCCATGAACCTGCGTGCGCTGGTGTCACAGCGACTGTTGCCGATTAAGGGCCGCAAGGGTCGCGTTCCGGCCGTGGAGATCATGATCAACTCGCCGCTGATGTCCGACATCATACTGAAGGGTAAGATGCACGAGATCCGCGATCTCATCTCCCGCTCCAGGGAGGCGGGCATGCAGACGTTCGACCAGTCGCTGTTTGACCTGCACGAGGACGGTCTGATCACCTACGACGAGGCAATTCGCAATGCCGAGTCGCAGAACGATCTGCGTCTGCGCATCAAGCTGGAGAGTCGCGACGCCAAGGAGCGCGAGCTCGGCGAGACCTTGCGCAACGTCACGTTCTAGCAAAGCTCGCGGCTGCGCGGTTGCTTGCCGCCGGACCGCAGGCACACCGGCCCGAACCCGTCGACGAGCACGCGGCTGTGGCCGCAGCGCTTCTTCGGTCACGATGCGGGAATTGACCATGGCCGAGATCGAGATGGAGTGCCTGGACCACCTGGTGCTGACGGTGGCAGACGTGGAGGCGACGTGCCGTTTCTACGGCGAGGTGCTCGGCATGAGCAGGGTCGTCTTCGGTGAAGGTCGCCGCGCGTTGCAGTTCGGGCGGCAGAAGATAAACCTGCATCAGCACGGCCGAGAGTTCGAGCCGCGGGCGGCCAAGCCCACGCCGGGGTCGGCGGATCTCTGCTTCATCACCGCGGCACCGCTCGTCGAGGTGATCGCGCGGCTCGAAACCCTCGGCGTCGAACTCATCGAGGGACCGGTCAGGCGCACCGGCGCCGCCGGGCCGATCGAGTCGGTTTACCTGAGAGACCCCGACGGCAACCTGCTCGAGATCGCCAATCGTGCGCCGAGCGGCGGTGCTTGAGGCGCCCTCCCCCCTTGCGTGACCCGGCCGCGTGCGCGGCGGCTGCCCGCTCCCGGCGGCGTCACCTGGCGTAGACCGGCTCCCCGGCGACCAGGGTGTGGGTGGCCCTGCCGCGAAAGCGCCAGCCGAGAAACGGCGTGTTGCGGCCCCGGCTCGAGATCTCTTCGTCCTTGAGAATCCACTCGCAGCGGGGGTCGAAGACGCACACGTCGGCGCGCGCCCCCACGGCGAGGTGGCCGCCGTCGATCCCGAGAACGCGGGCCGGCTCGCAGGTGATGGCCGCCAACGCCCGCGTGAGCTCGACCACCCCGTCGTCGACGAGGCGCAGCGTCAGCGGCAGCAGCGTCTCCAGCCCCGAGACGCCGGGCTCGGACTCGCTGAACGGCGCGAGCTTGGCGTCGAGTCCGTGCGGCTGATGGTCTGAGCAGACCGCGCAGATGCTGCCCCGGGCGAGGGCTTGACGCAGCGCCTGTCGGTCATCGCGGCTCCTGAGAGGGGGCAGCACGTGGCACTGGGTGTCGAACATGCCGATGTCGTGTTCCGTCAGGTGCAGGTGATGGGCCGTGACGTCGGCAGTCACCGCCAGGCCGCGTTGCTGGGCGTCCGCAATCATCGCCACCGAGCGCGCATTGGACAGCTGGCAGAAATGGGCGCGGACGCCGGTGGTCTCGACCAGCGCGAGCTCGCGTGCCACGGCGACGATCTCGGCGGCGTCGGGGATCGCGGGCAGACCGAGCCTTGTGCTGATCTCGCCTTCGTGCACGCAGCCGTTGCCCTGCAGCCATGGATCGTGCGCGTGGATGAAGACAGTTAGATCGAAGGTGGCCGCGTATTGCATCGCCCGGCGCATTACCAGCGTGTTCTCGACGGGTCGCAGCGCATTGCTCACACCGACGCAGCCGGCTTCCTTGAGTGCCGCCATGTTGGTGAGCTCGCTGCCGTCGAGGCCCACGGTGAGCGCTCCCAACGGATGGACCGAGGATCTTCCCAGCTGCGCGGCGCGCTGGCGGATCATATGCACCATCGCCGGGGTGTCGATGACAGGAAAGGTGTCCGGCGGGCAGCACGTTGCCACGATGCCCGCGCTCACTGCCGCCCGCGTCTCGCTATCCAGGGTGGCCTTGTGCTCCTGGCCCGGTTCGCGCAGGCGCGCACGCAGATCGATCAGTCCCGGGCAAACCACTCTGCCGCTGGCATCGATGCTGTGCAGTGGGCGAAAGCCCGGTGGCGCTGCCCCCAGAGCGACGACGCGACCGTCATCGACGTAGAGGTCGCAGATCTCGTCCACGCCGTTGGCCGGGTCGACGAGGCGGCCGTTCAGGATCGCGACGCCCTTCATGCCGACTGTCCAGGCGCCTGGGCGCGCGCTCCCATCAGCTGCGCCATGATGGACATGCGCACGGCGATGCCGTTCGTGACCTGAGGAAGGATAAGCGAGCGCGGACCGTCGGCCACCGAAGAGGCGATCTCGAGACCCCGGTTTATCGGGCCGGGATGCATCACCACCGCGTCGGCTTTGGCATGAGCGAGCTTTTCCTCCGTCAGGCCGTAGCAGCGAAAGAATTCCTGCTCGCTCGGAATGAGCTGGCCCTCCATGCGCTCGAGTTGCAGGCGCAGCATTATCACCACGTCCACGTCCTCGAGACCGATTCTCATGTCGGTGCAGGGGTGAACCCCGAGCCGTTCGACCTCCGTGGGCAGCAGCGTTCGCGGCGCGATCACGCGTACCTCACGGGCGCCGAGGACATTCAACGCCTGAATCTGTGAACGAGCCACCCGCGAGTGCAGAATGTCGCCTACGATCGCGATCTTGAGGTCCTCTATCTTCCCCTTGTGCTGGCGGATCGTGAACATGTCCAGCATCGCCTGGGTCGGGTGAGCGTGACGCCCGTCTCCGGCATTGATGATGGCGACGTGAGGTGGAACGTGCTGTGCGACCAGATAAGCCGTGCCGCTGAACTCGTGCCGCACCACGAAAAGGTCCGTGTGCATCGCCTCGAGGTTGCGCACCGTGTCGAGCACCGTCTCGCCTTTTGCCGTGGCCATGCGCGAGGGGTTCATGTTGATGACGTCCGCCGACAGGCGCTTGGCCGCAATTTCGAAGGTGGTGCGGGTGCGAGTGCTCGTCTCGAAAAAGAGGTTGACGACGGTTTTGCCGCGCAGCAGTGGAACTTTCTTGATCTCGCGCGTCTCGAACCCGATGAACGACTGCGCCGTATCCAGAATGTTGACGAGCGTTTGCCGCGGCAGGCCGTCGATGGTGAGGAAGTGCCGTAGCCTGCCCTCGGCGTCGAATTGCACGTCGGCCGCGGTCACGGCTAAGGCCTCACGTAATCAGACATCACGCTCGAGCACCGTGAGCCGGAGCGAATCGGGTCCGGTGAGCTTGACGTGCTGACCCGGGCCGAGGTTCATGTGCCGACCGATGACGTCCGCCTGTATGGGGAGCTCACGGCCGCCGCGTTCAACGAGCACCGCCAGCAGCACCGAGGCCGGGCGTCCGTACGAGAAGAGTTCATTGAGCGCCGCGCGCACGGTGCGTCCGGTGTGCAGCACGTCGTCCACGAGTATGAGGTTGCGATCGTCGATGCCCACAGGCAGCCTCGATGCCTTCACCTGCGGGTTCATGCCGATGCGGGTGAAGTCGTCACGATAAAAGGAGATGTCGATGGTGCCCAGGCTCTCTTCGAGCCCCAGGCGCCGTTGCAGTATCTCGGCGAGCCAGGCGCCTCCGGTGTGGATGCCTACCAGCAGCGGCTTTCGTGGCAGATGCTTGCGCAGTTCGCGCTCCATGGTATCGAGCGCCGCGGCGACGTCCGCGTGCATGGCGCCGGTGTCGCTCATGAGGCCTGTGCCCGCGTCTCGTCCATGAACGATTGCAGTATCAGCTCGGCGGCGATCTGGTCGCGGCGGCGCGTGCGCTTCTTCGAGCCGCGGCGCCCGTCGGACGTGCCCGCCAGCAACACCTTGTCGGCGGCGTCCGAGGTCAGCCGCTCGTCCCACAGGTGGACGTGGAGGCCGAAGCGCCGGCCGAGCGCACGGGCGAACGCGCGCGCTCTGGCCGACATCGGACTCTCGCTGCGGTCCATGTGCAGCGGCAAGCCGACCACGAGCTGATCGGGCCGCCATTGCGCCATCAGCCGCCCGATGGCCTGCCAGTCCGCTTCGCCGCGGCGCACGGCCACGGTGGCAATTCCCTGAGTGGTGTGGGTGGCGCTCTGGCCGACGGCGACGCCGATCTTGCGCTCGCCGAGATCGAAGGCGAGGAAGGTCCGTGCCCTCAAGCGTGTCCGGCCTCGCGCGATATCATGGTGAGGTCGACGCCGAGCAGAGCCGCTGCTCTCGGCCAGCGCTCGTCCATCGGCGTGCGGAAGATGATGTCATTGTCCGCCGGCCCGCTGAGCCATGCGTTGTCCTTGATCTCGCGCTCGAGCTGGCCGGCGCTCCAGCCGGCATAGCCCAGAGCCAGCAGAGACTTTTGGGGTCCCCGGTTCTCGGCAATGGCCTCGAGTATGTCGCGCGAGGTGGTCAAACCCAGCGAGTCCCCGATCGCCAGTGTGGACTCCCAGCTGCCCAGCGACTCGTGCAGTATCAGACCGCGCTCGGTCTGCACCGGCCCGCCGTAGTGAACCGGCGTGTCGGGGTCGCGCACGCGGTCCTCGGGCAGGTCGAGCTGGGCCAGCACATCGGCGAGCCGGAGATCCGTCGTGCGGTTGACGACCACGCCCAGGGCTCCCTCCTCGGTGTGCTGGCAGATGAGGGTGACCGTGCGCACGAAGTTCGGGTCCGCGAGCGCGGGCATCGCGATGAGGAATTGATTGGTGAGCGACTGAAACGCGCGCATTCGCGCTAGTATCTGTTAGAAACGCTTGCACTGGCAAGGCGCCCCTGTGCGGCGATCGGCGCCTGATCGCGGGCCCCCGGTTCGCTTCCCGGCGGGTTCTCGCTCAGCGTGCGGTGAGTCTGTCGCCGTGCATGAACTGCCACGTGCGGGTGATATGCAGCACGTCGGTCTCCTCGCGGATTTCCGCGGGAAACGGCAGATAGGGGGAGGCCAGTTGGACGATGCGCATGGCGGCGTCGTCGAGCACTTTGTATGCCGAGGGGCGCTCGATGTCGACGGCCCGCACGGAACCGTCGGGGTTGAGTGCCACGTTGAGAATGAGGCTGCCGGTGAGCCGCTGTGCCCTGGCGGCCTCGGGATAGTTGCGGTTGCCGACCTCCTCGACCTTGGCGCGCCAGGCTTCCATGTAGGCGGCATAACGATATTCGCGGGTGCGCGCGCTCAGGAACTTGCGTCGGGGCCGCTTCTGATACTCCTCCCAGTCCTGGCTGATTTCCGCGCTGAGCTGTGCGCGATCGGCGCTGCTCGCCTCCCCCGAGACGACACCGTTGCGGGCGGCCTCGTTCGCAGCGACGGGCGACGGCGCGTGCGGCACGCGCGCGAGCACGCGGTCTTCGGCCTCGTCGACGTGCAGCAGGCTCTCCTGCGGCGCCTGGAAGCGGGTGCCGACGGGAACGGGACGGGCGCTCGGCACGTTGCGCGTCGGCGTCGGCAATACCTTAAGCGGCAGCGGACTGCGCGCGGTCACGGCCTCCTCGCTGCTGCCGCCGCCGTCCTGATTGGCCTGAGCGAGCAATTCCGCCTCATCGGGCGTTTCGTCGCTGCGGCTGTTCACCAGCACGATGTCGAGCGTCGGCGCGGAGCGCAGCTGCGGCAGGACTTCGGGAAAACTGAAGCTCACGCCGAGGATCACCACCATGTGCGCCAGGATGGAGGCGAAAACGGTGAGGCCGAAGCGATCGGTGTTGGTCAAATCCATTGCGACTCAGGCGCATGCCGCGAAAGAGAGCCGAAGGCCAGGCGCGCGCAGGCCGCCGGCGCGCGCCCATCTCCGCCGGCGGCCGCGGTCGACATTTGCCCCCGCCGCCGCCTTCGGTTGCCACCCACTAGTTACTTATACCCCATAAAAGCGCCCCCAACCAGTCCGAGGCTCTTGTGTTACACTGTCATTATATGCTAGATAAATCATAAGACTAAGGCGAACTTTAGATAATCTACTTGAATTAACTTCTAACCACCCGTCGGATCGACCCCGAACGTGTACGCAGGGCCCCATGGCGCGCTCAACCTGCTGCTGCAGCTGCAGCGGGGTCAGCCCACGGATGCGCGCATTGCCGACAGCGAGGTTCCGTGGCGCGGCGTCGGCTTCGAGCTGGCCGGCGCGCGGCTGGTCATCGCCCTGCCGCAACTCGCTGAGGTGGCGCTGTGTCCCCCCGTGACTGCGCTGCCGCAAAGCCGCTCCTGGCTGTGCGGGCTGGTGCGCTGGCGTGGCGAGGTTCTGGCGGTGGTGGACCTCGGCGCCTGTCTCGGCCTGGCGCCGCTGTCGCCGCTTGAAGGCGCGCGGTTGCTGATCGTCGCTGTCGCCGGGCTGCACTGCGCGCTGCCGGTCGAACGAGTCCACGGCCTGTGCCACTTCCCGCCTTCAGCGCGCGGCCACGAGGCGGGCGCCTTCGATAACGGCCTCGAGCCCTTTATCAACGGCACCTTCGCCGTCGGCGCCGAAATCTGGGGTGTTTTCGATCCCACGCTTCTCGCCGCGGACGAGCGTTTCTGCGCCGCCGGCCTGCAGCTTGCCCATGCGACGCCCGCCGCATAGCACGGCGCCGCAGGCGCTGACGCCACCGGCGGACGTGCCCGCCGCGGCACGGCGGGTGCCGGCGGCGCCACGCCGGCCGCTGGCGGTGGTGGGCGATGACGCCTGCGCCGCGGGCCCCCCGGGGTTGCCGCCCGCAAGGAGCGCGCTCCCGGCGCCGTCGGCTCCGAGTGCGCCGCGCCTCCCGCGGTGCTTGATCATGCCGCTGGTGCTCGAAGCCCGCGCGACGACGGCCCGAGCCGCCCGTTCGGCCGCGAGCGTGACGCTCCAGGCCCAGCGGCTCGGCGCCGTCGCCGAGGTCGCGGCGCATGGCATCGGGCGGGCGCTGCAAACGGTGACCGAGCGCCGGGCACTGGCCGCCCCGGCGGTGCAGGCGCGGCCGGAGAGTTTCGCGCACGGCACCGTGGCGTACCCGGATCGACTGGCATCGCTGGGCGACGGCCTCGAGATCCGCACGAGCCACACGTCGCCGGCGCACAGGGAGGTCTAGGTGCAGGTCGCCTCATTGGAAGAACAGATTCGTGCGAGCCTCGGCGCCTGGCTGCGCGATCGTGCCGACGCCGGGGCCTATCGCACTTTGCGCGACAGTCTCTCGGGCATCCTCGCGTTGGCAGACAGCCGCGCGGATGCCACGGTCGGCGGGGTGGCCGACGGCGTCGGTCAGATGCTGGAACGGTTCGGGCGGGAGTCGGGCGAGTTACCCGAGCAGGCGGTCGCGACGCTGCACCAGTCCATCGAGGCTCTGGCGAACTGGTGCGCTCGCTCGATGCAGGCGGATGCCGCAGCCCACGGCGTGGCGGTGGCGACGCCCGGGCACGGCGGGATGCACCGCGCGGTCATGGACGCGGTCGGGCACCTCAAGGCGCTGCGGGTCGGCACGCGCCACGCGGACACCGTCTCACCGGCGAGTGTCGCGGCGTCGGCCACTGCCCTCGGCGAATGGGCGCACAACCTGGGTCTGGAATCCGTAGCCGACGCCTGCTCGGCGCTGGCGGCGCGCGTGCTCGACGCCGGAGAGGGGTCAGAGGCGCCAGGGGGAGAAGACGACGCCTCGCTGGGTGCTTTCCGCCGCCTGCTCGCCCGGGCCCTCGACGCCCTGCTGCACGATGGCCGCCTCGAGCCCGAGCTCGAAGCGGCTTTTGTCGAGCTGGCTGCGGAGCTGCGATGCGAGGACGGCGGCGGTGCCGTCGTGACGCCCACGGCCATCCAGGTCCCGGCGTTTGGCGCGCCGGACGCCGACGAGCCCGACGCGGGGGGAACATCGCCGCCGGGGTCGCCAGCCGAGGCGGGCGTACCCGCCGCCGGCGGGCTGGGCCCGGCACTGGTGCTGGCGCGCGCGCTCGCGTCGAGCGTGGTACCGTCTTCCGCGCAGAAGCTCTCGACGGCATTGCCGCACCTGCAGCGCTGGCTCGCCCGCACGGTTGGCGAGCAAGACGTGGAGGTGCGGCTCGAGATGCGCGGCGACGACGCCGACGTGGATCGCCGGCTGCTGAGCCACTCGACGCCCGTCATCGAACATCTCCTGCGCCACGCCTTGGCATGTATCGAGCCCCCGCACCGGCGCGAGGCCGAGGGAAAAGCCAGGCAGGGCTGCATCCGGCTGGCGTGCCGGCACGATGGCGGACGCACCGCCCTGATATGCAGCCATGACGGCGCCGTCATCGATTCCGGCTCGATCCGCGCGCGCGCAATCAAGGCGGGCCTCATTGCCGCGCACACTTGCGTTAGCGGCGCGCGCCTGCTGCGACTCATGGTGGCGCCGGGTCTCGCCCGTGCCGGCGATGCGCCGCAGTCACCCGCAGCCGTGGCGGCGCTGCAGGCCGCGGCGCTCGGCGCCGACGCGCTCGGCGCCGAGCTGGGCGCGGTGCTCACGGCCGACGGCGTGGCCGCAATCGAGTTAACGCTGGCGCCGCCCTCACCGGTGTTGAGCGCTCTGCTCGTGCGTCTCGGCGCTCACACCGTTGCCCTGCCGGCGCGCTGCGTGCGCGGTATCGCCTCGCCGCTCGCCGAGGACGTTCGCGGGGGCGAGCTGCGTGAACCCTCGGGTTTTCTGCACGAGGGTCGGCTTTATCCGCGGGTTGACTGGGCTGGGATGCTGGGCGCGGGAACGAGCGGAGGACGAGCCGAAAAGCGCAGGGTGCTGCTGCTGGGACGAGAGTCGATCGAGGTCGTGGTCACGGTCGACGAGGTCATGGGCAGCCGCGACGTCGCGCTGTGCCCGCTGCGCGCGCCGGTGGCACACATGGCGGGTCTATTGTCTGCGGCGGCGGTGCTCGACGAAAACCGCGTGGCGCTCGTCGCAGATGTCGATGCGCTGTGGCCGCAAGACGACCCCGCCGCCGATGCGCCGAGCGTCCCCGACCCCGGCACCACGGTGGCGATGGAGGCGCCGCAAGCGGCCGTGATCATGGTGGTGGACGACTCGCTCACCGTGCGCAAGGTCACCGAGCGTACGCTGCTCAAGCACCGCATGAACGTCGTCGTGGCCAATGACGGCATCGACGCCATCGAGAAGCTGCGCGATACCACGCCTGACGTGATGCTGGTGGACATCGAGATGCCGAGAATGGACGGCTTCGAGTTGCTGCAGCGCATCCGTTCCGATGCCCGCAGTCGCGCTATCCCGATCATCGTCATCACCTCGCGTGCCGGCGTGCGTTTGCGCCAGAAGGCGATGCAGCTCGGGGCGGAGGCATTTCTCACCAAGCCCTATGCCGAGGACGACCTGATCACGACCGTGCGGCAGATGCTGGTGGCAAGCGCGCTGGCGCGCGGCCGCCCGCTCGCCGCCGCGACCTGAGCACGGCCTCAGTCCCCGGTCGCCAGATCGATGCCTTCGCGCGCCACGCGGGCCAGATGCCGAATCTCGTCCTCGTTGATCACGTACGGGGGCATGAAGTAGACCACGTTGCCGAGCGGTCTGAGCAGCGCCTGGTTGGCGAGGCCGTGGCGGTAGACCCGCATGCCGCGGCGCTCCTGCCAGGGGTACGGTGATTTCGTTGCTTTATCCCGCACCATCTCGATGGCCAGCACCATACCGCACTGGCGCACCTCGGCGACGTGGGGATGATCGGCCAACTCGGCGGTCGCCTGCGCCATGGCCCGCGCCAGCGGCTTGTTGCGCTCGATGACGTCGTCCTGGGCGAAGATGTCGAGTGTGGCCAGGGCCGCAGCACAACAGAGCGCGTTGCCCGTGTAGCTGTGGGAATGCAGGAATGCCCTCAGGGTGAGATAGTCGTCGTAGAAGGAGTCGTAGACCCGCTCGCCCGTCATCACCACAGCAAGCGGCAGGAACCCGGCCGTGAGGCCCTTCGCCAGGCACAGAAAATCGGGTGTGATTGCGGCCTGCTCGCAGGCGAACATGGTGCCCGTGCGCCCGAAGCCGACGGCTATCTCGTCGGCGATGAGGTGCACCTCGTGGCGATCGCAGGCCTCGCGCAGCAGCCGCAGGTAAACGGGATCGTACATGCGCATGTGGCCGGCGCACTGCACCAGCGGCTCGACGATCACGGCACAGACGCGATCGGCGACGCGCGAGAGCAGCTCCTCCATGTGCGCGAACTGGCGCGTCGAGAAATCGGCCCATGACTCGCCCGGCTCGCGATGGAAGCAGTCGGGGCTCGGCGCCACGTGCGTCGGCATCAGCAGCGGCCCGTAAGTTTCCTTGTACAGGGCGACGTCGCTCACCGCCAGCGCCCCCAGGGTTTCACCGTGGTAGCCGTTGCTCAGGTGAATGAAGCCGGTCTTGTCGACGCGGCCGCGATTGCGCCAGCTGTGGTAGCTCATCTTCAGGGCAATCTCGACCGCCGACGAGCCGTTCTCGGCGTAAAAGCAGCGCGTCAAGCCGGGCGGCGCGAGCTGTGTCAGTCTTTCCGAGAGCTGCACGACGGGCTCGTGGGTGAAGCCGGAGAGGATGACGTGTTCGAGGGTGTCGAGCTGGGCCTTCACGGCGGCACCGATGCGAGGATTCGCATGGCCGAAGAGATTGACCCACCAGGAGCTGACGGCGTCGATGTAGCGATTACCGTCGAAATCCTCCAGCCACACACCCTCCCCGCGGCGGATCGGAATCGGCGGCGCGGCCTCGTGATCCTTCATCTGCGTGCACGGATGCCAAACGGCGCGCAGGTCGCGCTCGGCGAGGGACAGGTTGGTCGTCGGCGGCAGCGGCACTTTGAGCCTTGCTTGTGGTTGACGTGGGAACATTGTAAAAGGCGCTGGCGAGGGTCTCAACGAACCGGCGGAGCGGGAACAGTCACAGTGCGGCACAGAGCAGGCAGTCGGCCCGGGGCGCGGCATCGCTCGGGCGGCAAGCCGCCCGCGTCGGCGCCTCTGCCCGGCTCGCGGGAATACCTGGCCACCGGATGCCCGCTCTGAGACAGGGCCGCGGCGGCGACGCGCCGGTGCCCGAGCTTCCGCCGGCGGACGCCGTCATCGACATCGTGCGCGAGTGTGCGCACCAGCTGCTGCCGCGCCCGGTGCGTCCCGGCGTCACCGGCACCAAGGACGACGGCAGCCTCGTCACGGAAGCCGACCTGCAGATCCAGCGGCACATGAGCCGCACCCTCGCGGCGCGCTGGCCGCGGTACGCGCTCATCGGCGAGGAGATGGAGCACCGCGAGCACGCTCGCCTGATGGCGACGGCAGACGAGGGCCTGTGGTGCCTCGACCCGCTCGACGGGACGACCAACTTTTCCAGCGGCTTCCCTTTCTATGGAATATCGCTGGCGCTGCTCAAGGGCGGCCAGTCAGTGCTGGCCGTGGTCTACGACCCGGTGCGCGAGGAGTGTTTCCACGCCACCCGCGGCGGCGGCGCCTACCTCAACGGCGAGGCGCTGCGGATCGGCGCCGTGCCGCCCCTGCGCGAATGCATCGCCAACGTCGACTACAAGCGACTGGTCACGCGGTTGTCGGAGCGCTTGGTGAGATCGCCGCCTTACCGTTCGCAGCGCAACCTGGGCTCGAGCGTGCTGGAGTGGTGCTGGCTGGCGGCGGGGCGCTTTCAACTCTATCTGCACGGCGGACAGAAGCTGTGGGACTATGCGGCCGGCAGTCTCGTGCTCGCCGAAGCCGGGGGTCGTGCCTGCTCCATCGACGGCGGCGAGATCGATTGCCGCAGCCTCTCCAAGCGCTCGGTCGTCGCCGCGGCGAGCCCGGCGCTGCTCGCCAGCTGGAGCGCCTGGGTACAGCAGAACGTCCGCGCCCGGCGCTGACTGCCCTCGGGGGCAATATCTTGGTGTATGATCCTTCGCCGCCGGGGGGCGGCGTTTGCGGCCGCGGATCTGCAACGGCGACGCGAACGCAAGCGCTTAGCGCGAGCCGCGACGGCTCGCATTCGGAGGCACCCAGCCCTTGTCAGAGAAGCTGCCGGAAGCCGCACCCAGCCGCCGCGTGAAGGCCAACGCCGTGCGCGCGCTCAGCATGGACGCGGTGCAGAGGGCGAACTCCGGCCACCCGGGCATGCCGATGGGCATGGCCGACATCGCCGAAGTGCTGTGGGCGGACTGCCTCAGGCACAACCCCGCCAACCCGAAGTGGCCGGACCGGGACCGTTTTGTCCTCTCCAACGGCCACGGCTCGATGCTGCTCTACGCGCTGCTGCACCTGAGCGGGTACGACCTGTCGCTCGACGAGATCAAGCGTTTCCGCCAGCTTCACTCCAAGACGCCCGGTCATCCCGAGTTCGGCGAGACACCGGGCGTCGAAACGACCACGGGTCCTCTTGGTCAGGGCCTCGCCAATGCCGTCGGCATGGCGATCGGCGAGAAGGTGCTGGCGGCCCACTTCAATCGGGACGGGCATGTCGTGGTCGATCACCGCACCTTCGTGTTCGCCGGGGACGGCTGCCTGATGGAAGGGATCTCCCACGAGGCCTGTTCGCTTGCGGGCACCCTGGGCCTGGGCAAGCTCATCGTGTTCTACGACGACAACGGCATCTCCATCGACGGCGATGTCGAGGGCTGGTTCACCGACGACACGGCCAAGCGGTTCGCCGCGTACGGCTGGCAGGTGATCGCCGACGTCGACGGACACGACCCGGGGGCGGTGGTCACGGCGATCGCGGCGGCGTGCGAGGACGAAGCACGCCCGAGCCTCATTTGCTGCCGCACCGTCATCGGCTGGGGCTCGCCCAACAAGCAAGGCAAGGAGTCGTGTCACGGTGCCGCGCTCGGGGAGGACGAGGTGGCGTTGGTGCGCGAGACCATCGGTTGGTCCCACCCCCCGTTCGAGATCCCGGACAGCGTCTACGCGGCGTGGGATGCGCGTGCGAGCGGAGCACGCCTCGAGGCGGACTGGAATCGGCGTCTCGCCTCCTACCGCGCAGATTACCCGCAGCTCGCCCGTGACCTGTCGCGCCGCATGGACGGCGAGCTGCCGCCCGATTGGCGCACGACGGTCGCTGCGTGTGTGAGCGCGACAGCGGCGCGCGCCGAGTCCGTGGCCACCCGCAGGGCGTCGCAGCTCGCTCTCGAGCAACTCGGGCCCGCCGTGCCCGAGCTTATCGGCGGATCCGCGGATCTCACCGGTTCCAATCTCACCATGTGGAGCGGTTCCAAGGCCATCACCCGATCCGACGCAGACGGCAATTACATATTCTACGGTGTGCGCGAGTTCGCCATGTCCGCGATCATGAACGGCTTGGCGCTGCACGGCGGCCTGTGTCCATACGGCGGGACCTTCCTCATTTTCTCCGACTATGCGCGCAACGCGGTACGCATGGCGGCGCTGATGGGGGTCCCGACCATCTTCGTCTACACCCACGACTCCATCGGTCTGGGCGAGGACGGGCCTACGCACCAGGCGGTGGAGCAGACCGCCACCCTGCGTCTCATTCCCAACATGTCGGTATGGCGTCCCTGCGATGCGGTGGAGACGGTCGTGGCGTGGCAGGCCGCTATCGAGCGGGGCGGCGGCCCCACGTCGCTGCTCCTCTCGCGGCAGAGCCTGCCGCATCAGGAGCGCGCCGAGGGGCAGCTGCAGGCCATTCGCCGGGGCGGTTATGTGCTGCGGGACTGTAACGGTGAGCCCGATGCCATTATCATCGCTACGGGATCGGAGGTTGCATTGGCCACGGAGGCGGCGGCGACGCTCGCGCAGCGCGGCCGACGTATACGCGTCGTGTCCATGCCGTGCACGGACGTTTTCGATGCTCAGGATGCCGCCTACCGCGAAGCGGTGCTGCCGGCGTCGGTAGCCTCGCGTGTCGCCGTCGAGGCCGCAGTGAGCGCCTGCTGGTATCGATATGTCGGCGCCGCGGGAAAGGTCATCGGCATCGATACCTTCGGCATGTCGGCCCCGGCCGCACAGCTTTTCGAGCACTACGGCCTCACGGCCGCGCGCGTTGCCGCAACGGTGGAGGAGCTCCTGAGCGGCCGCGAGGGCGCGGCCGCGACAGGCGGTGGGCAGTAGCAACCGGGCCGCGGTTTCGGCTGCTCGAACACGTGCCGGCATGCGTCGGCCGGCCGCGTGGCACCGTGCCCGGGGCCTCTGCAATTCCAACACCAGGAGAGCTTGAATGGCGATCAATGTAGCGATCAACGGTTTTGGCCGTATCGGCCGCAACATACTGCGGGCGTTGTACGAGTCGGGGCGGACCGGCGACATCCGCGTGGTTGCGATCAACGACCTCGGAGACGCTGCCACCAACGCCCATCTGCTGCAGTACGATACGGTGCACGGGCGCTTCGGGCACGAGGTGTCGGTGGACGGCGATGCGCTCGTCGTCGACGGCGAGCGCATCCGGGTGCTGGCCGAGAGGGATCCGGCGAAGCTGCCATGGGGGGAGTTGGGCGTCGATGTGGTGCACGAGTGCACCGGGCTATTCACCAGCAAGGCGAAAGCGGGCGCCCATCTCGGTGGTGGCGCGAAGAAGGTGATCATCTCGGCTCCCGGCGGCAAGGATGTGGACGCTACGATCGTCTTCGGGGTCAACGATCACGTGCTCAAGGCATCCGACACGGTCATATCCAATGCTTCGTGCACCACAAACTGCCTCGCACCCCTGGTCAAGCCTCTGCACGACGAGATCGGTGTCGTCGCCGGCCTCATGACGACAGTGCACGCCTACACCAACGATCAGGTGTTGTCGGACGTTTACCACACGGATCTTCGCCGCGCTCGCTCGGCGACGCAGTCGATGATACCGACCAAGACAGGGGCCGCGGCGGCCGTGGGTCTGGTGTTGCCGGAGCTCGACGGCAAGCTCGACGGCTTCGCCGTACGGGTGCCGACCATCAATGTCTCACTGGTGGACCTCACCGTCGAGACCGCTCGGGAGACCTCGGTGGAGGAGATTCACTCGGTCATGAAAACCGCCTCCGAGGGGGCCCTCAAGGGGATTCTCGGCTACAACGACCGTCCCCTGGTGTCGATCGACTTCAATCACACGACCGTCTCCTCGACCTACGACGCGTCCATGACCCGGGTGGTGAATGGCCACACGGTCAAGGTCTGTGCCTGGTACGACAACGAGTGGGCTTTCTCCAATCGCATGCTTGACACCACGCTGGCGTTGATGAACGCGAGCTGAGTCCTAGGACGCCGCCATGGTCGTGACCAACATGTCGGAGCTCGACCTGCGCGGGCGTCGCGTGCTTATAAGGTCGGACCTCAACGTGCCCATCAAGGACGGGCGTGTAACCAGCGACGTCCGCATCCGCGCTTCGTTGCCCAGCATTCGCCGCGCCATGGATGCGGGCGCGCACGTGATGGTGCTTTCTCATCTCGGCCGACCGGTGGAGGGTGAGTTCGACGAGCGCTACTCCCTCGCTCCCGTGGCTGTCTGCCTGTCGCGGCTGCTTGGGCGCCGCGTGCGCCTGGAGCGTGACTGGCTCGACGGCGTGGAGGTCGCCGGCGGTGAGGCGGTCCTGTGCGAGAACGTTCGTTTCAATCACGGAGAGAAGGACGACGATGAGGCTCTGGCGCGGAAGATGGCGCTGCTGTGCGACATCTTCGTGATGGATGCTTTCGGCAGCGCACATCGTGCGCAGGCATCGACCCACGGGGTCGCCCGTTTCGCGCCGATTGCATGTGCCGGCCCGTTGCTGCAGGCGGAACTGCGGGCGCTCTCCACCGCCCTGGAGAACCCGGCTCGGCCTATGATCGCGGTGGTAGGCGGCTCGAAGGTCTCGACCAAGCTCACCGTGCTCGACAACCTCATCAAGCGCGTCGACCGTCTCATCGTCGGCGGCGGCATCGCCAACACCTTCATCGCCGCCGCCGGATACGAGGTGGGTCGGTCGCTGTACGAGCCGGATCTCGTCGCGCAGGCGCGCCGCTTGATGAGCGAGGCGCATGCGCGCGACGCCGACATACCGCTGCCGGTGGATGTCGTGACGGCCAAGGCGTTGAACGAGGACGCGCTGGCCGCGCACAAGGCAATCGACGCCGTCGCCGAGGACGACATGATCCTCGACGTCGGCCCGGAAACCGCGCGCATGTTCGCAGAGATGCTGCGCACGGCCGGCACCATTGTATGGAACGGCCCCGTAGGCGTGTTCGAGATCGATGCCTTTGCCGAGGGAACGCGCGTGCTGGCGCGGGCGATTGCCGACAGCAAAGCGTTCTCCATTGCGGGCGGCGGCGATACGCTGGCGGCGGTGGACAAGTTCGGCGTCACCGAGGGGGTGTCGTACATCTCGACGGGCGGCGGCGCCTTTCTCGAGTTTCTCGAGGGCAAGACGCTGCCCGCGGTCGCGGTGCTGGAGCTGCGGGCGCAGCCGCAGACTGCCGCGGGTACGACTTTGTAGGGCGATACGCGGCAGCCGCCATGCTTCGCCACACCAAGATAGTGGCCACGCTGGGTCCGGCGACGGACGACCCCGCCGTCCTCGCCGACATGCTCAGGGAGGGCCTCGACGTCGCCCGGGTCAACTTCTCCCACGGTGGCAGGGAAGATCATCGGAGCCGCATGGGGGCGGTGCGGGCATGCGCCGAAAGCAGCGGACGTTCGGTGGGCCTGCTCGCCGATCTGCAGGGCCCGAAGATACGCATCGAGAGCTTTCGTGAAGGCCGCGTCACGCTGCGCGACGGTGCGCGTTTCTTCCTCGATGCCGGCCTTGCGGCGGGCGAAGGCACGCAGGAGCGCGTCGGTGTCACCTACCGGCAGCTGGCTGCTGACGTCAACCGCGGCGACACGTTGCTGCTCGACGACGGCCGGATCGTCCTGTGGGTCGAGCACGTTGCCGGCGACGAGATCGAGACCCGGGTCGTCGTCGGCGGTGAGCTGTCGGATCACAAGGGCATCAACCGCCAGGGAGGGGGCTTGTCCGCGCCGGTGCTCACGGAGAAGGATCGGGAAGACATCCGTCTGGCGGGTGAGCTCGGCGCGGACTATCTGGGTGTGTCCTTCGTGCGCACGGCGCGCGACGTCGAGGTGGCGCGCGAGTTGTTTCGGGCGGCCGGCGGCGAGGGCGGGATCATCGCCAAGATCGAACGTGCCGAGGCCATGACCAACAGCGATGAGATTATCGAGGCCGCAGACGGCGTGATGATCGCACGCGGCGACCTCGGGGTGGAGATCGGCGACGCCGAGCTGCCCGGCGTGCAGAAGCGCATCATCCGCGAGGCCCGGGCCCGCAATCGTCTCGTCATCACGGCGACGCAGATGATGCAGTCGATGGTGGAGAGCCCGCAGCCCACGCGGGCGGAGGTGCTCGATGTCGCCAATGCCGTGCTCGACGGCACCGATGCCGTCATGCTCTCGGCCGAGACGGCCGTCGGCAGGCACCCCGTCAAGGTCATCACGGCGATGGACCGCATCTGTCGCGGCGCCGAGCGTCATCATGGGACGATACCCTCGACGGAGCGTGCCGGTTTGCAGTTCAGCGACACCGAGGAAGCCATTGCGATGGCGACCATGTACACGGCCGAGCACTATGACATCGCCGCGATCCTCGCGCTGACCGAATCAGGGGCGACAGCCAAGTGGATGTCGCGTCACATTTCCGGCATACCCATCTACGCCGTCACGCGCCATGTTCGCACGCAGCGCCGCGTGACGCTTTTTCGAGGCGTTTTCCCCGTGAGCTACTCCATTGATGCGCGCGAGGACCAGCCGGTCGACCGTGAGGTGCTCGGCGAACTCACACGCCGCGGGGTGCTGCGCAGTAACGACCGCATCATCATCACCAAAGGCGATATCGCCGGGTTGGCGGGGGGGACCAACTCGATGAAGATAGTCCGGGTGGGGGACACGTGAGACCCGGAGCCGCGCCGACGTCTTGTCGGGTCGGCTCTCGAGTGGCCCGCTGTGGGTGCGCTCGCCACACGCAAGTGCGAGGGGTCGGTGCGAGCTTCAACGCAGCGGTCTGAGCAGACCGCCGCGGGTCCAGATCAGAAGGAGGTGGCCATGAACAGAGAACGTCTCGAGACGACGGCGCAGGCGATGGTGGCGAGTGGTAAAGGCATACTGGCGATGGACGAGAGCACTCCGACCTGCGCCAAGCGCTTTGAGAAGCTGGGGCTCGAGTGCACGGCGGAATCGCGCCGCGACTACAGGGAAATGCTCGTCGGCACGCCGTCGCTGGCGGATTTCATCAGCGGCGTGATTCTCTACGACGAGACGCTGCGCCAGAGCGTCGCCGACGGCACGCCGATGCCGGCCTACCTCGACCGCGTCGGGATCATGCCCGGAATCAAGGTCGACACCGGAGCCAAGGATCTGGCCGGACACCACGGGGAGAAGGTCACAGAGGGTCTGGACGGGCTGCGCGACCGCCTCGCGGAGTACGTCGAGCTGGGGGCCCGCTTCGCCAAGTGGCGCGCGGTGGTCACCATCGGCGAGGCCATACCCAGCCGCGCCTGCATCAAGGCCAATGCGCACGCCCTGGCCCGCTATGCGGCTCTGTGCCAGGAAGCCGGCGTGGTTCCGATCGTCGAGCCCGAGGTGCTCATCAACGGTGACCACACCATCGAGCGTTGCCACGAGGTCACCGAGGCGACCCTGAATTGCGTTTTCAATGAGCTCAAGGAGCAGGGCGTGATGCTCGAGGGCTCGGTCCTCAAGGCGAGCATGGTTCTGTCCGGGCTCGACTGCCCGCAGCGAGCCGGGGTCGACGAGGTGGCACGCCGCACCGTGCAGTGCCTGCTGAACTCGGCGCCGGCGGCGCTGCCGGGGGTGGCATTCCTGTCGGGCGGGCAGGGCGAGCAGGAGGCCACCGCCCATCTCAATGCCATGAACAGTCTCGGCCTCGATCTGCCGTGGGTGCTGACGTTCTCCTATGCGCGGGCGCTGCAAGGGCCGGCGATAGAGGCCTGGCGGGGCGAGGCGGCCAATGTCACGGCGGCGCAGCAAGCGCTGCACCGGCGGGCGCGGCTGAACGCGGCGGCCGCGACCGGCCGCTACACAATCGATATGGAGAGGCGGGCCGCATGACGGTGACTTCGGCTTGCCGGCGCTGTCGCGCACGCTCGAGACCGTGAGCGAGACGACACGGGCGCCGGCGGGTGCCGCGGCCAAACGAGTCGGGCTTCTCGTCACCTGCCTCGTCGATCTGTTTCGACCCAGCGTGGCCTTCGCCGCCGTCGAGTTGCTGGAGCGGGCGGGATGCCGTGTCGAGGTGCCGGACCAACAGACGTGCTGCGGCCAGCCCGCCTACAACAACGGCGACGGGCGCGACGCGCGCAACATCGCCCGCCGGGTCATCGAGACCTTCGCCGATTACGACTACGTCGTGGCGCCCTCGGGTTCCTGCACGGGCATGCTGAAGGAGCATTTTCCGACGCTTTTCGAGGACGACGCACCGTGGCAGATGCGGGCCCAGGAGCTGGCCTCGCGGTGCTACGAGCTGACACAGTTTCTTGTAGACGTGCTCGGGTCGGAAGCCGTCGATGCCTCGTATCGCGGCACCTGCACCTATCACGACTCGTGCTCGGGCCTGCGCGAACTCGGCGTGCGGGCGCAGCCGCGCCGGCTGCTGCAAGGCATCGCGGGCCTGGAGATCAGCGAGATGGCGGATACCGATGTGTGCTGCGGTTTCGGCGGCACCTTCTGCGTCAAGTATCCCGAGATCTCCACGCGCCTGGTCACGGACAAGGTAAATCACGTGACCGCCAGCGGCGCTGACACGCTGCTCGGCGGAGATCTCGGTTGCCTGCTCAACATTGCCGGTCGTCTGCACCGTCTCGGTAGCTCGGTGAAGGTCTACCACGTCGCCGAGGTGCTGGCCGGGCGCACCGACGTAGGGCCCATCGGCGGAACCGCCGCCAATGGGGACCGGCCGCAGTGAAGTCCACCGCTCATGCGTTTTCCGCCCACGCGCGCGCCGCGCTGCAGGATCAATCGCTGCAGGCCGCGCTGGGTCGGGTGAGCGGCGGATTCGCGGACAAGCGCCGCGAGGCCGTTGCGGCACTGCCCGAGTTCGACGCGCTGCGCGCACGGGCGCGGGAGATCAAGGAACACACCCTCGCTCATCTCGATTTCTATCTCGAGCGCTACGAGGAGCGGGTCGTCGCCGGCGGTGGCCACGTGCACTGGGCCCGCACGCCGCAGGAGGCAAGCCGCATCGTCGTGGAGATCTGTCAGCGCGCGGCGGCGAAGCGGGTCACCAAGGGCAAATCCATGGTGGGCGAGGAGATGTCGCTCAACGAGGCGCTGGAGAGCGAGGGCATGGATGTCGTGGAGACGGATCTCGGCGAGTACATCATCCAGCTGGCCCAGGAACCGCCGAGCCACATCATTGCGCCCGCGGTGCACAAGACCCGCAGGCAGATCAGCGAGCTTTTTCGCGCCCACCATCAGAACTACGGGCTGCCGGAACGCGCGAGCGATGTAGCGGCTATCGTCAATGAGGCGCGTGACGTCCTGCGCGAGGCTTTCGTGAGCGCCGATGTCGGCATCACCGGCGCGAACTTCCTCGTGGCGCAAACCGGGTCCAACGTGCTCGTGACCAACGAGGGCAACGGGGACCTCACCAGCTCGCTGCCCCGCGTGCACATCGTCACGGCGGGGATAGAGAAGGTCCTTCCCACCCTCGAGGACGTGGCGGTATTCCTGCGTCTGCTCGGTCGCAGCGCCACCGGCCAGGAGATGTCCGCCTACACGACGCTGTTCACCGGCCCGCGGCGCGGGGGCGAGCCCGAAGGTCCCACGCAGTACCACGTGGTGTTGCTCGATAACGGTCGCTCCGCGCTGCTCGGCAACGAGTTCCACGAGATGCTGCGCTGCATACGCTGCGGCGCGTGCCTCAATCACTGCCCGGTGTACGGCGCAGTCGGCGGCCACGCTTACGGCTGGGTGTATCAGGGGCCCATGGGCTCGGTGTTGACTCCCCTGATGGTCGGATTGCGCGAGGCTTCGGATCTGCCCAACGCCTGCACGATGAACGGGCGCTGCCGGGAGGTATGCCCCATGAGCATTCCGTTGCCCACGATGCTGCGGCGGCTGCGCATGCGGGAGTTCGAGCAGAAGCTCACCGGCGCCCGGGTCCGCTGGGCCCTCGCCGCGTGGGCGTTCCTCGCCGCGCGCCCGGCATTGTACCGGCACCTCACCGGCGCCGTGGCGTGGGGGCTGGCCGCGCTGGCGGGCCGCCGCGGCCGCCTGCGGCGGTTGCCGTTTGCCGGCGGCTGGACCGCCGGGAGAGACATGCCGGCGCCCGCGGGACGCAGCTTCATGCGGCAGTGGCGCAGGCGGGGCATGCAGTGAGGGAACGCCGCGGCGAGGAGGCGATGAACGCACGCGCATCGATACTCGATGGCATCCGACGCTCGCTGAAGCGGGACGGGCCGCTCGATCCGACCCTGGCCGCGGCCCTGGACGCGCGCCTCGACGCGCACTGCACCGACATCAAACCGGGATTCCCGGAGGATGTGATCGAGCGCTTCGTGGAGCGGCTCGAGTCGGTCAACGTGACAGTGAGCCGCGTCGACAACGCTGCAGATGTCTCGCGAACGATCGCCGCGCACCTGGCCGCCCACGACCTACCGACACAGTTGGTCGTTGCGGACGATGCCGCGCTCAGCGAGATCGCATGGCCGGGTGACTGGGAGGTGGAGCGGCGCTGCGCCCGGCGCGAGGACCGCGTCGCCGTCACCGGCGTCTTCGCCGCCGTCGCCGAGACCGGCACTCTCGCGGTGGTGTCGTCTGCACAGACTCCGATGAGCCTGAATTTTCTTCCCGATGACCACATCGCCGTCGTGGGCCGCGGTCAGATCGTGCGCCACCTCGAAGACCTGTGGGCGCAGCTGCGTGCGCGACTCGATGGGATGCCGCGTGCCGTGAGCCTCATCACGGGACCCAGCAAGACCGCCGACGTCGAGCAGACCATGCAGTACGGGGCGCACGGCCCGCGTCGCTTGCACGTCATCCTCGTCGAGGAGCGCTGAGTAGCGGCTCGGAAGCCAAGCCCGCCCGATTCCCTCGCGGCGTGCGCTGACGGTACACTGTGTCTCGCAGCGCCGGGCCACGGGTCAAGCGACCTTGCACCGGCGTCGGCGCACGCCGCAGAAGGTTCTAACCATCGCCGGCCGGAAACAATGCAAAAGAAAACGAGCTACGCCCACGACGAGCTGCTGGAATGCGCCCACGGTCGTCTGTTCGGTCCGGGCAATGCTCAGCTGCCGCTGCCGCCCCTGCTGATGTTCGATCGCATCACCCGCATCACGGAGGGCGGCGGCACCCATGGCAAGGGCGAGGTCATTGCCGAGCTCGACATTCACCCGGGCATGTGGTTCTTCGACTGCCACTTCGAGGGCGACCCCGTCATGCCCGGCTGCCTGGGGATAGATGCGCTGTGGCAGCTGCTGGGCTTCTACCTTGGCTGGCGCGGCGGGCCGGGTCACGGTCGCGCCCTGGGGGCGGGGGACGTTCGCTTCAGCGGCCAGGTGACGCCTCGCAATCAACTGGTTTCCTACCGGGTCGACCTCAAGCGCGTCATCATGCGCCAGATGACAATGGGTATTGCGGACGGGACCGTGGCGGTCGACGGACGTGAAATCTACACCGCGAGCGATCTGCGGGTCGGCCTGTTTACGTCAACGCACGCGTTGTGACGGAGGGGGTCATGAGGCGGGTAGTCGTTACTGGTATGGGCATCGTCAGCAGCATCGGCCTGAACAAGAGCGAGGTGGCGGAGGCCTTGCGCGCCGGGCGCTCAGGTATCGAGTTCTGTGAGCGGTACGTCGATCTGGGCCTGCGCAGCCACGTTCACGGACCCGTCCGCCTGGACCTGGAGACGCAAATCGATCGGCGTGTGCGTCGCTTCATGGGCGATGCCGCCGCCTTCACGTACCTCGCCATGCGCGAGGCGATCGACGATGCCGGACTCGAGCCGCAGCAGATCTCCGACCCGCGCGTCGGGCTCGTCGTCGGCTCCGGCGGGGCTTCGACGGAGAACGTGGTGCTGGCGGCGGATCTGCTGCGCGAGAAAGGCATCCGCAAGGTAGGTCCGTACATGGTGCCGCGCACCATGTCCAGCACCACTGCCGCCTGCGTCGGCACGGCCTTCCGCATCAAGGGGGTCTCGTACTCCATCAGCTCTGCCTGTGCCACCAGCGCCCACTGCATCGGCAACGGCGCGGAGCTCATCCAGATGGGCAAGCAGGATATCGTCTTTGCCGGCGGCGGCGAGGAGGTCCACTGGACGCTGACCTGCCTGTTCGACGCCATGGGGGCGTTGTCGTCGAAGTACAACGACACGCCGGAGATCGCCTCGCGGCCCTACGACGCGGATCGAGACGGTTTCGTCATCTCGGGCGGCGGCGGGGTCTTGGTGCTCGAGGAGCTCGAGCATGCGCTTCGCCGCGGTGCGGCGATACGCGCGGAGCTCGTCGGCTACGGCGCCACGTCGGACGGCTACGACATGGTGCAGCCCTCCGGCGAGGGCGCGGTGCGCTGCATGCGCCAGGCCCTCGAGCACGTCCGGGACCCGGTGCAGTACATCAACGCCCACGGCACGGCCACGCCGGTGGGTGACCTGCGCGAGCTCGAGGCCATTCGCGAGGTGTTCGCGGACGACATCCCCCCCATCAGCGCCACCAAGTCCCTGACCGGCCACGCCCTCGGTGCCGCGGGCGTCAATGAGGCCGTGTACACGCTGCTGATGATGGAAGGCGGTTTCATGGCGGCTTCGGCCAACATCGACAATATCGACCCGGGTGCGGCGGATTTCCCCATCCTGCGCGGACTGCGCGAGGCGGTGGAACTCGACACCGCCATGTCGAACAGCTTCGGTTTCGGGGGAACCAACTCGACGCTGGTGTTCCGGCGTTACCGCCAATGACGGCGCAGAGCGCCGCGAACCGCAGGCGCGGCGGGCTCGGCCCGGTGAGCGGCGCCGCCGAGGGTCATCCCCCCGGAGCGGCCGTGCGGGCGCGGCGTTCCCTCGCCGTCGCCGTCTGGTTGTTTGTCTGTTGCGGGCTCGTCTTCGCCATGGTGGTGCTCGGCGGCGTCACCCGGCTCACCGGCTCGGGCCTGTCCATGGTGGACTGGAACCCTATCATGGGCATCATTCCGCCGCTCGGTGACGAGGCCTGGGAGGCGACCTTCGCCCGCTACCGGCAGTTTCCCGAATATCGCTTCGTCAATGAAGGCATGAGCCTCGCGCAGTTCAAGAGCATTTTCTGGTTCGAGTACTGGCATCGCATTCTCGGGCGCGCCATCGGGATCGCGTTTTTCGTTCCGTTTCTCTATTTCTTCGCGCGCCGCAGGCTGGCGAGCGATCTGTATGCGAAGCTCATCCTGATTTTCGTCCTCGGTGCGCTGCAGGGACTTCTCGGCTGGTACATGGTCAAGAGCGGCCTGGTGGACGATCCGCACGTCAGCCAGTACCGCTTGAGCGCGCACCTGATGCTCGCAGTCGCGATCTACTGCTTCATGTTGTGGACGGCTCTGGGGCTGGCCGAGCCGCGCCGCGGCGGTGGCCGTATAGCGAGCCATGCTCCGGGACACGCTCTTTGCGTGGTGGTGTTCGTGCTGGTGTTGATCATGGTGATGAGCGGGGGTTTCGTCGCCGGGACGAGAGCCGGTCGCATCTTCAACACGTTTCCGCTCATGGAGGGGTATCTCGTGCCGCCCGGACTGTTCGCGCTCGAGCCTCTGTGGCGCAACCTGTTCGAAAATGCCGTCAGCATCCAGTTCTGGCACCGTGCAGGGGCCCTGGTGACGGCCATCGCCGTGGTCCTGTTCTGGCTGACGGTGACGTGGAAGGCTCCGCGCGGGCGCGAGCGGGTCGCGGCACATCTGGTGTTGGCGGCGGCGGCGGGCCAGGTCGGGCTCGGCATCGCGACGCTGCTGCATGCGGTGCCCGTCGCTCTGGGCGCCGCGCATCAGGCCGGTGCCCTGGTGCTGCTCACAGCGGTGCTGTTCGCGGCCCACGGGCTGCGCACGCGCGAGCGTGCCTGACGCCTCCGTGTGCACCGACCGGCGGGCCCGGTCCGTCACCCGGAGCCCTTGGGGCGATGTGCGGCGGCTCCACGGCCTGCTTTGCAGTTATTATCCAGGCACGAACCAAATCCGCAGCGTCGCATGAGCCGCGGGGGAGACATAATGTCGAAAACCATCGTAACGGCGCTGACGATTGTGTCGATGTGGTGCGCCGCAGCGGCCTGGTCGCAGCAGGCGCAGCCGGAAAGCGCCGCGGCCGGGCCTCCGCCCATGCCGACCAATGGCATGAGCATGACGGAGGTGCAGGATCTTTTCGGCGGGCCGCTCGCGCAGCAACCGGCGGTGGGTCAGCCGCCGATCACGCGCTGGCGCTACGACGACTACATCGTCTATTTCGAGCACGATCGCGTCATAACGTCGGTGGCGGACATCGAGGTCGGGCTGGCTGCGGGCCAATGAGCACCGCGCGCCCGGCCGCCATGCCCATACGACGTGGTCCCGACGAGCCGGCGAACAGCGTCGGCGCCGAAGGTTCGCAGCGGTCTCTCTTCCTTTAAACCTCGCTTGCCCGAGGCGCGCGTAGCGGGGCGGGCCGAGTCACGGCGCCGCATGGGCGCGGCTACATTTTCACCAAGCCGTTGCTTACACTGGGGTCGCCTGGGCCCGCGACGACGAATCCGTCGCGACACTCGCACGCACCGTGGACGCATCGAAGAACCCGCCTCGTCGAGCCATCGCCCTGTGGGCCGGATGCTGGCTGTGCTGTGCTGCGCCGGCGCAGGCCGTGGAAAGGCCCTTGTGGGAGCTCGCTGTCGGCGGTGGGGCGCTGACCGTACCCGATTACCGCGGCGCCGAGGGCAACCAGACATTTCCTTTTCCGCTCCTGTACCCCGTCTACCGCGGCTCCTTCCTGCGGGTCGATGACGAAGGGGTACGTGGGCTGTTCTACGAGACGGACCGCGTCGAGTTCGATTTCAGCGTCGACGGGACAATCTCGCGCAACAGCGACGAAATCGAGGCACGCGGAGGCATGCCGGACCTCGATCCGAGTTTTCAGATCGGGCCTTCCTTGAAGCTCAGGCTTTGGGACCGGCCCGACCTCGGCCGCGACCTGGAGCTGAACCTCAATCTGCGCGGTGCCTTCACCCTGGGCTCCTCGCCCCACCACATCGGTTATGCCTCGTCGCCCCACCTCACCTATCACCAGGACATCCGGCTGCACGATCGCACCTGGAGGCTCGGGCTTTCGGCGGGCCTGGAATTCGGCTCAGACCGGTTTCACGACTATTACTACGGCGTCGACCCGCAGTTCGCGACGCCTCTGCGCCCCGCCTACGAGCCCGAGAACGGGTTCGCCGGGACGCGTCTGATCTTCACGTTTCAGGGCCGAACCCGCAAAACGTGGGTAAGCTTCTTCGGCCGTTACGACCACGTTGGCGGCGCCGTGTTCGAGGACAGTCCCCTGGTGCGGAGCAAGAGCAACATCACCGCGGGCTTCGTGTTCACATGGTTCGTTGCCGAATCGAAGAAGACGGTCGAGGTTCGCAGACCGCGCTACAAGTATTAGACCCAGTAGGCCACCGCGGTCATGACCCGGGAGGCGGCCGTCATGAGCGTGTGCACCGGGGCGGGCAGTCGCGTCGCGCCGGCATGCATGGCTGTTGTCGCGTGGCGCGCCTCGTCGCAGCGCATCTGCTCGAGCACGGCGCGGCTGGGGGCATCGGCTCCCGGTAATCTCGCCAGGTGCCCATCGAGGTGGCGCACGACCCGGCGCTCCGTCTCGGCCAGAAAGCCGAGGTTCCAGCGATCGCCGGCGGCACCCGCCAGGGCGCCGATGACAAAGGATCCGGCGTACCACAGCGGGTTGAGTCGACTGGGCGTTGCGTCGAGCGCGCGCAGGCGCCGCGCGCACCACAGCAGATGATCGTTCTCCTCGGCCGCGGCCGTCTCGAGCTTGCGTCGCACGCAGGCGCTGCGCGCGGTGCAGGCCTGGCCCTGATACAGCGCCTGGGCGCTCACCTCGCCGGCGTGGTTGACGCGCATCAGGCGGCCCGACAGATCACGTTCGACGCGGGAGAGCTGCGGCGGCGGCAGGCCGGCCGCAGGGTCGCCACGGGTCGTGGCGGGCGGTCGCCCGATGACGGTTCGCAACGCGCGGTCGGCGCCGATAATCAGTTTGTCGACAGCGGTATATGTGCGCACAGCCACGAGCGAACCTTAGCAGAGCCGTCACGGCGGGGGTACCGCTTGCGGCCGGGGCTCGATGGCGGGCTGGGGTGCGGCCGCGGGGCGCAGGCGCATTCCCGGCGCTGCGCTGCCCGTCCCGGGCGCGAGGCAAGCGCCGATGGGCCTTGGCGCGGGCGACGCCGTGGGCGCTGTCACCGGTGCCGGGTCGCGGGTAACTGCAAACGTGGTAAGCTTCAAGCGTGCATCGCATGCCCCGTAGGGGATACATGCGGCGGGGGCTTGTGCAGAGCGGGCGTCCAGTGGATCGACCCGACGTCGCAGCGGTTCGAGATCAGCGTCAGCTTCCTGCCGGCGCCCCACTTCGCAATCAACCGTCTGTGAGCTTGAACGTTCCGGTGGCGCGCAACGTGCAGACTTGCTTCTTGAGACCGCGGGCGGTGGTCCCCGCTGATTGCCGCGAAGGTATCGCGACGCCCTTCCTGCGGCCGGTGCCGCGCATCGCGGCCGCCCCCGTGTCGTGATCGGCGTGTTCGTCGGCAGGGTCATCCGGTGCCGGCAGCCGGAAATCGCGCTGTCGCTGACCGGCCGAAGGTGCGGGCGCTGAGAGTCGTGGCGGAGCCGGCGCCGAGTCCCGCCGACCTGACGGCTCTGGAGGCCAGCGAGCGTCTGGCACGCGGTGAGCTGAGCGCGGTGGCGCTCACCGAGGCCTGCCTGCAGCGCATCGGCGAGCGCGAGCCGCAGATCGGCGCCTTCTCCTTTGTCGACGAGGAGCTCGCGCTGGCGCAGGCCAGGCAGGCGGATGCGCAGCGGGGGTCGGGTCGACCCCTCGGGCCGCTGCACGGCTTGCCGGTCGGCATCAAGGACATCATCGACACCGCCGACATGCCCACGGAGAACGGTGCCGCACTCGACGCCGGTCGCCGGCCGCGGCGTGACGCCACCGTGGTGGCTCGGCTGCGGGCCGCCGGAGCGGTCATTCTCGGCAAGACGGTCACCACCGAGCTCGCCTATCGACGCCCCGGCGCGACCCGCAATCCCCGCGACCCGTGCCGCACCCCCGGCGGGTCCTCCTCCGGCTCGGCGGCAGCGGTGGCGAGCACCATGCTGCCCTTCGCCGTGGGCACCCAGACCGGCGGCTCCGTGATCCGGCCCGCGGCCTTCTGCGGCGTTGTGGGCTTCAAGCCCACCTTCGGTCTGCTGCCGCGCACCGGCGTGCTGCGCCACTCGCGTTGGCTCGACACGGTGGGCACCTTTGGCCGCACGGTCGAGGACGCGGCGTTGCTGGCCGATGCCATGGCCGGGCACGATCCCGCGGACCCGGATACCCGTTCCGCGGCGGCGCCCGAGATTCTCCGTATCGCCCGCACGCAACCCCCGGTCACGCCCACGCTGGGTTTCGTCAAGACGCCTTCCTGGGGCGAGGTGGAGCCAGACTGCGCCGACGCTTTCGCCGAGCTGGTCGCGGTGCTCGGCGGTCAGTGCGACGAAGTGAAATTGCCGCCGATCTTCGAGGCGGGCGTGGCAGCGCAGCGCCGCTTGGCGGTGGTCGGTATGGCGCGCCATCTGTGCCACTACTATGACCGCGGCCGCGAGCGTCTCGGCGAGCCGACCCGTGAAGCAATCGAGGAAGGGCGTGCGGTCGTGGCGGTGGACTATCTGGCGGCGCTCGACATGCGCGATGCCCTGTACGCGGCGCTCGAGGAGATTTTCACGCGCTACGATGCGCTGATCACGCCGGCGGCGCCGGGCCAGGCGCCCGTGGGTCTGGACCACACCGGCAGCCACGCGTTCTGCGTGCTGTGGACGCTGACGGGCGTGCCCGCCGTGACGCTGCCGCTGCTCGAAGGCGTCGACGGCATGCCGGTGGGGGTCCAGGCGGTGGGAGCGCGGGGCGAAGACGGCCGCCTGCTGCGCACGGCCCGCTGGCTGACGCGGACGCTCGCCGGCGTGTGCTGAGCGCGAGGCGCAATGTAGGGTGCTTACGAGGAGCATGATGACAGGCGGCACTGCCCTGCGGATTGGCGGCCCATTGATCTCGGTGCGTGCTTTCTCACCAAGCGAGCCCGAGAGGATCACCGTCTTCGCCGTGGTGATCCCGCCGGCGGGTCGGGGATTGCCGGACAGCGTTCTTCGTCGAGTGCAACGACGACACGCCGTGTGTGCCGTGCCGTGCGGCGACATCGTGGGCATGGGGCGGCCCCGATGACGCTCGCCGCGCTCGGGGCCGCGGAGGCGGCCCGCCGCATCCGCGAAGGCGACATCACGGCCGAAGAACTGGTCGCGGCCTGCCTCGAGCGCATCGAGCAGCGCGAGCCGAGCGTTCAGGCGTGGACCTTTCTCGATCCGGAGCTGGCACTCGCGCAGGCGCGTGCTCTGGACGCGCGGCAGCGCAGTGGGCGCGCGCTCGGTCTCCTTCACGGCCTGCCCGTCGGCATCAAGGACATCATCGATACCTGCGACATGCCGACCGAGTGTGGCTCGCCCGCTCTCGCCGGGCTCCGGCCCATGCACGACGCCACCGTGGTGAGCCGCCTGCGCGAGCAGGGGGCGGTCATTCTCGGCAAGACCGTGACGACGGAGTGTGCCATGTACTGCCCGGGCAAGACACGCAATCCTCATGACCCGGCGCGCACGCCCGGCGGATCGTCGAGCGGTTCCGCGGCCGCCGTCGCCGCCGACATGGTCGCGCTCGCCCTCGGCAGCCAGACCAACGGCTCGGTGGTGCGGCCCGCAGCCTTCTGCGGCGTCGTCGGCTACAAGCCCAGCTTCGGCTGTGTGTCGCGCGCGGGTGTGCTGCTGATCAGCCGGCGCCTTGACCAGATCGGTGTCTTTGCGCGTTCCGTGGCCGACGCGATCATGCTCGTCGAAGCGATGGCGGGCCAGGATCCCGCCGATACCTCGACGCGGCCGGTGGCTCGGCCCTGGCTCGCCCAGCCGGCGGCGGATGCGCGCCTGACGCCGCGACTCGCGTTCGTCAGGACCCCGGTGTGGCAGCAGGCCGACGCGGAGGTGCACGAGGGCTTTGCGGCGCTGTGTCGTTCGCTGGACGGGGCCGTGTCGGAGCAGGCGCTCCCAGATGCGTTCGACGCGGCGATTGACCATCACCGGGTCATGATGGAGACCGACATCGCCTACAATCTGGGGGCAATCGCCGAGCGCGCGCCGGACGCCATCAGCGCCAGCCTGCAGGGTCAGATCGAGCGCGGCCGCGCCGCGTACACGTCGCATGATTACCTGGCGGCTACCGAGGCCGTGGGGCTGCTCAACAAGAGCCTCGAGCCGCTGTTCGCCGAGTACGACGCGATCCTGACGCCGGCGGTGACGGGCGCCGCGCCGGTGGGGCTCGAGTCCACCGGGAACCCGGTGTTTTGCACCATCTGGACGCTGCTGGGTCTGCCCGCGGTGACCCTGCCGCTGCTTCGCGCTGGCGACGGCATGCCCATCGGCGTACAGTTGGTCGGGCACTACGGCGACGATGCCCGGTTGCTGCGCGCCGCGAGCTGGCTGACGGCCGCCGTGGGCACACCGTGACCGCGTTCGCTGAGTGGCGCGAAGCGGGCGACGGCGGCGGGCCGGCCCGCGCGTGTGCACTGAGGCCAGGATGAACGCTGAACCACAAAAGACGTCCCCAAAGATCGACGTGGATGCGCGCGAGCTAGCGGCCGAGCTCGCCGTGTCGCTGGGACGCGGCAGCGTTCTGGTTGAGACCGACGAGTTGCGCCCGTACGAGTGCGACGGCTTGACCGCGTTTCGCGCATTGCCGCTGCTGGTGGCACTGCCGGAAACCGTCGAGCAGGTGCAGCACGTGGTGCGCACATGTGCACGCCATGGGGTGGCGGTGGTTGCGCGCGGCGCCGGCACCGGCCTGTCCGGCGGTGCGCTCCCGCTCGCCGACGGCGTGCTACTCAGCCTCGCCAAGTTCAACCGGGTTCTCGAGATCGACCCCGTGAGCTGCACCGCGCGGGTGCAGCCGGGCGTGCGCAACCTCGCCATCTCCGAGGCCGTGTCGCATCTGGGCCTTTACTACGCGCCGGATCCGTCCTCGCAGATCGCCTGCTCCATCGGCGGCAACGTTGCCGAGAACTCCGGCGGCCTGCACTGCCTCAAGTACGGCCTCACGGTCCACAACGTCCTCGCGCTCCAGGTGGTCACGGCCGACGGCGAGCTCGTTCGCATCGGCTCGTGCGCGCTCGACTCACCGGGCTACGACCTGTTGGCGCTGATGCACGGCTCCGAGGGACTGCTCGGCGTCATCGTCGAAATCACCGTCAGGCTGCTGCCCCAGCCCGAGGCGGCGAAGGTGCTGATGGCCTCGTTCGACGACGTGACCGCCGCCGGCGACGCCGTCGCGGCCATCATCGCCGGCGGCATCATCCCGGCCGGTCTCGAGATGATGGACAAGCCCGCTATCCGCGCAACAGAGGACTTCGTGCACGCGGGCTACCCCGTCGAGGCCGAGGCGATTCTGCTGTGTGAACTCGACGGCACGCCCGCGGAGGTCGACGAGCAGATCGAGGCGGTCGAGGGCGTGCTGCGGGCGCAGGGCGCGAGCGATATTCGCGCGGCTCGCGACGACGCCGAGCGACTGCGGTTCTGGTCGGGCCGCAAGTCGGCGTTTCCGGCCGTCGGCCGCATATCGCCGGACTACTACTGCATGGACGGCACCATCCCGCGCCGGCACCTCGGGGCGGTGCTGCGCCGCATCGGCGAGCTCTCGCAGGCCTACGGGCTGCGCATCGCCAATGTCTTTCATGCCGGCGACGGCAATCTGCACCCGCTGATACTTTACGACGCCAACGTGCCCGGCGAGCTGGAGCGGGTCGAGGAGTGCGGCGGCAAGATTCTGGAGGCATGCGTCGAGGTGGGGGGCACCATCACCGGCGAGCACGGCGTCGGCGTCGAGAAGCTCGACCAGATGTGCGTGCAGTTCGGCAAGGCTGAGCTCGCGCAATTTCACGCGCTCAAGGGCGCCTTCGATCCGCGGGGGCTGCTCAATCCCGGTAAGGCCGTACCGACGCTGACTCGTTGCGCCGAGTTCGGCGCCATGCACGTCAGGGGAGGACGGCTTGCGTTCCCCGAGCTCGAGCGCTTCTGAGCGTGTGCGGGCGGTCGCGGCCTCGCGGGCCCAAAGTGGGCGTGCTGCGTGGGCGGCCGGCTAGTCTCACCGCACGGCCGTGAGCGACGACCAAGACATCACGGAGGAACTCCGGCAGGCGGTGGTCGAGGCCGCCGCGCAGCGGCGTGCCCTGCAGATCGTCGGCGGCGGCAGCAAGTCGTTCTACGGCCGGCAGCCCGAGGGGGCGCCGCTGGCAACCGCAGCGCACTCGGGAATCATCGCCTACGAGCCCACCGAGCTGGTGATCACCGCACGCGCGGGAACGCCCATGACCGCCATCGACGCGGCCCTGGCCGCGCACTCGCAGGAGCTGCCCTTCGAGCCGCCGCACTTCGGCGGGGCGGCGACCCTGGGCGGCACCGTGGCGTGCGGCTTCTCCGGGCCGCGCCGTCCCTACGCCGGGGCGGCCCGGGATTTCGTCCTCGGGGTGCGCATCATCAGCGGCGCCGGTGAGCGGCTCACGTTCGGCGGCCAGGTCATGAAGAACGTCGCCGGCTACGACATCTCGAGGCTGATGAGCGGCGCCCTGGGCACGCTGGGCATATTGACCGAGGTGTCGATCAAGGTTGCACCAAGGCCGAGGAGCGTGCTCACCCTGACGCTGGAGCTGGATGCCGCGGCGGCCATCGAGAGCGTGAACCGGTGGGCGGGGCGGCCGCTGCCGCTCTCGGGCGCCGCCCACGCGGATGGCGTTCTGCGGCTGCGCCTCGCGGGCGCCCCCAGCGGCGTCGCCGCCGCGCGCGCGCGCATCGGCGGTGAGGAGGATGCCGAAGGCGACCGTTTCTGGCATGCGCTGCGCGAGCACACGCTCCCGCTACTGGGCGGTGGCGGGTTGTTGTGGCGCATCTCGGTGCCCGCCGCCACCCCGCCGATGGAGCTGCCGGGAGAGTGCCTCATCGACTGGGGCGGCGCCCAGCGCTGGCTCAGGACCGAGGCCGACGCGGATGCGGTGCGTCGGTGTGCGACCGCCTGCGGAGGCCACGCCACGCAATTCCGCGGCGGTGATCGCGGCGGTGAGGTTTTTCAGCCGTTGCCGCAGCCGCTGATGGTCCTGCACCGCAACTTGAAACGGGCTTTCGATCCACAAGGCGTACTCAATCCGGGAAGGCTTTACGCGGGAATCTGAGCACGGTGCGCGCGGCGTGATGTTGCACGCCTCGTTCGGCACTGCGACGGAGACATGATGCAGACGGCGCTGGCAGATTTCATCAGGGACACGCCGCAGGGACGCACGGCAGACGGCATCCTGCGCAAGTGCGTGCACTGCGGTTTCTGCACGGCGACCTGTCCCACCTATCAGCTGCTCGGCGACGAGCTCGACGGGCCGCGCGGGCGCATCTACCTGATCAAGCAGGTGCTCGAGGGAGAGGCACCGAGCGCACGCGTCCGCCTGCACCTCGACCGCTGCCTGACGTGTCGCTCCTGTGAGACAACCTGTCCCTCGGGGGTGGAGTACGGGCGCCTGCTGGATATCGGCCGCGGCGTCGTCGAGGACCGTGCGCCCCGCGGGCTCGCCGAGCACCTTGTCAGGCGTGCCCTGCGCGCCGTGATCCCGTATCGGCGCCGTTTCGGTCCGCTGCTGCGCCTGGGGCAACTGCTGCGTCCGCTGTTGCCGGCGGCCTTGCGTGTCAAGGTGCCGCCGCGGCGCGCCTCCGGTCCGTGGCCGCCGGCGCGCCACGCGCGCCGCATGCTGGTGCTGGCCGGGTGTGCCCAGCCCGCCATGGCGCCCGGTATCAACGCCGCGGCGGCGCGCTATCTCGATCGCCTCGGCATCAGTCTGCTCGAGGCGCCCGCGGCCGGATGCTGCGGGGCGGTGAGCCACCACCTCACGGCCGCAGACGAGGCCCGGGCGTTCGCGCGTCGCAACATCGATGCGTGGTGGCCGCACTTGGAAGCCGGCGTGGAGGCGGTCGTCATGACGGCAAGCGGCTGCGGCGCCATGGTGCGCGACTACGCGCACCTGCTCGCCGCCGACCCGGTCTACGCCGAGCGCGCGGCGCGGGTCGCCGCGCTCACGCGGGATCTGGCCGAGGTCGTGGCGGCCGAGCCGGCGCCTGCGGGCGGCGCGCCGACGAAACCCGGGCTGCGCGTGAGCTTCCATGCGCCGTGCACACTGCAGCATGCGCAGCGGATACGCGGTGTCGTCGAGGGTCTGCTGCAGCGCGCCGGCTACGCGCTGACGCCGGTGGCGGAGGCGCACATGTGCTGCGGCTCGGCCGGCACTTACTCCCTGCTCCAGCCGACGCTGGCGGGACGACTGCGCGAACTCAAGCTGGCCGCTCTGCAGGCCGGTGATCCCGAGGTCATCGTCACCGCCAACATCGGTTGTCTGGTGCACCTCGACAGTGGCGCCCGGGTACCGGTACGCCACTGGATCGAGCTGCTCGCGCCGCCCGCGCACTGAGCCCGGCGAAGCCCCCCGTCCCTGCCGCGCCTGCGGCATCGTGTTGCATTGCAGCAAAATGTCCGTAGAATAAAGCCGTCGTCAGGGCGACTTCACTTAATTCCCAGCCAGCGTGCGTGTTCAGGGAGGGCGCAGCAATGACAGCCGAGCATCCGAAGGGCATGGAGATCGTGGGTGCGATGCCAGCCGAGTTCGCGTCCATACTCACGCCCGAGGCCCTGGACTTCGTCGCCGCTCTGCACCGCGAGTTCGAAGCCACGCGACGCCAGCTGCTGGAGCGGCGTGAGGCGTTCCAGGACAGTCTCCTGGCCGGCGCGATGCCGGACTTCCCCGCAGAAACCGCTGCCGTGCGGGACGCCGAGTGGACGGTGGCCTCGATACCGCCGGACCTCGCCGATCGCCGCGTCGAGATCACCGGGCCGGTGGAACGGCGCATGATGATCAACGCCTTCAACTCAGGGGCCAGCGTCTTCATGGCCGACTTCGAGGACGCCTTGTCGCCGACCTGGGACAATATGGTCCAGGGTCAGATCAACCTCAAGGAAGCCGTGCGTCGTGAGCTCGCCCTCACCACGGCCGAGGGCCGGGAGTACCGACTCAAGGAGAAGATCGCGACCCTGCTGGTGCGCCCCCGCGGCTGGCACCTGACTGAAGCCCACGTGCGGGTCGACGGCGAGCCCGTTTCCGGCGGGCTGTTCGACTTTGGCCTGTTCTTCTTTCACAACGCCGCCGAGGCGCTGGCGCGGGGCAGCGGGCCGTACTTCTACCTGCCCAAGATCGAGCATTATCTCGAGGCACGGCTCTGGAACGACGTCTTCAATTTCGCCCAGGACCGCCTCGGTGTGCCGCGGGGCAGCGTGCGCGCGACGGTATTGGTGGAGACCATCCTCGCCGCTTTCTGCATGGATGAGATCCTCTACGAGCTGCGCGAGCACTCGAGTGGGCTCAATGCCGGGCGCTGGGACTACATTTTCAGCATGATCAAGAAATTCCGGCACCGCCCGGATTTCGTGCTGCCGGACCGGGTGCAGGTGACCATGGAGGTACCGTTCATGCGCGCCTACACCGAGCTGCTGGTCAAGACCTGCCATCGGCGCGAGGCTCACGCGATCGGCGGCATGGCGGCGTTCATTCCGAGCCGACGCGACCCCTCGGTCAACGAGGTTGCTATCCCCAACGTGCGCCACGACAAGGAGCGCGAGTCCGGCGACGGTTTCGACGGCACCTGGGTGGCGCACCCGGACCTGGTACCCGTGGCGAAGGAGGTCTTCGACGCGGTGCTCGACGCTCGGCCGCACCAAATAGCGAAGAAGCGTGATGAGGTAAACGTAACCGCGCAAGAGCTCGTGGACCCGCGCGTGCCGGGTGGAACCATCACCGAGGGGGGGATCCGCAACAACATCAGCGTCGCGCTGCAGTACCTCGACAACTGGCTGCGCGGCACCGGCGCGGTGGCCATCTTCAATCTCATGGAGGATGCCGCTACGGCCGAGATCTCGCGCTCGCAGCTGTGGCAATGGATCCGCACCGCCGCCGAGACCGACGACGGCCGTACGGTGACGCGTGAGCTCTACGAGACGCTGCGGGACAGCGAGGTGGAGAAGCTCGGGGGGCTCGACGAAGGACGACGGCGCGAGGCCCGGGACATCCTGGACAACCTCGTGCTGACGGACGATTTCATCGAGTTTCTGACGCTGCCGGCCTACGAGCTGCTGTCGCAGGCGCCTTGACGGGCGTATTTTGCCGGCCCGGGGGGAGAAGCGGCTAAAACCGGCGCCTTGGGCGCGCTTCGGCGCCTGGCGTCGTCCGCGGGGCGCCTGCGGAACAGAGCACCAGGGCCGCTCGTGTCAAAAATATCCCGGGAAACCCTTGCAATGGCCGATAGTTGCACTATGATTCTCGAAACCAAGCGAAAAAAAACTTGACATTCGTTCAAAATTTAAGATAATAATAATACGCGAATAAGCAAAAGTTCTTATTTGTTGTGAATTCGCGCGCCGGAAGGGATTCGCGGTGCGGATGGACCGGACACAAGACTCCTCCATCCTCCTTTGGTGGTTTGGGCGTGGCATCCTCTGCCACGCCTCTTTTTTTGCTTTTTTGCCGGTTCCGGGCGGCCCCGACCGGACCCCGCCGGCCCGCCGTGCGGGCCTTGTATCCAGGGAATCGCTCCTGTACCATCTCCGCTCTTTTGGACCCGCCAGCACATCCAACGATGAAGACGTACTCGGCCAAGCCAGAGACCGTCCGGCGCCAGTGGTACGTGGTCGATGCCACGGACAAGGTGCTGGGCAGGTTCGCATCCGAACTCGCTCGGCGGCTTCGCGGCAAGCACAAGGCGGAGTACACGCCGCACGTTGATACCGGCGACTACATCGTAGTGATCAATGCCGAGAAGGTCCGGGTGACGGGAGCGAAAGAGGACGCCAAGCATTACCATCGGCACTCGGGGCGACCCGGCAATCTGCACACCGTCGGATTGCGGCAGGTGCGCGCGACGCACCCCGCCCGCATCATAGAGAGCGCCGTGAAGGGCATGTTGCCGAAGAATCCGCTCGGCAGAGCCATGTTCGCCAAGCTGCGTGTTTACGCGGGGCCCGACCACAAGCACGAAGCACAGCGGCCGCAGCCACTCGACATCTGAAGGATCGCCGAATGCCAGCTCAGGAAACCTATTACGGAACCGGTCGCCGCAAGTCTTCGACGGCACGCGTCTACTTGACGCGGGGCAGCGGCAACATCACCGTCAACCGTCGCAGTCTGGACGATTACTTCGGTCGAGAGACCGCCCGTATGATAGTGCGCCAGCCACTCACCACCACCGAACTGGCCGACAAGGTCGATGTGCGCGTCAATGTCGTCGGCGGAGGCGGCAGCGGTCAGGCGGGCGCCATCCGTCATGGCATTACCCGGGCACTTCTCCGGTACGACGAGTCGCTGCGCAGTCTGCTGCGCCGCGCCGGATTCGTCACCCGCGATGCCCGCGAGGTGGAGCGCAAGAAGGTGGGGCTGCACAAGGCACGCAAGCGACCGCAGTACTCGAAGCGTTAGCGCCGGCGTGCCCTCCCGGCCGAGGTTGACGGTGGCCGGCACGCTCAATCACTGGGGGATCGTCTAGCGGTAGGACTGCGGACTCTGACTCCGCCAGCCCAGGTTCGAATCCTGGTCCCCCAGCCAAACGCCCCAGCCCCTGGCACGCAGCCGGACGGCGTCGGTGCGCCGCTCCCGCTGCACCGGCACCGCCCGCGACAAACTCCCGGTTGATATAATCGCCGCCCTTCCAACACCCACGCACTGCCCTGGCATGATTCGAGTCGGGCTCATTGGCGGTACCGGATACACCGGCGTCGAGCTGCTGCGCCTGCTGGCGGGACACCCGCAGGTAGAGATTGCCTGCGTCACCTCTCGCGGAGAGGCGGGAACGGCGGTGGCGGATCTTTTTCCCAGCCTGCGCGGGCACGTGCCCCTGCGCTTCGAGGACCCGCGCGAAGCCCCCCTGACGCAATGTGATGTTGTTTTCTCCGCGACACCGAATGGTGTGGCGATGCAGCATGCTCGCGCCCTGCTCGCGGCGGGCGTCAAGCTGATCGACCTCGCCGCCGATTTCCGCCTGCGGGACGTGCGCGTATGGGAGCAGTGGTACGGGCAGGAGCACGCGTGCCCCGAGCTCTTGGGGCAGGCGGTCTATGGTCTGCCGGAGGTCAATCGGGCGCGAATTCGCGATGCCGCCCTCATCGCCAATCCGGGCTGCTATCCAACGGCGGTGCAGCTAGGATTCCTGCCGCTGATCGAGAACGACTTGGTGGAGCGGACGTCGCTCATCGCCGACGCCAAATCGGGGGTGAGCGGCGCGGGGCGCAAGGAGTCGCTGGGCACCCAGTTCAGCGAAGTGAGCGACTCGCTCAAGGCCTACGCGGTGGGCGGGCACCGGCATTTGCCGGAAATCCGGCAGGAGCTGGAAGCCGCCTGCGGCGGGCCCGTGGGCCTCACGTTCGTGCCGCATCTGACGCCGATGGTTCGCGGGATCCATGCCACGCTGTACGCGCATCTGAAGAGGCAGGTCGACCTGCAACAGGTTTTCGAGGAGCGTTACCGCGACGAGCCGTTCGTGGACGTTCTGCCGCCCGGCAGTCATCCCGACACGCGCAGCGTGCGCGGCGCCAACGTGTGCCGCAT
>JABAOE010002810.1_pt2 | contig 53225 bp, 54 predicted proteins | sample 7062141 | NCBI WGS metagenome assembly JABAOE01 (sample SAMN14538627, study PRJNA623070) | marine sediment metagenome | biome: marine biome [ENVO:00000428]; feature: marine pelagic biome [ENVO:01000023]; material: deep marine sediment [ENVO:00002113] | place: India: Gulf of Khambhat ... | reverse complement strand
TCAGCTTATCAACTCGAAGCACAAGCAACCGTTTGACGCGCTTACCGAGAAAGGCATTACGCATCTTGGCGAGACGCTCGGTATCGCCATGAAGCAACTCGGCAAAGCGACCGCACCCTTGCGGGGTAAATACGATGCGCTGATTACGGATGCGGTGCTGTCCCCAGAGGAAATGGAGCTGGCGACACGCTCGGCACGCCGCAAGAACATTGACATTGAGGATGTACTCGTCGACGAGTTTCAGGTTAAGCCAAACGCTATTGGCGGTGCCCTAGCGAAGTTCTTCGGTGTAACTTATGGTGGTTTCAAGCAGGACCGCGTGAAGCCAATGGACCTGCTGAGAAATCTTAAGCGAGAATTTGTCGACAGCAGCCTGTGGATTCCACTGGAGGAAAACAAGGACGGCGTGGTGGTGTTGACAGTTGATCCCGAAAGAGTTCGGTCGTCCAAGATTGTCAACAACATTTTTCCAAAGAAGCGCATCGTCTATTGGGTGTCCACGAGGAGAGAATTCGCGGCCACCGTTGACCAGTTTTTTGGCGGGGTAGCAGATTCCGCATCGATCGGCGACATTCTTTCGGACTTGGAAGATGATGACGAAGACGGCTTGAGCAGCGACGAGATTTCCCTTGCCGAAGACAATGAAGTGGTCAAGCTAGTCAACAAAGTCATCATCGACGCCTATCACCAAGGCGCATCGGATATTCACATAGAGCCCTACCCCGGAAAAGCCAAAACCGAAATCCGGTTTCGCAAGGACGGAACGCTACAGCCGTACATTTCGGTGCCGGCCAGTTACCGTAGTGCTATTGTGGCGCGTCTGAAGATCATGTGCGATCTCGATATTTCCGAGAAGCGCCGGCCGCAGGATGGCAAGATCAAGTTCAAGAAATTCGGCCCGCTTGACATTGAACTGCGTGTGGCAACTGTTCCCTCGGCAGGCGGTGTTGAAGACATCGTCATGCGTATACTTGCGGCCGGCGAGCCAATCCCGGTCGACAAGCTGGGCCTGTCGAAGAGAAATGCCAGCAATCTGAAGGAAACGGTATCTAAGCCGTATGGCCTGTTTTTCGTTTGCGGTCCCACTGGCTCAGGTAAGACCACCACGCTGCACTCTGTGCTCGGTTATCTCAACACGCCGGAGACCAAGATTTGGACAGCCGAAGACCCGGTTGAAATTACCCAAAGGGGCCTGAGGCAAGTCCAGATGAACCCGAAAGCAGGGCTGACATTTGCGACCGCTATGAAGGCGTTCCTCAGGGCAGACCCGGATATCATCATGGTTGGTGAGATGCGCGATAAGGAGACGACATCGATCGGTATCGAGGCCTCTCTCACCGGACACCTTGTATTCGCGACCTTGCACACGAATAGCGCACCGGAATCAATCACGCGACTGCTGGACATGGGAATGGATCCGTTCAACTTTGCGGATGCGCTGCTAGGTGTGCTTGCCCAGCGCCTCGGGAAGCGACTGTGCTCGAAATGCAAGACACCGTATGTGGCCAGCAAGGAGGAGCTGAGGTCGCTAATGGAGGAGTATTGTCTTGAGTTGAAGAACACGGAAGCGTGGCAGAAGGACGCGAAAGGCTCTTTTGAGGCGATTTATCGCGAGTGGACCACAGAATTCGCCGATGAGAAGGGACAGTTCACGCTCTACTCACCGGTTGGCTGTGAAGTTTGTAACGGTACCGGTTACAAAGGTCGTGTTGGCCTGCATGAACTGCTGCTTGGATCTGATAGTGTTAAGAAGCACATACAGGAGCACGCGCGCGTGGCCGAGATACTCGCGACGGCGCTCAGTGAAGGCATGCGCACGCTTAAGCAGGACGGGATCGAGAAGGTATTGCAGGGCATTACTGATATACATCAAGTGCGTGCCGTTTGTATTAAGTGATCGATCGCTCGACAGGCGGTTTTTCATGCAATGTCCCCCGGTTTAAACCTGCCCGACAACAAGGAGCTACTGCTTCGTCTCGATGAACTCAACGAGGTTGGCATCTCGTTGTCGAGGCAAAGAGACACGCCACGGCTACTCGAGGCGATACTGGTCGCTGCCAAAAAAATCACCAATGCCGACGGTGGCACGCTTTACCGGGTAGATAATGAAAAGAAGGTGGCGCTGTTCGAGATACTGCGCACCGACTCTTTGGGCATTGCTGTGGGCGGGTCGACCGGGGCAGAAATACCTTTTTACCCGGTTCGACTGTTCGATGCCTCGGGGCAACCGAACAACTCCATGGTGGTGGCATATTCAGTCTTGAATGATCAGACCGTCAACCTTGCCGATGCTTATGAGGCGGACGGGTTCGATTTCAGTGGCACCAAGGAATTTGACCAAAAGACCGGCTATCGTTCGAAGTCGTTCCTTACGGTTCCGATGAAGAATCACGAGGAGGACATTATTGGTGTGTTGCAGCTGATCAATGCCAAGGATCGGCAGACAGGAGAAATCGTTTCTTTTTCCGAGGCAGATCAGAAGCTTACAGAGTCACTCGCCTCTCAGGCCGCCGTTGCGTTGACCAATCGTCAACTGATTGACCAGCTTGAAGAGCTGTTCGAATCTTTTATCAACCTGATTAATGCAGCTATTGACGACAAGTCGCCTTACACAGCGGGTCACTGTCAGCGGGTACCGTCACTCACCATGATGCTTGCCGAGGCTGTGAGCGAAACCAGGGAAGGCCCACTCGCAAATTTTACGATGAGCAATAAGGATCGGTATGAGCTGAGGATTGCAGGTCTACTGCATGATTGCGGCAAAATCGCCACGCCGGTCCATGTCGTTGACAAGGCCACCAAGTTGCAAACGATCTTTGACCGGATTGGCCTCATCAACACCCGGTTCGAGGTAATACGGCGAGATGCCGAGATTCGAATGCTGGAGCAAAAACTTGCCGCACCGGATAACCCCAACGGCGAGTGGCAGCAAGCCGAACAGGCTTATGAAGCGACTTGCCGACAGCTAGAGCTCGACCAGGTGTTCTTGCGTTTTGCCAACATCGGCTCGGAACGAATGGCCGCAGAGGATCAGGAAAGGGTGCGACAGATCGCGAGTGCCTATCGTTGGCACGACAGCACTGGAGTCGAGGCTGATTTTCTGACTGAAGACGAGTTGAAAAACCTGACGATTCGATCGGGCACACTGACACGCGAAGAACGACAAATTATTAATCGGCATATTGATGTGACAATCAGGATGTTGGAGTCTCTGCCTTGGCCAAATCATCTACGTAATGTGCCTGAGTATGCCGGTGGCCACCATGAACGAATGGATGGCAGGGGGTATCCGCGCGGGTTGAGCGGAACGGAGATGTCGGTACAGGCGCGCATCATGGCGATTGCAGATATTTTTGAAGCGTTGACTGCCGAAGACAGGCCCTATAAGAAAGCCAACACGCTCAGCGAGTCGCTCGATATCCTGCGCCGGTTCAAGGACAACGGCCACATCGACCCGGATCTGTTTGATGTCTTCATCAAACAAAAGGTCTATGAGAAGTATGGGCAGCGGTTCTTGATCGGGACCAGATAAACTCGCGCGATACGACCACGACAACGCTGCACTCGGGGTGACGGCCAGCGTCAATTGATGACTGCTGTGCCCGACGCCCCAAAATTAAGTGACTTTGACATTGTCCTTTCCGGTTCGGGTTCTTATCGAAGTAGTCGAAAGTATTTTCCATGAGTAGCTTCAGAAAATATTCATAATACTATGATTATTAGTTATTTTCTGGCCCCGAGCAGACTTTGCTAGGAGGGCCCTGGGTGACCCCATTGACCTGGCACAGGGATTGCCAAGGTTGTTCCTGAACACACACGCATCGGTGTGTTTTAATCCAATCGAAATAAGGAGTGATTTCATGAAGACCGTTCAACAGGGTTTTACCCTAATCGAACTGATGATCGTGGTTGCGATCATCGGTATTCTGGCAGCCGTCGCGCTGCCGGCATATCAGGACTACACCGTGCGTGCCAAGATGTCTGAGGTGATTCTCGCAGCGTCTGCCTGCCGCACGTCTATTACTGAGGTTTATCAGTCGGGCGGTACTGCTCCGGCCGCCAACAGCTGGGGCTGTGAAGGTGTTCAATCGCAATATGTTGAGGCGCTGACAACGGACGTCAATGGCGTGATCTATGTCGCGATTCAAGGCGTCAGCAGCGACGTCAATGACTCCGGCGTGCGTCTGCTTCCGTATATTGCTGGTGCTGCAGCTGATTCTTCGACCGATATGGGTCTTGGCGTGAACGAGTGGCGCTGCGGTCCTTCCCCAACCGGCATCGGCGATGCTCCTTTGATCACGGTACTCCTCCAGAAGAAGTATCTGCCGGGTTCCTGCCGTTCGGATGGCTAATTAATCCAGTCAGGTGCAACAAGCGAGGAAAGGTACCCGCATGGGTACCTTTCTTTTTTTGAGTTATCTGCTTGGCCGCATGGACAGCGGCGGTCAATTGTCGTTTGAATTTGGTGGAAAGTGCAGCTTTATCGACAGTGCATCGGGCCTGAGAACATCGATTCAGCTGTGACGCGTTCGGCGAATCGGTGATTTTGGGGGGTCTAGCGTTGGGCAGGCAATTATCGACTCGGCAGGTGATGATGGTGAGTGGTTTCACGCTGAGCATCGTCGCTGCTGCGCTGTATTGGCCCTTCCGCGCGAACCCGCTGGTCTTCGATGACCTCAATATCTATCACTGGCCGCTGTCGCATTATGCAACGACGCCGTTGGGCTGGGGGTTGCGGCTTCCGGCTTATTTTTCCATTGCTTTTGTCCAAACCGTTTGGGGTTACACAGAGGTTCATCGGCTGCTCAGCCTGCTTTTGCATGTCGGCGTGGGGCTGCTTCTGTATGCCGTGTTGCTGCGGTTGCTCGCCACGTCAACAGCCCATACGGGGGTCGCGAAGGGCCATGCTGACAGCCGTCAACATTTGACAGCGGCTGGTGTGTCGGCATTATTCATTGTTCACCCTGCTGCCGTTTACGCTTCGGCTTACCTGATTCAGCGCAGTATTGTTCTGGCAACCTTTTTTAGCCTGCTGGCGCTGTTTTTCTTTCTGCGAGGGACTTGGGAGCGGCGTTACACCGATGCGGTCTCGGCGGCTGTATTCTCGTCGCTGGCGATCTTGTCCAAAGAGCATGCGGTCTTGTTTCCGGCGGTGGCCTTGCTTACGCTGATTTTGACGCGAAAGGAATGGCGTTTTTCGCTTCGCTACGGCGCCATTTACGCGGCGCTTTGCGCACCGGCCGCGCTGTTCGTCGTCGCGTTGAGCAAGACGCACATTTTCAAGCCCTACGAGCTGCAGTTCGACAGTTTCACTGGACAAGCAGTCGAACAGTTATCGACGTCTACGCCTGCCTATTCCTGGCTTGACAGCACGGTGACCCAAGCCGGCCTATTTTTTCGATACCTGGCGACGTGGCTGTGGCCGCATGTTTCCGCCATGTCGATCGATGTCAGGGTTGACCTATTCTCGGGACAGCCGGCCGTTACGGGGCTCCTGATTTCGGGGGTGTTTTTAATCACCGGCGCCGTGGCCAGCGCCGTGTTGCTGTTATCCGCACGCGGCGTTGTGCGTCTGGCCGCTTTTGGTCTGTTGTACGTGTGGGTACAGTTTCTCGTGGATATGAGTGCGGTCCGCCTGCAGGAGCCGTTTGTAATCTACCGAAGCTATCTGTGGGCACCCGGGGTCGCGATTATTTTTGTTGCATTACTGCAGCAAATCCCGGTCCGCGCTCAGGCCGCCGCGTTCGTTGCGGTCGGTTCGTTGCTGCTCATTCAGGCACACGATCGACTGACCACGTTTTCTGACCCATTGCTGTTGTGGCAAGACGCTGCCGCCAAATTGCCCGGGCGACCAATACTGGGTGATGCGCGTATATATTCCAACCTCGCCCGCGAATATTTGCTGGCCGGTCGACCCAACCAGGCGGTAAACACTATCAGTCGTTGTACAGCCCAGTATCCCGACTACTATCACTGTGTTTTCGCGCGCGGTGCAATCCACCTTTTTCGCGAAGACCGCGAGGAGCCGCAACTGGCGCGAGAATGGCTCGCTCACGCCGTCGCGATCCGCCCGCGCTCTGCCTTGGCGCACCACCACCTCGGCTTTGCCTACGAAAAGCTCGAAAATCGGGAGGCAGCAAAGGCACATTACGTTGAGTCGGCCCGACTTGGGTTTATCGGTGGTGATTACCGTCTTCAATTGATGGACTCGACCACCGGCGTGGTCACTCTGTACAAAAGCAAGCCGCCGATGGCGAGCGACTAGTTTCTGGCCAAGGCAACGCTGAAACCGGCCCTAGCGCCGGTAAACCGATGCTTTGAGACGAAGGCCGTTGTTCAGATAAGAATGGAAATATTCGAGGTTGTTTAAATCCTCGCCACCTGCGGGAAACGGTAGCGCGCGCAAGGCCTCCATGCAGCGTTGGTAGCGCATGTGCAATGTGTAGAGAAACTCCCCGCCTCGGAAGACTGGGAAATGGACTGCTTGCCCGACGGTTGGGGACAACAGCTCGTCACGGAAATAGTGGCCGGCATGTGTTAGATGGCAGGAGGCGCATGCAAGGTTGTGCTGCCCGATGCGTCGAAAATAGAAATCGCGTCCGGCATTGTACTTGCGAAGCGCACCGGGCGAGTCAACCGTAATGTTCATGCGCATGCCGTCGGACAGGGTACGCGCATAAGCCGTCAGCACACCCATCGTGCCGCGGTCGCCGTAGTCAAATTCGGACTCCCCGTTTTTGCGCAGGCATCCATTCAGTGCCATTTCGAACGTGATGACTTGATCGGTGGCCTTGTCGTAATATGGATACGAACCGGCGACGTTGCGGCCACCGTTTTCAAAACAGTTTGCAAACGTTTTGCCGTTGGCAAAAGGCTTCTCCCAGAGGCGTCGNNAATCCATGATGCTGTCGTACTGGTCGCGCGCGTCTTCGCTCAACATCATGGAACCATGGATATATTCCTCTACAGGCACATTCGGAAAGCGATCGCGAAAAAAGGCGAGAAACATTTCCCGATCCTCTTCAGGAGAGGCTGAAGCTGGCAACGCCGATCCGGACAGCAGCGCGCCGGATAGCGCACAGCAAACATGGATCAGTATTAACCACAGAGGCCTCATTTTACGGTTGCCTCGCCTTTGCCTGTTTCTCCAAAGTTATCCTCCCAGGCAATCGTGACCTTGTCTCCAGGCCTGGCGTTGCGCAGACGAAAATGCAGAAATGGATTCCGGGAAACCGACCGGCTCCATTGAACTTCAAGAACCGTTTCCCCGTTATGCATTGCTTGCAGTGTCTTGATGAAATGCTTCGGTACGATTTCGCCGGTCGCTGGATTTCTCCGATAACCGGTCTCCATCGGGTGAAATATCAGCATTTTCACGTCGGCAATGTCTTGGTCTTCTTTACGCGTAATACGCATGCGTATCGGATCGGCCATTATCGTATCCTCGCGGCGGTTCGATATGTCTCAAGCATCTTCACCGCAACCCCCTATTGTTACTTTGACTTCCCTCGAAATTACGTAATGTTTGCCTTGCGCCAGCACGACCACATGCACCTTCGCCGATTCGCCCATCTTTATCCGTGTAGCGAAAAAAGGTTCCACGTTTCCCACGAAATCAAACGTGGAAACCAGCGGCTGGGGATTCTTTTCGGCAAACACGAACACTTTTTCCGTGTTGGGGATTTCACTGATCACTTGTATTGGGACGATCGCACCGTTTTCAGCAATCTCCGGCGTTTTTAGTTGGATCTGGCTGGACTCGATCAACTCTCGTACGCCGACACTTTTCAATGAATCTGCAAATCGGGTTTCATCGAAAGCTTTCGCGTTCCATTGTGCGGCTAAAACTCTCAGCGGACACAGGAGTGCCGCGCTAATGGAGCAGATTAGGCTTACAAATTTTCTCCGCGTGCACTGCATATTGGTCTAAACGCACCTCGCCTCTACAAGGTGTACAGGTAGTCGATAATGAGCTCAATCTCTTCATCAGTGAGGATCATGTGCCTTCCGAATGGCGGCATGATCGTGTTTGGATTGCGTTTTGCCGCGTCCCATATCTGTCTACGCAACGCGTCCCGTTGGGTGAAACGGGCGCGCATGCCGATCAAGGGCGGCGCAATGTTGGCCTTGGTAATGGCTTGTGGATCCGTTGGCGCGGCATGGCAAGCGAGGCAGTTGCCTTTGGCAAAATCATGCGCCAGCCGGCGCCCCTCATCGATGCGCGCGGAGATCGTACTGCTGTCCGCTGCCAATGACGGGCCCTTCAGTAGGATCACTAGCAGGGCAAAAACGAGCGTTTTGGTCTTCATTGCTATCGACTAACCTCACAACCCGGGTGTGGGTTCACTTGCCAGGGGTTTGATCGGCCAGCCAGTCCCCGGATTTCCCGCCGCTTTTTTTCAGCAGCCGGACATTACCGATTTGCATGCCCCGATCTACAGCCTTGCACATGTCGTAGATGGTCAGCAAACCAACGCTAACTGCCGTAAGCGCTTCCATTTCAACCCCGGTACGCCCGATAGTCTCCGCCGTTACTGTGCAATACACTAAAGAGTTGCCTCGATCGGTCTCGAACTCTACAGCGATTTTCGTCAGTGAGAGCGGATGGCAAAGCGGTATGAGCTCCCAAGTGCGTTTGGAACTCTGAATCGCGGCGACGCGGGCAATACCCAGAACATCGCCTTTCTTGGCGCTGCCTTGCAGGATGCTATCCAGTGTCTCGGGCAGCATGCGAATCGCGCCGGTGGCCACCGCGACGCGATGAGTCTCGGATTTTTTGCCGACGTCCACCATGTGGGCCTTGCCTTGTGCGTCGAAATGAGTCAATTTGTTCAAACGGAGTCCTCGCGGATAACTGCTCGTAATGGTCGAACTTCAAGCACCATTCGATATCATAGCATTGTGAAACTGCACGTCTTTTTGCTGATTCTTGCGTTGCTGTCTCGTGGTGCGGGCGCGCAGGACCTGCCTGACCTGGGCGACTCGTCCCAGGCGACCCTGTCCTCGGCGCAGGAGTTGATGCTCGGAAATGCGATCATGAGCCAGATTCGGGCAAGCCCTGCTTACCTCGATGACGCCGAAGTGACCGACTATCTGAATCAGATCGGCTTTGTCCTGGTGGCGAATAGTCCGGACCCGGCGGGACATTTCGAATTCTTTGCGATCGACGACAAGTCGATCAATGCGTTTGCCCTGCCTGGCGGGTTCATCGGCGTACATAGCGGACTGATTTTGGCTGCGCAAAGCGAGTCCGGATTCATAGGTGTGATCGGTCACGAAATCGCACATGTCACGCAACGGCACATTGCGCGCATGATGGCAGTGCAGCAAAAAAGCGGAATGGCCTCACTTGCGGCTATCGCTGTGGCCATTCTCGCAGCGCGTTCCAACGCAGCGTTGTCACAGGCGGCAATCGTTGCCTCGCAGGCTGCGCCGTTGCAATCGCTACTCAACTACAGCCGTGACAACGAGCGCGAGGCTGATCGTGTCGGCCTGCAAATTGTGGAAAAGTCCAACTACGATGTCCACGCCGTACCGGAGTTTTTTGAGATCTTGCAAAGGGCTTCCCAAATATATGAGGGCGGTGCGCCGACATATTTGCGAACTCACCCAATGACTTTTGAGCGTATCGCAGACATCCAAAACCGTGTCGGTGACATGCCATACCGACAGGTTCCGGATAGTCTCGCCTTCCATCTTGTCAGGGCGCGGTTACTCGCGCTGGACGGCTTACCCGCTGATAAGGTTTTGATGTTCAGAGATCGGATTGACGCAAAGAAACACGCGAACGAGCTCGCGGCTCGTTATGGGTACGTTGTAGCGTTGCTGAGACAGGATGATGTCGGGGTCGCTGATATGGAAGCCGCGCGTGTGCAGATGCAAATGCTTCTCGAACACGCGGCGGGCGACCCGATGGTGCTTGCATTGGCAGCACAACTCGAAATTCGTGCCGGGAAGGAACAGGCAGGTTTGACCATCTACCGCCAGGCGCTTGGGTTGTACCCGACGCGAAAATCGCTGATATACGGTTACGTAGCTGCCCTATTGAAGTCGGGGGACGCGCAAACGGTTGTCGACTTTATAGAGCGCAGCCTCGATCGTGTTGCTCCCGATCCCCGACTGTACGAAATGAAAGCGCAAGCCCACGCATCGCTGGGCCAGCGACTACGCCAGCATTGGTCGCAGGCAGAGGCGTTATTGTTAAAGGGTAACCTTAGAGCCGCGATCGAAGAGCTTCGCCTCGCACAGTCGAGCCCGGACGGCGACTTCTACGAAAAGTCCGCGATCGATGCACGTTTGCGAGAGTTGATGGCGATCGACGCAGAACTTCGTCGGGATAACTGATGAATTCCTCTCAATGCAGGCCTTCCGCCTGCATTATTCGCTCGCCAGTGGGCACGGTTTTTTCTATGATTCGGGGGAGTTCCCCGGCCTAGCGTTAAATGCAAAAAATCGGAAAGTATGAGGTGGTGCGCGAATTGGGCAAGGGTGCCACCAGTATTGTGTACCTGGCGAGCGATCCATTTGCCAATCGTCAGGTCGCGATCAAATTTGTACACGCCGCTGTGCTTGAGGACAAGGAAGTTGGAAAACGGTTTCAGAAACTGTTTCTCACAGAGGCCTCGCTCGCCGGAAAATTATCGCACCCTCACATTGCCGCCATCTATGATGCAGCTACCGATGAGGCGGGAAGCTATCTAGTAATGGAATACGTCAACGGCGGCACGTTGGAGCAATATAGTTCGCCGGAAAGCCTCTTACCGATCAAATCGGTTCTGGAGATTGCGTTTAAGTGCTGCAAGGCGCTCGATTATGCACACCAAAGAGGCATTATTCACCGCGATATCAAACCGGCAAACATTCTGCTTACCGAAGACTCGGATATCAAGATTTCCGACTTCGGTGCGGCGCTAACCATGCACACTGACACGACCCAGATTTCCGGCATCGGCTCCCCCGCGTATATGTCTCCTGAACAATTGAATGAGTCGACGCTGACGCATCACACTGATATTTTTTCGTTAGGGGTAGTGATCTACCAATTGCTCACCGGCCATCTTCCTTTCAAGGGTTCAACGAGTGTCGGGATGGCCAACCAGATCCTCAACGTTGATCCTGAGCCTCCGAGCGTATCCCGACCGGAAATACCGGCGCGTATTGACGAAATCGTTCTCAAGGCCATGCGCAAACAGCCTGCTCAGCGTTACTCGAGTTGGGATGAATTCGCGCAAGATCTGGCTAGGATATTCGGCAAGCTCGATGATGCCGACGAAGCCGTTCCTGATGCCGAGAAATTTAGTATTTTGAGGAGCCTGGCATTTTTTCTTCAGTTCAGCGACGTTGACTTGTGGCAGGTATTACGCATTGCCAAGTGGGCCAAGTTTGCGCCTGAAGACGTTATTATTTGTGAAGGTGACTTAGGGACGTCATTTTTTGTTCTGGTCGGTGGTGAAGTCAAAGTGACCAAGCAAGGCAAGATTCTGAACATTCTCAGAGCTGGGGAATGTTTCGGCGAGATGTCCTACGTTGGAAGTCGGAAGTTCCCAAGAACGGCCAGCGTAACCGCAGCCGACGCTGTCACCGTGGTAGAGGTTAGCCCCGAAGCGCTTGCGCATGCGACCGAAACGTGCGTTCATGCTTTCGACAAGGCTTTTCTCGAGTTGTTAGTTTCGAGGCTTGAAGCGGCCAATACTCGTTTGTCCACTTTGTTGCTTGACCGACGCGTCAGCATATTCTGAATTTTGCGGAATAGGCAGGGACCAACGATGACGCGGCACGGGTCTCAGTGCATAATTTAAAAGTCTATGCCAAGTAAAGAGGTATCATTCGATAAAGAACTTGATGCGCGCGGACTGAACTGTCCACTTCCGATCCTGCGCACGAAGAAGATGCTCAACGACATGCGCTCTGGGAACATTTTGAAGATACTTGCAACCGATCCCGGATCGGTGCGCGATTTCCAGGCGTTTGCCAAGCAGACAGGTAATGAGTTGCTCGAGCATTCCGTCACTGGCGGTGAATTCCATTTTCTGTTGAGAAAGAAATAGCCCGTGCGCCAAGCTTTGGAGGGTGTAGACAAATTGATATTGGAATTCGATCGTGCGCTGAGAACGCTTGCCGGAGCTAATGCCTCGCCGCGGGAAACGCCAGGAGAAACTCTCCAAGAGTCGGACTTGCCGGATGCCGAGCGTCAGCATGCTGCGGCGTTGATGCGTGTCAATCATACTGGCGAAATTTGTGCGCAGGCGTTGTATGCCGGGCAAGCTTTGACTGCACGCAGTGATGCTACGAGAAAAATATTGGAGCGTGCCGGCAATGAGGAAGCCGAGCATCTTGCTTGGACGGCGGGGCGAGTTGAGCGTCTTGGCGGTCGCCTAAGTGTGCTCAATCCAGCGTTCTATGCCGGCTCGTTTTTGATCGGTGCGTTGTCAGGCGTGATCGGTGATCGCTGGAGTCTCGGATTCTTGGCGGAGACTGAACGCCAAGTTGAAGCCCATCTTGATGGTCATTTGCAGAGTTTGCCGGTAGCAGACCGAAAAAGCCGCGCGGTTGTGGAAAGAATGAAGCAGGATGAAGTACGCCATGCCTCGAGCGCGGCAGAGCAAGGCGCGGCGGAGCTTCCTTGGTTGGTGAAGCGACTCATGAAGCTGGTAGCGCGCACTATGACCTTCACAACCTACCGTATTTGATTTTTTCAGGTGTTTGCAGAACCCGCGCCAAGCGGCAGCGACGAGTCGAGCTCGTCGACGATTTCGAAATCGTGAGTGATCTTTGCCGATTTACCGAGCATGATCGAGGCCGAGCAATATTTATCGGCTGAAAGCGTTACCGCCCGCTCCACATTTTCTGGCTTGATGTTAGAACCGACCACAATGAAGTGCATGTGAATACGCGTGAAGATCTTCGGGTCTGTTGTCGCGCGTTCAGCATCGATCTCTATTATGCAGTCACGCACCGATTGGCGGGCTTTCCTTAAAATCGTGACAACATCGTAAGCGCTGCAGGCGCCGGTCCCGAGCAGTACAACTTCCATTGGGCGTGGACCGAGGTTGTGTCCGCCGCCCTCCCGCGCACCATCCATGACAAATGCATGACCGCTCTCGCTTTCGCCAACAAAAGCGACATTTTCAATCCATTTCACTCTGGCTTTCATTCCGCTGCGCTTTCCAAGTTTAAGGTGTGAAACCCCCATCTTCGGGACGTATATCGACCCCAGCTATGATGGGCCAACCAAAGATGGTAGCAGCCGATGGCCATGACTTTGTGAAAGATGCTTCTGGCGCCGCCTGATTGACGGGCTTTGCCAAGAATCACAATTAGTGTTTAAATACATCAGCTTATGTCTCAAACTCTGTGCTTTACCGGGGAGATTAAGGTACAATACGCGATTTTTTGAGGCGGCAACTCTATCAAAACGGGTGGCAGATCAAATGGCGGACAACATCAAACAAACCAGTAGTAGCGGCACGGGTTTCGGTGCTTCCCCGGTTGACAAGCGCAGGCGTCGAACGTTGATAGCGTGGACTGGCGCTGCCGGAGCAGTAGCGGGGGTAGGAGTCGCCGCGCCGTTCGTAATGAGCCTGTTTCCGAGTGAGCGAGCGCGTGCGGCTGGTGCACCGGTAGAGGTCGATCTCTCCAAGATCGAGCCGGGCATGATGGTTACGGAAGAATGGCGTGGCAAGCCTGTGTGGGTGCTACATCGTACCGAAGGAATGATCGAGCGAGTAGTCGAGACAGATCACGAGGTAGCTGACCCGAACTCGCGGCAGCCGATGCAGCCCGACTACGCGAAAAACGAGTTGCGATCGATTAAACCCGATTATCTCGTTCTCGTTGGCCTTTGTACGCATCTTGGTTGCTCCCCAATACAAAAATTGGAGGCTGGCGCGGAGAGCGGTTTGGGTGCTGATTGGCATGGTGGGTTTTTCTGTCCCTGCCACGGATCAAAGTTTGACCTAGCCGGCCGTGTTTACAAAGGGGTTCCGGCACCGACCAATCTGGAGGTGCCTCCGCATACTTACTTGTCTGACACGCAATTGCTGATCGGCGAAGACAGCAAGAGGAGCTGACAAGATGGGTCTGATGAATTCATTAATTAACTGGATCGATGAGCGGTTCCCGCTGACTTCGACTTTGAAGCAACACCTGTCCGAATACTACGCACCGAAAAATTTCAACTTTTGGTATTTCTTTGGTGCGCTTTCGCTGCTCGTGCTGGTGATCCAGATCGTAACCGGCATCTTCCTGACTATGCATTACAAGCCGGATGCCGATCAGGCGTTTGCATCGGTCGAATACATCATGCGCGACGTGCCTTGGGGATGGTTGATTCGATATGTTCATTCAACAGGCGCATCTATGTTTTTTCTGGTTGTGTACCTGCACATGTTTCGTGCGTTGCTTTACGGCTCCTATCGAAAACCGCGTGAACTTCTTTGGATTGTTGGCATGCTCATTTACGTGAGTCTGATGGCAGAAGCATTTTTTGGCTATCTACTGCCGTGGGGACAAATGTCTTATTGGGGTGCGCAAGTAATTGTCAATCTGTTCGCCGCAGTGCCATTTATCGGCCCAGACCTCGCGGTGTGGATCCGCGGCGACTACGTTGTATCGGATGCTACGCTGAACCGCTTTTTTGCGTTCCACGTCATTGCGGTGCCATTGGTGCTGCTGGGCCTAGTGGCAGCGCACCTGATCGCACTGCACGAAGTCGGGTCAAACAATCCCGATGGCATCGAGATTAAGAAAAAAAAGGACCCTTCCACGGGGATACCTCTAGACGGGATACCGTTTCACCCCTACTACACGGTGAAGGACTCTTTTGGTGTGGCGGTGTTTCTGATCGTGTTCACGGCAATTGTGTTCTTCGCGCCGGAGATGGGCGGCTATTTTCTGGAACATAATAATTTTGTTCCAGCCGACCCGCTGAAAACTCCGGCGCACATTGCGCCGGTATGGTACTTCACGCCGTTTTATTCAATCCTGCGCGCCGTACCTCCGATGTTCGGTTCGCAGTTTCCGGGCGTGCTGGCAATGGGCGCGGCCGTAGTGATCATGTTCCTGTTGCCATGGCTGGATCGGAGCCCGGTGAAATCGATACGCTATCGGGGCGGTCTTTACAAGGCGGCGCTGGCGCTTTTCGTCGTCGCTTTTCTCATTTTGGGGTACTTGGGCACCGAGCCAACCAATGTATGGGGTCAATTTGGCCCATGGTTGGGACGGGCTGACATCGCTACGGTTGTCGCGCGCGTGTTTACGATCGTTTATTTTCTGTTTTTCGTTCTGATGCCCTGGTACAGCAGAATTGACAAGACCAAGCCGGAACCGGAGAGGGTAACGTCGTGAGAAATTTGCTGTTGATTGCCTGCCTGCTTGGCCCCACGGTTGTCTTCGGAGCTGGAAGTGAGGTCAAGCTCGATCGTGTCGACATTGACCGTCGCGACGCCGTATCGATCCAGCGCGGGGCGAGGATTTTTGTCAATTATTGCCTGAACTGTCATTCGGCGTCGTACATGCGCTACAACAGGCTGCAGGACCTTGGTCTGACGGAAAAGCAGATCAGAGACAACCTCATTTTCAGCGATGCCAACATCGGAGAAACGATGACCGTCGCGATGCGCGAGAAGGATGGTAAGAACTGGTTTGGGGTCGCACCGCCGGACCTGTCGGTCATTGCGCGCTCGCGCGGTGCAGACTGGCTGTACTCTTACCTAAGGGCTTTTTACCGTGACGAGGCGGCGGTAACCGGCTGGAATAACCTGGTATTCCCGAACGTCGCAATGCCTCACGTGTTGTGGAAGATGCAAGGTATTCAACGCCTGCGCAGCGCAGATGCGGGTAATCAGGCGAAGTCCCTTCGTGACCTCCTGGTTCTGGAAGAAAACTCGGGGACGATGAGTGCACGAGATTACGACAAAATGATCCGCGATCTGGTTGCGTATCTCGTTTACATGGGTGAACCGGCGAGTGTCAAACGGGTCCGTGTCGGAGCGGTCGTTCTGATCTTCTTGGGTTTGATGGTGATGCTGACGTGGTTGCTCAAGCGCGAATACTGGAAAGACCTGGACTAAGAGGACAAACGAACTGCCATGATGACACTTTACTCAGGAACGACCTGCCCATTCAGTCAGCGCTGCAGGATTGTCCTGTACGAGAAAGGCATGGACTTTCAGATCATCGATGTAGATTTGTACAACAAGCCAGAAGATTTAGCGGTGATGAACCCGTACAATCGAACACCGGTTCTGGTTGAGCGTGACCTGATCCTTTACCAATCCAACATCATTAACGAATATATTGATGACCGATTTCCGCATCCGCAGCTCATGCCGGCTGATCCAGTTATGCGGGCGCGAGCGCGTTTGTTTTTGTTCCGATTTGAGAATGAATTATTTTCGAACGTCGACGCGATCGAGGGTGGGACGCAGAAACAGGCGGACAAGGCGCGGATTGCTATTCGCGATAACCTGACACAAATAGCGCCGGTGTTCGTGAAGCAGAAGTTCATGTTGGGAGATGAGTTTTCGATGCTCGACGTGGCGATAGCACCATTGTTGTGGAGACTTGACTATTACGGCATCCAGATGCCTAAGCAATTGGCGCCCTTGATGAAGTATGCCGAGCGCCTGTTTAGCAGGCCAGCGTATATTGAAGCCTTAACACCGTCCGAAAAGGTGATGCGCAAGTGAACGAGACATTGTTAACGACGCCGTACTTGATTCGGGCAATCTACGAATGGTGTTGCGACAGTGGGCAAACCCCGCACCTTGTTGTGGCAGTGGATGAGCACTCGCGCGTTCCGCTGGAGTATGTAAAGGATGGTGAAATTGTCCTGAATTTAAGTCCGGATGCGACGCGCAACCTCAAGATCGATAATGATTGGATTCGTTTTTCTGCCCGTTTTAATGGGGTATCGCGGGAAATTTCGGTTCCCGTCGGGGCGGTCAAGGGCATATTCGCGCGCGAGTCGGGACAAGGGTTGGCTTTTCAGCTTGCAACACAGACCGAGGGAGTCGAGTCGCAATCACCATCGCCCCAGGGCGAGGGTGAGAGCACATCGAAGTCACAGGAATCGTCGCGCGGTCGCTCCAAGCTTCAGGTCGTGAAGTAGGTTTTTGGCCGGTGGTATGCCGAGCCTATAATCGCGGCAATGCCGGCATAGCTCAGTTGGTAGAGCAGTTGATTTGTAATCATCAGGTCGCGGGTTCGACTCCTGCTGCCGGCACCATTATCAAATCAAGATTTCGGAGCCACAATTTGAAACCTTTTACGTCTGGACTGATCGGTTGTCTGTTAGTGTCGCTTTCCGTTGCCGTGGGCCTTGTTGCGTTGCCCTCGCTTGCTCAGGACGAAGGCCTAACATTTGAGCAGGCACAAACGCGGACTTCTTACGCAAGAAGTCAAATGGAAAAAAAGCGGCGTGAACTCAAGAAAGCCGAAACCGAGGAGGAGGTCGCTTTGCGCAGCGCGGAGGACTTGAAGAGGCGTTACGACGCTGCGATCAAGGAAGCGGAAGCAGCGAGCAAGGCGCGCCAGGATGCTGAACAGGCATTCGCGCAGGCGCGCGAAACATGGTTAGAAGAAGCCAGGCGCCTGAAGCGGATACACCAGAGCCGTGAGTTGACGTCGCCAGAGAGGTAAATTGGCGATCTCACGAACAGGTCTGAAATAATGAAAATTCACGAATATCAGGCCAAGGAATTATTGCATCGGTTCGGTGTTATCACTCCTCGCGGAATTGCCTGTTTCTCTGTTGAAGAGGCCACCAAGGCAGCCGAAAAGCTTGGAGGGCCGGTGTGGGTCGTAAAAGCACAGATACATGCTGGTGGGCGTGGCAAGGGCGGCGGTGTAAAGCTAGCAAAGTCCCTCGGCGAGGTCCGTGACTGGTCGACGAAGATTCTTGGAATGCAACTCAAAACGCACCAGACGGGGCCTGAAGGTCAGAAGGTGCGTCGACTGCTGATCGAAGAGGGTGCCGACATCAGCAAGGAACTCTATGTCGGTATTGTCGTAGATCGTGCGACCCAGCAGGTATGTGTCATGGCTTCATCCGAGGGAGGAATGGATATCGAAGAGGTCGCAGCGAAAACGCCGGAGCGTATTCACAAGGTTTTTGTCGATCCCTCGGCGGGCTTGACTGACGCCGATGCGAGCGCTCTTTCAAGCGACATCGGGATCCCCGAATCTTCCCAAAAAATGGCGGCAATGACCTTACAGGCGTTGTATCGGGCATTTGTTGAAACCGATGCTTCACTGGCTGAAATCAACCCTTTGATACTGACTACTGACGGCAAAGTGTTGGCGCTCGACGCAAAGATGAATTTTGATGAGAACGCATTATTCCGTCATCCTGACATCGTCGAGATGCGCGACTTCGATGAAGAGGATCCGTTGGAGGTCGAGGCGTCTAAGCACGGCCTTTCGTACATCTCGCTGGACGGCGATATTGGCTGCCTCGTTAACGGCGCAGGGTTGGCAATGGCAACGATGGACACCATTAAGCTGTTTGGCGGTGAACCCGCGAACTTTCTTGATGTTGGCGGAGGTGCCACCAAAGAGAAAGTAACCGAGGCGTTCAAACTGATGCTGCGCAATCCGAACCTCAAAGCCGTCCTTGTCAATATCTTCGGCGGCATTATGCAATGTGACATTATTGCTGCCGGTGTGGTTGAGGCAGCAAAACACGTAACGTTGAATGTGCCGTTGGTAGTGAGAATGAAAGGCACCAACGAAGACCTTGGTCGGCAGATACTTGGCAAATCGGGACTGGCGATCATCTCCGCAGATACGATGGCGGATGCAGCGCAACGAGTCGTATCGGCCGCCCAAGCGGTCAAATGATGTCAATTCTGATCGACAAACACACTCGGGTCATTACCCAGGGTATTACCGGCAAGACCGGTCAGTTTCACACGCGTGCCTGTCGGGAATATGGCAACGGCTCAGAGTGCTTTGTTGCTGGCGTCAATCCAAAGAAAGCTGGACAGGACTTTGAGGGAATCCCGATCTTTGCCTCCGTGCGCGAGGCGAAACAAGCAACTGGCGCCAATGTCTCGGTCATTTACGTGCCGCCGAGCGGTGCGGCGGGAGCAATTTGGGAGGCGGCCGAAGCTGATCTCGACCTTGTTATCTGCATCACGGAAGGCATCCCGGTTCGCGACATGATCGAGGTACGTCACAAGATGCGTCAGCACAGCAGCAAGACGATTTTGCTTGGTCCGAACTGTCCCGGAATAATTACACCGGACGAACTCAAGATCGGGATCATGCCAGGCCACATTCATCGCGAAGGTCCTATTGGTGTTGTATCGCGCTCGGGAACGTTGACATACGAGGCAGTAGCCCAGCTGACTGAACTTGGGCTCGGGCAGAGCACGGCCGTCGGAATTGGCGGCGATCCCGTCAATGGGTTGAAGCACATCGATGTGTTAAAACTATTCAATGAAGACCCTGCCACTGAGGCGGTTGTTATGATCGGCGAAATTGGCGGGACTGATGAAGAAACAGCGGCGCTTTGGGCAAAGACCAACATGTCAAAACCGGTGGTTGGCTTCATTGCCGGCGTCACCGCACCACCGGGGAAGCGAATGGGGCATGCGGGGGCAATTATCTCTGGTGGCAAGGGCACAGCAGCTGAAAAGTTGGCCGTGATGGAGGAATGCGGTATCCGTGTGACGCGCGACCCTTCACAAATCGGCAAGCTGCTAAAGTCAGCTCTGAAGTAGTATTTGACTGCGGGGCTTTGGGCGCTTGAGCCCAAGCCGTTTACACAACATGCTCACGAGTTCAGTAGCCAGCGGCTGGCTCGATTATGGGCGATGACCAACGTTGCGCTTCAAGTGCACACACCTCTTACATTAGACCTGTCGAACCCCCAGTTTTGGGTGGCTGTCCTGCAGATTATTGTCATCGACATCCTGCTGTCTGGAGACAATGCGGTGGTTATCGCGTTGGCATGCCGCAACCTTCCTGATCGGCAACGTCGGCTTGGCATCTTCTGGGGTGTTGGCGGAGCAATTATGTTGCGGGTCGTGCTGACATTTTTTGCGGTCACCCTGCTGGCACTGAGTTACGTCAAGATCATTGGTGGCGCATTATTGATGTGGATCGGAATCAAGCTCGTGCTGCCGCAGAAGGAAGACGGTGGGCAAGAGATCGAGGCCGCCAGTAGCCTGCTTGCCGCGATTCGCACCATTATCGTTGCTGACTTTGTCATGAGTTTAGACAATGTCATAGCAGTGGCCGCTGCTGCGAGAGACAGTGTTTTCTTGCTGGTTTTCGGGCTTGCGCTATCGATCCCGTTGATGGTTTGGGCTAGTCAGTTGATACTGCGTCTGATGGATCGTTATCCGATAATTATTCTTGGTGGTGGTGGACTGCTTGGCTGGATTGCGTTTTCGATGGCAATCTCCGATCCTGTCGTCAAGCCCGCACTCGAACCGTATCAACAATGGTTATCCTGGGTTGCGCCAGCGATCGGTGCGTTGTCAGTGATTGCGGCTGGTAAACTATCGGCAGTACGACAGCCGATTGCAGTTACAAAAATCGTTGACTTGGCAACAGACGAAAACGGCGGGATCAAGGGAGATCGACGTGACTAATATATTGTTGCCGGTGGATGGCTCGGACAATGCTCTGCGCGCGGTAAAGGCTTTCCTTGCAAAACGCGATTGGTACAAGCAGCCGGTTGATCTGCATCTACTCAATATCCAGCTGGCAATCGCGTCTGGCCTGGTCAAGTCATTCATATCGAAAAGCCAGCTCGAGAGTTATTACCGCGACCAAGGGCTCGATGCTTTGGCGCAGGCACGTGCCATCCTCGATGCCGCTGGCGTGTCGTATCAGCATCATATTGGCGTCGGCGAACTTGCGAAAACAATTCTTGATTATGCAGACGTGACGGGCAGCAGCCTGATTATTATGGGCACCCACGGGCGCGGTGCCGTGTCAGGCGCTTTGCTCGGTTCGGTTGTTAACCGTGTACTGCATCAGTCCGGCATACCGGTATTATTGGTCAGTTAGTTTTTCTGGCCGAAATGATTTTCGCCAGACAGCGCGGGCACAGGCAGGAGCTCCCCGCCGTGCCGCTAATCGAGGGCACGTATTCGGTTGCACACCAACATGGTTTCGTATCGCCTATGCCGCAATGAAACCAGCCACCACATTGTTCGCAGCGCGTGTTCTCGGGCCCGCGACTACTCTGCCCAGTTGATGTATCGTGGTTGTCGGACATTGTATTTTCCTCTTGTGCCAGCCTTTGGCTATTGTCTCATCGGGTGAGGCGAAAGATGTGATTAACTGTCGTCAGGTGTAGTGATTCAAGTTCTGGGGAAAGACAATGCGCGCGATGCAATTGACCAGCAGAAAAGGGGTATTGGTGCCAGTGGACATTCCCGTCCCTGAGCCCGCTGTAAACCAGATTCTAATTAGGGTCAGCGCCTGCGGGGTATGTCGTACTGACTTGCATGTCGTTGACGGAGAGCTTGAGGATGGAAAGTTGCCGATTGTGCCTGGCCACGAGATCGTTGGTATCGTCGAGGCGGTTGGTGCGCAGGCCAGACCTTTTACGGTTGGTCAGCGCGTCGGCGTGCCATGGCTGGGATCAACTTGTGGCCACTGCGGCTATTGCCGGAGTGGCCGTGAAAACCTTTGTAACGATGCTCGCTTTACCGGATTTGACATCGATGGAGGGTATGCGGAATTCGCGGTAGCCGACGCGCGCTTTTGTTTTCCACTTCCCGATCAGTTCGACGACACTCATGCCGCGCCGTTGCTGTGCGCCGGTTTGATCGGCTATCGCTCACTGGCCAAGACCGGCGACGCCAAGCGTCTTGGCATATATGGATTCGGTGCGGCTGCACATATCGTGGCGCAGCTGGGCGTGTATCAATCTCGCGAGGTGTTTGCCTTCACCCGGCCGGGAGACCAGCCTAGTCAGGATTTTGCCTTGGAATTAGGTGCAACTTGGGCCGGCGATTCGACTATGGAACCGCCAATGCCGCTGGACGCTGCCATCATATTTGCGCCAGTAGGTGACCTGGTACCAATCGCACTGCGTGCGGTTGCCAGAGGCGGGCGTGTGGTTTGTGCGGGTATCCATATGAGTGATATTCCCTCGTTTCCTTACCATATTCTGTGGGGCGAACGGCAGGTGGTTTCAGTTGCCAACCTGACGCGATCCGACGGTGAGGAATTTTTAGCACTCGCGGCGCGTGCAGGTGTACGCACAGAAGTTGATGTCGTTCCGCTGGCGGCAGCTAATGAGGCATTGGCACGCTTAAAACGCGGAGATGTACGCGGCGCTTTCGTGCTCAGTCTCGCTGAGCCACCCTTGTGAGCGGCAACGATTCCTAGTGTCAGTTGGGTAGGCGCCGACGGTCGTTGACCTGCGCCAGGCGATTGACCAGAATCCGTAGGAACGACTTGTTGAATTGTTTTTGCAGCGCATCAGTCGCTTCTTGCAGTGCATGCGCCTTGATTTTGACCAGCGTGAGATCGGACGACGAAGTAATCGTCGTGGCGCGTGGCTGGCGGATTTTCTCGAAGTATAAGAGTTCACCGAAGCAATCATTTGCTCTCAGTTCGTCCACCACCCGTCCAGACTTCTTAACTACTGCGTCTCCTTCAACCATGAGATAAAAATTTTCGCCAACATCACCCTGCTTGATAATGTCTTTTCCCGGAGGGTGTCGATGCCAGCTGCTGATCCTGACGATCTCCCAAGTTTCTATATCGTTAAAGTCATCGAAGAAAGGAATGTTTTTGATGGCCTCGAATTTTTGCGTGTCGGTAATCCCGTCTGTGGGTAATTCGAGGTGGCGATAAGTCTGGGCGAGTTCGCGTGAGAACTCGGGCCACGATTTATATCGCACGGACAGATCTTTGGCGATTGCCCGCATGATCAGTCTTTCCAGCGCCGGGGGAAGGTCGGCACGGTGTACAGATGGTGGGACGGGCTCGATGTTGGTGATCTGATAAACAAGGCTGGCCCGGTTCGACGCGTTGAAAGGTAAACGCCCGGTCAAAAGCTGATACATAACAACGCCGAGAGAATAAATATCGGTCTGATGATCGAGAGGCTTTTCTAGAACTTGTTCCGGCGACATGTAAGCTGGTGACCCCATTCCCTGCATTACTGTCTGTTCGCCAGTTTCAAGCTGTGCTGCACCGAAATCACTGATTTTTATTTCGGCGTTTTCGCCTCTTAGTATGTTGGCGGGTTTGATATCCCGATGAGTTACGCCCTGGCGGCTGGCATATTCCAGCGCGAGACTGCATTTGAATGCCGTCTCCACAACGCCATTCATGGGCAGCAGATTTGAGACGGAACAGCGTTGCTCAAGCGTTTCGCCGGGCGCATATTCCATAACGATAAAACTGTAATCGTCTGTTACGTCAGCGTCGAAAATCTGAATGATGTGTGGGTGTATCAAGCGGCCGATCAGCGCGGCCTCATTAAGAAATGATTTGTTAAAACGGTTCAGAACCGCCGGGTCGACCCCGGGCTCCGGCCGGATCACCTTTATGGCGACATCGCGAGCGGCAAATGGATCGTGGGCCAGGTAGACGCGCGACGTTGCACCACGCCCAAGTTCACGGATGAGCGGGTATTTTCCGATGTGCGAAGGTAAGGCTTCTGCCATCTCCGGTTAATTGGGCGTTGGCACTCTCATGCCGCGCTGAACGGCACCACGTTCGCCGATGAAGTCAAACCACCGTTTTACATTCGGGAAGTCCGCGAGGTCGACTTTGTGCCATTCGAACCGTGCTATCCATGGATAGGTTGCAATATCGGCAATGGAGTAATCGCCCGCCAGGTATTGGTTGATCGCCAAGTGGCGGTCAAGCACACCGTACAAACGCCGCGTTTCTTTCGAATACCGCTCAATCGCGTACGGCACTAGCTCGGGAGCCGAGCGCAGAAAATGGTGTACTTGGCCGAACATCGGCCCCGGCCCGCCCATCTGGAACATCAGCCATTGCATTGTTTCGAAACGTGGGCGTCCCTTGCTGGGAAAGAAGCGCCCGTGTTTTTCTGCCAAGTAGAAGAGAATCGCGCCGGACTCAAAAAGCCTAAATGGTCCGCCGCCTGGCCCGTCGTAATCAACAATTGCCGGGATTTTGCTATTCGGATTGATCATCAAAAATGCTTCAGTGTACTGCTCACCCTTGCCGATGTTGACGGCGTGCGTCTTGTACTCCAGACCTAGTTCCTCGAGTATGATCGACACCTTTCGACCGTTTGGTGTGCTCCAGGTATAAAGGTCAATCAATGCCCTCTCCCGCTAAGAAATGAGGCCGAATTTTAGTCGAAAGCAAGATAAGTGCGCGCTTCCGTATAATTGGCACCTTCCCACGTTTGGTAAAGCGCATGCTTAAGTGGCTATTAACGCTGATACTTGCCGTGCTCATCATCGGCGCATTCACGCCTTGGTTGCGAAAACTGGGAATCAGCCAACAACATGCCCGTCGGCGTATTCCCGGAGATTTTGAGGTTGAGCGTCGCGGCAAGCGCTTCAGTTTCCCGATTGGTTCGACCATTTTGTTATCGATGCTGGCGAGCCTGATATTCTGGCTTTTGCGCTAGTCGATGGCGGGTAAACTGTGTCCCTGACGGCAGCTTTCAGAGTCGTTAGTCCGGAGCCGCGAGAGCCTTTTCGATGGCACGTGTTCGTGCCGCGTCTACCTGCTCCCTGATTCGTGCTGGATCATCTAGGCTGGGAGCGAGCGCGCTAATATCAACCGCCTTTGCTGCTCGATGTGCATTCTTGAGTAGCGCGGCCTGAGGATATGCTTTGTCTTCGTAGCCCGGCCTGCCCCGGAAGTCGCTTTCCGACGCTTGTAGAATTTCCTCAAAGCGTTCGGGTTTACGAAATGCGTCGGTCACTTTGAGCAGCCGCAGTATCGTAGCAGGCCGTAGTTCCTGTGCACGATGGATCTGGCCATGGTACCGGGCGGTCAATCTCGCGACGTCACAGCAATACCTTGGTACGCGTAATCGTGCACACAGTGATTCAACGAGTTGAGTACTTTTCTGTTCATGGCCATGATGTGCCGGCCATTCGTGTCGCGGTGTGGCGGCTTTGCCCAAGTCATGAGTCAGGCCTGCAAACCGTACGGCCAGCGAGTAGTGCCTTTTTGCTGCGTAATCCACCACCATCATGGTGTGCAGGCCAGAGTCTTTCTCGGGGTGGTGTTGCTCTGGTTGCGGCACGCCAAATAGGGCATCCACCTCCGGAAGGATTCTTGCCAAAGCACCGCACTGGCGTAGCACCTCAAACATCCGCGATGGTTTGGTTTCCATCAGACCTCTCGCTACTTCTTGCCAGACGCGCTCTGCTACGAGGTGATCCACTTCGCCGTTGGCAACCATTTTTCGCATTAATTCGGTGGTTTCATCAGCGATGTCGAAACCGAAGCGAGCGGCAAAACGAGCGGTCCGCAGCACTCGAACCGGATCCTCGACAAAGGCGGGGCCGACATGGCGCAAAACGCCGTCGCGCAGATCTGTGACGCCATTAAACGGATCGATGATATTGCCATTTTCGTCCCGGGCGATGGCGTTGATGGTTAGGTCCCTGCGTTCGAGGTCTTGCTCGAGCGAGACATCCGGCGATGCATGGATGACAAATCCTCGGTATCCATGACCACTTTTGCGCTCAGTGCGCGCCAGCGCATACTCTTCATGCGTTTCGGGATGAAGAAACACCGGAAAGTCCTTTCCAACCGGCTTGAAGCCGAGCCGCTGCATCTCTTCCGGTGTGCTTCCGACAACGACGTAGTCTTGATCACGTACCTCGAGCCCCAGCAACTGGTCCCGCACCGACCCGCCGACCATGTACACTTTCACGACTGTAGGCCCACTACTGCTTTTAGTTGTGTTGATTGTGCCTTGATCATGGCAACATGCAAAGCCACCATCGACCGCTCGAGTAACACGACGCATGTCTGATGGCTTAGAGCGATCACCAACGTACAGACATCCAAGCAGCAATCACTCGGACGGGTACGGCTTTTGCACAGTTTCACCACTCTGGTAATGGGCCTTTGCACACAGAACGCCCGAATCTTGTTACCGACGGGCGCGTCTACGGTATTGGTTCATGCGAGACGACTGTGCAGCCTTTGCAAGATAGAGCGGAACCACGGCTTCCATCGCGTGCGGTTCGAACCCGAGTACTGCTGGAAACGGGCAGCCGCAGACGTTGTCGACTTGCATGGACCGTACATTGTCCCGCGTCATCAACTTCCCCGGTAGCATCTCCAGTAATGAAGCCTGCAGGTGCGTTAGCCCTGACGAGAGCGGAATGATAAGCCGCTTGAGTCCGCTCACGGAACATGCATAATCGACAAGTTCCTGCAGCCGGTACACTTTTGGGCCACACAGATCAAAGGTTTGCGAAAACGTTTCCGGTTTATTTAGACAAACGGTGATGGCTCGGGCGACATCTTCTACAAAGATCGGTTGAAAACGGGCATGAGGACAACCCAGCGGGATCACCGGAGACACTTTTGCTAGCCGCGCAAACAGGTTCAAAAAAGCATCGTCACGCCCGAAAATGACCGACGGACGCAATATGGTGGTTCGCACTCCGTTTGCCTCTGCAGCACGTATTTGCTGCTCTCCGGCTGCTTTTGAGCGAAGATATTTGCTGGGTGCTTCGTGTGCAGCCGTCAGCGCCGAAACATGTATAAGGCGAGACACACCATTGAACCGGCAAGCGTTCACGATCTTTCTCGGCAGCTCTGCGTGTACACGCTGGAAATCACCTTTTGATTTTTCGTGCAGGATGCCGGTCAGGTTGATGACCGCATCACATCCGTCGATCAACCTGGTCAGAACGTCTGCATCGTCGATATTCGCTTCAATCACTTCAGTGTTCGGCAGAACGATGAGTTCACGCTTGACCCGCTCGCGACGTCGGGTGGAAATTCGCAATCCGATACTGCGGCTGCAGAGCAGGCTTGCAACATGCCGGCCGACGAAGCCGGAGCCTCCAATCAGACAAACAGTTTGCAACATTGCGGATTCACTCAATTCGCCCCCTCGTAGTATCGGTTAGCCCAGACTCTTGGCAGTGAACATCCCGAGGCAGGATTTTAACCACATCGTGTTGATATGCACTCAGGTGTCGCGTTCTGCCAGAACAAGGTTCAGGCTGTGATCTCCGTGGGAAGGATGCTAGTTCGTATTGGCCGAACGGGCGGGGACTGTGCCGAGCCGATCACGTAGCCGCACATTGGTGCGGCCGAATAATCTAGCGTAATACATGGTATTACTCATAACTTTTTTCACGTAGCCTCGTGTTTCCGGAAACGGAATGGTTTCGATGTAAACGTCACCTTCCAGCGGCTTGAGATCGCGCCAGCGCGCGGCGCGCCGAGGCCCGGCGTTGTATCCTGCTGATGCTAGCACCGGATGATTGTCCAGTGTGTCTAGCACTTGCCGCAGGTAGTAAGTGCCCATACTGATGTTGGTATCAACACGGTCGACCAGTTTGCTGTGGTGGCCTTTCAGGCCGAGTCGTTTGGCAATCCACTTGGCGGTGGAGGGCATCAGTTGCATTAAACCACCGGCACNNGTTGAACGCGCAGTGGTGACGAATCGGCTTTCCTGGCGGATGAGTCCGTAGACCCATGCTTCATCTAGGCCCAGTTCATCGGTGTATAGCCGCATGACGTCGCGATAAGGGGCGGGAAATCGCAGCGAGAAGTCGTGAAGAATCTTGGTCCGCTCCGCCGTATGGATGGATCGCTCGTACCACTCGTTGCGCGACGCCAGGGCAGCTGCTGCCAGCAACTGCCGATCCTCGTAGTTCTTGATGGTCCAGGCCCATTCAACGGCGCCGTCGTAGCGCATGCCGTTTCGGTAAAAGGCCATGGCACGTTGAAGGCCGGGGTCCTTGGCGATCATCGCTACTTCGTGTGCATCCGGCCGGTAAGTTTGGGGAACGAAGCTCATCGTGTTTCCCAAACTTTCGGCAGCGAGTTGCCCATAAAAATTAAATTCGTTGGACAGAGAGGCAAGTAAATTATTGGCTTCGAACTGATATCCGGTTGTTAGCAGAGCTCGCGCTTTCCAGTAACGCCAGCGCGATTCGAGCTGCGCCTCAGGGCTTAACGCCTCGACGCAAACGACGATATCACTCCACTCAGCGCCGCGCATCGCCGCCCGGATACGCCATTCAAGCTGCCGATCCTCGAGTCTGCGTGGATCAATTTTTTTGAACCAGGTATGTGCATCGGGATGATGCTGCCAAGCGGCGGCCATGGCGACCTGTCCCCAGACAAAATTGCGATCGTCTTCAGAGAATTCACCCTCGATTTCTTCCAGTTTTCTTGCTGCGACTTCCGGCCAAGAGCGCGCTGTTCGATAGAGGGCATAAATTGCCAACTCGACTTGTCCGCGACCAGTCAATGGTACGGCCAGTTTGTGTACATATTTTTGCGGGCGTCTGGAAATCGTGTTGATGACGCCTTTATCTGGCTGCTGGGTCTCAGGCAGGTATTTCAGAATGACTTTTGCAACATGCCGATTTCCGGAATGCAGTGCCAGCCTAACACGTGTCCATACCGCCTCTGGTGGCAGAAGACCCAGATCGAACAGCGCGTCGAACAGCGGAAGGCAACTTTCAGGTTGCGCACTTCCCGTGAACCACAGGTCGCGCGCTTCCTCGAGCGCCTCGTTCTTACCCAGCGCGAGTCGCGCTTGCAGCGAGTAACAGATCAGCTCAGTATTCCACGTTGAAAGCTGTCTTGACTCAACCAGGAAATCGCTCCACTGTTCCCGTTTCGCCAGCTCACGCAACCAGTCAGCGCGCATCCGCTCAGCGACCAGCATGCCATCAACTGACCTCAGAAATGTCCGAATCTGTTCGGCATTGGCTCGCTCGATGTCCATGCCAAAACGCCAGTATTGGACGTAGGGAAGCAATTCATGTTCGTAAAGCAGAGGCAGGTTTGCGTCCAGTGTTTCAATTTCACCTTCCTGGTAGGCATTATGTGCAGCGAGAAATGCTTCGTCCGCGGCCACCGTGTAGCCGACATGACTGACAAGCAGCAACGTTGCAAACAACAGTCTAGTTAGAGAGGGAAGTGACCGCATATGTCCGGAACAATTATAAGAGCCTGCGCGGAGCAAGTGCTTCTGCTCTAAAAAGCGGATGCAAAAGGCGTGCTATCAAAGTGGGTGGACGCATGATCAGCATAGGAAAAGGGAATACGCCGCGTTATTGGTCTCGTCAACATAGCTGTACCCGAGTTTTGAGAGGAATCGCCGAAAATCGCCCCGTTCTCCGGGCGGCACTTGCATTCCGACCAGCACTCTTCCGTAATCTGCGCCGTGGTTGCGGTAATGAAACAAGCTGATATTCCAGTTGTGCGGCATGTTTTCGAGGAATTTCATTAAGGCACCGGGCCGTTCTGGAAACTCGAACCGGTACACCAACTCGTGGCTTGCCTGGGGTGCCCGTCCACCAACCAGATGGCGCACGTGCAGCTTTGCCATCTCGTTATCTGAAATATCGAGCGTTGCCAGCCCCTTACGCCTGAATCGCGCGACAAGCTTAGATGTTTCGCGACGATCCCGCACTTGGATGCCGACGAAAACATGGGCCTTTTCCGGATCCGCGTAGCGATAGTTGAACTCGGTGATATTGTGCGAGCCCAGCATCGCGCAGAATTGCCGAAAGCTACCCGGCGCTTCGGGAATGGTGATGGCGAGGATTGCTTCGCGGTGTTCGCCCAGTTCGGCGCGTTCGGCGACAAAACGCAAGCGGTCGAAGTTGATGTTGGCACCACACGCCACCGCGATCAGGTTCTTGTTGCGAATACCGGTGCGCTCGACATAGCTCTTGGCACCGGCGATCGCTAGCGCGCCGGCCGGTTCCAGCACAGCTCGCGTGTCCTCGAAGACATCCTTTATGGCGGCACAGATCGAATCGGTATCGACGAGAATCATTTTGTCGACCAGTTGGCGTGCCAGTCGGAAGGTTTCCCGACCAACTTGTTTGACAGCGACGCCATCCGCGAACAGCCCTACATGAGGCAAGGTAATTCGCCGCCCGGCTGCCAGCGACTGGGTCATGGCGTCGGCATCGACTGGTTCGACACCAATAATCCGAACCTCCGGGCGTAGACGCTTGACGTAAGCAGCGATGCCGCTGATTAAGCCGCCGCCACCCACAGCGACAAAAATTGCGTGCAGTGGACCGCTCCACTGCCGCAGTATTTCCATGCCAATCGTACCTTGCCCGGCGATGACGTCCGGATCGTCATACGGTGGGATAAAAGTTAGCCCCTTGCTCCGCGCTATCTGCATGGCATGCTCATGGGCGTCGCTATAGGAGTCGCCCACCAGTTGTACTCGTGCCCCGGCTGCCTTGACGGCAAGAACCTTGATCTGTGGGGTGGTGACCGGCATTACGATGAGGGCGGCGCAACCAATTCGTTGCGCGGCCATTGCAACTCCTTGGGCATGATTGCCGGCCGAGGCGGCGATTACTCCACGTCTGAGTTGGGGCGATCTGAGTCGAATCATCTTGTTGTAGGCACCCCTGATTTTGAAAGAAAACACCGGCTGCATGTCTTCGCGCTTCAACAACAGCTGGTTGTTCAACCGGGCAGTGAGCGCTGGGGCCGGTTCGAGCGGCGACTCGATGGCAACATCATAGACACGGGCGGAAAGTATGCGTTCGAGATAGTCGTTTTTCATATCATCTCATTAGTGGATCAGAGTCACGGGTGCTGGAAGTGCGCCGAGCGAGCCGTTATCCTAACGGCAATAAGGCGGAAGTACGAAATGGATACAACCGAAATGAAGCGAGCGGTTGCCAAGGCGGCGATCGCCTATGTCCCGGAAGGGGAAATCATTGGTGTCGGCACCGGCTCAACTGCAAACTGTTTCATCGACGAATTGATCGTTGCTGGCAACCGTATCGAGGCGGCCGTAGCCAGTTCCGAGGCGACGGCGGAACGATTGCAGGCTGGCGGGATTCGGGTTGTCGACTTGAATGCCGTGGACTCCCTGCCGGTCTACATAGATGGGGCTGACGAAGTAACGCCTCACTTGCATATGATCAAAGGTGGTGGCGGGGCCTTGACAAGAGAAAAAATTGTCGCTGCGGTCGCCAGTACTTTTGTCTGCATTGCTGATGATTCCAAGTTGGTCGACGTTCTCGGCACGTTTCCTTTGCCGGTCGAGGTGATACCGATGGCACGTGGCCATGTCGCCCGCGAGTTGATGAGACTCGGCGGCCGGCCACAGCTGCGCGAGGGGTTTACCACCGATAACGGCAACATCATTCTTGATGTACGGGGGCTCAATATCTTGGATCCGGTTGCTCTGGAGGTGGCTATTAACCAGATCGTCGGTGTAGTAACCAACGGTTTGTTCGCCAGGCGAGGTGCAGATGTCGCTTTGCTTGGCGGACAAGACGGCATTCGTAAACTCAAGAAGCGTGCGCCAGGCTGACCCGGCGGGTTGCAAAATCTCGTGAAACTATTCTGTAACATGTTCAAGTTATACTATGTGGTTTGGTGCCGATCTTGCGTCAGGAGGAACCGGCCGTGCCGATCAACAGTGACCACACCTCAAAGCAGTTCGACGTCGAATTGGAGGCGTTGCGCGCCCGCGTCCTGAAAATGGGGGGGTTGGTCGAAGAGCAGATCAAGCTCGCGCTCGAAGGTTTGATGACTGGTGACCTCAATCTTTGCGACAAGGTTGAGGAGAACGATCATAAGGTCAATGCCCTCGAGGTGGGAATCGACGAGGACGTCAGTACCATCATCGCTCGTCGTCAGCCAGCGGCGGGTGATTTGCGCATGCTGATGACCGTTGTCAAGACCATCACTGACCTGGAGCGCATTGGTGACGAGGCCGACAAGATCGCCCGTATGGCCAAGCTGATCTACGCCGATGACCGGATGCAGCTGCCACGCACCGCGGAAATTCGCCACATGTCACAGATGGCGCTACACATGCTGCGCAATTCGCTCGACGCGTTCGCCCGGCTTGATGTGCCCGCATCAGCCGAAGTGGTCCGTCAGGATCGCAGTGTCGATGAGGAATTTCGTGGTATTTTGCGCCAGCTCATCACCTTTATGATGGAAGATCCGCGAACGATTTCCTTGTGTATCGAGATTCTGTTCATTGCGAAGGCGATCGAGAGGATCGGCGACCATGCTAAAAATATTTCCGAGTATGTGGTGTACATGGTGAAGGGCAAGGACGTACGTCATGTCTCGCTCGAGGAGATCGAGCGCGAAGTGCTTGATTAGGCCGCACGCGTTCACCTGACGCCCTCCATGGGCAACCGCGTTGTCGGGGTAACATCGAAGTCTATCTCGCTGGTGTATTCCGATATACAAAAAGCGAATGCAGGAATTCTCCACCATCGCCGCAGTTGACCTCGGCTCCAATTCGTTCAGGTTGCAAGTTGGCCGTGTCGTGGACGAGCAAGTCTACGCGGTCGATTCATTGCGAGAACCGGTAAGACTTGCAGCGGGACTATCACCGGACGGCGATTTGGACGATGCCGCCCAGCAGCGTGCCGTTGCCGTCCTCAAGCAGTTTGCGCAGCGTTTGCAAGGATTTCCACATTCTGCGGTGCGAGCTGTCGGTACCAATACGTTACGAGCGGCGCGCAATGCAAGCAAGGTATTGCCGCGGCTCGAAGCGGCCTTGGGTTTTCCGATCGAGATTGTTGCCGGCCGGGAAGAGGCCCGCCTCATCTATGTCGGGGTTGCGCACGGGCTCGCTCCGAGCGCCGAGAAACGTTTGGTGGTGGATATTGGCGGCGGTTCGACCGAGTTCATCATTGGTGCCGGCCATGCACCACAGCGAACGGAGAGCCTGTATATGGGTTGTGTCAGCTGGAGCCTGCGATTTTTCCCGGATCAGCGGCTGACCAAGCCCGCCATGAAACGCGCGGAGGTTGCGGCGCGCATCGAACTGGAGGCAATCAAGGAACAATTTGGCGCTGAGCACTGGTCAGAGGCAATCGGTTCTTCGGGAACCGCACGCGCTATCGGTGATGTGCTCGAAGCCAGCGGCTGGAGCCACTCCGGAATCAACAAGCAAGGGCTTGAACGATTACGAGCAGCGATTATTGATGCCGGTCACGTCGTCAAAATTGATCTGCCGGGTCTGCGAGGGGACCGGCTGCCGGTTCTTCCTGGTGGTGTGGCGATCATGAAAGCCGTATTCGATGAGCTTGAAATCAACCACATGGATATCGCGAGCGGCGCTATGCGCCAAGGCATCCTGTGGGACATGATCGGACGCCGACGGAAAAAGGATATTCGCGAGACGACCGTGCGCCAGTTCATGAAGCGCTACCATGTCGATACGGTTCAGGCGCACCGCGTCGAGCGTTTGGCAAAAAAACTCTACGAGCAATTCGCACCCGGGGAAAATCTGGAAGCCGGCAAACAATTACTCTCATGGGCGGCGCGTCTACATGAAATCGGCCTGTCAGTCGCGCATAGCGGATTTCACAAGCATTCAGCGTACATTGCTGCCAATGCCGACATGCCAGGATTTTCTCGAAGCGAGCAACAACAGACGTCACTATTGGTACGTTCCCACCGCGGTTCTCTCGATAAACTGGGAAACCAGGTTCCGCGGGGAACAGACTGGACCTTGCTGCTTGCCTTGCGGTTAGCGGTACTGATGTATCGCAGCCGCAGCGACAGACGGCCGCCGCACATCGGTGCCATCAAAAACGGTTCAAGGTATACGCTCGATATCGACGCGAGTTGGTTCGTTTCCAATCCGCTAACGGCAGCGGAGTTACGCGACGAAATCGCATCTTGGCGAAAGCTCGGTGTTGATTTGTTTGTCCCCGCCTTGAAAAACGGTGAGGACTCAATCGACTAATTCCACGAGCGTCTGTCCAAAACAGACCTTATTCCAGCATCTCCGGTGACATCACAGCGCGCAAAACCACTTGTGCCTGTCCTTCGCGCACGCGATTCGTTATCCACCAAATTGCCCCTTTCTTAATGCTCCAGGGCTGTGGTTTTCCTGTAATGAGTAGTGCTGCGACTTCGCCCAATGTCGGCTGATGTCCGACCACCACGACCGCGCCCCTCTCGTTTGGCCAACCAGCAGCGTTAAGCACCGCTGTGTTCGATGCTCCTGGGGCGACCGAGCTAACAACGTCAAATTTATCTGTCAGGGCGCTCGCCGTTTGTATCGCCCGCGCCGCCGGGCTTGAGATGACACGAACATGCGCTGGCAGTTGCTTTTTGACCCATGCCGCCATTTTGCTTGCTTGCTTGTGTCCCTCGCGGGTCAATTCACGTTCAAGGTCAGGTCGGCTATCATTGGCCTCGGCGTGACGCCATAAAATAAGATGCACAATTGCTACCTTGTTTTTCGGGACCTAACTGCAGGCCGACTTGTCGTTTTTTCGGACAGTATCGCCGGGCTTGTTGTTTCCCATGCCAAAAAAGCAGTGGCGGTTTTGCGCTGTATACACATGATGCGCTCGCAACGTAGCGCCCACGGCTTTGCGCGGTTACAGACAAAACAAGATTCACCAAAACGCGACTGCAACATCAAAGTTCTCCCATACTAAATCGAGTCCGGTCAGACAATATCGGCTTTCACGTCGGCGCAGCCTCGCAAGTAAGCAATGTGTTTGGTTGATGGTGGCCATGTGGGTTGTTGTTCGGTCTTCATACACGCACCAACTGGAGGCATGGTGGTGAACAATTTGACGGCTCAAGGCTGCGCGGTGCTAGACTTCGCACTAAGAGTATCGATAAGGAAAAGCTGGGACGACAACGGTTGTTTGTTTTTCGGCTGTACTTGATGGTACTTGCCGTCCGCATCCATATTCCAGGCCTGAGTGTTGTCGTCGAGGCTATCGCGCAGCGATTCATCGACCACGCGCTTTTTCAGTTCGGGATCGAGAACCGGGAAGCAGACCTCAATGCGACGGAAAAAGTTGCGGTCCATCCAGTCCGCACTTGCAAGGTAAACTGACTCGGTGCTGAGGAAATAGAACACACGATGGTGTTCCAGAAACCTGCCGATAATGGAGCGCACGCGGATATTGTCCGACACTCCGGGAATCCCGGGCCGCAGTGCGCACACACCACGTACAATCAGATCAATTTGAACACCGGCTTGCGACGCAAAGTAGAGCGCAGTAATGATTTCCGGTTCCAGAAGTGAGTTCATCTTCGCAATGATCCCAGCCGGTTTTCCGGCATCAGCCGCTTCAACTTCACGTCGTATTGAACCCAGAATGCGCGCATGCAGTGTGAATGGAGACTGCCACAGGTAGCTGAGCTTGCCTGCTTTTCCGAGCCCGGTGAGCTGCATAAATACGTCGTTGACATCCGAGCAGATCCGATCATTGCAGGTAAGGAGGCCGAAGTCAGTATAGAGCGTCGCAGTTCGAGCGTGATAGTTGCCCGTGCCCAGATGCACGTAGCGCCTAAGACCCTCATTTTCTCTGCGAACCACCATTGCCATTTTGGCGTGAGTCTTGTGTCCGACGACACCGTACACCACATGCGCACCGACCTCTTCGAGTTTCTGCGCAAGCTTGATGTTGGCTTCTTCGTCGAACCGAGCTAACAGTTCTACTACCACTGTGACTTCCTTGCCACTACGTGCCGCATCGATCAGTGCTTGCATGAGTTCCGAATTACTGCCAGCGCGATAGACCGTCTGTTTTATCGCGACGACCTCTGGGTCGACGGCCGCCTGCTGAATGAAACTGACAACTGGCTTGAATGACTGGTAGGGATGATGCAGCAATATGTCTTTGGCGCGCATCGCTGCGAAGACGTCAGGCTCCTCGTTAAGTCTGGATGGCAGGCCCGGGACGAAGGGTTTGTATTTGAGGTCGGGGCGATCCACTAGATCCGGAATCTGCATCAGCCGCACGAGATTTACCGGTCCGTTTACCTGGTACAGATCGTCATGCGACAAACGAAACTGCTGCAGGAGAAACTCGGTGATATCGGACGAGCAAAGGTCAACGACTTCCAGGCGCACGGCGTCGCCGAAGTTGCGTTGCGGTAATTCACCCTGCAAGGCGATACGCAGGTTGGTGACTTCCTCTTCGTCGACATAAAGATCCGAGTTGCGCGTCACGCGGAATTGATAACAGCCCTTGACTTGCATACCGGCAAACAATTCGTCGACGTGGGCATGGATAATGGATGAGAGAAACACGAAGGATGCGCCTGAGTTGGCGATTTCTTCGGGCAGCTTTATGACTCTAGGCAGCACTCTTGGCGCCTGCACAAGAGCGATTCCTGATTTGCGGCCGAATGCATCCTTGCCCGCCAGCTGTACCGCGAAGTTCAAGCTCTTGTTGAGGATACGCGGAAATGGATGCGCTGGATCAAGCCCAATTGGCGTCATCACCGGCATGATTTCGCGCATGAAGTAGGACTTTATCCACGAGCGCTGCGTATCGCTCCATATATGCCGCCTGAGAAACTGAATTCCCTTTTCCGCCAGCTGTGGCAGTAGCTTGTCGTTCCACAGCGTGTATTGCTGGTCGACCAAGTCGTGCGCGCTCGCTGTGACCTCTCGGAACACAGTAGTTGGGGAGGCGCCGTCAGCACTGCTGACTTCGACGCCGAGATCGATCTGCGCTTTCAGTCCGGCGACGCGAATTTCAAAGAATTCATCGAGATTGTTCGAGACGATGCACAGAAAGCGCAGCCGTTCGAGTAGCGGCACTTTTGGATCTTCCGCCTGGGCGAGCACCCGGCGGTTGAACTCGAGCTGCGACAACTCCCGGTTCAGGAACAGTTTGGGGTCGGCAATGGCTTTTCGTGGCGGCTTGGTGCTCGCGAGCAGCGCTTTTTTACGCCGCGCCCTTTCTGTGGGTGCGGACCCGGAAAGTGAGGAGGTTCCAGCTTTGTTGAGCGGCATCTTTTCGTTGTCTGCACCGAGCGGGTTGCTATCGCTCGTTTACCGGCCGGTGTCTGCTTTCAATCTTCCGCTGGTACGTATCCGCTGGCTCTGTCAGCGCCTGAGCCGAAGAAATATTTCTCCGTCTGCTCCATCAGATATTTGCGTGTTGTCGGGTCGGCCAGATTCAACCGATTTTCGTTGACCAGCATTTTCTGGTGCTCCAGCCAGCCCTGCCAGGCTTCTTGCGAAACGTTGTCGTAGATGCGCTTGCCTAGCTCGCCAGGTAGCGGCGCGAATGGCAGTCCTTCGGCCTCCTTGTTGAGCTTGACGCACCTGACTTTTCTACTCATGGTGATTTAGGCGGATTCTGTAGACACATGTTGCAATTTTGTAATATCGGAGCCGGCACGACGACAGCGCTAGGGCACGTTAGCCCATTATAGGCAAGCGCAAGTCCGACGGCTATGACAGTTTCTTTTGCAAGACGCGCGAGTTTCGTTGGTAATTGTAAAGAGTAGCCTTACGGGCCGGTAGCACTGATAGCGGCGCGCTTTCAAAACCATGCTCGATGAACCAGTGTGATGTAACTGTCGTCAACACAAACAGGCGCTCCAGCGCAAGCTTGCGTGCACGTTTTTCAATTTCACGTAAGAGCATCTCTCCGACGCCGGCGTTCTGGAACTGGCGGTGGACCGCCAGACAGGCCAGTTCACCCGTCTTCTCCTTCTCCGATGTGTAAAGCGCGGCGCAGCCAACGATCAGCTTGTCGTGCTCGAGAACAACAAAGTGGTCAATTTCTATTTCGATCAGTTCGCGCGAGCGCTTTGTCAACACGCCCTGTGCTTCTAGGGGTTCGATTAGTTGCAAAATTCCTCCGACGTCCTCGATGGTTGCCTGCCGCAAATGTTCCAGCGAGTCCTGGCTGATCATCGTACCCACGCCTTCGTGGGTAAACAGTTCCAATAGCAGGCTGCCATCCAGGTTGCGGTCCACCAGATGTACCCGCGCAGCGCCTTGGCGGCACGCCTTTATCGCGACGGGCAAATACTGGTTTGCAAAACCCCCAGCCTCGTCGGGGTCGCTAATCAAGGCCTGCGCGTCAGAAACAGTAAGTTCGCGCATCAACTTGCCGTTTCTGTCTATGATCCCGATCTCATCAGTGAGAAAAATCAGTTTGTCAGCCTGCAGCGCAATCGCACACTCGGCTGCCACATCCTCCAAAGTCAAATTAAAAATTTCGCCAGTTGGTGAGTATCCAAGCGGCGAGATGAGCACCAGCTCGTTGTCATCAAGCCTACGTTGGATCGCATCAGCCTCTATTTTGCGGACTTCTCCCGTGTAAAGCATGTTCACACCTTCGACGATGCCACGCGGGCGCGCCACGACGAAATTGCCCGAAGCGACGCGGATTTCACTGCCTGCCATCGGCGAGTTCGGCAGTCCCATCGAAAGAAGGGCTTCGATTTCTACCCGCAGCCGGCCGCTGGCTTGTTTGGCGCAAGCCAATGCGCCTTCATCGGTAACGCGTACTGTGCCGACGTAGTGTTGTTTAATGCCGCGCGAATCGAGCTCGCGTCTGATTTGCGGGCGTGCGCCATGCACCAGCACCAGTCTGACCCCGACGCTTGCGAGTAAATTGAGATCATGTGTCAACTCGACGAAGTTGCCGTCTTCAACGACTTCGCCTCCGAAGGCAACAACGAAGCTACGGCCGCGAAAGCCATGAATGTATGGTGCAGCTGAGCGAAACCATTGCACGAACGCAGTGGCAGAAGACGCGGACATGTTTTTTGAGGCCTCCTCGCGGGCTCGTTTTGTTATTTAGGAAACGATTAACTTGGTGCCGTTCGAGCAGGCGACGAGTTTATTTGGGCGACATGCGAATCGCCCCGTCGAGCCGGATCGTTTCACCGTTGAGCATGATATTCGAGACGATCGATTGCACGAGTTGTGCATATTCGGCCGGTCGTCCGAGGCGGGGTGGAAACGGAACCTGTTTGCCGAGAGACTGTTGTACATCTGCAGGCATCCCTTTCAGCATGGCGGTCTCAAATATGCCGGGCGCGATCGTGACGACCCGAATGCCATTGCGTGACAGATCACGCGCGATTGGTAGAGTCATGCCGACTACACCGCTCTTGGATGCCGAATAGGCAGCCTGTCCAATCTGGCCGTCGAACGCGGCGACCGAAGCAGTGTTAATAATCACGCCGCGTTCCCCTTCCGAGTTGGCTTGCTGTTTTGACATGGCGTCGGCAGCAACGCGAATCATATTGAAGGTTCCGATCAGGTTGATGTTGATGACGCGGGTGAAGCTCTCGAGCTGATGTGGCCCGTCGCGGCCAACAGTCTTTTCGCCGATGGCGATTCCGGCGCAGTTTACGAGGCCGTGCACGCCGCCGAAATTCTTGATTGCGTCTCCGACAGCAGCCTTGGCGTGATCTTCGCGCGACACGTCGCACGTAACATAACACGCCCGCTCGCCGAGTTTGGAAGCCAGCGCTTCTCCGGCCTGGCTGCTCAAATCGGCGATGATTACATTGCCGCCTTGCGCAGCAAACATCTCAGCCGTGGCCGCTCCGAGTCCCGATGCGCCGCCAGTGACGAGAAAAGTGTTGTCTCTGATTTCCATTGCTTGACAGCCTGTAGTCAGTGTGGGTTTTGGTGACGGCGAAGTATAGCGGCAGGAACCTTAGAAGTCGCCCCAGCGTAACTGCATGGCGGCTAGTGCGGCCATGGCGGCGGTTTCGGTGCGCAACACGCGTGAACCGAGTCGTACCGGCTCAAAGCCCCAGCGCTTAGCGGTGTCGACCTCAGCGGGTGTCAGGCCGCCTTCCGGCCCCGCCAACAAGAGCACGCTGCTAACGCGCTCGGGTAGCTCGTGAAAGCTTTTCTCAGCGTGTGGCGAGAGTAGCACGCGTATCTGGTGGGCCATGTTGTCACGCGGCAACCGGCTGAACCAGTCGGTCATTCGCACCGGCTCGGCGATATCGGCGAGACGATTTCGGCCACATTGCTCGCAGGCAGCGATGGCGAGCTTGCGCCAGTGCGCTGTCTTGCGAGCTGCCCGCTCGGGCGTCAGCTTGACAATGGTCCGCTCCGTGGCCAGCGGCTGGACAGCGCAGATACCCAGTTCGACTGCCTTCTGGATGGTGAAATCCATTCGCTCGCTACTCGACATTCCTTGGGCGAGAACCAGTTCGACAGGGGACTCGGCACTGCGATCGACGAATGGGCCGGTTCTTGCTACAACTACATCACGGTCAATACGGCAAATGCTGGCTTGATATTCCCCGCCGAGTCCGTCGAATAATACGATCGGGTCACCGACGCTGAGCCGCAGTGACTTTATCGCGTGATGTGCGGTGTTGGCGGGCAAATGTATTTCCGCACCGCTACCCAGTTTGTCCGGGCAATAAAAGCGGCTGCCCGATTTGACGCGAATCTTTTGTAAGCTCTTGTTCATTGTTAAAATTCTGCCACGTGAGACGCATTGGGTCATGACTTCACAGGGTACGAGGCGCGTGCGGTCATGGCAGCAGTATGGTCCGCTGAAAGAAACTGAGCGAGTGTCTGCGCAAGCTGCAATCATTTCACTAAAGTGCGTGCCGGGTAACCCTTCCCCGACTGTCAACGAAGAATTTGAAGAGCCTCCCCGAGAGGCGGCTCCCGTTGCGAATCTGAAGAGACAAAACGAGCGATTCCCCGCAACCAACGCTGAACTGCGAAGCGTTTTTGCAGTCCAACCCTCAGCATTAAAAAACAATCATTTCAGGTAGATGGAAGCGGCACTGAGCAACTCGACAAGCACCCTTGACCGGCTGAGCGCGGTGGTGCGACGCGTTGCCGCTGAGGAGGTCATGCCCCGCTATCTGAAAGTGGCGCGTCAGCGTAAATCTGACGGCAGTTTGTTCACCGAGGCCGACCTTGCCGCCCAGGACAAACTGGTGCAGTTGCTGCCCACGATTGTTCCGGCACCGGTAGTCGGGGAAGAAATGCCGCTGGGGATGCAACAGCAGCGCTGGTCCGCCGGCTCAACCGGAGTCTGGTGTGTCGACCCCATCGACGGCACCTCCAATTTCGTCAATGGCTTGCCGTATTTTGCAATCTCTGTCGCCTTAATGCGACAGGGACGCAGTGCCCTTGGCGTTGTCTACGATCCCGTTGCCGACGAGATGTTCTGTGCGGAACGAGGTGGTGGCGCCTTTCTCAATGGCGAGCGCCTGCCCATCAAGGCGTACGTGCCGCAACTCAGGAGCGCCATGGCTGAGGTCGATTTCAAGCGGCTGCCCGCGCCATTGGCAGAGGCGCTAGCCGCGTCACCGCCTTACTCTTCGCAGCGCAATTTCGGGGCAAGTACCCTTGAGTGGTGCTATGTGGCTGCCGGCCGCTTCGACGTCTATTTGCACGGCGGGCAGAAGTTGTGGGACTACGCAGCGGGCTCTCTCATCCTCGAAGAAGCTGGCGGACTCATGTGCTCGCTTGAAAATGACGAGTTTTGGGCCGATGAAGGTTGGAAACGCTCGGTCCTTGCCGCCCGTACCCCCGAGTTGTTCGAGGCCTGGGTGCACTGGGTGCGCACCCACATGTGAGCCTCCTTTTCATCGCCAAAGCCGTACGTTAGCTTCGGGCTGGTTGCCTTGACCGGGTAACGCCTAGGCGGTATTGTCGCTGGCTCTTCGCGATAATCCGCCGACTTAGGTATTCCCATGGAAATGACAGAGGCCCTGACCACCGAACTGACCGGCGCCGAGATCGTGTCGCGCTGCCTCGCCGAGGAAGAAGTCGAGTTTGTTTTTGGCTACCCGGGCGGGGCGGTTCTGCCGATTTACGATGAATTGTTCAAGCAGGACAAGGTGAAGCACATCCTGGTCAGGCATGAACAAGCAGCGGTTCATGCCGCTGATGCCTACTCACGATGCACCAATAAAGTCGGTGTGGCGCTGGTGACATCCGGGCCGGGTGTTACCAATGCCGTTACCGGGATCGCCACTGCCTACATGGACTCAGTTCCAATGGTCGTGATCACCGGCCAGGTGCCGACGCACGCGATTGGTCAGGACGCGTTCCAGGAGGTAGACACCGTTGGGATCACGCGTCCTTGTGTGAAACACAACATACTGGTCAAGGACGTGGCGGAAATTGCGCCTGCGATCAAGAAAGCCTTTTACCTTGCCGGCACTGGTCGACCGGGCCCCGTCGTGGTCGACATCCCTAAGGACATCACGCTGACGAAGGCCAACTATTTTTACCCCAAAACCGTGTCACTGCGATCCTACAACATGGTCACCAGAGGTCACAGCGGCCAGATCAGAAAGGCAATTCAGCTGCTGACCCAAGCCAAACGCCCGGTGATTTACTCGGGTGGCGGCATTGTGCTCGGCAATGCAGCGGCCGAGCTGACACAGCTGGTACGCAAGCTGGGCTTTCCGTGCACCAATACTCTGATGGGCTTGGGTGGTTATCCGGCGACCGATCGCCAGTTTCTCGGCATGTTAGGCATGCACGGGACTTACGAAGCCAACATGGCAATGCAAAACTGCGACGTTCTCGTCGCCATTGGCGCTCGTTTTGATGACCGAGTTATCGGTAATCCAAAACACTTCGCCCAGGAAAACCGCAAGATCATTCATATTGACATTGATCCGTCGTCGATTTCAAAACGTGTGCGTGTTGATGTGCCGATTGTTGGCGACGTGAAAGAGGTGCTCGTTGAACTCAATCGCCAGCTTGATCAGACTACGGAAGAGATCGATGAGGAATCGCTCAAACAGTGGTGGGAGCAGATCGAGACGTGGCGTTCTCGTGATTGTTTGAAGTTCAACCGCGAAAGCGAAATTATCAAGCCGCAGCTGGTCGTCGAAAGATTGTACGCGGCGACCAAGGGGCAAGATGTCTACGTGACGTCCGATGTTGGCCAACATCAAATGTGGGTCGCACAGTTTTATAAGTTTGACGAACCACGTCGCTGGCTGAACTCAGGCGGTCTGGGCACCATGGGCGTTGGCCTGCCTTATGCCATGGGTGTTCAATTTGCGCACCCTCAATCCACCGTGGTTTGCGTGACAGGCGAGGCGAGCATCCAGATGTGCATTCAGGAACTGTCGACGGCCAAGCAGTACCGCTTGCCGCTGAAAATCATCAACCTGAATAACCGCTATATGGGGATGGTTCGCCAGTGGCAGGAGTTTTTCCACGGTAATCGTTATGCAGAATCCTACATGGATGCCCTGCCCGACTTCGTGAAGCTTGCAGAATCGTATGGGCATGTTGGCCTTCACATCGACAAGCCCGGTGATATCGACGCTGCGCTGAAAGAGGCATTCTCGCGTAAGGATGACCTGGTGTTCATGGACTTCGTTACCGATCAAACGGAAAACGTTTTTCCTATGGTGCCTGGCGGCAAGGGGCTGTCGGAAATGATCCTTGTCTGAACGACGGGTTGGGCTTTTCAACTAATCATAATTACAAGTCATGCGCCACATTATTTCCCTGCTTCTGGAGAATGAAGCGGGTGCGCTCTCTCGTGTTTCGGGGCTTTTTTCCGCAAGGGGCTACAACATCGAGTCGCTTACCGTAGCTCCTACCGAAGATCCCTCGCTTTCGAGGATGACAATTGTTACCAGCGGCTCCGACGACGTGATCGAACAGATCAACAAGCAACTCAACAAACTCATTGATGTTGTGAAGGTCGTCGATTTATCGGAAGGGATGCATATCGAGCGGGAATTGATGCTGGTAAAAGTGCGAGCAACAGGCAAGGATCGCGAGGAAATGAAACGCATTTCGGATATCTTCCGTGGCCGCATTCTCGACGTGACCGACAAGACCTACACAATAGAGTTGACCGGAACAGGCGCCAAGCTCGATGCTTTCATCGAAGCCCTCGACAAGGGTGCCATACTCGAGACGGTGCGCACGGGCGCCTCAGGCGTCGGGCGAGGCGATCGCATTTTGAAAGTGCAATAGGGCGAGCGCAGGCGCTGTCCCGGCCAGTGAAGAGGGCGCGGTACGGTTTGGTTTGCGCGTCAAAACAATCAAGAGGGGAACATGAAGGTCTACTACGACAAGGACGCAAACTTGCGTCTGATCAAGGGGAAGAAAGTTACGATTTTGGGCTACGGCTCGCAAGGGCATGCTCACGCCTTGAATCTTAAAGAATCGGGTGTGAAAGTGACCGTCGGTCTGCGCAAGGGCGGTTCGTCCTGGAACAAAGCCAAGAAGGCCGGCTTTGAGGTAAAGGAACTGAGTGCGGCGGTCAAGGGAGCGGACGTCGTTATGATATTGCTGCCTGACGAGCATATCGCCAACGTGTATCACGACGATGTCGAGCCAACTATCAAGAGGGGGGCGACAGTTGGATTCGCTCACGGATTCAACATTCACTTCGGACAGGTCGTGCCAAGGGCCGACCTTGATGTTGTGATGATTGCACCAAAAGCCCCCGGACATACCGTGCGCGCGACTTACGCTCAGGGTGGAGGCGTGCCTTGCCTGATCGCGGTACACCAGAATCCCAGCAAGAAAGCTCGTGACGTGGCGCTGTCTTATGCCGCCGCAATCGGTGGCGGCAAAGCAGGCATTATCGAGACGAATTTTCGGGAGGAAACTGAAACCGACCTGTTTGGCGAACAGGTCGTCTTGTGCGGTGGCACTACCGCACTGATTCAGGCCGGTTTCGATGTGCTGGTGGAAGCCGGTTATGCGCCGGAAATGGCGTACTTCGAGTGCCTTCACGAGCTCAAACTGATAGTAGACCTAGTCTATGAGGGTGGCATTGCCAATATGCGTTACTCCGTATCCAATAATGCCGAGTACGGTGATATCAGTCGTGGGCCACGGATTATTACGGAAGAAACCAAGAACGAGATGCGCCGCATACTCAAGGAAATCCAGACCGGTGCGTATGCCCAGGAGTTTCTCCTCGAGAACCAGACCGGTGCCACCAAACTGTCTGCCATGCGCCGTATCGCGAGCGAGGGTCAGATTGAGGTGGTCGGCGAGCGTCTGCGTGCGATGATGCCGTGGATCAAGGCTAATCGCCTTGTTGATAAGTCAAAGAACTAGCTCGCGCACCGAGCGCGCTTTCGAGATGCGAAAAATGCCGTGTTGGTAACACCGGCCTCTGCATAGCGAATGCGTTCGTACTATCCGCATCCGATTGTTGCCAAGGAAGGTTGGCCCTTTCTGGCGATTGCGGTGATCGTTTCCGCAATCTTCGCCTGGTTTGCTGCGTGGTGGTCGATTCCGTTTTGGCTCGCTACGCTTTTTGTTTTGCAGTTCTTCAGGGATCCACCGCGTGATGTGCCGGCAGACCCGTCGTTGGTCTGTGCGCCAGCTGATGGTCGCATTGTCTCGGTAGAAAAAACCGAGGATCCGTATGGCCATCGTAATGCCCTCAAGATCAGTGTGTTTATGAACGTGTTCAACGTTCACTCCAACCGTGCCCCGGTCGATGGCGCGGTCATCGCGGTTAATTACCACCGGGGTGGATTCTTCAATGCGGCGCTGGACAAAGCATCACTGAAAAATGAGCGCAATGTGCTGCGAATTCGCATGGATGATGGCGAAGAGCTAACGTGTGTGCAAATTGCTGGCCTGATTGCGCGACGCATTCTTTGCTATGTCAAGCCCGGTGATCGTTTGCTAAAGGGCCAGCGCTTCGGCTTCATTCGCTTTGGATCGCGGGTCGACCTTTACCTCGCGCCGCAGGCGCATCCCCGTGTCAGCGTGGGAGACAAGGTGTATGCTGGCGAAACCGTGCTGGCAGAACTAGAGACCGCAGCAACCAGCAGATGAATTATCCGGATCCACAACCCAAATGGCAGATGCGAAGTGCACTGCGGCGTCAGGGCATTTACTGGCTGCCTAACGCCATTACCACCTGCGGGCTGTTCGCAGGGTTCTATGCCATTGTCCAAGCCATGAACTCGCGGTTTGAACTTGCGGCGATGGCGATATTTGCTGCGATGGTTTTCGATGGGCTCGACGGGCGCGTTGCCCGACTGACCCGCACACAATCGGCATTCGGAGCCGAATATGATTCGCTTGCAGACATGGTCGCTTTCGGTCTCGCCCCCGCGCTCGTGCTCTATGAGTGGGAACTCAACGGTATGGGCAAACTTGGCTGGTTGGCCGCTTTTGTCTACTGCGGATGCGCCGCGCTCAGGCTGGCGCGATTCAACACCAACATTGGCCGCGTTGATAAACGTTACTTCCAGGGGCTGCCGAGCCCCGCCGCTGCCGGGTTGATTGCTGGTTTCGTGTGGGCACTGGAGGCTTATGAAATCCGCGGATTACCATGGTTGGCGTGGGTGCTGGCGGTTATCGCCGGGTTCACCATGGTTAGCAACATCCGGTTCTATAGTGGCAAGGAGATCAATTTGCGCAAGGCGGTCCCTTTCCGTGTGGTGGTGTTGATCGCCTTCTCGGTGGTCATCGTTGTCCAGATGCAAGACCACTTGCCGGAGTTGCTGTTTGCCGTTTTTCTAATTTATGCGCTATCCGGCTATGTGATGTGGATCTCGAGGCTGGTTAAACGCCGCGAGAAGGCCCCGGTGCCACCGCGCAAGGAGCCCGGTAGCAGCTAGGCGGACTTGGCCCGGGGCTTGCGATTCCGGGCAAATACCCATATATTCCTTAAATATGATTCACGTGAAGCACGGCCGCCAGACCCTTCTTTTTGCCAGCCTTCTGCTGCAAGGCCTGCTCCTGCGCCTCGGGCGCTAAATATTCCACTACACCCCAACAGGTTGCCGGGCTCCTGAAAAAACCCGGAACAGAACCAGACACCCGAATTGCGCCAGTAGCCTGCATTATTTCCGGCGCGGCGAAGACCTCATACAGTGGAGAATGACATGACGGACCGGCTGATTATTTTTGACACTACCATGCGGGACGGCGAGCAAAGTCCCGGGGCCTCGATGACCCGAGAAGAGAAGCTGCGTATTGGCAAGCAGCTCGAGCGCATGCGCGTTGATGTCATCGAGGCAGGCTTCCCAGCAGCAAGTAATGGTGATTTTGAATCAGTTAGGGCGGTCGCTCAGGCGGTGAAGGACAGCATCGTTTGTGGGCTGGCTCGAGCCAACGAAACTGACGTGCGGCGGGCTGGCGAAGCCGTCAAGCCAGCAAATGCCGCTCGCATTCACACTTTCATAGCGACTTCGCCAGTGCATATGGAGCGCAAGCTGCGCATGAGCCCGAATCAGGTGATCGAGCAGGCGGTCAAGTCAGTCAAGCTGGCGCGCTCGCTTTGCGAGGACGTTGAGTTCTCTCCGGAAGATGCTGGGCGATCGGAGATTGATTATTTGTGCAAAATACTAGAGGCAGTAATCGATGCCGGCGCACGAACCATCAATATCCCGGACACGGTCGGCTACACGATGCCTGACCAGTTCGCCTCGATGATCCGGCAGCTTCGAGAACGTATCCCCAACTCTGACAAGGCCATATGGTCAGTACATTGTCATAATGATTTGGGTGTCGCCGTTGCCAACTCGTTAGCGGCGGTGATGGCAGGTGCACGTCAGGTTGAATGCACGGTCAACGGCCTGGGTGAGCGGGCCGGTAATGCGTCGCTGGAAGAAATTGTGATGGCAGTACGCACGCGGCAGGACTACTTCAAATGCGACACCCGGATCGACACCACACACATTGTCCCGATGTCGAAACTGGTCTCAGCAATTACCGGGTTTCCAGTTCAGCCAAACAAAGCCATTGTCGGGGCCAATGCGTTTGCCCACGAGAGCGGGATTCACCAGGATGGTGTGCTCAAGCATCGAGAAACCTACGAAATCATGCGTGCCGAGGACGTGGGCTGGACGACCAACAAACTTGTGCTCGGAAAGCATTCCGGGCGCAATGCTTTCCGGCAGCGTCTCGCTTCATTGGGTATCGAAATGGAGTCTGAAGAAGCGCTTAATGTGGTTTTCGCCCGGTTCAAGGAACTGGCCGACAAGAAACATGAGATCTTCGACGAAGATCTGATGATGCTGGTCTCGGATGATACCTTGGGAGAAGAGAACGAGCATTTCAAACTGGTTTCGATTCAGGCTCAGCTCGAAACGGGAGAAACGCCTTTGGCACGCATTGTTATTTCCGAGGATGGCGCTGAAAAGAAAGCGGAGGCGCACGGTAGTGGCCAGGTTGACGCGACCTTCAAGGCCATTGAATCGATAGTATCCAGCGGTGCCGACTTGCAGTTGTTCTCAGTCAATGCGATTACGAGTGGGACCGATTCTCAGGGAGAAGTCAGTGTACGGCTTTCCAAGTTGGGCCGCGTCGTCAACGGCCACGGGGCTGACACAGACATTGTGGTGGCGTCTGCAAAGGCTTACCTCAATGCGCTTAACAAACTGCACTTCGGACCTGAGCGTCTAAATCCGCAGCTTTAAGGGCGGTCGTTTTAAGTAAGCACGCTGTTCTCATAGCTAGAATGTTGCAACATCTCGCAGCGGGAGAAATGCGTGCAGATGTCTATCCACAAAAGTTTTTAGGTTTACCTGGTGGCACAACAACTCTCGTCCGCATCCGCAGTGGAACATCGTATTGTAGTGGTCGGTGGTGGCGCAGGCGGCCTTGAACTCGCTACGAGCTTGGGCGACTCACTGGGTCGGAAAGGGCTTGCCGAGGTTACATTGATTGATCAGTCGCGCACGCATCTTTGGAAGCCACTGCTACACCAGGTTGCTGCTGGCAGCATGGACTTCAATGATCATGAACTCGATTATCTTGCACAGGCGCGTTGGCATCACTTCCGATTCCGGCTGGGGCGGATGGAAGGTCTCGACCGGGCAGCTAAGAAAGTTTTGCTGGCGCCAACTTTGGACGAGCAAGGCGCTGAAATCATCCCGGCGCGTTCGGTTCCCTATGACACTCTGGTAATTGCCGTTGGTAGCAAGACAAATGATTTTGGAACGCCGGGTGCCAGCAAATTTGCGGTGTCCTTGGATGGACCGCAAGAGGCCGCCCGCTTTCACTCTCGGCTATTGAACGCGTGTTTGCGCGCCAATGCACAAACGGAGCCGTTGCAACCGGGCCAATTGCACATCGCGATCATTGGCGCCGGTGCAACCGGTGTGGAGTTGGCGGCCGAGTTGCATAATTCAACACGCGAATTGGTCGCATTCGGACTCGATCGCATCAATCTGGAACAGGATGTCAAAGTTACGCTTATCGAAGCCGCGCCGAGGATTTTGCCTGTCCTGCCGGAGCGGCTTGCAGACGCGACGCTCGATCTATTGCAAAGGCTCAATGTTGACGTGCTGACAGGGGAGCGCGTCACAGAAGTCAATAGCGTGGGCGTTTTCACGCACACCGGACGTTTGGTTCCCGCGGAATTGGTGGTTTGGGCTGCCGGCATTAAAGCTCCGGAATTTCTTGCCAATCTCGGCGGTCTCGAAGCGAACCGCTCAAACCAACTCGCCGTCAGACGGTCTTTGCAGACGACCCGCGACCCGAACGTGTTCGCCATCGGCGATTGCGCCAGTTGTCCTTGGCCTGGACATAGCGTCACTGTTCCGCCACGCGCTCAAGCGGCCCATCAGCAGGCGTCCCACCTCGCCAAGGGGCTAAAGATGCATATTCAGGGTAAGTCGGTAAAAGACTGGTCTTATCGTGACTTTGGTTCACTTGTGTCATTGGGAAAATACAGTACCGTTGGCAGTCTGATGGGCGCTCTGACTGGTGGCGGCATGATGATTGAAGGCTACTTCGCGCGATTGATGTACCTTTCCCTCTACAAAATGCACGAGCATGCACTGCATGGTTTTACCAAAGTGTTTCTGGACACCTTGGCTAGACTGATAATTCGCCGAACTGAACCACACGTTAAATTGCATTGAAAGTTCTTCTACGCAAACGGCTGCTAGGCTGGTGTACGACGTTGCTTGTCGGTCTTTTACTTTGTGCCTGCGCGGCGCGTTTACCATATCAGCCAGCTGACCTGAAAGAGCAAGCTGCGCCAGCTGAATTTGGCGATCGCAGCGCCGACGATGCAACGTTGGCGGACTTGGTGCGGGCGGCTGGCTATAACGAGCAGTGGCCGCCCGCGCAGTGGCGCCTTGACACTCTCACGCTACTTGCCCTGTATTTCAACCCGGATGTTGATGTGGTGCGAGCCGAAGCTCTGGCGTCACGTGCGGCACTCGCCACCGCAGCAAAGCGTGCGCCGCTTAGCATCGAGCTCGCTGCTGAGCATCACAGCCGTGAAGTTGATGGTAGTCCTTGGAGCCTTGGTGTCGCAATCGGCTTGCCGATCGGCGGAGTTTCGCGACGCGAGGCAAAACTGGAGAAGGCAACCTTCATTGCCAATGCCGCGGAAATTGAAATTGCGGCGTCAATGTGGCGGGTACGTGGGTCCGTACGCGATGCCACCGTTTACTTGACCGCTTCAGCGCAACGTATAAGGCTGCTCGAGCAACGAATAAAGGTGCACGACGAACTGGTCAGGTTGCTAAACCGTCGTGTCGATGCCGGAATGATGTCAGCCCGTGACCTCGGTCGTGAGCGCACCGCGCTCGCCCGGGTTATCGCGGAAGTAGCACTGGAGCGAACCGCAAACGCAAGGGCCCATGGTGAACTTGCTCGCGCAATCGGACTTCCGCTGGAAACTGTTCAGTCGCTTAGAATCGCTGATGATGCCATACAGCGAGCAATTGTTATCCCGGATTTGGCAACTGCGCGCGGCAGTGCTTTGCGCAATCGACTTGACGTACATGCGCAACTGTTGGAGTTTGGTGCGGCCGACGCCGAAGTCAGGCTCGCGGTGGCAGAGCAATATCCGCTGTTCAGGCTCGAGCCGGGTTTCTTTTGGGATCAGGGTGATCGGATATGGTCGCTCGCGAGCCTTGTGATACCACCCGTGACAGCGCAGGCGTTGGTTCGAGAGGCTGAGGCACGGCGGCAGGTAGCCGCACAGCGTTTCGCTGCCTTGCAGATTCACACCATCAGCGAAGTCGAGCAGGCCAGGGAAGTGATGTTGGCTGCGCGTGCCAGCGTCAAGGCGGCTGAGGAGATAGTCAGTCATGCGCAGATGCAGTACGAGCGCATGCGCCGCTATTTTGATTCCGGCAGCGGTGATCGTCTCCAGTTAGCATCGGCGCGCCTGGAAATCGTGCAGGCGAGCCAGCATCTTCAAGAGGCGGAAACAGCCTTGCTTGAAGCGATGGCACAACTTGAAGACGCCATGCAATTGCCACTGTCAGGTGAGTTTCTGAAGTTTCCCGATATATTGCCGACAGCGGGGACGGCGTCATGAAACTAACCGGTAGTCATATCATCATCGGCATGATGGCGATTGTGATTGCCGTATTGTCTTGGACGCTGATCTACATAGCGCGCGATGACTTGCGGTTTTATGATGAAGAGATCGAAGAAGAAATCGAGATTGAATCGCGTGCATTGCTCAAAAGCGGGCGCGCCGTTGTGCGGGTGGACTCGCAAAGCCAGGCGGCAAGTGGAATCCTGACTGAGGCGCTCAGGCCGGCGCAGTATGAAACATCGCTTTATGTCTACGGCCGCGTTGTCGACGTTGCGTCGTTACTCGAGCTTCGCGGCCGCTATTTGGCGGCAAAGAGTGAGGAACGGGCCCTTCGCGCCGCAGTCAGCACCGCACGCATTGAATACCAGCGGGCACAAGCGCTATACGAAGATGACCGCAATATTTCCGAGCGGGCTTTGCGTGACGCCGAAAGTCGCTTTCACGTCGCCCAGGCTCGATTTGCAGCCGCGCAATCCACTGAATCGGTATTGCGTGATTCGTTGGCGACCGAATGGGGGCCGGTGGTGGGTGAGTGGGCCATGACGCCTGACTCACGATCGCTTGCGCCGCTTCTCACGAGGCGCTCGGTCCTGGTGCAGCTGGTGTTCCCTTATCAGTTTTCGCGTAGCCTTGTCCGGCCGCAACTGTTGCTAACGCCAGTTGCGGCGCTTATTGACGCGGTCGAAGCGCGTCTTGTATCGGACGCTCCGCGCGGGAGTTCCGCGCTGCCCGGGAATACTTACTTTTATATAGTTGATGGTGCCGACCTGCGTGTCGGAACACGTGTTGTGGCGCGGGTTGCCACCGATGAGGCCACCTTTGACGGTGTCATCGTCCCCAATGTAGCGGTGGTGTGGCATGCGGGCAAATCCTGGGTCTACAAGAAGCACGATAGCGAGTCCTTTGGGCGCTACGAGATCTCGACAGCCAGCCAGCTGGATGGCGGCTGGTTTCAACAAGACGGGATGCGGGTTGGTGATGAAGTGGTTGTCAGCGGTGCACAGCTCCTTCTGTCCGAAGAATTGAAGTTCCAGATTCGCAACGAAAATGAGGACTAGTCGCTTGCGCTCCCTTGGGTTTGCAGACATCTCGGTGGGTCATGTCGACCACTAGGCGTTCGCTAGTCAGATACGGAAAAAAAGTGACATCGCGCGCAACACAGTCGCGTTGTGGCCAGTGAACTCTGCTGAACACGACAGGCGGTTAGGCTCGTAATGATCGCGGCACTGGTTCGCTTTTCAATTCGTTACGCCGGCGTGGTGGTGGCGCTGGCAGCCACGATCGTCGCGTATGGGATCTATACGCTATCGCGCGCAAACCTCGATGTGTTTCCGGAGTTCTCTCCAAGCCAGGTGGTACTTCAAGTAGAGGCGCCGGGTTTTTCCTCGGAGTTGGTCGAAACGCTCGTTACGCAGCCAATCGAAAACGCCTTGGCCGGTCTTCCCGGGCTGGACGGCATACGCTCACAATCGATACCCGGTTTGGCTGTTGTGACCGTCATCTTTGAAGACGGCACCGATACCTATCGAAACCGACAGGTTGTGGGAGAACGGCTAACCGCTCTGGGAACGCAGATGCCGCAGGGGGTTGCCGCGCCAACCATGACGCCACTGACCTCCTCAGCCAGTACGGTTCTCGGCATCGGAATCACCTCGTCAACGCGCTCGTTGATGGAGCTTCGAACCTTGGTCGACTGGACGATCAGACCGCATTTGCTCGCAGTGCCGGGCGTGGCCGATGTGAACGTTTTCGGTGGTGACGTGCGTCAGTGGCAAATCCAGGTCGATCAGGAAAAGCTGCGGCAGGCAGACTTGTCTCTCGAACAGGTGGTCAGTGCGGCGCGAGATGCAACTGGTATGGCCGGAACGGGTTTTATCAAGACCCCGAATCAGCACATCATCATTCAGACTGAAGCGCAGCCCCGGGATCTTGCCGCTGTCGGTAGTCTCGTCATCTCATTTATCGATGGCCAAGTCATTCGTCTGTCAGATGTGGCGCGGGTGATCGAAGGGGCGGCACCGTCAATCGGTGCTGCGGCGATTGACGCAGTGCCCGGTGTATTTCTCATGGTGCAGGGCC
>JABAOE010000346.1_pt5 | contig 53284 bp, 50 predicted proteins | sample 7062141 | NCBI WGS metagenome assembly JABAOE01 (sample SAMN14538627, study PRJNA623070) | marine sediment metagenome | biome: marine biome [ENVO:00000428]; feature: marine pelagic biome [ENVO:01000023]; material: deep marine sediment [ENVO:00002113] | place: India: Gulf of Khambhat ... | reverse complement strand
GGCTTGAGCATGTTGCCGGCGTCCATGGAGCCTTCCGCTTTGCCGGCGCCGACCATGTTGTGGATCTCGTCGATGAACAGGATGATGTTGCCCTCCTGTTTCTTGAGGTCGTTGAGCACGCCCTTCAGGCGTTCCTCGAATTCGCCGCGGAACTTCGTGCCGGCAATCAGCGCGCCCATGTCGAGGCTCAGCACGCGCTTGCCACGGATGCCCTCGGGCACCTCGCCGTTGACGATGCGCTGCGCCAGGCCCTCGACGATGGCGGTCTTGCCNNCCGATCAGCACCGGGTTGTTCTTGGTGCGGCGCTGCAGCACCTGGATGGCGCGCCGGATCTCCTCGTCGCGGCCGATGACCGGGTCGAGCTTCGCTTGCTCGGCCCGCTCGGTCAGGTCGATGGTGTATTTCTCCAGCGCCTGGCGGGATTCCTCGGCATTGGGATCCACCACCTGCTCTCCGCCGCGCATGTCCTCGATGGCATTCTCGATCGCCTCGCGGTTGGCGCCGTGGTTGTTGAGGAAATCGGCCAGCACGCCCTTGAGGTCCAGCGCGGCCAGCACGAACAGCTCGCTGGCGATGTACTGGTCACCGCGCTTCTGCGCCAGCTTGTCCGTGACGTTCAGCAACTTGATGGTTTCATTGGACAGGTTGATCTCGCCTGCCGCGCCCGACACGCGGGGCAACTGGTCGAGGCGCTCGCCCAGCTGCGAGCGCAGCGGGTTGACGCGCACGCCGGCCTTGGCCAAGAGGTGGCGGGCGCTGCCGCCTTCCTGGTCCAACAGGGCGACCATGACGTGCACCGGCTCGATCAGGGCGTGATCGAGCCCGACCGCCAGGCTTTGTGCATCAGCCAGGGCCAGCTGGAATTTGCTGGTCAGCTTGTCCATTCGCATTGTGCAACCCCCCCGGCGACTGCTTGCTGCGCCGGTGATTCGACTGCTGTGGATTTATGGGCTGGACGGGAACGAATCAAGCGCCGGACGGCACCCGGTACCGCTCCGTCCGCCGCCCTCAGACCCGGAAAAGTTGTTCCAGCACGCGAAGATAGGTGTTTGCGAGCGCCTCGAGATCGGCCACCGGGGCATGCTCGTCGACCTTGTGGATGGACTGGTTGACCAGGCCGAGTTCCAGCACCTCGCTGCCCAGGGGCGCAATGAAGCGGCCATCGGAGGTCCCGCCGCCGGTGTTGAGTTCGGGGTCCACCGCGAGGACTTCCTGCACCGCTTGCGTGACCGCCGCCCGCAGCGGCCCCGGTTCCGAACGGAATGGCCGACCCATCACGCGCCACTCGAGCGCGTAGTCGGTGATGGCGTGCCGCTCCACCAGCGCCCGCACCCGCGCCTCGAGCTCTTCCGCGCCGGACAAGGGGCTGGTGCGAAAATTGAACCACAGCTCCACGCGCCCCGGCGTGACATTCTCGGCACCGGTCCCGGCGCGGATGTTGGATACCTGGCAATGGGTGGGCGGAAAATCGCCATTGCCCGCGTCCCAGTCCGTGGCGGCCAGTTCCGCGAGCAGCGGTGCGAGCCGGTGCACCGGGTTGTCGATGGTCTCCGGGAACGCGGTGTGACCCTGTATCCCGCGCACCGCCAGGCGGGCGTTGATGGCGCCGCGGCGGCCGATGCGCACCGTATCGCCGAGCCGCCCGCAACTGCTGGGCTCGCCGACCAGGCAATACTCCGGGGCGCTGCCGCGGGTGGCGAGCACCTCGGCAACGCGCGCGATGCCATCCACGGCCAGGCCCTCCTCGTCACTGGTGAGCAACATTCCAACCTGGCCGCGGTGATCCGGCGCATCCTCGACGAACGCCTCGAGCGCCACCACCATGGCCGCCACCGCGCCCTTCATGTCCGCCGCCCCGCGGCCGTACAGCACGGCGTCGCGCACCTGCGGCTCGAAGGGCGGGGAAACCCACTCGTCTTCCGGCCCGGGGGGAACCACGTCGGTATGCCCCAGGAACCACAGGGCCGGGCGTGCGGTGCCCCGCGTGAGCAGCACGTTGCTGACTTCACCGCAGAAGAACCATTCGGCCTCGAAGCCGGCGGCCAGCAGCCGCTCGGCAATCAGGCGCTGGCAGCCCGCGTCCTCGGGGGTCACCGACGGCCGGCCCACCAGCTCGCGTGCAAGCTCCAGCACTGCGGACATCAGCGCACCCCCCGCGCCGCCAGCCGCTGCTGCAGGCGCTCCGGGTCGAAGCCCACCGCGATCACCTCCCGGTCCACCCATACCGGGCGCTTGATGAGGGTCGGGTGCTCCAGCAACAAGGCCACGCGCGCTGCCCCCTGCAGGTTCCGCTGCTGTTCCGTTAGCGCCCGCCAGGTCGCGCTGCGCCGGTTGAGTAGCTGGTCTGCGAACCCGGAGCCCAACCAGGCCCGCACGGTCGCTTCCTCGAGGCCATCGCGGCGCAGGTCATGGAAGCGATGCGCGATGCCCTGCCGGTCCAGCCATTTGCGTGCCTGGCGGCAGCTGTCGCATTCCCGGATGCCGTAGACCGTCAACACTCACTCGGCCTTGCGCAAAAGCTCGTTGACGCTGGTCTTGGCGCGTGTCTCATCGTCGACGCGCTTCACGATGATGGCCGCGTACAGGGCGTGGCTGCCATCAGCCGCCGGCAGGGAGCCCGGCACGACCACCGAGCCCGCCGGTACCCGGCCGTACAGGATTTCGCCGGTCTGACGGTCATAGATGCGCGTGCTCTGGCCGAGGTGGACTCCCATCGACAGTACACTGCCCCGCTCCACCACGACGCCTTCCACGACTTCCGAGCGTGCGCCGATGAAGCACCCGTCCTCGATGACGGTGGGCGTGGCCTGCAACGGCTCGAGCACCCCGCCGATGCCGACGCCGCCCGAGAGGTGCACACCGCTGCCGATCTGGGCGCAGGACCCGACCGTTGCCCAGGTATCGACCATGCTGCCGGCGCCCACGTAGGCGCCGATGTTCACGTAACTCGGCATCAACACCACGTCCTCGCCGATATATGCGCCGCGCCGCACCGTGGCGGTGGGCACCACCCGCACACCCGCGGTCGCGATATTGTCCTCCTCGCGGGCCCAGCGCACGGGCACCTTGTCGAAATAGTGGGTATGCCCGCCAGCCATCACCGCCGGGTCATGGATTCTGAAGTAAAGCAGCACCGCCATCTTGAGCCATTGATTGACGACCCAGCCGCTGGCCTGCGGCTCGGCTACCCGCAACTGCCCGGCCTGCAGCAGGTCGATGCAGGTCTCGATGGCCTCCCGCACCACGGCCGGGGTGCGCTGCGGGGCGTAGTCCGCCCGGTTCTGGTAGGCGCTCTCGATGATGCGCCTGAGTTCCTCGATATGTTCGGGCACTTGCATGCTTTCACTGCTCCGCGCGCAGATGCTCGATGATCGCCTGTTCCAGGCGCGCCTGCTGTTCCGCGTCCAGCAGCGAACCATCGCGGCCGGTCAGCAGGAACGTGTCTTCCGCTCGGTCACCGAAGGTCGCAATCATCGCATCATGGATTCGAATCTCGCACGACAGCATGGCAGCCGCCAGCTGTGACAGCAATCCCGGCCGGTCGGTGCACTCGATCTCCATGGAGGTCACCGTCCCGCGCCTGGCGGTAGTGAACCTGATTTCCGGCGCACTGACAAATGGGCGCAGGCGCCGCGGGAGCTTGCGCCGGACCGGCCTGGGCACGGTCTGTCGGCCCAGCTTGCCGACCAGGCGCTGCTGCAGGTCTGCCGCGTCTTCCGGACTGAGCGGCCGGGAACGGGCGTCCATGACCTGGAACAGGTCGAAACTCCTGCTATCCCGGGTCGTGACCACGCGCGCCTCCAGCACGTTGAGGCCCATCTCGTCGAACACCGCGGTCGTGGTGGCGAACAGGCCGGTGTAGTCGGGCGCCGACACCAGCACCTCGGACACCTCGCGCTCGCTGCGTTCCCGCACGCCGATGATCACGCCGGCATCCGGCCCAGCGGACAGCACGCAGCCCGCGCCCCAGGTTAATTGCTCCGGCAGGAAGCGCGTGAACGCGCTGGCAGGCAAGGTGTCGAGCAGGGCGCTGACCGCGGGTGCGGCATGCGCCTGCTCCTGCAGCGCGGTGGCGGCGGCCTGCCGCGCCGCGGCAGCCCGCTCCCGCGGGTCCGGCGGCCCCGCCCCGCCCTGGCGCAACACCTCGGAAGCGGAGCAGTAGAGTTCCCACAGCAGTCCGTCCTTCCAGCTGTTCCACAGTTTCGGGCTGGTGGCGGCAATGTCCGCCACGGTCAGCACGTACAGGTAGTCCAGGTGGTCCTGGTCACCCACTTGCATTGCGAACCGGTGCACGATTTCGGGGTCGTTGATGTCCTTGCGCTGCGCGGTCTGCGACATGAGCAGATGATGCTGGACCAGCCACGCCACCCGCTCCGCCTGCGCAGCCTCCAGCGGCAGCCGTGCGCAGAAGCGCCGGGCTTCATCCGCCCCGAGATCGGAGTGGTCGCCCTCGCGCCCCTTGGCAATGTCGTGGAACAGCGCGGCCAGGTAGAGCAACTCGGGGCGGTCGATGGTCCTGAACACGCGCGGTGCATGGCGGAAATATTCCCGGTATTTCCCGTATGCGAAGCGGCGCAGGTTGCGGACCGAGAACAGGATGTGCTGATCCACGGTATAGACGTGGAACAGGTCGAATTGCATGCGTCCGGTGATCAGCGCAAAGGCCGGCAGGAAAGCGGCCAGCACGCCATAACGGTTCATTCTCTGGAGTTGCGTGTAGACGCCCTGGCGCTGGCGCAGCAACTGCAGGAAGGCCGCCAGCACCTCCGGATCGCTGCGAAAACGCTCATCGATCAGGTGCAGGTGATCACAGATCAGCCGCACGGTCGCCGCCCGCACGCCGAGCAGCTCCTCACGCCTGGCCAACAGCAGGAACAGCTCCATGATCGCTGCCGGCCGGCGCGTGAACAATTGCTCGTCGCTCACCTCGAGGTAGCCGTTGATGATACGGAACTGGCCATCGGCGGGCTCCGTGGGCGCCTCGGCGCCGGGCAGCAGCTCTTCCCGGAACAGTTGCAACAGACGTTCATTCAGCCGCTCCAGCTGCATGACCACGCGGTAGTAGCGCTGCATGAACCGCTCCACCGCGATATGGGCATCGACCCCGCGCGCGAACCCGAACCGCTCGGCGACCTGGCGCTGGAAATCGAACAGCAAGCGGTCCTCGGCGCGGCCCGCGAGCAGGTGCAGCGCGAACCGGACACGCCACAGAAAGGCCTGCCCCTCCCTCAGCTCGCCGTATTCCGGCTCGGTCAGGAAGCCATGCTCAACCAGTGCGTGCAGGGTCCGCGTGCCGAAATGCCGTTGCGTGACCCACGCGATCATCTGGATGTCCCGCAGCCCGCCGGGGCCTTCCTTCACGTTGGGTTCGAGGTTGTACGCCGTGTCATGAAAACGGGCATGGCGTTCGAGTTGTTCCTGGTACTTGGCTTCGAAAAACGGGCCCGCCGGCCACAGTTGCCCGGCGCCCGTGGCGGCCTGCATGTCCCGGAACAGCCGGGCGCTGCCGGCGATGCAGCGCGCCTCCATCAGGTTGGTCGCGGTCGCCACGTCCGCGCGGGCCTCCGCGACGCACTCGCCCACGCTGCGCACACTGTGGCCAAGATAAAACCCGGCATCCCACAACAGCGCCACGAACGTCTCGATCGCGGTGGTCGTTTCCGGGTCAGGCGGGCTGGTGCCCAGCACCACCAGCAGGTCGATGTCCGAGCCGGGGTGTAGCTGGCCCCGGCCGAAACCTCCGACCGCGGCCAGCGCCAGGCCATCGTCCTCGGGCATCACCACCGCCCAGGCAGACAGCACGAGTTGCTCGGCCAGCCAGGCGCGCGCGCCGACCAGCCCCTCCACCGACTCGCCCGCCCAGAAGCGCCGGGCCAGTTCCCCATCGCCGGCGTGCAATGCATCACGCAGGCCCTGCGTCAACGCGGCCCGATCAACCCCGGCATCCGGCACGGCGTCCGGAGGCAGCAACTCCACTGCGAACCCGGGTGCGGGCAAGCGGTCGAGCCGTGGCACAGGGCGGGGCGTCATCGCAGGCTCCGTCATGCGCGCTGGGAGAATCAGAGCGGGTCGCCGGGCAGGCGGGTCAGCACGTCCACCCCCGTGTCCGTGACCGCCAGGGTATGCTCCCACTGCGCGGACAGGCTGCGGTCGCGGGTGACCACGGTCCAGCCATCCTGCAGCAGCCGGGTCTCCCGCTTGCCGAGGTTGATCATCGGCTCGATGGTGAACACCATGCCGGGCACCAGCACCTCGCCCGTGCCGGGGCGGCCGTAATGCAGCACCTGGGGTTCTTCGTGGAATCCACGGCCGATGCCGTGGCCGCAATACTCGCGCACCACCGAGCACCGATAGCGCTCTGCAAGCGTCTGGATGGCGTGGCCGATGTCCCCCAACCGGATACCGGGACGCACCATTTCGATGCCCTCGACCATGGCCTGGTAGGCGACGTCGCAGATGCGCCGGGCGCGAACCGGCACTTCGCCCACCTGGAACATCTTGCTCGTGTCGCCGTGCCAGCCATCCTTGATGACGGTGATATCGATATTGACGATATCCCCCGGTTTCAGCACCTTGTCGCCCGGGATGCCGTGGCAGACCACGTTGTTCACGGAGGTGCAGATGGACTTGGGGAATCCCCGGTAGTTCAGCGGTGCCGGAATCGCCCCCTGCACCTCGGTGATGTGCTGGTGGCAAATCCGGTCCAGTTCATCGGTGGTCACACCGGGCTGCACGTGCGGGCGGATCATGCGCAGCACCTCCGCAGCGAGATGGCCCGCTACCCGCATGGCCTCGATCTCTGCAGGCGATTTGAGGATGATTCCCATGTGTCTCCTTCGTAACATCACCCATCGCGCTCGGTTCCCGGGGTGGCACTTATTGTACCGGCTCGCGCTGGCGCTTGCGGGGCCGCCGAGGTACCGTAAGCCATGGATTCCCCCAACTTTTGCCCCATGACCGCGCCACGCGCGGCTGGGATAATTTCGGTTTAAGGGTTGTCAGACCCTGGGTACGCCCGCTCGGGAGAATACACGCCATGATGGAGTTCCTGCGGAAATTTCTGCCGTTCGGCCTGATTCTCCTGTCCATCGCCGTGGTGGCCGTGCTGGTCGGCCTGGCGCGCGGCAAACGGCCGGAACGCAAGGCCGAGGGGCCCCAGGCGGTGCTGGTGGACGTCATCGCCGCCGAGACACGGTCGTTGAACCTGATCATCGCCTCGCAGGGCAGCGTCCGGCCCAGGACCGAGACGGTGCTGGTGGCGGAAGTGTCCGGCAAGGTGGTCTCGGTATCGCCGGACTTCGTTGCGGGCGGTTTCTTCAAGGCTGGGGACACGCTCCTGCAAATCGATCCGAGCGACTACCGCACGGCCCTGAAAGCGGCTGAGGCCAACCTGGCTTCGATGCAGGCCCGGCTGGCCGATGAGCGCGCCCGTTCCGAGCAGGCGCTGAAAGACTGGCGCAACCTGGGCCGCAGCGGCGAACCGTCCGATCTCGTACTGCGCAAACCCCAGCTGCAGGACGCCATGGCCAACGTGAGCGCCGCGGAGGCCGCCGTACAAAAAGCCAAACGGGATCTCCAGCGCACCCGCATCAGCGTGCCCTACGAAGGGCTGGTGCGCGAGAAACGGGTCGATATCGGGCAGTACGCCTCACCGGGCACGCCGCTGGGCGTCACCTTCGCCATCGACAGCGCAGAAATCCGTTTGCCATTGTCGGCCGATGACGTGGCCTACCTCGACCTGCCCAGCGCCGTCGAGTCCGCCGAGCGGCCATTCCCGGACGTGACGCTGTCCGCCGAGGAAGGCGGCGAAATCCGCACCTGGCAGGCCCGGATCATGCGCACGGAGGGCGTGGTGGACGAAACCAGTCGCGTGGTCTATGCCGTGGCGCAGGTGATCGACCCCTACGGCGTTCTGGGCCAGAGCGTTCAGGACGAACTCAAGGTCGGCACCTTCGTGCGGGCAGCCATCCGGGGGCGCGCCCTGCAGGACGTGGTGGTGTTGCCACGCTTTGCCCTGCGGGATGACGATACCGTCCTGATCGCCAATGCCGACGACCAGCTGGAAATCCGTCCGGTGACGGTGGTTCGCGCAGAGCCGCGGCAGGTGTATATCGGCGCCGGTGTGAGCGATGGCGAGCGGGTGGTGACCACCACCCTGGAGGCCCCCATTACGGGCACGCGCCTGGCGATCAGCGGAGCGGAATCCTCGCCGCCGGCCGGCGCTGCGGAGGCACGCATGGCCGCCAGCGCGGAGAATGCCGAGTGACCGGCCGCAATCCCTACGAGGCGATGATCGAATGGTTCGCCCGCAATTCGGTGGCGGCCAACCTGTTGATGGTGATCCTGCTGGCCGGGGGCCTGTACACGACCTTCACCATCAAGAAGGAATCCAACCCCAAGATCGAGACCAATTACATCACCGTCAGCATGCCGTTTCTGGGCGCCAGCCCGGAGGACGTCGAGGAAGGCATCCTGATCAAGATCGAAGAGGCCATCCAGGACATCGAGGGGATCGAGGAAATCATCTCGACCGCACGCCGCGGCACGGGGCAGGTGCGCATCGAAGTGCTGGCGGACTACGACGTGCTGGTCGTGATGGACGAAGTCAAGAACCGCGTCGACGCCATCACGACCTTTCCGGATAACACCGAAAAACCGGTGATCGCGCGCACCAGTTTCGACCAGCAAGTGATGATGGTTTCCGTGTTCGGAGCCGTGCCGGAGAAGACGCTCAAGGAATTCGCCAAGCAGGTTCGCAACGAGATCGTCACCCTGCCGGGGGTGACGCGGGCCAACGTGCTCGGCTCGCGCCCATATGAGGTCAGCATCGAGGTCAGCGAGTTTACCCTGCAGGAATACGACCTGACGCTGGCGGAGGTCGGCCTCGCCATCCGGCGCGGCTCACTGGACCTGCCCGCCGGCTCGATCCGCGCCGAATCGGGGGACATCCAGCTCCGCACCAAGGGACAGGCCTACGTAGGGCGGGATTTCGAGGATATCGTCATCCGCACCAATGCCGACGGCACGCGGGTGCTGCTCAAGGACATTGCCGCCATCCACGACGAATTTGCCGATACCGGAAGCTTTGCCGAATTCAATGGCGAGCCGGCCATCACCATCCAGGTGATGTCGGTCGGCAAGCAGAACGAACTGGATATCTCGGAGGTGGTGCGGGCTTACGTCGAGCGCAAGCAGGCCTCGCTGCCATCCGGAATCGGCGTNNGTGGGCGGACGTCACTTACTACCTGAAGGGCCGCCTCAACATGATGGTCAAGAACCTCATCTACGGCGCCGTCCTCGTGTTCCTCTCGCTGGCGCTGTTCCTGCGCCTGAAGCTGGCCTTCTGGGTGATGGTCGGATTGCCGGTGGCGTTCCTGGGCACCTTCCTCGTCATGCCGCTGGTGGGTGTGTCGGTGAACCTGATCAGCCTGTTCGGCTTCATCCTGGTGCTGGGCATCGTGGTCGACGACGCCATCGTGATCGGCGAGAGCGCCTACACGAACTTTCGCGCCAAGGGGCATTCCGTCGACAACATCATCGAGGGCGTGTTCAAGGTCGCCGTGCCGGCCACCTTCGGCGTGCTCACGACGATCGCGGCATTCCTGCCCATCCTGATGATCACCGGTATTTTCGGTGAATTCTTCAAGGCCATCGGCGTGGTGGTGGTGCTGTGCCTGGTGTTTTCCATCGTGGAGTCCAAGCTGATCCTGCCGGCCCACCTCGCACACATGAAAGTGCGGCGTTACGAGGTGGAAACCCACAACGTGTTCGTGCGTTTCCAGCGCTTCTTCAGCGAGGGTCTGCACACGGTGATCGATCAGTACTATGCGCCGTTTCTGGAACGCTGCCTGAAGCGACGCTACCTGACGCTGGCGAGCTTCATCTCGCTGCTGATCCTGTCGGTTGGCCTGGTGGCGGGGGGCATTCTGAGATTCGTGTTCTTCCCCAACGTCGCGGCCGATTTCCTGCTGGTTACGATCGAGATGAACCAGGGCACGCCGGCCCCACGCACCCACGAGGCCATTCAGCGGGTACAGGCGGCCATGCTCGAAATCGACCGCGAGGTCAGCGCCGAGCACGGCGCCGAGTCCGGCCGGGTGCTGGAGAGCATGCTTTCCTTCGCCCAGGGCGAGACCTCGGGTCAGATCGTCGTCGAACTGGTCAAGGCCGACGATGCGGTCATCGACTACAACGAGGTCAAGCGGCGCTGGTTCGAGCGTGTCGGCCGTGTACCGGGCATGCGACAACTGGCGTTCCAGGGCATCGGCGGGTTCGAGGCCGGGCCGTCCATCTCGCTGCGCCTGGTGGGCACCGACATCAAGCAGGTTGCGCGCGCTGCCGCCGCACTCGAGCAGCGCCTCGCGGGCTACGAGGGGGTCTACGACATCCGCAACTCCTACGAGCAGGGGCGCCCCGAGATCAAGCTCAACATCAAGCCGGAGGCCGAGGCGCTGGGACTGACCCTGCAGGACCTCGCCAGCCAGGTACGCGCCGGCTTTTACGGCATGGAAGTCCAGCGCGTGCAACGCGGCCAGGACGAGGTCAAGGTCATGGTGCGCTATCCACGTGACGAGCGCGACTCGGTCGGCTACCTCGACAACATGCGCATCCGCACCCCCGGCGGCGGGCGCGTGCCGTTCCATGCGGTGGCGGCGGTCGAGGTCACCGAGAGCCCGACCTTCATCCGCCGCTTCGACCGCGAACGGGCAGTGCGCCTGTCGGCGGAAGTGGACAAGGAACGACATGAGCCCGGCAAGGTGCTGCGTGACGTGCTGGTGAACGAGGTGCCCGGGATCCTCGCCACGCACCCGGGCGTCCGGGTCCGCCTCAGCGGCGTCAGCCGCATGACCCAGGACGTGCAGCTCGACCTGGTGCAGGGCGCCCTGTTGGCCCTGTTCCTGATCTATGCACTGATGGCGATACCCCTGCGTTCCTATGCACAGCCCCTGATCATCATGTCCGTGATCCCCTTCGGCACCATTGGTGCCCTGGCGGGCCACTGGGTGTTGGGCATCCCCGTCAGCATGACCAGTTTCTTCGGCATGATCGCCCTGTCCGGGGTGGTGGTGAACGACAGCCTGATCCTGGTGGACTTCATCAACAAGGAGCGCAAGGTCGGCATTCCGTTGCTCCAGGCCGTCACGGACGGCGCCCGCATCCGCTTCCGTCCCATCCTGCTCACCTCCCTGACCACGTTCCTGGGCCTGGCACCCATCACCATCTTCGAGAAAAGCCTGCAGGCGCAGGCGGTGGTGCCCATGGCCGCCTCGCTGGCCTTCGGTATCGTGTTCGCCACGGTGATCACGCTGATCCTGATCCCGGCGCTGTACCTGGTGCTGGATGACCTGAAGGCATGGTGGCGGCTGCGTTGGAGAGCCCTGTGGTCGCGGGACCGAAAACCGGTATCGCTGCGGCGAACCCCGGCCCCCGTTGAGCGCAGATGATCCTGAGCGCGCACCTGGAGCAGGCCCGCCGTGAGCTGGCCAGCCAACCCGCGGCGCGGCTGGAGGCGGAAATCCTGATGGCCCATGCCCTGGGCACGGCGCGCTCCTTCCTGTACGCCAACCCCGACCTAGAACTGCCCCAGCCCCGATCCGAGTCCTTTCACAGCCTGGTGAAGCGCCGGGCACGCGGCGAACCGATCGCCTACCTCACCGGCTTGCGTGAATTCTGGTCCCTGTCCCTGCGGGTGACGCCCGAGGTGCTCATACCGCGGCCCGAGACGGAACTGCTGGTGGAAACGGCCCTGCAATGTATTCCCCGCGATGCGCGCCTGCGGGTTGCCGATCTCGGAACCGGCAGTGGCGCCATCGCGCTGGCGCTGGCCACGGAACGACCCGCCTGCCGGGTGCATGCCACCGAGCTGAGCCCGGGGGCGCTGGCCGTGGCGCGCGAGAATGCCCGGGCCCTCGGCCAACGGGCGGTGCGCTTTCACCTCGGCGGCTGGTGCGAACCGTTGGCAGGGTGGTTCCATGTGATCCTCAGCAACCCACCCTACGTCCGCGAGGACGATCCGCACCTGGCGCAAGGCGACTGCCGATTCGAACCCCGCACCGCGCTCACACCCGGCAAGGATGCGCTCGCCGCCATTCGCGCCATCGCAAGCCAGGCGCGGGAACGGCTGGCCGCCGGCGGCTGGTTGCTGCTGGAACATGGGTCGCAGCAGGCGGCCGAGGTGCGCGACATCCTCGAACTTAACGGTTTCGCGGCGGTGGAAACGCGCCGGGACCTGGCGGGCCTCGAGCGGGTAACCCTCGGCCGCTGGCAGGATAAGTCGAACCCGCCGCATGCGGGGCCCAACGGCCGACCCGTGGGCTGCTGAGTCAGTCGGACTTTTCGCCGGGCGCCGGGCCTGCCTCTTCCGCGTCCTCATCATCGGAATTGACCAGCCGCAGGCGTGATCCTTCGGCGCCGGAGTCCGCGCCGGCCTGCTCAATCAGCCCGGCATCCAGCTGCTTGGCATGCTTGGCGCCGAGCTCGCGCAGCTGCTCGGTCTGGCGCACCAGGTTCCCGGCCCCGGTGGAAAGCTGCGCATAGGCGTCATCGTAGGCCTTGCGGGCCTGTTCGAGCCGCGCACCCACCTGGCGCAGGTTGTCGGTGAAGCCAACGAATTTGTCGTACAAAAGCCCGGCCCGGCGGGCAATCTCCCGGGCGTTGGTGTTCTGCTTGTGCACCAGCCACACCGAGGCCACGGTGCGCACGGTGGCGAGGAAATTGGCGGGCGAAAGCAGCGCCACGCGGTGCCTGAGCGCGAACTCGGGCAGGGTCGGGTCCACCTGCAGGGCGGCGATCAGCGCCGCCTCGATGGGCACGAACATCAGCACGAAATCCAGCGCGTTGAGCGCCTCCACGTCGGGATAGTTCTTTTTGCCCAGGCGTTCTATATGGCTGCGGACCGACCGCACGTGCTCGGCCAGCAGTTGCTCCGCCTGCTGCGGATCGTCGGTGGCGTGGTAGCGCGTCCAGGCGGTCAGCGACACCTTGGAATCCATCACGATGGTGCGGTCCTGCGGCAGCAGGAGCACCAGGTCGGGCTGCAGGCGCTCGCCGCCCTTGCCGACCACAGAATACTGCGTGTGGTAGTGCTCGCCTTTCGTCAGGCCAGCCAGTTCCAGCAGCCGTTCCAGCTGCTGCTCGCCCCAGTTGCCCTGCGCCTTGACGTCGCGGGTCAGCGCGCGGGTCAGGTTCTTGGCCTCCTCGTTCAGGCGCTCGTTAAGGCCTTCCAGCTGGCGCAGCTTTTCCTGCAGGGCGGCATGTTGACGGATGTCTTCCTTGTGCGTGGTGTCCACCGTCCTGCGAAACTCATCCAGGTCCTTCACCAGCGGTTTCAGCAGGCCCTGCAACTGCTGCTCACTCAGGCGCGTGAATTGCTGCGATCGATCGTCGAACACCTTGCCGGCGAGCCGCTCGAACGACTCTGTCAGGCGCTTTTCCGCCTGCTCGAGGCCGGCCTTCTCGCGTTCGAAGTGGATGGCCTGTTCCTCCAGCCGGGTCCGCGCGACCGCAAGCGCCTGCTCGCGCTCGGCGAGTTCCGCGCCCAGCGTGTCCCGCTCGCCCCGCCAGCGCCCGGCCGTACGCTGCATCGCAAGCCAGCCAAGCAGCGCACCGAGCAGCAACCCGCCCATCCATCCGAACAGCAGGCTATTGAGGTCCAGTTGGGCCAGCCAGTCAGCCATCGTCCCCCGCCTCCCCGGGCATTCGCTTGATCTCCTGCCAGATGGCTTCCATCTGCTCCAGGTTCAGGGCGGCCAACGATTCCGTGCCGCCGGCGCGCCGCTCCATGGCGCGGAAGCGCCGCTCGAACTTTGCATTGGCGTGGCGCAGCGCCGCCGCCGGGTCGACATCCATCTGCCGGGCCAGGTTGGCGGCGACGAACAGCAAGTCGCCCATCTCGTCCTTGATGCGCGCCCGGTCGCCGGAACGCAAAGCATCCCGCATCTCCCCGATTTCCTCCTCGAACTTGTCCAGCACGGGTGCGGCAGAGTCCCATTCGAAACCGATGTCACCGGCACGCTTTTGCAGCTTCACCGAGCGCTGCAGCTCCGCCATGCCACGCGGCACGCCGTCCAGCACGCTCGACGCGCCCTTGAGCGTCCGCTCCTCGGCCTTGATGCGATCCCAGTTGGCGAGCTGTTCCTCCGCGGTCGCGATCTCCTCCTCGGTAAATACCCCCGGGTGGCGCCGCACCAGCTTGTCGCTGATGGCTTCCACCACCTCACCGAAGTCGAACAGCCCGGCTTCGTCGGCCATCTGCGCATGGAACACCACCTGCAGCAATAGATCTCCGAGTTCCTCGCGCAGGTGCTCGAGATCGTTGCGCTCGATGGCATCGGCCACTTCGTAGGCCTCCTCGATCGTATACGGAGCGATGCTCGAGAAATCCTGCTGGACGTCCCACGGGCAGCCCGCCTCCGGGTCGCGCAAGCGGCGCATGATGGCCAGCAGTTCGTCCATGCGATTCATGCTCAAGACGGCGGTATGGACACGGTGAACGCGGCCCCACCCAGTTCGCTGGTGCCGATTTTCATCGTCCCACCATAAGCGCTGACCACCTCCTTGACAATGGTCAGCCCGAGGCCGTGCCCCTCGACCCGTTCGTCACCCCGCATGCCACGTCTCAGCAGCACTTGTGCCTGCCCGGGGGCGATCGGCAGACCGTCGTTTTCGACCTTGATCCAGAGCCCGGTGCGGGTGCCCCCGCCATCCAGCAAGCCGGCCGACAGCCGCGCCTCACCATCGCCATATTTGCACGCGTTGTCCATCAGATTGCCCATGATCTCCAGCAGATCGCGTTGCTCGCCGAAAAACACGAGACGCTCAGGAATGATGACATCGATACGTCTCATTTTCTGAGAATGCACCTTGCGCAGGGACTCCACGATGCGCTCCGCCTCCGCGGCCACCGGCACCGGCGCGGCCAGGGCGCGACGGGTCGAGGCGGCCGCCCGCTGCAGGCGGCTGGTGATCAGGCCCTGCATGTCGTCGACCGCGCCCAGCAGGGAGGGATCCCCTCCTCCGCCGTCCCGGGCCAGGCCCGAGCGGATGACGGCCAGCGGCGTCTTCAGGCTGTGCGCCAGCGAATCCAGGGCGTTGCGGTAGCGCGCCTGGTTGGCCTTCTCGGTGGCCAACAGGCGGTCCAGGTTGCTGGTCAGCGGCTCCAGTTCGCGCGGGTACGGCCCTGCCAAGGCGTCGCGCTGTCCGCTCTCGATGCGAGCCACATCCCGCGCCACCCGCGTGAGCGGACGCATGCCCAGCGTGAACAGCAGCAACTGCGCCGCGGCGAGGATCACGCCTGCCGCGCCCAACGACCGCCACAGGCCGCCTCGAAAGGCCGTGAGGCGCGGCTCCAGCCAGACCGGATCAGCCAGGATGGTGACGGTAAACGGCAGCGTGGTGCCGTCGGCGAGTTCCCACGCGACGCCATACTGGTAGGCATAGTAGGCCGGTCGGCCCGAGAGTTGCCCGAACCAGGACTGACCGGCCGGGTGCAGGTCCAGCTCCGGTATCTTCAGGCCCAGGGCCGACCGCGAACTCCAATGATCCCCCGCGCCATGAACGTGGGCGTAAATGCCGGAACCCGGCTGGCCCAGCCGCGGGTCGCCGAGGTCGTCCGGCACCTGCAGGGTACCGCCCGCGCCGACTTCGGCGGCCCCCAGCGTCAGGTATACCCAGGTTTCCATCTGGTCGCGCAGCTCGGTCACCGAGCTGCGTTGAAAAGCCGCGTCCAGGGCCAGCCCCACGAGCCCGAGCGAAATCGCCAGCACCAGTACGGCGACCGCGCCGAAGCGGCTTCGCAACGACAGCGGCCGACGCCCGCCGTGCGCACCGCTGCTGGCAGGATGGCGGGCAGTCATGTCACGACAAGGGCGGAGCCTGCAGGTTGAGCCGGTAACCGCGCCCGCGAAGTGTCTCGATGGGTTGCAACTCGCCGCTGGGGTCGAGCTTGCGGCGCAGCCGCCCGATGAATACCTCGATCACGTTGCTGTCGCGATCGGCATCCTCCTCGTAAATATGCTCCGACAGCGCGGTCTTGGTCACCACCTCCTGGGGATGCATTATCAGGTATTCCAGCACCTTGTACTCGTAGGTCGTCAACTCGATCTCCCGGCCTTCGAGCAGGACCCGCTGGGCCGCAAGGTCGACCTGCAACGGACCCAGCGTGACCTCGGGGTGGGCATGCCCGGCGGAGCGCCTGATCAGGGCGCCGATGCGGGCCTTCAGCTCTTCCGGATGAAACGGCTTGGTGAGGTAGTCGTCCGCACCCGCCTCCAGGCCCTCGACCTTGTCCTGCCAGTCCGCGCGCGCGGTAAGGATCAGGATCGGAAAGTGCCGGCCGCCGCGCCGCAGTTTGCGAATCAGGTCGAGTCCGGGCAGTCCCGGCAAGCCGAGATCGATGATGGCGAGGTCGATGGGGAACTCCTCCCCGTACCACAAGCCCTCGAGACCGTCGCCACTGACATCCACCGCATAACCGGCCGCCCGCAGGGCATCCGCCAGGGAATCCTGCAGGCGCACATCGTCTTCGACCAGCAGAATGCGCATCGCCCCCGGCCCCCGCCGCTCAGCCCCGCCCGCGGCCCCGGCGATCCGGGATGCGTACCGTCTTGACCACTCCGTCCCGGGTCAGCAACTTGATTTCGTGGATGCGCTGTTCGCCGCGGGTGACGGTGCGCGCGGACAGGACCTTGGCGTCGTACTGACGGGCTGCCTGGCGCGCCGCTTCCTCGAGGCTCTGCGCAAACGCGGGCGCCGCCATCGCCAGCAGCAGCGGCAATGCCCAAACCCGAAACTTCGCTCTCGACATAGAGACCCCATCCTCCCGCATGCTGGCAGCCTGCCGGCCTCGTGTGGCTGCGGCCGATGCGATGACCGGCCCGCCGGGCCGCCATGGGCTGTGCGAACGGCAACCCGAAATGCCGCGGCGGGCGGCCCGTCCGCGGCGGTGAAAATAGTATCGCACAACGGCCTGAACCACGACTGAACCGGCTGCCCGACCTGGCAAACGGGCAGCCCACGGCGGCCGTCGCCGTGCTAGGCTTCCATCAGCCCATCGATTGGAAATGAACCATGAACAACGGCAAGCTGCTGGCAGCTGGCCTGCCAGGGCTCGTGCTGGCGCTGATCAGCCCCGCTGCCCTGCCAGCCACCGAGCTCGAACAGTCCATCGAGCGGGACATTCCGCGCCTGTACGACCTGTTCCTTCACCTGCATGCGCATCCTGAATTATCGATGCAGGAACACCGCACGGCAGAGCGGCTGGCGACCGAACTCGAGGCGGAAGGCTACCGTGTGACGCGGGGCATCGGAGGGACCGGCCTGGTCGCCGAACTGCACAACGGGGACGGCCCGATGCTCCTGGTCCGCGCGGACATGGACGCCCTGCCGGTGGAAGAGAAAACCGGCCTCGCGTACGCCTCGACGGTGCGGCAAATGAACGCCGATGGCCTGGAAGTGCCGGTCATGCATGCCTGTGCTCACGACCTTCACATGACCAGCCTGGTGGGCGTCGCGCGCCAGATGGTCGCGGCCAGGGAACACTGGCGCGGGCGGCTGGTGCTATTGGGGCAGCCAGCGGAGGAAATGCTGGGAGGCGCCAAGGCCATGGTCCGGGATGGCCTGTACGCGCGCATCGGGCGTCCGGACTTCGCGCTCGCCCTGCACGGCATCCCCAAGTATCCGGCCGGCAAGGTGGTGGTCAATGAAGGCCTGGTCTATTCCAGCGCCGATACGGTGCGGATCGTGGTGCGCGGCATCGCGACCCACGGCGCCTCGCCACACCTCGGTCGCGACCCGGTGGTCATCGGCAGCCAGATCGTGCTGGCCCTGCAACCCATCGTGACCCGCGAAATATCACCCCTTGAACCGGCGCTGGTCACGGTCGGCTCCTTCCGAGCCGGCGCGGCGCCCAATGTCATCACCGACCAGGCGGTGCTCGACATCACCGTGCGCGCCAACACCGAGAGCACCCGGGTCCAGTTGCTGGCCGCGATCGAGCGCGTGGCCGTCAACACGGCACGGGCCGCCGGCATGCCGGAAACGCACCTGCCGGAGGTCATCGTACGCCCGACCGGTTCGCCGACCACCACCAACGACGCGACGCTGGCGCGGCGTGTTCGGAACGCCATTGCCGCCGGCATGGGCAGCGATGCGCTGCTGCCCTGGTTCCAGTCGGACATGGGTGCGGAGGACTTCCCGGACCTGGTCGCACTGGACCCACCGATTCCATACGTCTATTTCGAGGTGGGCGTCACGCCGCCGGAGCGTCTGGCCGACGGCTCCTGGGCCGAAACCCATTCGACGCTGTTTCGCATCGAACCCGAGCCCTCGATCAGGACCGCGGTTCATGCCATGACACTCGCGGCGCTGGAGCTGCTGGCCCCGGACTGAGCCGGTCCGGCTCAGAATATCTCCGCCACCAGGCAGCGCAGGCTGCCGCCGGCCTTCTCGAATTCATCGAGCGGCACGGTGCGAAGCTCGAAGCCCCAGGAACTCAGGGTGTCCCGTTTGTCGGCGGCCAGCGCGTTGCCGGCCGTGCGGCTCATGAACAGGTGCCTGTCGGTCAGCGCGATGCAGTTGCCCGCGAACGACGCCTTCTCCTGGCCGTCGATGGCCAGGGTCCGGTCGCCGTAGACACGGGCGATCGCCGCGGGCACGCGGGGGTCAGCGAACGCTTCCGGACACAGCACGCATGCCCGGCCCGCCAGCACCGACAGCACCACATTGGCGTGGTACTCCGCGGGCGCGAGCTCGAAACAGAACGTCAGGCGCAACCCGAAGGCCTCGTGCATGGCCTGCACCCCGGCCGCATCCACCCGGCCTGTCAAACCGCAGTAACCGATGCCGCGAGCCCGATCGATGACCAGAGGTCCGGTCAGTTCAGCGACGCAGCCCTGCTGCGAGAGGTCCCGGACGCGGTAGCCGCGCCGGGTGAAATGATCGCGAATATCCTGGCGCCGGGCCTCCGGCCGTCGGCCCGGGTGACGCATGGCGCCCACGATGAGCTGCCCCGCGGCGGTCGCGAACACGTTGTTCACGAACACGCCGTCCGGGGCCTCGACCACCCCGGGAAAGGTCACTACCGGCACACCACACGCTTCGATGGCAGCCTGCAGGGCCCGGCTCTGACGCAAGGCGCGCTCCGCGTCCGCGGGCGTTTCCAGCCGCACGTAGGGATTATCCACGGCGGACTCCGGACTGACCCAGAAGTCCGCCGGCTCGATCATCAGCACCCCGCGCGGCAGGATTGACGGGGCCGCCCCTGGCGCGCATTGACTTGCGTGCGCGAGGAAATCAGACGGCGCATGGACAATCATGTGCGGGGTGACTCAGGCGGCGCTGCGCGACCCGGCGGCCATGGCCGCGTGCGCTTCTTCCACGATGGCGATGTTGCGGTCGTCGCGGTGGGCATGCTGGCTCAGGTAACGGCGCCATGCCCGCGCGCCCGGCCGCCCCTGGAACAAGCCCAGGAGGTGGCGGGTCAGGCACTTGACCGGCACGCCCTGCTCCACCTGCCCGCGCAGGTAGTCGCCAAATTCCGCCAGCACCGACTCCCGGCTCGGCGGTGCCCCGCCGCCGCACAGCGCTCGCTGGCATTCGGCCAGGATCCATGGCGTCTGGTAGGCGGCCCGCCCCAACATGACACCATCCACGTGCGCCAACTGCGCCCGGGCCTCATCGACCGCCGTGATGCCACCGTTGATGACGACCGTGAGCGCGGGCATTTCCCGTTTCAATCGCCAGACCCAGTCGTGATGCAGGGGCGGCACATCGCGATTCTCCTTTGGGCTCAGGCCGGAGAGGAGCGCGATCCGCGCATGCAGAATCCAGGTGCTGCAGCCGGATTCACTGACCCGTCCGACGAAATCCCGCAGGAACCCGTAACTGTAGTCGTCATCGACGCCGAGGCGCGTCTTGATGGTTACCGGTACGTCGACCGCGCCGGCCATGGCGGCCAGGCAATCACGCACCCGCTCGGGCTCCCGCATCAGGCAGGCGCCGAATCGGCCCTGCTGTACCCGCCCGGACGGACAGCCCACATTGAGGTTCACCTCGTCGTAACCGAACTCCGAGGCAATCCGCGCACAGCGGGCCAGTTCGTCGGGTTCGCTGCCGCCCAGCTGGAGGGCCACGGGGTGTTCCTGCGTGCTGAAGTCCAGCAGGCGCGCGCGATCGCCGTGCAACACCGCGCCAGTGGTGATCATCTCGGTATACAGGCGGGCCGACGGCGCCAGCAGCCGGTGGAAAAAGCGGCAGTGGCGGTCGGTCCAGTCCATCATGGGCGCAACGCTGAGGCGGCGGCCGTCCGGCTTGTGGGGCGCATCGTTCACGGGGCCCGATTATAGAAGCGTTTGCCGGTCGGCTTGAAATTAATTAAACATTTAATTAATATTAAATCATGGTATCGCAAAGGCATAAATCGATGTCCGGGGAGCGGGCGCGCGGGAGGCCCACCGACCTGGAAAGCGGGCAGGTACAGCAAGCCCTGCTGGATGCGGCGGAGGACCTGTTCGCCGAACAGGGCTTCGCCGCCACTCCGGTGCGCCAGATCGCCGAGCGGGCCGGCGTGAACCCGGCATTGGTGCACTACTACTTCGGCAACAAGAAGGACCTGCTGCTGGCGGTGATGGACCGCACCCTGCAACCGCTGGCCCAGGCGCTGGCCCGCCTGCGCAAGCGGCGCTCCGTGTCCACCAGCGAACTCGCGGCGCTGCTGTTCGAGATGGCCGGCGAGCATCCCAACCTGCCCCGGCTCATCGTTCGGGAGGTGATGCTGACGCCGGGTGAGTTGCAGGATCATTTCATCTCCCATTACGCTCCGCGCCTTGGTGGCGCGTTGCCCGCCCTGGTCGCGCGCGAGCAGCGGCACGGACGCATCAACAGCACTGTCGAGCCCGCTTCGGCGGCGTTGATCCTGCTCGCCGTGTGCCTGTTCCCGTTCATCGCGCGCGCGGTGATGGAACCGGTACTGGGGCTACGGCTCGATGCAGACGGCAGGGACCACCTGCGGCGGCAAATCGCCGTCGTGCTCGAGCAGGGCATGGGGACATGAAGGTTTCGACACCGCTGCTGGCGAGCCTCGCGCTGGCCCTCGGCCTGGCAGGCTGCGGCCAGCGCGACGAGCGCGTGATGGTCGGCACCCTGGAGCGCGACCGCATCGAACTGAGTGCCGAGAGCAATGAACCCATCGCGCGCATCATGGTGAGCGACGGCGAAACCGTGCAGGCTGGCCAGCCGGTGCTGGAACAGGATGACGCGCGCCAGCGGGCGCGGCTCGCGCAAACCCAGGCGCAGCGCGACCAGGCCACGGCCCGGCTGGCGGAACTCCGGCGTGGGCCACGCCAGGAGGCCATCCGCGAAGCCCAGGCGCGCCTCGAAGCCAGCCAGGCCGTCACCGTGAATGCGCGTGAGACGCTGGCGCGGGCACGCGACATCTTCGAGCGCGGCCTGTCGAACCAGGCCGAGTTGGACGACGCGGATGCGGCCTGGAAGGCGGCCCGGGCGCGCGAGCAGGCGGACCATGAAGTGCTGGCCAGCCTGCTGCACGGCACCACTGTCGAGGAACTGCAGCAGGCCGAGGCCGCCCTCGAAGCGCTGCAGGCGCAGGTCCGGCAGGCCGAAATCGACCTGCAGCGGCTGCAGGTGCGGGCGCCGATGGATGGCGTGGTGGACCGGGTACTGTACGAGCCCGGTGAGCGGCCCGCCCCCGGGGCAACGGTCGCGGTGTTGCTGGACCAGGCCCGCATGTATGCGCGCATCTACGTGCCGGAACATTTGCGGGCCCGGATCACCCCGGGCGCACGGCTCGAACTGCGTATCGACCACCGGGACGGCTGGTTCGACGGCCACGTGCGCTGGGTATCTTCGGACGCCACCTTCACCCCCTATTTCGCGCTGACCGAGCATGACCGCTCGCGCCTCAGTTACCTGGCCGAGGTCGATCTCGCGGCCACGGACCTGCCCACCGGCTTGCCGGTCGAGGCGCGGCTGCCGATCGAGGCGATGGACTGAGGCCATGGAGCAGGCGCTCGCCATCAGCGCTACGGGCCTCAGCAAGAATTTCGGTCCGGTGCAGGCAGTCTGCGGGCTGAACCTGAAGGTCCCCCGCTCGCGCATTTATGGCTTTCTGGGCCCCAACGGTTCCGGCAAATCGACCACCATCCGCATGCTGTGCGGCCTGCTCACCCCTGATGCCGGCGAGATCACAGTGCTCGGCCATCGCATCCCGCAGGATGCCGAAGCCGTGCGGCTGAAGGTCGGCTACATGACCCAGAACTTTTCCCTGTATCAGGACCTCTCCGGCCTCGAGAACCTGCGTTTCATCGCCGAGGTCTACAACCTCGATCGGCGGCGGCGCACACAGCGCATGGCCGAGGTCACCGAACGATTCCAGCTGGACGGGTTCCTGTCGCAGCGCACCGGCACGCTGAGCGGTGGCCAGCGGCAGCGCCTCGCCCTGGCGGCGGCCACCCTGCACGAGCCCGAGCTGCTGTTCCTCGATGAGCCCACCAGTGCGGTCGACCCTGAAAACCGTCGCGCATTCTGGGAGAGCCTGTTCGACCTGGTGGACCAGGGCACCACGATTCTCGTTTCCACCCACTACATGGACGAGGCGGAGCGCTGCCACGCGCTCGCGATCCTGGACCTTGGCCGGCTGGCCGCAGACGGCAGTCCGGAACAGCTGAGCGCGGGCCTCGATGCACGGGTGGTCGTGATCCGTTCCCCGCAGCCCCGGCGCGCGAGCAAGGCACTGCGTGCCGAACCCTGGGTATTGAGCGTGGCGCAGGTCGGCAGTGAGTTGCGGGTGCTGCTCGAGCGGGACCACCCCGAGCCGGAGACGGCCATCCACGCAGTGGTTCGCGCCGCCGGCCTGGAGCTTTCGACCTGCCGGACCGACCGGGCCAGCCTGGAGGACGTGTTCGTGGCCGCCACCCGCAAGCAGGAGGGGCCATGAAGTCGCTGCAGCGAATCCTGGCCATCGTGATCAAGGAGTTGCGGCAACTGCGCCGCGACCGGCTTACCTTTGGCATGGTCATCGGGATCCCGACGCTGCAGCTGCTGCTGTTCGGCTATGCGATCAATACCGATGTCCGGAATCTCGAGGCGGCCGTGGCGGACCTCGCCAACACCGCCGCAGCGCGCCAACTGGTGATGGACCTGTCACAATCACAGGTCATCAGGATTACCCGCCAGGCACGCGATGCTGGCGAGCTGGAGGCCCTCATGCGGCAGGGGGCAATCACCGTGGGCATCTATCTGCCCCCGGATTTCGACCGGCGCCTGCAGCAGGCGGACCGGGCCGCCGCGCAGTTGCTGGTCGACGGTTCGGACCCGATCGTCCAGGGTGCGGTGGCCCAACTCGGGCAGCAACCGCGCCTGTCACCGTACCAGGATCGGCCGCCATTATTCGAGCTCCGCACCTTTTACAATCCGGAACGTCGATCGCCCGTCAATACGGTACCGGGACTCATCGGTGTCATCCTGACCATGACCATGATCCTGTTCACCGCGGTGGCGATCGTCCGCGAGCGCGAGCGCGGCAACCTGGAATTGCTGATCACCACGCCCGTGCGAAGCACCGAGCTGATGCTGGCCAAGATCCTGCCTTACGTGATGATCGGCCTGGTGCAGGTCAGCCTGGTGCTGCTGCTCGGCGTGCTCATCTTCGCGGTCCCCATCAACGGCAAGCTGCTCGACGTCTACCTGGTGACCCTGACCTTCATCGTCGCCAACCTGGCCCTGGGCCTGATGATCTCCACGCTTGCGCAGACCCAGTTTCAGGCGATGCAAATGATGGTGTTCATCCTGTTGCCCTCGATTCTGCTGTCCGGCTTCATGTTTCCGTTCGACGGCATGCCGGAGCCGGCGCAGGCGATTTCGGAAGCCCTGCCGCTGACCCACTTCATTCGCCTGATCAGGGGCGTGATACTGCGTGGTGCGGGGCTCGATGAGCTGGCGCGCGAGCTGATGATCCTGTGGGGTTTCGCCATCGTCGCGCTGACCTTTGCGGTCAAGCGTTTCCACAAGCGGCTGGATTAGGGTCGCCGGGGTCCCAGCGCCCGGGCGGCGTCAGTAGGCCGACAGGATCTCGTTGGCGAGGCGCAGGCGCCGAGTCAGGACCTGCATGATGTGAATGGCGAATTCGGGCGACTCGCGGATCATGTCCAGGAAATCCGCCTTGTCGATCGCCACCAGCCGACAATCGGTGAGCGCCCGGGCGCTCGCGCTGCGTGGCTCGGATTCGATCAGTGCCATCTCGCCGATGATGCCGCCCCCGACCTCCATGGCGAGCGGCTGCCCATGCAGCGTCAATCGGACCTCGCCTTCCAGGATGACGTACATCTTTTCTGCCGGCTCACCCTCCTCGAACACCTTGCCGCCGGCGGATATTTCCATCACCTCCGGGCTGCCCTCAAACCGCTTGATGAGATCGATCACTCCTTCGCCTCCTGCACTCCGATGCCGGACGGTCGGCACTGCTCAGCCAATGGTGAACATGTCCAACTCACGGTTCTGCTCGCGCAGCCGGTCGATCAGGGTCAGCACCAGCTTCTGGTAAAAGCTGCGCGCGATATTGCAGTGCTGGTTGAACACGTGGAACAGGTTGAAAGCGCTGATCTGCAGCAACTCGCAATCCTCCCCGGCCACCGCGGAGGCCGATGCGCCGCGCATGTCCAACACGGAATATTCGCCAAAGTATTCGCCGGGCCCGAAGGTGGCCAGGTTGATCGCCGAGATGCGGTGCACGTTGCCGGAATCCTGGGGCAACATGATATTCACGCTGCCGTCGAGGATGATGGAGAACACCTGTACCTGGGCGCCCTCGGAAAAAATGGTTTCCCCCTGCTTGTGGCGAACGATCGAAAAGTGCTCGGCCAGCACGGACAACTCGCCATCGTCCAGGTCATTGAACAGGTCCACCTGGCTCAGCAGATTCTTGATGCCTTCCGGTTCCATCCCGTTTCTCCCATGCCTTGCCGGGCCGCCGCCGGCGGGGTCACACACCTCGCACAGGCCCAGATTCTGCCACATCGAAGCGGTCAGGGTGAATCGATTGCCGCCGACCGGCCGCGGCGCAACCGCGCCCGCCACACCCTGCGGCCAGGCCCTTGGCGGTCCCCGCGGTCGGCCGATCAACAGCGAAATGCAACTGTGGTAAGGTACCGCGCATTGGTCGGCGACACGGCAGGACACTGAGGTGCAAGAGAATTACGGCCCCCGGCGACGGCCAGGCCGTTGGTCTAAGCCCGGGGCATGCCTGGCGATCTGCGTCGCACTGCTCGCGCAGGCAGAAGAGCGCACCCGCGTGTCGGCCCTCGGCCGGCTCGAGCCCGAGGGGGGGATCATCCGTGTGGCCGCACCGTCAACGCCCGACGCCATCTCGGGCGCGCTGTTGCGGGAATTGCACGTGGACACCGGCATGGATGTCGCTGCGGGAACCCTGCTGGCCGTCACCGATACCGTGGACGTCCAGGCTGCTGCGGTCGCCATGGCCGAGGCCGAACTCGAACTCGCCCGGCAGAGCGCGGAAGCCGCGGCCAGCCGGGCCAACGAGGCCTGCGTGCTGGCGGACGTGGCGGCCCGGGAGGCCGAACGACGGATCAACCTGCTGGCTCGCGAGCTGGCGTCCCGGGAAGAGACCGAGCAGGCACAGGGCGAGGCAGAGGCGCAAGCAGCTTCGTGCACGGCCGCTCGCGCCAGCGCCGCGGTGGCGCGCTCCAACGTCAACGTCGCGCAGGCGCAACTCGTGCATCAGCAGGCAGCGCTGAGCCGCTCTTACATTCGTGCGCCCTTTGCGGGTCGGGTGCTCAAGATTACCGTTCACCCAGGCGAATTCGTCGGTCCGGAAGGCATCCTGGAGCTGGCCCGGATCGACCGCATGTATGCCATCGCGGAAGTGTGGGAGACGGACATCCGCGCCGTGCGCATCGGCCAGACCGCCACCATCCGCAGCGACGCCCTGCCCGCGCCGCTCACGGGCACCGTGGAACTGATCCGGCCCATGGTCCAGAAACAGGACGAAATCGGCACCGATCCCGCGGCCCGCAAGGACGCGCGCATCATCGAGGTCGAGATCCTGCTGGACGACCCCGAGCCGGCGGCGGCGCTGACCCACCTGCAGGTCGAAGTCGTCATCGACACCTGAGCGCAGGGACCCGGGGGAGCGTCGATCAGGGATGAGGATACCGCTGGGCTGGCTGCAACTCGTTCACCGTCCGCTGCGACTGACGGTGGCGCTGGCCGGGATCAGTTTCGCAGCGCTGTTGATCCTCATGCAGCTGGGCTTTCGCGCCGCCCTGTTCGAGAGCGCGGTCCGGTTTCACGAGCGTTTCAATTACGACATCGCGCTGTTCAGCCCCAACAGCGTGTTCATCGTCCGCCCGCAGCCATTTTCCGCGCGGCGGCTGTACCAGGCCCTGGGGGACCCGGAGGTGACGGACGTCTCCCCGGTGCATATCTTCCCGGCGGTATGGAAGAACCCCTGGACCCATGGCCGGCGAAGCCTCAACGCGTTTGGCGTCGACCCCGGCGATGACGTGCTGACCAGCGACGGGTTCGCGGCCCGGCGCCACCTGCTCAAGCAGCAGGATGTGGTGCTGTTCGACGCCGCCTCGCGGCCGGAATTCGGCCCGGTGGCGGAAACCATTCGTGCGGGGGGGCGGGTCGTCACGGAGATCAACGACCGGGAGATCGAAGTGGCCGGCCTGTTTCACATGGGCACGTCCTTCGGCATCGACGGTTCGGTGTTCACCAGCATCGACAACTGGTTGCGGCTGTTTCCGGATCGTTCCCGTGACGACATTCAGCTCGGCCTGATCCGGCTGTCGCAGGGAGCCGATGCGGCGATGGTCCGCGACCGGTTGGCGGCGGCGTTGCCCGAGGATGTGCTGGTCATGACCAAGGCGGAGTTCGTGGCGCGCGAGCGCGCATACTGGAATTCTGCCACCCCCATCGGTTACATCTTTGCCTTTGGCGCCATCATGGGCTTCGTGGTGGGCGCGATCATCGTCTACCAGATCCTGTTCGCAGACGTGTCCGAGCACCTCGGCGAGTACGCCACCCTGCGCGCCATAGGCTACCCGAACCGCTTCGTCGCGGGCATCGTCATGCAGGAGGCCGCCCTGCTCGGCGTGCTCGGATACATCCCCGGAGCCCTGCTCGTCACCTGGTTGTACGGCAAAGCCGCGGCAGCAACCAGCCTGCCGATCTACATGACCGGCAGCCGCGCCATCTTGGTATTGCTCCTGACGCTCGTCATGTGCGCCGTCGCGGGCCTGCTCGCCACCCGCAAGGTCCGTCGCCTGGATCCGGCCGAGGTGTTTGGATGAGTGCAGACGCCCCCATCCGGGTCAGCGGCCTGAACCACAGTTACGGCCGGGGCGCACTGCGCAAACAGGTCCTGTTCGACATCCATACCGAGATTCCGCGTGGCGAAATCGTGATCGTGACCGGGCCCTCCGGCTCGGGCAAGACCACCATGCTCACGCTGGTGGGGGCCTTGCGGGCGGCACAGGAGGGCAGCGTGCGCGTGTTGGGAGAGGAATTGCGCGGCGCGCGGCTCGCAGCGCTGGAGCGCGTGCGCCGTCAGATCGGCTTCATCTTTCAGCAGCACAACCTGCTGGGCGCACTGACCGCGCAGCAAAATGTAGAGCTTGGCGCGCGCGTGAACCGGCGCCTGACCCGCACCCAGGCGGCACGCCACGCCGGCGAGATGCTGGCGGCGGTCGGCCTCGGGAAGCACCTGCACTCGAAGCCGGAACAGCTCTCGGGCGGCCAGCGCCAGCGCGTGGCCATCGCCAGGGCCCTGGTATCCGAGCCCGCCATCCTGCTGGCCGATGAGCCAACCGCGTCGCTGGACAAGCAAGCGGGTCGCGAGGTGGTCGACATCATGAAGCGGCTGGCCAAGCAGGAGGGTGCCACCATCCTGCTGGTCACCCACGACAACCGAATACTCGACATTGCCGACCGCATCGTACACCTGGAGGATGGCCGGTTGACGACCTTTACCGACGCGGTCATCGCCAATAACCAGCAGATGATGAGCATGCTTGCGGATCACCGGCAGAAACAGTCCCTGGCGGAACAGGTGGAAGCGCTGGACGAGGGCGAGTTTCGCGTGCTGCTGCAGGAGATCACCAACGATTCGGAGCGCTTCCTCGAAGCCACCGCGCTGGCCAACGACATGGCCTTCCGCAGCATGCTCGAGCAGGGCCTGTTCGCCTTCACGCGAAAACTGGGACAACTGCTGAATGCCGAGCGGGCTTCGCTGTTTCTGGTGGAGCAGGATGCGCTCGTGCTGCGTGTCGCGGATAACCTCGATGCCATCGGCGCGGTTCGGGTGCCGCTGGGCAGCGGCCTGGTCGGCGCCGCTGCGCAGACCGGCCAGCCCATCCGGATCGATGATGCCTACGCCGACGCCCGTTTCAACCGCGACGTGGACCGCCAGACGGGTTTCCGCACGCGCTCGGTCATCAGCCTTCCGATCAAGAACCAGGAAGGCCGTGTGTTCGCCGTTGCGCAACTGCTGAATCGCAAAGACGGGCAGCCGTTCAATGCCGACGACGAGGAGCGCTTCGGAAGCTTTATTGCATCGCTCGGGGTCATCCTGGAGACCCTCCAGGGGCTGGGTGCCGCGGCGGGCGGGCGGGCCGCGGGTCTGAGCGCCGGGCCGGGATGATGGCAGCCGGCCCGCCCCGGAGCACCACGCACGAGGACCGCGTCAGCGCACTGGTCGCAGCCTATTTCGGCATCGAGCTGCAGGCCGAGCAGCTCGCGCGCATGCAACAGGTAACGCTGGGCGGGGGCGAATGGCTATTTCGGCAGGGCGACCCCGGCGATGCGCTGTACCTGGTGGTGCGTGGCCGACTACAGGCCTGGGCCGAGCCGCCCCCCGCCACCGGGGAGACCGAGCTGCCGGAATCGAGGCTGCTGGGCGAGCTGGGCCCGGGTGACAGCGTCGGTGAAGTCAGCCTGCTCACCGGCGAACCTCGCATGGCGGGTGTGCGGGCGGCCCGGGACAGCCTGATGATCCGGATCGACCACGACCTGTTCGAAGACCTGGGTATCTCCCACCCAAGGCTGTCACTGAACCTGGCGGGCAATGTGGCGCGCATGCTGCAGCATGGGCCCTCCTCCCGCGTGCGGGCAGCGCATGCCATCGCACTGCTGCCGTTGCGCAGCGAAGGCCCCGAGGCGGAGTTCTGCCGCCAACTCGCCAGCCACCTGGCCGCGGAGCACGATTGTCTGTACCTGGAAGCACGGCGGCTCGTCGACGCGGGCGCGCCCGCCGGCGACATCGGCGAGGCCCTCAAGCAATGGCTTGCGGACCAGGAGGAGCAGCGCGATTACCTGCTGTATCAGTGCGATCCCGGCCAATCCGCCTGGACTGCCTTTGCCACACGCCAATCGGACGTGGTGCTGCTGGTGGCGGACGCAGACGCCGAACCGGATGCCGCGCGCGACGTGCTGGAATCGCTGGGGACGGACGACAGCCTGCGGGCGCAAAAATACCTGGTGCGTCTGCACCGGGCGGGCCAGGCCATCCGGGATACCCGACCATGGCTGGACCGGTGCCGTCCGCATTATTACCTGCACATCGGGCGCTCCAACCTGGCCGACCTGCAGCGCCTGGCCCGCGTCCTGGCCGGCCAGGCCACGGGGCTGGTGCTGGGTGCGGGCGCAGCGCGCGGGCTCAGCCAGATCGGCGTTTACCGGGCGCTGCACGAGGCCGGAGTGGACATCGACTGGGTCGGCGGCACCAGCATCGGCTCCATCGTCGGCGCGGCAATCGCCCTGCGGTGGGAGCCGGAGCAACTCATGGAAGCCGGCCGCGAATCATTCGTGGCGGGCAAGCCGTTCTCGGATTACACCCTGCCGGTCGTCTCGCTGTTGCGTGGGCGACGCATGCGCCGCTTGCTCACCGCCCAAATGGATGTGCAGATCGAAGATCTCGACCTGCCGTATTTCTGTGTTTCGAGCAACCTGGGCCGCGGCGTCATGCACGTTCATGAGCGTGGCTCGCTGGTGGAAGCCATCTGCGCCAGCGCGGCGCTACCCGGTATCATGCCGCCAGCCGTCGTCGACCGGGAGCTGGCGGTGGATGGCTCGGTCCTCAACAGCCTGCCAGTGGACGTGATGCGCGCGCGCCCCGTGGGCCGCGTGATAGCGGTAGACCTGTCGTCCGCGGCGCACATCAGCGTCGACTACCCGCAGGTCCCCTCGCCCTGGGCCATCCTGCGCAGCCGCTGGCTGCCGTTCGCGAAGCGCATTCGCGTGCCCAACCTGCTGACCCTGATGCTGAAGTCCACCGAGATCGGGACCCTGGAACAGATTCGCACCAATGGCCAGAGCGCAGATCTTCTGCTGCGCCCGCCCGTTCGACGGTTCGGTATCACCGACGTCAAGGCCTTCGACCAGCTGGTGGAGGCCGGTTATCGGCACACCCTGGAGGCGCTCGAGGGGTGGACGCAGGAACAGGGGCCCCGCGCCGGCTAGGCGCCCGCCACCAGGCCCGCCCGCGATGCGGGCTGCGACTCAGCCCAGGTAATGGATCGCCAGTCCGTTGACCAGGATGTGGAAGGTGCCGTCCGCCACGAGAAACAGCAGGCGCGACATGCTGTCCGGCAGATCGCTGGTGTACCCGGTATCGGTGCAGTCCGACATGCGCCGGCCGCGGACGAAGGGGATATTTCTGGCCCACAGGTAGAAGCGGGTCAGCCGCCAGCGGTCGATCACGAAATGTGCACCCGCAATGACCAGCAGCGTCCACGGGTTCTGCGTTATCAGCGCAAACGGCACCGTGTAGGCCACGCAATGAACAAGGCAAGCGACCGAATTGCGCATCTTCTCGCGCGCCATCCAGTCGGTCTGAAGAAGGTAATCGCCCACCAGGTGGGCAACCAGTTGGTCAGCCGTAAACATCGGTCATCGATACCCCATCGTTAGACCCATCGGGCGACAATCCATTGACGCCCCCTTACATGATGCGACACATGGCGCGCGCTGGCAACCATCCGGCGATGCTTGGCCTATACTTTCGATGCACTCACACAGCCTGCAGCGCCCGCACAGCGAGGGCAGGCGAGCCTGCGGCGACCACATGCGACATCTCAGCCAACTCGACATTGCGGTTGTCGCCACCTACCTGCTTCTGATCTTCAGCGCCGGCATGCTGCTGACGCGCCGTGCCGGGCGATCCGTGACGGACTTCTTCATCGGCGGGCGTCACCTGCCCTGGTGGCTGCTGGGAATATCCATGGCAGCGACCAACTTCTCGATCGATACCCCGGTCTCCCTGACCCACTTCATTCGTGCCGAGGGCATCGCCGGGGTGTGGTTTTTCTGGGCCAGCGCCATCTCCGCGCTGCTGGTGGCCTTTCTGTTCGCCCGGCTGTGGCGCCGCTCGGGCGTGCTGACCGACGCGGAGATCATCGAGCAGCGTTATGGCGGACGCCCGGCGGCGGCGTTGCGGCTGTTCAAGGGCTTCTATTTCGGGGTGCTGTTCAATGCCTTCATCATGGGCTGGGTATTCCTGGCCGTCGCCAAGGTGCTTGGCGGGCTCACCGACCTGCCGGTGGCGTGGATCCTGTCGGGGGCGACTGCACTGGTGGTCGTCTACTCGCTGGCCGCCGGTTTTTACGGCGTCGTGATCACGGATTTCATCCAGTATTTCATCGCGCTGGCGGGCTCCGTGACCCTGGCGGTGCTGGCGGTGCGCGAAGTCGGCGGACTCGGCGCGCTGGTCACCGGCCTCGAGCGGCAGGGTCTCGGCGAGAAATTGCATTTCGTGCCCGGGTTCGGCCCCGACAACCTCGGGCCCGTGTCGGTGTTCCTGACCTACGTGCTGGTGCAGTGGTGGGCGCACAAATATGCCGATGGTGGGGGCAAGCACATCCAGCGCATGCTCTCCGCACGCAGCGAGCAGGACGCCTTCGCCGCCACACTGCTGTACGCGTTTGTCAATTATGCGGTGCAGGTGTGGCCCTGGATCCTGACCGCCCTGGCCTCTCTGCTGCTGTTCGAGGAGCTTGCCGACCATGAGCAGGCCTATGCATTGACCATGGCCCGGGTGCTGCCTGCGGGCCTGCTGGGCCTGGTGCTGGCGAGCCTGATCGGTGCTTTCATGTCGACCATCGACACGCATTTGAACCTGGGCGCCTCCTACATCATCAACGACATCTACCGGCGGTTCGTGCGCCCCACAGCCAGCGAACGGCATTATGTCCGGATGTCGCGCCTGGCCATGCTGGCCCTGCTGGCCATCAGCATCGCGCTGGCGCTCAACATGAACTCGGTCGCCGGCGCATGGAAGTTCCTGCTCACCTTCGCTGCCGGCGCGGGCCCGGTGTGGATCATCCGCTGGTACTGGTGGCGGGTGAATGCATGGTCGGAGTTTGCAGCCATGATTGCCTCCGGCGTGGTCGCCAGCTGGATCGAGCTGGCGCACGGCGATTGGCTCTACTCCACCAAGCTCATCGTCACCATCGCGGTGACCGCCGCCGTGTGGATACCCGCAACCTTGCTGACCGCGCCCGTCGACGGCGAGCGCCTGCGGGCGTTCAGCGCAACGATTCGGCCTGGTGGCCCCGGCTGGCGCCGCGTATCCGGCCGCATGCGGGCCGGGCCCGGGCCGGCACTGGCCCGCTGGCTGCTCGCGCTGGCGGCCTTGTTCGGCCTCAATTTCGGCGTGGGATGGTGGTTGCTGCGCTAGGCGGACCGATCCGCCACCGCGGCCCGCACCCACGCCGCGGCATAATGCACTGGCCACCGCCAAACCGATATAATTCCAGGTTTGGACCGCAGCGGATGATCTGCCCATGAACGCACCCGCCGAACCCCGCGAAGTCATGGCCTATGACGTGGTCATTGTGGGCGCCGGTCCGGCGGGGCTCGCCTGCGCGATCCGTCTCAAGCAACTCCGCGAGGAATGGTCGGTCGCGGTCATCGAAAAGGGTGCCGAGGTGGGGGCCCACATTCTGTCCGGGGCGGTGATCGAGCCCGGCCCCCTCGACCAGCTGTTACCCGGTTGGCGAGACGACCCTCCGGCCATTTGTGTGCCCGTGACCCGGGACCGCCTCTGGTACCTGACGGCCACGGGCAAGCGCTGGTTTCCAACCCCACCGCAGCAGCGTAACCACGGTAATTTCATCGTCTCCCTGGGGTCCACCTGCCAATGGCTGGCCGGCCATGCCGAGGCGGCCGGGGTGGACATTTTTCCTGGATTCGCGGCCGCCGGGGTTCATTTCGCCGAGGGCGGCGAGGTTGGCGGCGTGATCATCGGCGACATGGGCGTCGCCAGCGATGGCTCGCCCAAGGACACTTTCACGCAGGGCATCGAGATCCATGCGCCCCTCACGATGCTCGCAGAAGGCTGTCGTGGGCACCTGAGCAAGCAATTGATCCGGCGGTTCGAACTGGACGCGGATGCCGATCCCCAGACCTACGGCATCGGCATCAAGGAACTGTGGCGCGTGGCCGAAGGCAAGTGCTCACCGGGCCTCGTGCAACACACGCTCGGTTGGCCCCTCGACCCGTCCACCTATGGCGGCAGCTTCATCTATCATCTCGAGGGCGATCGCGTCGCGATCGGGTTCGTGTGCGCTCTGGATTACCGCGACCCCGAATTCTCACCCTTCGAGGCCTTCCAGCAGTTCAAGCACCACCCGGCGATACGGCCCCTGCTGGAAGGGGGCGAAATCCTCTCTGGCGGCGCACGCGCCATCGTCGAAGGAGGCTACCAGTCGCTGCCGCGGGTGGAGATGCCGGGCGCCATGCTGATCGGCGATGCCGCTGGCACCCTGAACGTACCCAAGGTCAAGGGCACCCATCAGGCGATGCGTAGCGGTATGCTGGCGGCCGAGCATGCGGCCGAGCACGGCACGGCGGAAGGGTTCGATGAGCGCCTGCGGAACTCGGAGGTCATGGCGGAGCTCCGCCGGGTGCGCAACATACGGCCGGGTTTCCGGCGCGGCCTCTGGAAGGGCCTGGCCAATGCCGCGCTGGAGACCGTCACGGGCGGACGCCGCCAGCGGACGCTGCCAAACCACGCGGATCACACGGCCCTGGAGCGGGTTTCCGAGCACGCCGCGGCGCAGCGTGCGTGGCGTGAGCGGGACCTGCCGCCGCGCGACCGGCTGGCATGGGTGTACTTCGCAGCCACCGAGCACGATGAGGACCAGCCGGTGCACCTGCAGATTCTCGACCCCGAGGTGTGCACCACGCGCTGCGGTGTCGAATTCAACCACCCGTGCACCCGCTTTTGCCCGGCCAACGTTTACGAGATGATCGAGGAGGAGCACGGGCTTCGCTTGCAGATCAATGCCGCCAACTGCGTGCACTGCAAGACCTGCGACATCAAGGACCCCTACCAGGTCATCAACTGGGTCGCCCCGGAAGGTGGCAGCGGACCCAACTACCAGAATCTCTGAGCACCGAGGCAATCGACAAGGACAAGCCATGAAAGTACTGGTTGGTATCAAGCGCGTGGTCGACTACAACGTCCGCATCAAGGTCCGCTCGGACGGCAGCGGCGTGGAGACCGACGGCGTCAAGATGAGCGTCAACCCCTTCGACGAAATTGCGCTGGAGGAAGCCCTGCGAATGCGCGAGGCCGGTCACGCGAGTGAGGTCATCGTGGTGAGCGTCGGCGGCGACGAATGCCAGCAGCAATTGCGCACCGGGCTGGCCATGGGTGCCGACCGGGCCATCCAGGTGCGGCCGGAGGGCGAGGTGCAGCCCCTGACCGTGGCCCGCATCCTGCTGGCCATCGCCCAGCGCGAGCAGCCCGGCCTCGTGCTGCTGGGCAAACAGGCGATTGACGACGATTGCAACCAGACCGGACAGATGCTGGCCGCGCTGTGGGACCGCCCGCAGGCGACCTTCGCCTCCCGGCTGGAACTCGCAGGCGAGGCCGCGCGGGTCACACGGGAGGTGGACGCCGGGCTGGAGACCATCGAGGTCGACCTGCCGGCCGTCGTGACCGTCGACCTGCGTCTCAACGAGCCCCGCTTCGTAAAGCTGCCGGACATCATGAAGGCCAAGCGCAAGCCCCTGGAGGTGATCGAGTTCGGTGATCTCGAAATCGCCCCGGACCCATCCATGGCCGTCAGCCATCATGCCCCGCCGCCGCCGCGGGCGCGCGGCATCATGGTGGAGGACACCGCGCAACTGGTGGCCGAACTGAAGAACCGCGGGCTGCTGTGAGGAGTATGAGCATGGCGAAGATCCTGATCATTACGGAACACGACGGCCGCAATCTGAATGCGGGCATGGCCAAGTGCGTGAGCTGTGCGAGCGCGATTGGCGGGACGATCGACCTGCTGCTGCTCGGCGAGGACCTGGCCGGGATCGCTGCCCAGGCCGCGAGCCTGGAAGGCGTCGACAGGGTCATCTCGGTGGAGGCCGGCCACCTGGCAGCGCCGCTGGCGGCCAACCATGCGCCCGAGGTGGTCGCGCTCGCCCCGGACTATAGCCACATCCTGGGCCCTTCCACGACCTACGGCAAGGACCTGGTGCCGCGCGTGGCGGCCCTGCTGGGCGTCAACCAGGTCAGCGACATCATGGCGGTCGAGGGCGAACGCCATTTCAAGCGGCCGATCTACGCGGGCAATGCCATCGTCGATGTGCATGTCCCCGAGGACAGTCGGGTGGTCGGCACGGTGCGAACCGCCTCCTGGCCATCCGCGGCCGGCGGCGGGGGAGCGGCCGTCGAATCCCGGCCGGCCGGCGTGGCGCCCGCCACCCATACCCGTTACGTCGGGCTGGAGGCCGGCAGCAGCGAGCGCCCGGACCTGCAGACCGCAGGCATCGTCGTATCGGGCGGTCGCGGCGTGGGCAGCGCCGAGAACTTCCGGCTCGTCTACGAGCTGGCCGACCAGCTCGGTGCCGGGGTGGGTGCTTCGCGGGCAGCGGTGGACGCGGGCTACGTGGCAAACGACATGCAGGTCGGCCAGACCGGCAAGATCATCGCGCCGGACCTCTACATCGCGGTCGGCATCTCCGGCGCCATCCAGCATGTCACCGGCATCAAGGACGCGGGCACCATCGTCGCCATCAACAAGGATCCGGATGCTCCCATCTTCGAGATCGCGGATGTCGGCCTGGCCGGTGACCTGTTCACGGTGCTGCCCGAGCTCAAGCAACTCCTGTCCTGATTTCCGCCGGAAATCGCAGCCGCATGACCGCGCCCATCTGGACACCCAGCGCCGAGCGGGTGGACGGCGCGAACATCAGCCGATTCATGGAGCTGGTGCGGGCCGAGCTGGACCCGATGGTGACGGACTACCCGTCGCTGTTCGATTTCTCACTGCGGGACCCGCAAGGCTTCTGGCGCGCCGTGTGGGAATTCTGTGGCGTGGTCGGCGACCCGGGCCAGCGGGTGCTGGTTGACGGAGACCGCATGCCTGGCGCGCGCTGGTTTCCGGACGGCCAGCTCAATTTCGCTGCCAATCTGCTGAACCGGCGGGACACGGCGGATGCGCTCGTATTCGAATCCGAAACCGGCATTCACCGCACACTGAGCTTCGCGGAACTCGCTCGCCAGGTCGCCGGCATCGCGGCGGCACTCGAGGCCGCGGGCGTGGGGCCGGGCGACCGCGTGGCCGCGTTCCTGCCCAACCTGCCCGAGACCGTCGTTGCCATGCTGGCCGCCGCCAGCATCGGTGCCGTGTGGTCCTCCTGCTCACCGGACTTCGGCACCAACGGCGTCGTCGACCGACTCGGCCAGATCGACCCGGTGGTGCTGTTCGCGACCGACGCCTACAGCTACAACGGCAAGACCCATGACTGCCTGGGCCGGGTCCGTGAAATCGCAGATCGCATCCCCTCGCTGCGCCGGCTGGTGATGGTGCCCTACCTACAGGCGGAGGCGGCCTCGCCGGGCCTGCCGATCGCGACGAGCTGGGCCGAGTTCATGGTCGCAGACGCGGAGGCGCCGGCTTTCCGGCCCCGCGCGTTCGATCACCCGCTTTATATTCTCTATTCCTCCGGCACCACGGGCGTACCCAAGTGCATCACGCACGGCGCCGGCGGCACGCTGCTTCAGCACCTCAAGGAGCTGGCACTGCACACCGACGTGAAGCCGGGCGACCGCATCTTCTACTTCACCACCTGCGGCTGGATGATGTGGAACTGGCTGGTCAGCGGCCTGGCCATCGGCGCCACCGTGGTGCTGTACGAGGGCTCGCCTTTCCATCCCCACCCGGGACGTATGTTCGACCTGATGGACCGGCAGGCGATCACCCTCTTCGGCACCGGCGCCAAGATGATTTCCGCCTGGGAGAAAGCCGGCCTGCGGCCGATCGAATCACACGACCTCGGCCGGCTGCGCACCCTGCTGTCCACCGGATCACCGCTGGCCCCGGAAAGCTTCGACTACGTGTACCGTGACCTCAAGCAGGACATTTGCCTGTCATCCATTTCGGGCGGCACGGACATCGTTTCCTGTTTTGCCGGCGGCTGCCCGGTATTGCCGGTGTACCGGGGCGAATTGCAATGCCTGGGGCTGGGCATGCAGGTGGAAATCCGGCGCGAGGATGGCAGCCCAGCAGCAATCGGCGAGACCGGCGAGCTGTGCTGCAGTGCGCCCTTCCCTTCCATGCCGGTCTGTTTCTGGAACGATCCTGACGGCCGCAAATACCGTGCCGCCTATTTCGAGCAGTTCGACGGCGTCTGGGCGCATGGCGATTTTGCGGCAATCACCGAACACGGGGGCATGATCATTTACGGGCGCTCCGACGCCACGCTCAACCCGGGCGGGGTGCGCATCGGCACCGCCGAGATCTACCGCCAGGTGGAGAAGCTGGACGAGGTCCTGGAAAGCCTCTGCGTGGGACAGGACTGGGACAATGACGTGCGGGTCGTGCTGTTCGTTCGCCTGCGCGATGGCCTGGAGCTCGACGACGGGCTCCGTGCGACGATCAGGGATGTCATCCGGCGCAATGCAACGCCCCGGCACGTCCCGGCCCGGATCATCCAGGTCGCCGACATACCGCGCACGGTCTCGGGCAAGATCGTCGAACTGGCGGTGCGCAACGTCATCCATGGCCGGGCGGTGAGCAACGTCGACGCGCTGGCCAACCCGGAGGCACTGGAGCTGTACCGCGACCTGCCCGAGCTGCAGGCCTGAGCCATGCACCACGGCCTCGACATACGCTACGAACGGGGCGATGCCGGGGCCCTGCTGGAAGACCGCAACGTGCTGGCACTGTTCGAGTTCGGCCGCTCGCCGCTGGACGCCCGCGAGGCCCGGCACGTGCCGGTGGCATTGCCGCAACTGGACGATGAAGCCGTGCTCGAGGTTTGGCGCAGCCGCGGACCCATATTGACCGGCCACTGGGAGGGCATGAGTTTTGCCCGCTGCGATGGGGTGACCATGGGCCATCTCGCGCTCGATCTGAACGAATTCGAGGGCATGCGCGCGGCGAGCTTCAGGGCCTACGAGCTGATTCAGGGATTCCTGCGGCAGTCGCCGCACCACTGTCCCATGAAGATCTGGAACTTCATTCCCGGCATCAATATCGGCGAGGGCGACCTGGAGCGCTACCGGCAGTTCTGCATCGGTCGCTCGGAGGCGCTGGCCGCCGACCCGGCGGAGCAACCGCCGATGCCGGCCGCGACCGCCATCGGCGCGCCCGAGAATGAACCGGCCCTGCAGATCTATTTCCTGGCCACCGCCCTGCCGGGCGTGAACGTGGAGAATCCGCGCCAATTGAACGCCTGGCATTATCCGCGACAGTACGGACCACGCAGCCCCCTGTTTTCCCGCGGCACCATCATGCAGATCAACGACCTGCGCCAGTTCCTGATTTCCGGCACGGCCAGCGTGGTCGGCCACGAGACCCACCACGACAATGCCACCGACCAGGTGCACGAATCCGTGCGCAATGTCGACAGCTTGCTCAGCGAAGCCCAACGACTGCTCGGCGGACCCCGGCCGAGCCTCGATGACACCGGGGTGCTGCGCGTTTACGTCCGTCAACCCGAGGCATTCGATGAAATCCGCCAGGCCCTGGATGACCGCGTGCCGGCCAGCACGCCAAGGATTCATCTCCGCGGCGACATCTGCCGGGATGACCTGCTGGTGGAAATGGACGGCGTCCTGACCTGCGACTGATCACCCCGCCCGGCGACCGGCCACTGCCGGGCTCAATGATCCGCCCGGCGCCTCAGGTAGTTCAGCAAGTCGACGCGGGTGATCAGGCCCAGGAACGCGTCGCCATCCATGACGATTGCCACGAAATCCCGCTCGAAGATGGGCAGCAGGCTCTCGACCGGGTCGGTCACGTTCACGGACCGGAGCTCCGTGACCATCGCGCTGCGCACCGGCTCGCCGAATTGCTCGTTCGAGCCATACACCGCCACCAGCAGATCCGACTCGTCGATGATGCCGATGATGTGGTCGTCGACGACCACCGGCAGCTGCGAGACGTCGTAGAGCTTCATCCGCCCATAGGCGTTGGCCAGCGGCTCATCGGGGCCCACGGTCACCGTCTCGTGCGCGGCGTATGGCCGGGCGATCAGGTCTCGCAGATCACCGAATTCCTCCGCGGCCAGGAACCCCTGGTCGCGCATCCAGTAATCGTTGTACATCTTCGAAAGGTAGCGGTTACCGGTGTCGCATACGAAGGTGAGCACGGTCTTGGGGTCGGTCTGTTCGCGGCAGTATTTCAGGGCCGCCGCGACCAGCGTGCCGGTCGAAGAGCCGCCGAGAATGCCCTCGCACCGCAGCAACAGCCGGCCCGCCTCCATGCTCTCGCGGTCGGAGATGGCGTAGGCCTTGGTCACGCGGGAAAAATCGCTGATCACCGGCAGGAAATCCTCCCCGATGCCCTCGACCAGCCAACTGCCGCTCTTCTCGCTAAGCGTGCCCTTGTTGATGTAATCGGCCAGAATCGAGCCGACCGGGTCCGCCAGCACCAGCTCCATGTCGGGTGCCACGCGTTCGAAATAACGCGACAGCCCGGTGACCGTGCCGCTCGAACCGACACCGAGTACCAGCGCGTCCAGCTGCCCCCCCATCTGGCGCCAGATCTCCGGGCCGGTGACGTCTTCGTGGGCCTGCGGATTGGAGGGATTGCCAAACTGGTTGATGAAGAAGGCATCCTCCGTTTCGTTCGCGATGCGCTGTGCAAGGTCCTGGTAATGCTCGGGATGCCCTTTGGCGACGTCGGAGCGTGTGATGACCACCTCCGCGCCCATGGCTTTGAGGTTGGAGATTTTCTCACGGCTCATCTTGTCCGGAATGACCAGCAACAGGCGGTAGCCCTTCTGGGCCGCGACCAGCGCCAGCCCGAGGCCGGTGTTGCCCGCGGTGCCTTCCACCAGCGTGGAACCGGGCCGGATCAGACCCTGGCGCTCCGCGTCCTCGATCATCCGCAAGCCGATGCGATCCTTGATGGACCCGGCCGGGTTCTGATTCTCGAGTTTCAGATACAGGGCGCACGGACCGGTGTCCATTCGATTAACCTTGACGACCGGGGTGTCGCCGATCAGCTCGAGAACGGATTGATGGACGTCCATGGATGACTCAGCTTCGGGCGCTCCAGGCGGAGGTGACCGGCGCTCGCCCGCCGGACACGGTGGATAAAGAAACGGCCGGGCTTACCGCGCCGGCCGTTTCGCGATGTTCAACATGGGCCCTTAGGCAGCGCTGGCGTCCATGATGCGAGCCAGCTTGTCCTTGGCCAACAGCTTCTGCTTTTTCAGTTGATTCAATGCCAGGTCTTCCATGGGTGCGGTGCCAAGCTCAGCAGCCGTTACGCGCTTGTCGAGCTCTTGATGATGATTGTAGATCCGACGGAAGTCTTCATTCTCCTTGAGGAGTTTTTGCATCTGCTCCTGGCGGTGTTCGAACATGAATTTTCTCCTTGTGAGCGATCAAAAAAGCACCGGGCCCGATGCGTCTGCGCAGCAGATCGGGCTCTGGCACCTTGAAGTGAATGCGTTGAAATGAACGGGTCGGCGAGCGGCTGTAGGCAGGGGGCAACCTGTGAGGGTCGCTGCCATCATCCGTCAACACCTTTTGTCGCATGGGACCGTGACATGATGCACTGTCAACCCTAGCTCAAACGGAGAACTCAGGCAAGTGGCACGCCTCGGCCCGGTCCACTAAAACGAACTTGTATTGACGCATTTTTATTCCGGTTTTATCGGCAAAGCCCCTGACGGGGCTCATTCATCGAGCAAGATGACATCCACCCGGCGGTTGCGTGATCTGCCCTCCTCATCATCATTGCTGGCGATGGGAAAATCCTCTCCCAGGCCGATCGACGTCACGCGTTCGGGCGCCACCCCCAATTCCACCAGCGCGTCACGCACGGCACTCGCCCGTCGCTCCGACAACTCGAGGTTGGCGGCGGTGGAGCCGACCGCATCGGTGTGCCCTTCGACCCGGATGTTCTTGCCGGGCTCGCTCTGAATGAGGTCCACGACCTCGATCAGCGCCGAACGCGCGCTCTCCAGCAGGGCCGCCTGCCCGGTCTCGAACAGCACATCCCCGAGCGTGATCACCACCCCGCTCTCGGTCTGGCGCAACTGCAGGTTCTCGAGTTGCTGCCGCAGCGTATCCAGCTGCTCGGCAGCCAACTCCGCCTCGCGCCGGGCCAGCTCGACCTCGGAGGCCCGCGACTCCGCCAGGCGCCGTGCCTGTTCGGCCTCTTCCTGTGCCAGCTCGGCGGCCCGCGCCGATTCAGCACCCTGCTCGAGCGCCCGCTCCTTTTCCTCCCGCTGCCGTTCCGCGTCCTCTACCGAGGCGGCAAACAGCAGGCGCGCCTGTTCGGCCTCGGCGCGCGCGCGCTCGGTTTCCAGCTGGCTCGCTTTCACCAGCATGTCGCTACGCTCGCTCGCGAGGGCGTCGAGGGCCTGCTCGAGCTTTTCGCGCTGGGCCATGGTGCGGGCCACCTGGATGCGACGGTCCGCCATGTAGATCAGGTGGAAGCGGTAATTCTCGTTGCCGGTCGCCTGCTCGGCGGTGCGCAAGGCCCGCTCCGCCTCGCCCAAAGCCAGGGGTGCATAGCCGATCAACTCCTCATCGGACTTCAGCTGCTGCAGTTGCTCGCGCACCCGCTCGAGCGCGAGATCCTTTTTCGGTGCGGAGGAGCAGCCGGTGATGAGGAGTACGGCCAGGGCCACGGCCAGGCTTCGGGCAGGGCCGTTCATTCGAATGCCTCCCCGAACTCGCTCTCCAGCTGCTCGCGCATCAGTTCGAGTTCCCGGCGCTGCTCGTTCACCCGGCGCCGGGATTGGGCGGTGCGGGACAGCTCGATGGCCAGTTCCGAATTGATCTCGGATTCTTCGATCAGGTACAGGGCGATATCGTATTTGCCCTGCTCCATGCCGCGCTGCGCCTCGGCCAGTTTCTCACGCGCGAAACGCAGTTCCACCGGCGCCAGCTCTTCCGCCCCGGCACGTTCGGCCGCCGCTATGGCCTGCGCGGCAGAATCGAATGCGGCCGGACCCGGCTTGACCGAAGCGCAACTGGCGGCTACCAGCAATACCGCGCACAACAGCGGGGTGAGTCGATTCATGCAGGCGTTCCCATCCGGTCCCGGCACACGATTATGACCGAAGCTCGCACCGGTGGGAAATGTTCAACCCCGCATTCCAGCGGTGCACGCCCGCTAAGCGGGCACCGCATCCGGCTGGCATTCCGGCGCCGCCGCCGCGAACGCCGGTTGCTCGCGGCAATGCGCTGCGATGGCCCGTATCATCGGGAAACCCGACAGGTCACAGTCAAAACGCTCGGCATTGTAGACCTGCGGCACGAGGCAGCAGTCCGCGAGACCCGGCTGGTCGCCCTGGCAGAACCGGCCGGTTTCCTCGCTGCCGGCAAGCATGGCCTCGAGCGCTGAGAACCCGACCGTCATCCAGTGCTGCATCCAGTCCGACACGGCCGTCTCGCCCGCGCCCAGCTCCGCCTTGAGATAACGTTGCACGCGCAGGTTGTTGATGGGATGGATGTCGCATGCGATCAGCAACGCCAGGGCGCGCACCCGCGCCCCCGCCACCGGATCGGACGGCACCAGCAGGGGTGTGGGGAAGAGCTGGTCCAGGTACGTGCAAATCGCCAGCGACTGGGTGAGCGCCCGACCCCGATGCAGCAGGGTCGGAACCAGCTGCTGCGGGTTGATCGCCCGATACTGCGCGCTCAGGTGCTCACCGTCGCCGTGTACCAGGTTGACCGCCCGCTGCTCGTAATCGAGCCCCTTGAGGTTGAGCGCGATGCGCACGCGGTAGGCCGCCGAACTGCGCCAGTAGTCGAACAGCACCAGCCGTTCGGCCGAATCACGGCTCATAGCGTTCGATGACCTGCTCGATGCGCCCAAAGATGGACTGCCCCTCGGTGTCCAGCATTTCGATGCTGATGGTGTCGCCAAAGCTCATGAACGGCGTCGTTGGCTGACCGCTGGCGATGATTTCCAGAACACGCTTCTCGGCCAGGCAGGAGGCGCCCAGCGACGTATCCTGATTGGCAATGGTGCCGGAGCCCACGATCGTGCCGGCGGCCAGCGGTCGGGTGCTGGCCGCGTGCGCGACGAGTTCCGCAAAGCTGAACTGCATGTCGACCCCGGCGTCGGGCTGCCCGAACAGTTCCCCGTTGAGGCGCGAGACCAGGGGCCGATGCAACACGCAGTCCCGCCATGCCTCCCCCAGCTCGTCCGGCGTCACCAGCACCGGGGACAGCGCGGAGCGCGGTTTGGACCGCAGGAAACCGAAACCCTTTGCCAGTTCGGCCGGGATCAGGTTGCGCAAGCTGACGTCATTGACCAGGCCAACGAGCTGGATGTGCTTCCCTGCCTGCTCGGCAGTGACCGCCATGGGTACGTCATCGGTTACGACGATGACCTCGGCCTCGAAATCAATACCGAACTCCTCGCTCTGCACCCGCACCGGGTCGCGCGGGCCCAGGAAGCCCGCCGAGGTCGCCTGGTACATCAGGGGATCGGTGTAGAACGACTCCGGCACCTCGGCCCCACGCGCGCGGCGCACCCGCTCGACGTGCGGCAGGTAGGCACTGCCGTCGAGGAACTCGAAGGCACGCGGTAGCGGCGCGGCCAGATCGGCCTCCGCCAATGGCCGGCTGTCGGGATGTCGGCCATGGGCAAGGTCGTCGGCCAGGCTGTTCAGCCGCGGCGCGGTGTTCTGCCAGTCGTCGAGCGCGGCCTGCAGCGTGGGCGCAACTTCGGATGCCACCACGAAGTGCCGCAGGGCCCGGTCAACGACGATGAGCGTGCCGTCACGGCCGCCGGCCTTGAGCGATGCCAGTTTCATCCGCGCCTACTCCTGCCAGGAATCCACGTACTGCGGCCACTCGATCGGCTCGGCCCCGGCGCTGACTTCCAGCGCATCGCGCGTGTCGACCATCACGGCCACTTCGTCGGTCCCCGGCGAGGCCTGCTCGAAAGCATTGCGCAAGGCCTTCGGATGCGGGCCGTGGGTAAAGCCGCAGGGGTGCAGGGTGATCATGCCCGGATGGATGTTGTCGCGACTGAAAAACTGGCCCGCGTGATAAAAAATGACTTCGTCGTAGTCGTCGTTGTTGTGGAAAAACGGCACCTTGAGCGCGCCCGGGTCCGTTTCGAATGGCCTCGGCACGAAGGTGCAGACGATGAAGCGGTTGGCGACAAAAGTGGTGTGCGCCGACGGCGGCAGGTGGTAGCGGTGGCTCATCAGCGGCCGGATATCGCGCCAGTTGATCCGCACCGGCATCAGGTCGCCATGCCAACCGGTGGCATCGAGCGGGTTGAAGGGATAGGTGATCGCCGTGACCGCCCGGTTACGCTTCACCAGCACCTGCCACTCGGTCTCGTCCTGCTGCGCCAGGAAGGCCTCGTCGATGCGCGGGTAATCCAGCATCGCGGGATCGAAAATCGCGTGCGGACCGAGCAGGCCCTTGTCCGGCAGCAGGTAGGATGAATTGGTTGCCTCGATCAGCAACAGGCGCATCGGTTGCGCCGATTCCAGCCGCCACATCGTGCTGCGCGGCAGCATCAGGTAATCGCCTTCCCCGACCTCCAGGCGCCCGTAATCGCAAAACAGCTGACCGGCGCCCTGGTGGATGAACAGCAACTCGTCGCCGTCGGCATTGCGGACCAGCTGGTCCATCGACTCGCGCATCTCCCAGATGCGCAGCCTGACATGTGCGTTGCTCAGCAGTTCGGTGGCATCCCAGGGGTTCGGGCCGAACCCGTCCAGGCGGGTGGTATCGAACGCCCGCGGACGCAGGTCGCCATCGAAGCGCACCCAGGCCGTGGGCGGATGGCGGTGGTGCATGTGCGCCGCTGGCCCGAAGAAACCTTCCTTGCCCAGTTCGCGCTCATACGTTCCTGCAGGCAGGTCGCAGTGCGCCTGCCGTGAAGACTCGCCCTCGACCCGGGGCGTGGTAATCCAGTTCCTGGCCATGGATCGCCCCCTACAGCACGCCGCGGCGCATCTGGTCGAGCTCGATCGACTCGAACAGGGCGGTGAAATTGCCTTCACCAAAGCCCTTGTTGCCCTTGCGCTGAATGATTTCGAAGAAGATCGGCCCGATGTTGGTGTGGGTGAAAATCTGCAGCAGCAACTTGGTGTGCGTCTCCTCGTCGGCATCGATCAGGATGCGATTTTTTCGCATGCGATCGAGGTCCTCGCCGTGCTCGGGTATGCGCCGGTCGATGATCTCGTAATAGGTATCGGGGGTGTCGAGGAACTCGATGCCGGCCGCGTGCATGGCTTCCACGGTGCGATAAATGTCTTCCGTGTACAGCGCAATGTGTTGCACGCCCTCGCCGTTGTAGGCCTCGAGGTATTCGTTGATCTGGCTCTTCGGATCTTCGGACTGGTTGATCGGAATGCTGATCGCCCCGGTGGGCGAGGTCATGGCGCGCGATTTGAGCCCGGTGTGTTGCCCCTTGATGTCGAAATAACGCACTTCATAGAAACCGAACAACCGCCGGTAGTAATCGGCCCACTCGTCCATGTTGCCGTAATAGACGTTGTGGGTGAGGTGATCGATCCAGGTCAGGCCGTAGCCCTCCGGGTTGGGATCGGCGCCCTCCAGCAGCATGTACTCGCCGGCCAGCATGCTGCCTTTGCGGCGATCGGTGAGGTATAGAACGGACCCCCCGATGCCGCTGATGCGCGGACAGTCCAGTGCACCACCGGAAATGTCGGCCATCGATTCCGCCCCCCGCGCGATGGTCGCGTCGTAGGCCTCACGCGCGTTGTCGACCCGCAAGGCGAAGCCGGTGCAGCACGGGCCATGAAGTTCCGCGAATCGGTTTGCGAAAGAGTCCGGCTCCTCGTTGATGAGAAAGTTGATGCCACCCTGCCGGTAAAGGGTAATGTGGCGTCGGCGATGCCGGGCCACCGGACTGAACCCCATGCTCCGGAACAACCGGTGCAGGGGCCGGGCATCGGGCGCCGCATATTCGACAAATTCAAAACCATCCACGCCGAGTGGATTTTCACGTGTTTCGTTCATGATGTTCCTCCGGGCCCGCGGTCCTGGCGCGCCGCGATTCCCGTAATCCGAAGCCCGGGAGATGGGCCATTGCAATCAGCCACTATTTATAGTTACATTTGTAACTAATTGCAAGCGCAGGGTCGTGGTCGCCTTGAAGAAACAGCGAAAACCGGCGGACGGTTTCATTCTCGAGTCCTTTTTGCCCTATCGCCTGTCCTTGCTGAGCAACACCGTCAGCCAGGGCATCTCCACCGCGTATCGCCGGGACTACGGGCTGAGCGTGACCGAGTGGCGCATCATCGCGGTGCTCGGCAGGTTTCCCGGCCTGACCGCCAGCCAGATCACCGAGCGCACCGCAATGGACAAGGTGGCCGTCAGCCGCGCCGTCAAGAAGCTCCGGCATCAGGGCCTGGTGCACCGCAGCCCGCACCGGCACGACCGGCGGCGCCAGCCGATGGAATTGACCGCCGACAAGGGACGGGCCCTGTTCGAGCAGGTCGTGCCCAAGGCGCTGGCTTACGAGCGGCGCCTGCTGTCGAAGCTGAGCGAGGAAGAGATCGAAGTGCTCAGCGCCTTGCTCACCCGCCTGCAGCGCAGTGCCGCGTCCATCGACGAGGCGAGCGCCTGAGCCACGGGCGGATCAGGCGCCGATTTCGGTCCGCACGTCCAGCAATTCCGGGAAGAAGGTCAGTTCCAGCGCCTGTTTGAGGAACTCCACGCCCGAGGATCCGCCGGTGCCGCGCTTGAAGCCGATGATGCGCTCCACGGTTTTCATGTGGCGGAAGCGCCACAACTGGAAGCTCTCCTCCACGTCCACCAGCTTCTCGCACAGGTCGTACTCGACCCAGTAATCGCGCGGATGGTCATAGATGCCCTTGAACACCGGCACCAGCCGGGGGTCACGCACATGGGGCTCGCTCCAGTCACGCTCCAGATGCACCGCCGGTACGGCATGGCCGCGGCGCGCCAGGAAGCGCAGGAATTCATCGTAGATGCTGGGCGCATCGCTCAGTCTGCGCAAGGCCGCATGGGCATCCGGACGATGCCTGAAGACCGCGAGCAGCTCCCGGTTCTTGTTGCCGAGCAGGAATTCCACCATGCGGTATTGCAGCGACTGGAATCCCGATGCGGAGCCCAGTACGGCGCGGAATTCGGCGTACTCGTTCGGGGTCAGTGTCTCCAGCACCGCCCACTGCTCGAACAGCTGCCGCTGGACCTGCTTGACCCGCGCAAGAATCTTGCTCACCGGGCCGGGCTCGTCCGCGGCAATGTGGCGGATGGCTGCCGAGAGCTCGTGAATGATCAGCTTCATCCACAACTCGGAGGTCTGGTGCTGGATGATGAACAGCATCTCGTCGTGGTGCGGTGGATCGCTCAGCGGTCGTTGCGCCGAGAGCAGCCGGTCGAGGTCCAGGTAGCTATCGTAGGTCAGCTGGCGTTGCAGATCGGTCTGGATGCCGGCTTCCAGCGGCCGCTTGTTGGCGGCGGTGACCTCCGCTTCGGATGGCTTGTTGCTGCGTTTCATTGGCTTCTGCCCCGACGGGTATGCGCTTTCTCACAAGCGCGCTTAATCCGTATAATAACGGGTTGTATCGCCTGGATCGTACCTGCCGGACACCCGGTTGCGCGAAACAGCCGGCTGACCGGCCCCCCGGTCGCAACTTCCAGGACACCCGAACCGGAACTCAGGATTCATCGATGCCTGCCACCGCCGCTTCCTTCAAAATCGACTACTACCAGTTCCTGTCTCCGGACGGGCGCCTGATTTCCGAGGATGTGCCGGCGCTGGCCAGGGATTTTGACCAGCTGACCGAGCTGTACCGCCTGATGGTGGCGACGCGGGCGTTCGACAAGAAGGCCGTGGCCCTGCAGCGCACCGGCAAACTCGGCACCTACGCATCCTGCCTGGGCCACGAGGCCGCCCACGTGGCCATCGGCAGTGCCATGCGCAAGGAGGACTGCCTGGCGCCCATGTACCGGGAGTATGGGGCCCAGCTCTACCGGGGCGTCAAGATGTCGGAGATCCTGCTCTACTGGGGCGGCGACGAACGGGGCAACGATTTCTCCGGGCCGGCGCACGATTTCGCCTGGTGCGTGCCGATCGCCACCCAGTGCCTGCATGCGGCGGGGGCGGCCCTGGCGTTTCAGCTGCGGGGCGAGCCACGCGTGGCGGTGACGGTGGTCGGCGATGGCGGCAGCTCCAAGGGCGATTTTCTGGAGGCGATCAACGCTGCCAGCGCATTCAGCCTGCCCCTGGTGCTGGTGGTGATGAACAACCAGTGGGCCATCTCGGTACCCCGCAGCAAGCAGAACAAGGCCAAGACCCTCGCCCAGAAAGGCATTGCCGGCGGACTGCCGTCGGTCCAGGTGGATGGTAACGACCTCATCGCCTGCCGCTGGGCGATGGAGACGGCCATCGAGCAGGCCCGCGCCGGCAAGGGCGCCAGCGTGCTGGAAATGATCACCTACCGCCTGTCCGACCACACCACCGCCGATGACGCCACGCGCTACCGCGAGGACGAGGAAGTCCAGGCGGCGTGGAAGCGCGAGCCGATCCTGCGACTGCGCACCTACCTGAGCGAACAGGGGGCCTGGAACGACACGCAGGAAAAGGCGTTGCAGCAGCAGGTCAGCCAGATGGTGGAGGAACAGGTGCAGGAATACCTCGCCAAGGGGCAGCCGTCCATCGAATCGATGTTCGATTACATGTTCGGCGACATGCCGGCCCCGCTGCGGAAGCAGCGGGACCAGGCGGTGGAGGAACTGCGGTAGTGGCGCGCGTCACCCTCGTCGAGGCCGTCACCATGGCATTGGCATGGGAACTCCAACACGACGAAAGCGTGGTCATTCTCGGCGAGGACGTCGGGATCAACGGCGGCGTGTTCCGGGCAACCGCCGGCCTGCAGCAACGGTTCGGTGACAAGCGGGTCATCGACACGCCGCTGGCGGAGGTCATGATCGCCGGGTTGTCGGTGGGCATGGCCGTGCAAGGCCTGAAACCGGTGGCCGAAGCCCAGTTCATGGGGTTCATCTACCCGATGGTGGACCAGATCGCCAGCCACGCGGCCCGCATGCGGCACCGCACGCGGGGCCGGCTGACCTGCCCCATGGTGCTGCGCGCCCCGTTCGGCGGCGGCATCCATGCCCCCGAACACCATTCCGAGAGCACCGAGGCGATGTTCGCGCACATCCCCGGCATCCGCGTGGTGATACCCTCGTCCCCGGCCCGCGCCTATGGCCTGCTGCTGGCGGCAATCCGGGACCCCGACCCGGTGGTGTTCCTGGAGCCCAAGCGCATCTACCGCCTGCACAAGGAAGAAGTCGAGGACAACGGGGAAGAACTGCCGCTGGACGTCTGCTATGTGCTGCGCGACGGTACGGACGTCACCCTCGTGACCTGGGGCGCGATGATCAAGGAAACGCTGGCGGCAGCGGACCAACTGGCCGCCCAGGGCGTCAGCGCGGAGGTTATCGACGTGGCAACGATCAGCCCGCTCGACATGGACACCATCATCGAGTCGGTCGCCAAGACCGGGCGCTGCGTGATCGTTCACGAAGCGGCGCGGCGCTGCGGTGTGGGCGCGGAGATTGCGGCCGGACTCGCCGATGCGGGTATCTTCGACCTGCTGGCGCCGGTGAAGCGGGTGACCGGATATGACTCCATCATGCCGCTGTACAAGATGGAGACCCAATACATCCCCAGCGTCAAGCGGGTACTGAACGCGGTCAACGCAGTCATGGACGTGTCATGAAGATTTTTTACCTGCCCGATCTCGGCGAGGGGCTGCCGGACGCGGAAATCGTCGAATGGCTGGTGAAGGTCGGCGACGCGGTGAAGACGGATGACCCGCTGGTGTCCATGGAAACCGCCAAGGCGGTGGTCGAGGTGCCCAGCCCCTACACCGGGACCGTCGCGAAACTGTTCGGCCAGGCCGGTGACGTGATCGAGACCGGCAAGCCGTTGGCGGGTTTCGAAGTGGAGGGGGAAGCGGCGGACGCCGGGCATGAGGAGCCCGCGCCCGAACCCAAGCCCGAGGCTGAACCTGAGCCCGAGCCCGCGGCCGAGGAACCGGAGACCGGTCCGATGCGGGAGGACTTCGCCACCGTGGTCGGCAGCGTCGAGGTCTCCGATACCGTGGTCACCGAGGGCGTCACCCAGGTGGCCGGGGTCAAAGTCACGCCGGCCGTGCGGGCGCTCGCGCGCAAACTCGGCGTCGACCTCGCCAGCGTAAGCCCGAGCGGCAGGGACGGCGTGGTCACCCGCGCGGACGTCGAGCGGGCCGCAGCCAGTCCCGCACCGGCCGGGCGCCGGGCGGCGACGCCGCAGAGCGCGCTGCCTCCACGCATCGAGCCCAGCGGCGCCTGGGAGCCGATCCGCGGCACGCGCCGCACGATGGCACGGGTCATGACCGAGGCGCATCGAAACGTGGTGCACACCTCGATCATGGACGATGCGGACATTCACCGCTGGAATTACGGGCAGGACATCACCGTGCGCCTGCTGCGTTCACTGTGGGCCGGGGCCCGTGCCGAGCCAGGCCTCAACGCCTGGTACGACAGCGAGCAGAATATGCGCCTGGTGCACAAGGGGATGGACGCCGGGCTCGCCATCGACACCGAGGACGGGCTGTTCGTGGCGGCGGTGCGCAACATCCACGCACTCGCGGCTACGGAGGTGCGCGCGGCGGTCGATCGGCTGCGGGACAACGTGGCCAATCGCTCCATCCCGCCGGCCGACCTGAAGGACTACACCATCATGCTCTCCAACGTGGGCGTGTTCGCGGGCCGTTACGCCACCCCGATCATCACCCCGCCCTGCGTGTGCATCGTCGCGGCCGGGAAGCTCCGCCACGAGGTCGTGCCGGTGCTGGGCGGCTTCGAGGTCCACCGCATGCTCCCGCTGTCCGTGACCTTCGATCACCGCGCGGTAACCGGCGGCGAGGCCGCGCGGTTCCTGCGCGCCATGCTGGAAGACCTCGCCCGGCCCGACTGAAAGAGCCGACGCGGCGCCCGATCCCGATGCCCCAATCGATGACGGTCCTGCTGACCTATCTGATCCAGGTTCTGCTGGTGATCCACGTGTTCGTGACCGGCCGCAATCGCTACTGGGTGCTCGTGCTGCTGTTTTTGCCGCTGCTCGGCGGCGCGGCCTACCTGCTCATGGAGGTTTTGCCGGAGCTCAGGGCCAGCGTCGGCGGCCAGCGGCTCCGGCGACGGTTGCGCGCCGTGGTGCAGCCGGGGGCCAGCCTGCGCACCCACGCCCTGGCCTGGGAGCGTTCGCCGAATGCCGACAATGCGCGGCGCTACGCGGAAGCGTTGCTGGACGCGGGCCAGGCCGCGGCCGCCGAGGACATCCTCGGGCAGGCGCTGACCGGGCTGTTCAGCACCGAGCCCAACCTGCTGCTGCTCCGGGCCCGGGCCCGCTTCGCGGCCGGACGGACGGGCGAGGCGGTGGAAATCCTGGAATCCCTGCGCCGCGAGAACCCGGAATTCAAGTCTCCCCAGGCCCACCTCCTCTATGCACGGGCCCTCGAGGCGGCGGGACGCAGCGCATCCGCGATCTCTGAGTTCCGATCCCTGGCCAGCTATTTTCCCGGCGCGCAGGCGCGCTACCGCCTGGCGCGAGCGCTACATGCGGCGGGCGAGCCAGGCCAGGCCCGCGAAGAGCTGGAACTGCTGCTCAATGACGCGAGGCTGGCGCCCGCCCACTACCGCAAGGCCCAGCGCCAGTGGCTCAGACGCGCCGCGGAACTGCTGAGATCCATGGCCTGAACCGGGCCGGGGCCGTTGCCCACGCTCCCGCGATCTGGTATAAAGCCGTGCCCGTCCGCCGGCTGGACCGGGACGAGGCAAGCAAGGCGAGGCGCGCCAAGGCGCACGTCGCGCCAATACGCACATGCACCGCAACTGCCCGGTAGGGTGCTCCGACGACACGGGGTTTCCGGCCAGGGTGCATGGAGGATTAACCCAGGAAATCGGCGCCCGGTGCGCCGGCTTCCGCCTGTATGAAAGGTACTGATCATGGCCAATGTCACCATGCGCCAGATGCTCGAGGCTGGCGTGCATTTCGGGCATCAAACCCGTTATTGGAATCCCAAGATGGCACCGTATATTTTCGGAGCCCGGGGCAAGATTCATATCATCAACCTGGAACAGACGCTGCCGCTGCTGGTGGACGCGCTGAATTTCATCAGCAGCCTGACCGCCAAGCGCGGCACCGTGATTTTCGTCGGCACCAAACGCTCGGCCAGCGCCGCGATCGAGGAGGAAGCGCAGCGCTGCGCAATGCCATACGTATCGCACCGCTGGCTTGGCGGCATGCTGACCAATTTCCGCACCATCCGGCAATCCATCAAGCGTCTGAAGCACCTCGAACAGATGCGTGAGGAAGGCGGCTTCAACCATCTGGGCAAGAAAGAGGTGCTGAGCCTGACCCGTGAGCAGGAAAAACTGGAACGCAGCCTGGGCGGCATCAAGGACATGAAGGGCCTGCCCGACGCGATGTTCGTCATCGACGTGGACCACGAGGACATCGCGGTGAAGGAGGCGCGCAAGCTGGGGATTCCGGTCATTGCCGTGGTCGACACCAACTGTTCGCCGGACAGTATCGACTACGTCATCCCGGGTAACGACGACGCGATCCGCTCCAATCGCCTGTACGCGCAACTGGTGGCCGAGTCGGTCCTCGAGGGTCGCGCGTCGATGCCGCAGGTTGAGGTGGTCGAGGACGAGTTCGTGGAACTCGACGCGAGCGGAAAACCGGTCAAGCAGGGCCAGAAAGCCGCCGCGCCCGCCAGGAAGAAGGTGACCCGCAAGAAGGTGGTTCGCAAGGTCGCGGCAGCAAC
>JABAOE010001594.1_pt7 | contig 53955 bp, 51 predicted proteins | sample 7062141 | NCBI WGS metagenome assembly JABAOE01 (sample SAMN14538627, study PRJNA623070) | marine sediment metagenome | biome: marine biome [ENVO:00000428]; feature: marine pelagic biome [ENVO:01000023]; material: deep marine sediment [ENVO:00002113] | place: India: Gulf of Khambhat ... | reverse complement strand
TCGGGTTTCCTTCGCGGTCTCGTATCGTTCCATATTGTATTGAGAGAATGCACGATTGACGGGGTTTCGCAATATCGCAAACACCTTCACATTCGGAAACGCTCTCTTGATTCGCTGCGGACTGTCCGGGTCGAAAATGTAATGGGTGCTTATCTCTCCCTTCTTGCGCGAATCCCAGACGAACTGTTGCTTGTACCACTCAATGTCCCGGTCTGCGTTACTCAGAGCAAAGCCTTCCTTGGATTTGTATTCTCCTTTCGGGCTGAAGAAATACAGTTCTTTGGATTCAAAGAGATCTTCGGATTTTGGAAGCTGAATTTCGGGATGCGCCAGGAATGCGCTGGTCACAAAGGTGGTGCCGGCCTTCTGAGCGCCGATACACAGAAAGTCGATACTGTCAGCCCCATTTGTTGTTTCTGAACTTGGGATCATTGTTGATCGATAGCCAGTAGCTCAGATTGAGAGATTAGCGACTAATCCACGGCTCGAGCAAGAGCCGGTACCACACATTATGTCGCTCGGCATTTCCCACGAGCTTCGTTGGTTTCCGACTTCGCGTGTGGCAAAGTCACGTAGCGTGACAAGGAATATCTCCAAAACCATTGACGACAGCGGCTGGCGGTTACGCTGGGCGCGCTTTTGGCTGCGCTACGCCGGTGTCGGCACGGCCGGTCGGCTTGCTGCGCGGCTGGCTTGCATGTTTTTCCCGCCGCACCGGTCGCGAGCGAGACTTGCGACCATGAGCGCGAGGGGCTTTGTCTCGCCGGCGTCCATAATCAACCACCACGATGTCAGCATCGGCAAGCGAGTTTTTATCGATGACAACGTAATCCTGTTTAGCCGCAAGCTCGAGGGCCGTATTGAGATCGGCGACGATGTGTGTCTGTACCGCGACGTCAATCTGGAGACCGGCAGGGGCGCGACCATCCGCATTGGTGATCATTCCAGTGTGCACCCGTCCAGCTTCCTGTGTGCCTACCTGGAGGACATCGAGATCGGTAGTCATGTCATGCTGGCCGCCAACTGCGCGCTTTATTCCTATGATCATGGCATCAAGAAGGAGCAGACGGTGCAGGAACAGCCACTGGTCAGTCGCGGAAAAATAATCATTGGTGACCACGCCTGGTTAGGCTTCGGCGTGTTTGTCACGAGCGGCGTGCGTATTGGCGAAGGCGCTGTGGTTGGCGCAAGTTCAGTCGTAACCAAAGATATTCCGGCGTACGCAATCGCCGCGGGCAATCCGGCCAGGATAGTCGGCATGCGGGAATGAGATTGGCGTCTCAGTCGCTGGTGGCTTCCGTATCCAGGAACAGGTCCAGCCAACTACGCAGTGATTTCGGCTTGGATTCGAGTCGAGTCAGGTACGTCATTATTCTTTCTCTGTAGAAGACGAGTCTATACAGCCGCGCGTTTTCAAGTACATGTCGCGAAACCTCCGGCATGTCGGCCCGCAGATGCTCCGCCAGGCTCCTGATAGCGAAATCGAACCCGATCTGTCTGGCGTTGTGCGTTCTTCCCACCCACATGTTGGAAAAGTGGTAGGTATACAGGTCATACAAGACGCTGAGGTTGTCCTTGCAATCCCAGTCGATCAACCTGGCCTTTCCTGGTGCGCCGATGATGTTGTACAGGTGGAAATCACCGTGAGTAAATCCGGTGTAAATTGATTCGGTTCGGGCGGCCTCGAGTTGGTCCCCGCTTGTCTGAAGTAGCTGCTGTATCTTGTCAGCGATGTCTGGGTCGTTATCGCGAAGCGTTGCCAGCGGCGCTGCAACGGCAGCATCAAGCGCTTCCAAATATGGCGCTACAAAGCGATTCTCGAGCGGTTGTTGGCGTAGCAGCGTCACCAGCAGTGGTTCGATGGTGGCGTGGTAGATGGCAATGAAGTCGGATTGTTCGCGCGGTGCGAAGTTGTGCCCGGTATCGCCGTGCAGCAGTTCTTCGGAATACCAATCACAGTCGTCTCCCACCGCATGCAGCGCAGGAGCGTATGCCAGCCCGCTGATTTCCCGACGCAGGCGCACCTCGTTCTCCTTCAGGTCCTGTCGCGTGTCCTGGCGGAACACCTTAGTAGCCAGAGCATGTTGCGGGTCGAATACCCTGAAGCCGTATCGCGCGCGAACAGCCGATTGCCCTTGCACAGGCATCCAGACCAGACCGGCAGATCGTATACGCAGTTTGTACTGGATAAAAAGTATCAGTTTGCGGGCCGTGAACCAGCGGCTTTGACGGGCTTTATCGCATTCTTTCCGCAGCAGTTGGTGCAGCTTCGTCAGCGACGTGGCGCGCGGGTAAAAGCGGCCTGCCAGCTTGATGTAGGGGTAGAGTTTACTGGCCATATAATGCGCGGTTGTCGATGAAAATCGACGTTAGAAAATCAGTGTTGCCGGGCGGGCTCACATTCGCGCTCGAGCCGCAAAATCGCTTCAGCAAATGCTGTGCCGAGTTGAATGAAACCATCGGTGTCATAGTGGTAGCGGTCGAGATAATTCAAGTCCTCGGTCACACTGACAAGTTCCGCGCAGCGATCGGCTGCTACGAAGGCAGCCTGCGCTGCCTGGACGTCGGTGATGTAGTCCATGACCGATCCGTCGTCCGACATTCCGGAATCGGTGATTTTGCCGATGACGACCGGCAGGTCGTCGTCTTTCAAGGTTGTGCGCAGGGCGTGGATCAGGTAGGTCAGGTTCTTCTCGTAGGCTTCCGCAGTTTCCTGGTTCTTGTTCGCGTCCGACTCCCCTTGCATCCATACAATGCCCGCAGGGACCAGGCGATCGCGTACGCCATCGCCGTCAATATCTTTTTCCGACAAAGCGTTACGCAATGTCTCGAGCGCGTGATCGAATTGGTTTGGCCGGTATCTGCTCTTACGCGTGGGGTGCCAGCTTCCACGGCCAACACCGGGGGCCAATCCCGACCCGCCCAATGCGTATTTGACGAGCGCGATGCCGGTTTCGGAAGAATGCGACGACAGTGCCAGGCCAAAACTCAATTCCGGACCGAACCGATCGGCTAGTTCCAGGGATCGCCCGTCTGTCCTGAATCCTTTGCCGAGTCCCGGTCTCAGCGGCGCCCAGACACCCTGGCCCCCAGTCCTGTCGCCGTCATAGGCGGATTGGCCCGCGAAAATCATGACGTGGGCAGCCTCGACGTTGAAATCCTCCGGCAATTCATCCACTGAGCCGTAACCAACCATGTTGGACTGGCCACCCAGGAAGTACAGCTTGTACGTTTTGGTTTCGCCCTTGGTGCAAGCGCTCAACGACGCAGCAATGATCGCGAAGGCACACGCTGCAAGAATTCTTCTTGTATTTGCTGACATAATAATGGCTTGATAAAAGCCGCTCCTGCCGGACCATTTTGCGTTAGCGTACCCATTTTGCCAACCAGGATTTTCCGGATTGGGCGATTTCTTGAGCGGCGGCGCGGCTTGGGTGAACACTGTGATTGGATGGAATTTCGATTATTTACCACTTGGTCCGGCGTTCATTATGTTCAACCTGCGATGTCGCAGAGCTCCCGCGGTACACTGTCCGCTGAATGAGTATACGCCGCAGAGTTCATCAAGAATAACAAGCAGTTCAGAATATTTGTTCATTGTCTGAGATAAGAATAAATCCGAAGTTATTGCTGTTTGGTGGCGCTGCCAAGCAATTTGAGCAGCCCATTCTTGAGGGTTATCCAAATGTCGACATCGTTGCCCTCGGTGCGCGTGACTTAGCAATTGTGGATTGTTCCGACGTGGATTGTGTTGTGGGGTGGCGATTCCCGTCCGGGATGTTTGGGCAGATGACCAATCTGAAATGGATACAGTCGATAGCCGTTGGCGTTGATGACTGGGTGCATGACTCGACAATTGCTCCGGGCGTGGTAATTACCAATACCAAAGGTCTCTATGACGACGCAGTCGCTGAATACATCGTTTGGGCGGCGATGACTGTGTCACGAAAGTTTCACGCCGTAATGAGAAACCAGCAGAAGCGCCGCTGGCGGCAATTGGGCAGCGAAGGTTTGATTGGTAAGACGATCGGAATCGCCGGAATGGGATATGTTGGTCGCGCGACCGCAGTTTGTGCAAGAGCATTGGGCATGAAAGTGGTCGGAATTTTCCGCCGTCCAGACGATGCAGATATGTCGGTGCCGATCGATAGTGCGGTGGGAATGGCAAATATCGACGCAATTCTCGGTGAGCTGGATGTCTTGGCAGTATGCTTGCCGCTGACCGATGGGACCCGAGGGCTGTTTAGCAAGGAGCGGATAGCAAGGCTGAAGCAGGGCGCGATCGTAATTAACGTGGCTAGGGAGGCCATTTTCGACTATGCGGGTCTTGAGGAGGCGGTCAGAAAAGGGCGATTGTCCGGTGTCGCCCTAGACGTATTTGACCGGGAGCCACTCCCAAGAAGAAGTTCACTTTGGAAGGCAGATAACATATTGATAACGCCGCACATCAGTGCCATTACGACCGATTACCGAACGAAAGTGGCCCGCCTGATCTGTACGAACTTACAAAAACTTTATTCAGGTGTAATGCTTGACGGACTGGTCGATCGCGATAAAGGTTATTGAGCAAGTTGCGCACGGCAAGAGGCCGAGTATGAATGGGAAACGAATACTTGTTGACAAAATCAGGGAGGTTCAGGCCTCGGTGGATCGGGGCATTTTGGACAGGGCCCTGCTTGAAACCTATAGCCGTTATCATGGGATAAAGAATTGGTTCAAGAATTCTGACACTGAAAACACTAGCAAGCTGTTCCTGAGAGCAAGAAATCTCAAGCGAAATCTGAACGGAAAGAAGGTCAAGTTCATCAATGTCGACCAGGCGACCCGTTGGACGTGCGAATGGATCCAGACGTTTCCCCAGCGCTACGACCTCATCGTCGGAGTTCCGAGAAGCGGCATGTTCATAGCGAGCCTGATCGCGTTGAAGTTAGGTAAAGGTCTGACGACCCCGGATCTGCTGCAGCATGGTAAGTATTGGCACAGCAAAAAGGTCAAACATAAATTCGCTCTGGACAGCACGAACCATGTGCTCGTCGTTGATGATTCCATGGACTCCGGCCGCGCAATGGCCCAGGCTGTCAAAACGATTCGCACAGTTAATAACGATATCAAGATCTCCCGCGCGTGCTTGATCGTCCGTGAAGAAGCCACGTCGAAGGTCGAGCTCTACCACAAAATTATCAAGCCACCACGCACGTTCGAGTGGAACATACTCCATAGGAAGATCGCATCGCATTGGGGCCAAGGAGTGCTAGCGGTCGATCTGGATGGAGTAATATGCGCCGACTGTCCAGCGGGTGTTGATGGCGACGAGCAGGCATATCTCGACTGGCTACCAAACGCGAAGCCCTACCTGATTCCGTCGTTCAAAGTTGACGCAATAGTTACTTGCAGGCTTGAAAAATACCGGCAGCAGACTGAAAAATGGCTAGAAAAGCATCAGGTGCAGTATGGGGAATTGCTGATGTGGGATCTACCGTCCAAGAATGAGCGGCGGGGGAGATTCGCTCGGCACAAGGTTGAATTGCTCTTGCGGATCAAGCCAGACATGTTTTGGGAAAGTAACTGGGATCAATCTCAAACCATTTGGAACGAGACCCGTATACCTACATTGTGTATCGACGAGATGACCTTGCTGAGCTAGCTATAACAAACGATTTCGACTCAGGGCCACAGGTGCCAGCGACTACCGCCCCGATCGTCTCAGAAACAGGAGTATCCGTCGCACCATTGAGCGCAGCGGGTGCCAGGGCTTGAAGGCTTCCGGATTGGCCAGCGGCAATTCAGCCTTGCTTGGGTAGTAGCGGCCCGAACGGCCTCTCGCGCCGTCGACCGAGGTGATACTGGTTGTAAGCCCAAGTAACTGCTGCTGCACTGGATTGAGCTTCCTGCGAAGGTGGCTGACCGACATGGAGTCATTTGCTGCCATCCAGCGATACGCGTATTGAACAAAGATCGCATAACGCTTGGTGCCCGAATAGTTAGCACTGCGAATGGAGTGGATGAGACGCCTGTCAAATAGTATCGCTGTCCCTGGCTTAACCATCAACGGAAATGCCGAGTCCGGAAGATCATACCGATCAGGCGTTCTTTCGCCGGTCTTGTGACTATTGCCGATGAAATAAGTCTGGCCCGATCCAGGCGCAGTCAAGTCCGTCAGGTAATACCCTACCTTTAGCGCGAGGAGTGGCGGTGGCCACGGTAAGTCCTGATGAATTGCTCCACCGTCCCGGTGCCAGCCGTAGCCATTGTCGAACGAACTGACATCCTTTTCTCGACTGGCAGGATTCGCATTGAAATGCGAGTGATTAACCCAAATATTCGTACCCATCAACTCAGTTACAGCGGGCAATATCGTCGGTAGGTCGAGAAGTTGCAAGAACGCGTCATGCTTGCCAAAGATGTCGGCAACATTGTGGATTTTGTCGGGAGAGTATGCCGTCAACTTGTCTATCGCCGACTTCAGATCGGCAACCTGTTGCTGACTTAGGGCAGCAGGTATCGCGACAAAGCCTTGTTTTTCGAACTCGTCCCTGAGTGAGTGGCTGGTATCGATTGCTTCGTTCAATACGGTGCCTTCCGGTGGCATTTACATCTGCGACTGGCAGTAATTCTCCAGGCCGACCTTGTCGATCAGGTCCAGCTGCGTTTCCAGCCAGTCGACGTGTTCCTCCTCGGAAGCCAGTATCGCGTCAAAGAGGTCCCGACTCACATAGTCCTTATGCGATTCACAATAGGCAATTGCGGCTCTCAAGTCCGGAATCGCGTCCAATTCCAGGTCCAGGTCGCACTGCAGCATCTCCTTTACATTCTCACCAATCCGCAGCTTGCCGAGATCCTGGAGATTGGGCAGCCCTTCCAGAAAAAGGACGCGCTCGACGATATCGTCGGCGTGCTTCATTTCGTCGACCGACTCCTTGAATTCGTAGTCGCCGAGCTTGTCGAGGCCCCAATCCTTAAACATTCGAGAGTGAAGGAAATACTGGTTGATCGCAGTCAGTTCGTTCTTGAGCACCTTGTTCAGGTGCTCGATAACCGTGGTGTCGCCCTTCATTCAGGTGTCCCCGTGGAGTTAGTTATCGTTGTTCGAGGGGAGGGGATTATACAGAAGAGGCGCCCTGACCGGGCCCTTTGGCGTCTGCAACCGCGAGCGCTTCCTCACGCACAATCTGCATGGCGACTTCGCGGCATTTGCCGCAATTCGAGGCGACGCCAAGGTCTTTTTGCAACTTCCACAAGCTACTGGCTCCGGACCTGGCGGCGTCCCGGATTTGCCGGTCGGTGATCGCGTTGCAAATACAGACGTACATAAGTTTCAATGCCTTATGCTACTTACGGTGATTGGGCCGTAAATGCGAATGATTGTCAATAGCATTAAGTACAAACCGAGACATGCGCGATGAAGGAACTTTTTGACATAAGCGGGAAGGTGGCCCTCGTTACCGGCGGTTCCCGGGGGATCGGCGAGATGATCGCCGAGGGTTACGTCGCCAACGGCGTGAAGACCTATATCAGCGCCCGCAAGGCCGACGCCTGCGATGCGACCGCCGCGAGGCTCAGCGAGATCGGGGAGTGCGTATCGATTCCTGCCGACCTGTCGACGGCCGAGGGCATCCGGTCGCTCGTAGAAGAGATTCGGGGTCGCGAGAGAAAGCTCGACATTCTCGTCAACAATGCCGGCGCGACATGGGGTGAAAAACTCGAACAGTTCCCCGAGCAAGGCTGGGACAAGGTGATGGACATCAACGTCAAGTCGCCGTTTTTCCTGGCCCAGGCACTGTTGCCATTGCTCGAGGCGGCGGCTTCGGCCGATGATCCGGCGCGCATCATCNNCATCTTGCACGCACACTGGCATCGCATCTGGCGGACCGGCACATCACGGCAAACGCGATCGCGCCGGGGCTGTTCCCGAGCAAGATGACGGCTCATATCATGAAGAAGATGGGCAAGAAGATCGTCAAGGGGACGCCGCTAAAGCGAGCCGGCCGACCCGAGGATATGGCCGGTGTGGCGATTTACCTTGCATCCAAGGCAGGTAGCTTCGTCACGGGCGTCGTGATTCCGGTTGACGGCGGAATAACAGGCGCAAGGGCAAGCCTTTGAGCCAGGACAAGCTCGACTGCGTCGTGGTGGGCGCTGGCGTCATTGGTTTGGCAATAGCGCGCGCGCTGGCACTGGCCGGCCGTGAAGTCGTCGTACTCGAAGCCGAACCCAATATCGGGACGCATACGAGCAGCCGCAACTCCGAGGTCATTCACGCGGGTCTCTATTATCCCGAGGACTCGCTGAAAGCCCGTCTGTGCGTGCGCGGCAAGGCCCTGCTTTACGCCTACTGTGAAGAACACGACGTCGCCTGCGAACGCATCGGCAAACTCATCGTTGCGCGTGATGAGCGTGACCGTGACCAGCTTGATGCAATCGCCGGGCAAGCCGGCAGGAACGGCGTTGTCGACCTGCGGATGTTGTCACGGTCCGAGGCGGCAGCGCTGGAGCCCAATGTAGTCTGCCAGAGTGCCTTACTGTCGCCGTCGACCGGCATCATCGATTCGCACGGCCTGATGCTCGCGATGCAGGGTGAATTCGAGGCAAGTGGAGGCACCGTGGTGCTGAACAGCAGAGTCGAGGATCTCCGCCATGGGGATGACGGCCTGCAGTTCCGATGCGCAGACGCGCAGTTTGCCTGCCGGACACTGGTGAATGCCGCGGGACTCTGGGCCCAGGACCTGGCCGCAGGAATTGCCGGTGCCGATGCTGGCTGGCTTCCAGAGCGGAGACTCGCCAAGGGTCATTATTACGCCTATCAGGGAAAGTCCCCGTTCCGGCACCTGGTTTATCCGCTACCGGACAAAGGCGGTCTCGGCATTCATGCAACGAATGATTTGTCCGGCGCAGCGCGGTTCGGCCCCGATGTCGAGTGGGTTGATACTGTTGATTACGCGTTCGACGACTCGCGCAAGCCAAAATTCGTCGAAGCGATCCGACGGTATTTCCCGGCGCTGGAAGAAGACAAGCTCGTTCCTGCCTACACCGGCATTCGACCCAAGCTGGTCGACGCGGGCGAGCCGCCTGGAGATTTCCTGGTGCAGTCGGCGAGCGATCACGGCATCCCTGGCCTCATCAATCTGTTCGGGATCGAATCCCCCGGTTTGACTGCGGCGTTCGCGATCTCGGAATACGTGGCGAGCCTTGCCGATTGAACAAAACTGCCAGATCTTCTGTTCACTCGGGAACAATCAGTTAAAACAAAAGTCCCGCAATTGAGAAGTGCGTCACAATTTCGGCAATCCGTTTATCATGCCGCTCAAATCTGCCGGCGGACCTGATACCTTTGGCTGTAACGACTATCCACGTACAAAGGGACTTGTAAATCACCTGATTCAGGACTGAAAAGGGCAAACCGATCGAAAGGTCGGGACGCAAAGCCACCGGTCTACGGGCAGATGCCTAAGACAGCGGGGTTGCCGGTTCAACAGCGAAGCGAGGCTTACAGGGACTGATTCGCCTCGATCGCCAATTTCCTGGTAAGGCGAAGATTCGCCTGCTGCGTTCCACATCCAGATACGTCATTTTGACGTAGCGCGACACGAGTTGGTTTGCCCACCTGATTACAGGCGGTAACGGGCAGGAGCCAACTGATGTATACCAGGGAACGCGTAAACCCCATTTTTCTTCTCTCGACCATATCCGCATGTGCGCTCGCGCTCAGCGGGTGTCTTGAAAGCCAAAGCAAGGGCGTCAACGGATTTGCCGACCCGGGAACACCGAGCACCAATACGCCGGGCTCCAATGCGGCGCCGTTAATATCGGGTGTTCCGTCGACGAGTGTGTCGATCGGTGATGTGTATTCGTTCACCCCGACCGCTACCGACTCCGACGGCGACAAACTGACGTTCTCGATCGACAACAAACCCCAGTGGGCGAGCTTCAATTCTGCTACCGGCGAATTATCGGGTCAGCCGACGTTGGGACTGGAAGGCGACTACACCGGCATTGGCATCTCGGTCAGCGATGGCAAGGCAAGTGCCGCGCTGCCACGTTTCTCAATTACCGTAGCCCAGGACACGACGCCTTCTGCAAATTCCGCGCCGCTTATTTCGGGTACGCCACCGGGTACTGCAACGGCCGATTATTCGTATGCGTTTGTACCGAATGCATCGGATCCGGACGGCGACAGCTTGTCATTCTCCGTTCAGAACCTGCCTGCGTGGGCCTCATTCGATTCGGCTACTGGTAAATTGTCGGGAATGCCGCGCATCGACAATGTCGGAATGTTTTCCAATATCCTGATCTCAGTCAGCGACGGACAGAAGACGACATCACTTCGCCCATTCGCGATCAACGTTCAGGAGCTGGGGAATCTGTCGACGACGCTGTCCTGGACGCCACCGACCGAGAACGAAGACGGCTCAGCGTTGACCGACCTCGCCGGGTACAAGATCTACTGGGGCAACACGCCCGGCAATTACACGAAATCGGCGAGGATCGACAATCCCGGGATTTCGTCGTACGTCGTGGAAAACCTGCCCGCCGGAAGGCTCGAATTCGTGGCGACGTCCGTCAACTCGGCGGGTATCGAGAGCGATTACTCGAATCCGATGACGAAAGTGCTGAACTAGAGCACTAGAGCCGATACGTAATCCCGAGATAGGCCGTTCGCGGTAAGCCCGGACGAACGCCGGCCGGCCGACGGGCAGCAATATAGGTCTCGTCAAACAGGTTGTCGACTTTCAGGTAGGCCGACACGTGCTCGGTAAACCGCCAGCTGGCCATCGCATCCCAGACAATCCGTGAATCGATCGACTCTGCCGGGTCGAATGCGCCCTGGCCGGCTTTCGTGCGCAATTGGCTCAGGTAATTCGCCGCGACGTTCACGCGCCAGCGTTCAGCATCGATGCCGGCCGCAGCGCGCAGCTGGTGCTCCGGGATATAGGGCAGCTCATCGCCGACCTGCACATCACCCCAGGGGTCGAAATTACTGTCGAATGCACTGCGGAATTCCGCCTGCGTCGTCCAGGTGTACTCGAGGTTGATCGGCACGGTGAGTTGTCCGATGGCCCACTCGTAACCCGCGCTCAATTCGAGCCCGGCGACCTTGACCTCGCCGCCGTCATACTGATCGCCGATCTCGCCACCACCGCCGGTTGAATCCGTGACGGTACCGACGAGGTTGGCGTAATCATTTACGAAGTAAATGCCTTCGAAGCGCAGCCCGCCGCTGTCATAGCGGGTGCCTACCTCGATATTCAGGCTCGATTCTTCGTCTGCGGAACTACCGGGGCCGGGCGGATTAAAGCCCTTGTGCACGCCCGCCAGGAGGCGCCAGTCGCTGTTGACCCGGTACAGTACGCCGATGCCGGGAATCGTCGTCGACACTGAATTGCTGCGGACACGCGTTGGACCCTGGTCACGACCCGGGTCGGCCGTCGAATAATCGAAACGACGCAACTCGACATCCTCGAAGCGCACGCCTGGCGTCAGGATCCAACTGCCTGCGCGAATCTCGGCATTGACGAAATAGGCCTGCGCCTCGGCGTCGGAGACCCGGTTCGTTTGCGAGCCGCCGGCTCCTGCCGTCGTCATGACGAGAAGTCCGTCCTCCATGCGGTAACTGTTCTGGTGCTGGAAGCGGTCCTCCTCATCTTCGTGCCATCGCACGCCGGCGTTCAATGCGACCTCAGTGTCGCCGAAGCCGAAATCCCACTGCAGCTCGGCCTGCACGCCCTGTGAGTAGTAGGCACGGTTGTTCGCGCGCTTGGTAATGGCGTCGTCCGGGCTTGTTGCACCCTTTAGCCAGGACAGCTCGAGCGCATAAGTGTCCGGATCGGTCAGGACACTGTTGAGGCCGGCGTCATTGACCGACTGCAACTTGTACCAGTTGCGTTCGAAGTCGTTGCGGTACGCCGTCACCGAGGCCCGCCAGCTGTTGCCCGGGTCGATCACGTAATCGACCTGGTATTGTTCGTGTTCACTGACGAATACGTCGCCCTCGGTCGCCGCATAGCGCATCAATGGATCCGCCGCGAAATCTTCGTCAGTCAGCCCGAGATAGGTCTGTTCCGAGGTCTGGTCGGTGTAGCCGAGTTTGACGCGCAAGCTCTGGTAAACCTCCGACTCCGGGGCGCTGTCGATCTGCAACTTGGCCACGTAATCCTCGATATCAAAGCCGGTATCGCCGTCGAGCGGGCTGTCGACATACATGAAACCATCACTTTGCCCCTGGACCGTCTCGAGCAGCCACGATACGCGTTGTGCCCTGTTGCCGAGGTTGGCATGCACGTCGTAGGAATTGTGCTCGCCGACACGCAGGTCGACGTTGGCGCCCAGGTCGTCGGGAATCGGCGTGGAAATCATGTTGAGGGCGCCGCCCGTCGTTCTCGGACCGACGACGACCGACGCCGGACCCTTGAGAACCTCCAGCGAGTCCATCCGCCGCTGCGTCGGAAAATAGTAGGCGGACGGGGCGGCGTAGGGTGCCGGAGCAATCAGCACGCCGTCCTCGAGCAGGGCAATTCTTGCGCTGCGATCGAGCCCGGAGCCGCGGATACCGATGTTGGGCCTGAGCCCGAAGCCCTCTTCTTCCTGCAGATAGACGCCGGGCACGCTGCGCAACACTCTCAGGACATCCGTGTCATTGAAGACGGCCAGGGCCTCGGAATCCATGACATGCGCCGAACCCGGCACGTCGGCGACGTCGCTCTGGCGGCCGATAATGGTAATCGTATCAATGGGTTGCAAGATATCGTCGGCCGTCGCCTGCTGACCGTGCGCGGCAACGGAGCATGCCACGACGCCGATGGCTAGCGCGGACCGCTGGACTAACCGCTGTTGCATTGCCGTATCTTCCTGAAAGGCTTGTTGGTCAATGGCTGCAGACGTTAATGCAAATGCGAATGATTCGCAATAGCGGTTTTTACTTATGTCAGTCAGCACAAACGACATCACCCGCATCAGGGCATCACAGGTCACAAAACCGCCTGTGAACCAAAGCCTCTACAGACCCCGCGTAACATGGCACTATGACGCCGCTATGGGCGAACATCGTCGCAAACTCCTGATTGTCGAGGACGATCCGGGTCTTCTCAGCCAGCTCAAATGGTGCTTCGAGGATTACGAGGTTTTCACGGCTGAAAATCGAGACTCGGCGATTGCCGAACTCCGCCGTCACGAGCCGATCGTCGTACTGCAGGATCTCGGGTTGCCGCCAAATCCCGAGGGTGTCGAGGAAGGTCTGAATACGCTGCAGCAGACGCTGCGCCTCGCGCCCGGAACCAAAGTGATCGTCGTTACGGGTCATGGTGACCAGGAAAATGCGCTGCGGGCCGTGGCACTGGGCGCCTACGATTTCTACCAGAAACCCGTCGACACCGACACACTGCGACTGATTGTCGAGCGGGCGTTCAGCATCAGCGAGCTCGAACTGGAAAACCGGCGGCTGCAAAGCCAGGTCAACGAGTCGCCGCTGCACGGCATCGTTGCGGCCAGCGAGGGCATGCTAGGGGTTTGCCGGATGATCGAAAAAGTCGCGCCAACCGACGTCACGGCGCTGCTTCTCGGCGAAAGCGGCACGGGCAAGGAATTGCTGGCGCGGGCGTTGCACAGACTCAGCCCGCGGGCGGACAAGAATTTCATCGCGATCAACTGTGCGGCAATCCCCGAGAACCTGCTCGAGTCCGAGCTGTTCGGTCACGAGAAAGGCGCATTCACTGGCGCGCACAAGCAAACCCTGGGCAAGGTGGAACTCGCCGACGGCGGAACGCTGTTCCTCGACGAAATTGGCGACATGCCGCTCGCATTGCAGGCCAAGATGCTGCGCTTTCTCCAGGAGCGAGTCATCGAAAGGGTCGGTGGCCGCGAAGAGATATCGGTCGACGTGCGTGTCGTCTGCGCCACCAATCAGAATCCTGAAGAACTGATCAAGGCCGGCGCGTTTCGCGAAGACCTGTACTATCGTGTCAGCGAAATCACGATCAATATCCCGCCGTTTCGCGAGCGCGAAGAGGGCCGCCTGATTCTTGCCAGGCACCTGCTGCAGAAGTACGGCAAGTCCCAGGGCAGGGCAATCAACGGCTTCTCGGATGACGCCGTGCAGGCGATCGAAGGTTATTCATGGCCCGGCAACGTGCGCGAGCTGGAAAACAAGATCAAGGGTGCCGTCATCATGGCTGATGGCAAGCTCGTCACGGCAACCGACCTGGGTATCAGCGCCGGCGAGATCGAGGAAGAGTCACTCAATCTGCGCTCGGTGCGGCAGCAGGCGGAAACGCGAGCCATCCGCGTCGCCCTGACGCGCAGCTATGGCAACATCTCCAAGGCAGCAGAACTGCTGGGCATCACGCGACCAACGCTTTACGACCTGCTCAACAAGTATGGGATGTCTGCCGAGGGCTACGGCAAAAAAGCTAGCGCGTCTTGAACTGGTCGGGATTCAGATCGTGCCGGGCCAGCAGCTTGTAAAAATCAGTGCGATTGCGCTTTGCAAGCCGCGCCGCCTGGCTGACATTACCCATTGTGATCTGCAGGATCTGCGAGAGGTAATTGCGCGTAAATTCGTCACGCGCATCGGAAAATGACATCAGCTTGCCGGCATGCTCACCGAGCGACTGTTGCACCAGTTCGCCGCTGATCACCGGTGATCGGGACAGCGCGACGTTCTGGCGGACAATGTTGTAAAGCTGGCGGATATTGCCGGGCCACTCGGCTGTGACGAGCATTTCGACTGCCTCGGGGGCATACACCTTGCGCTCCTGGCCGGCTTCTTGCGCGATGGTCTGCAGGAAGTTGGCGACGAGCAACGGGATGTCTTCACGGCGCTCGTCCAGAGTCGGCAACTTGATGTTGACGACATTGAGGCGGTAGTAAAGGTCCTCGCGGAACTTGTCTTCGCGCATCAGCTCGCTCAGGTCGCGGTGCGTCGCTGAAATGACCCGTACATCAACCTGCACAGCCTCAGTGTTGCCGACAGGACGAACCTGATTTTCCTGCAGCACGCGCAATAGTTTTACCTGCAGGCGCATCGGCATGTCGCCGATTTCGTCGAGTAGCAGTGTTCCACCCTCGGCCGCCTGAAAAAGGCCCTTGTGCTGTCGGGTTGCTCCTGTAAATGCACCTTTTTCGTGACCAAACAGCTCGGACTCGAGCAAATCCTCGGCCATGGCCGAACAATTAATCGCGGTAAACGGCTGGTGATGCCTCGGGCTGGCCTGGTGAATGGCCTTGGCCAGCAGCTCTTTCCCCGTGCCGCTTTCGCCGGTAATCAAAACGCGCGCGTCGGTGGCCGCAACCATCTTGGCCTGCTGCAACACCTCTTTCATGCCCTGGTTGCGAGTGATGATCTCGGAGGCCCAGCCTTCCTCGATGTCGGTCGAGCCGGACACGCGCAGGGCCTTTTCGACCGTGACCATGAGTTCGTCCTTGTCGATGGGTTTGGTCAGGAAACCGAAAGCACCGCTCTGAGTTGCGACAACGGCATCGGGGATCGTGCCGTGAGCCGTGATGATCACCACGCGCAGGCCGGGCGAACGGGTCTGCAGCTCCTTGAGCAGGCCGATTCCGTCCATTTTATCCATGCGCAGGTCGGTGATGACGAGGTCGGGTGTGAAGCGGTTCAGGGTCGCGAGCGCTTTGTGCGCACTCTCGACGGCTTCAACGTCATAACCCTCGGCGCGCAGCCGGATACTGAGCAGGCGCAAGAGCCCCGGATCGTCGTCGACGAGCAGGATTTTGCCTTTGGGCTGGGCAGCAGGACTGGGCATGCGCGTAGGTTAGATAGATTTAGTTAAGTCGACAAGGCCACCCGGCGGGGCGCCGCCTATTCCTGCTCTCTGATCGAGCGCTCGATCGAAGTGATTGCCTCGAGTTTTTCCTCGGCTTCGCGAAGTTCCTGGCGCAACCGGCGGTTTTCTGCATCCAGGCTGGCGAGGCGCTGGTTCGTCGCCGATTCCCGGCTCTGCGCCGCGCGCGCGAGCGATGCCCGTGTTCTCTGCACTTCCGACTGTGCTGCGGCCAGTTCTTCGGCCGTCTTGAGCGCGATTGTCGCCAGTGCGATTTCACCATCGGTCAGCAACTGTGGTGCCGCCAGAACTTCCCGTAACATTGATGCCGCCCGGGCCGCATGCGATTCCGAATGACCCGGTGTCGCGAGAACCAGCGCAAAGCGCAGGTTGGTCTGCGGGCCGGGCGTCAGCTGTGCGCCGGATTGCGAGTCCGCGAAGATCTCGGCCTGGGCGGCAAGATCGCCGCTGGCGAGTTTCTCCATGTCGCTCAGGTAATAGTCGATTCCGGGCGCGCCGAGGATGCCTGGATCGCCCTCAGGCGTCTCGGATTTGCCGGTAAAGAAGGCCTTGGTCTGGGCACAACCCGCCACCAGCATGGCGGCCAGCGCCATGACTGCGATTTGTCGCGCGCGAATTATCAGAACTTCTTTATGCATTGGCTGCCAGTTTGTGTTGCTGCACATTGCGCTGCGGAATCGTGACCCGGAAATGTGCACCCGAAAATTCGCCCGAATCGACCAGTTCCACCGATCCATCGTGCGCCTGAATGCACTCCATTACGACGGACAGGCCGATGCCCGTGCCGGCAACCTGGCCACCCTGTTCAGTGGTTCCCTGGAAAAAGGCCTCGAATATCCTGGGACTTTCTTCCCTGGGGATGCCAGGCCCGGTGTCGCCAAACTCGAGTACAACACCCGTCCGCGTACCGTAGGCGCGTATTGTGATCAGGCCTCCTCGCGGCGTGAACTTGATCGCATTTGACAGGAGATTATCCAGCACTGTGCGAATTTTTTCGCGATCCGCGTTCACAATAATGTTGTCGACTTCGAGCTTCAACTGTATGTGTGCGGCTTTCAATGTCAGTCGCTGCGCCTTCGCAACCGAAACGACAAGCTCGCGGACCGGGAAGTCAGACAGTGTCAGGACCTCGGTCTTGGTCTGCCACGCGCTGAAGCTCAACAGGTTCTCGATGAGCTGCTGCAGTTTCAAACCGTTCATGCGCAGGATATCGGTTACCTCACGCTGTGGCTTGTCCAGGTTACCGAGCGTCCCGTCGAGCAACAGTTCGGTCCCTTCGCGTATATTCGCGAGCGGTGTCTTCAGCTCGTGCGACATGTGCCTCAGGAACTTGTTTTTCTCCTGGGCGAGTTCGAGCAGTCGCATGCGCAGCCATTCCAGCTGCCGGCCCAGGCGTTCGAGGTCCGTCGGTCCCTTAACCGTAATCGGTTTGGAAAAACCGCTTTGCCCAAGTTGGTGAATAGCTTCATCAATCTGCCGAATCGGTCTCGCGACGAGCACGATAAAGAAGATGACGAGTAATATCGTACCCGGCACGAGTGCCGCCACCTGCCATGCCGAGACACGCTGTGCCCGCCTCGTGCTTTCCTGAAGGCTGCGCAGTTCCGTATCAACGTAAAGTGACAACGTGCTGGTAAGTTGCACGGTGCGTTCCCGGAGCAATGCGAACTCGGCGATTGCCCGGACCTTGTCGTCCTCGTCGATATTGTCTTGCTCCAGCGTATAGACGATCCGCCGGGCTCCGGCGCCGATCGAGGCCGCCAGCGCCGTCGCATTGGCCAGCTCTGTCAGTGGTGACATCGACTTCAGATGCGCGTCGATCGTTATGAGGTCTTCCTTGGCCAGCTCGAGCGAGTCGGCATTGCCGAGCACCTGGAATTGCCGGGAAACGCGCTCGAGACGCGTCAGGTGCTCCTGCAGCAGGCGGTTGTTCTCTGCGGCCTGCACACCCGTCGAGATGAGCCGCTCGCTTTGCGCAGCAAGCCGATCAAGATTGATCAACGCCCAGATTACGGCGACGAGCAGCGGCAATCCTACGAGCCCAAACCCGACTAGAATCAGGTTGTTAAGCGATCTTGGGCGCGGCAGTCTCATCGAGGCAGTGTAGCACCGGCAGGGGCAGCGTCAGGCGGCCCAGTAAGCGCTCGGATCCCGGTCGGCGATCTTGCGCTCCCAGTCGAGGCTCGTGCGCACGATCGTGTCCAGATCGTCGTACCGGGGCTCCCACCCAAGTACGGTCCGGATTTTTTTCGCGACCGCGATCAGTTCTGGCGGATCGCCGGGCCGGCGCGGTTCCTCGGATATATTCAGCGACCCGCCATGCGCCTTCTCCACCGCCGCAAGAACTTCGCGGACGCTGTAGCCGTGCCCGTAGCCGCAGTTGAGCGTCGTCGACTTGCCACCCTTGCGAAGATATTTGAGTGCATCGAGGTGCGCCGTCGCCAGGTCCTCGACGTGGATGTAGTCACGAACACCGGTGCCATCCGGTGTCGGGTAGTCCGTGCCGAAAACACTAACGCCGGGGCGGGCACCGACCGCAGCCTCGCACGCGACTTTGACAAGCAACGTCGCTTTAGGGGTCGATTGCCCTATTGTGCCGCCGGGCTCGCATCCGGCCACGTTGAAGTATCGCAATGCGACGTAAGACGGTCCGCCTGCGATGGCAAGGTCTCTCAGCATCCACTCGGTCATGAGCTTGGAACTGCCGTACGGGTTGATCGGCCGGGTCGGCGTCGCTTCGGACGCCTTGCCATCTGGCGGAATTCCGTAAACCGCTGCCGTCGATGAGAAGACAATATGCTTCACACCGTGCGCGTGGGCCCGCTCGAGCAATGTGCGGCTGTTCGCCGTGTTGTTGCGATAGTACTTGAGGGGATCTGCGACCGACTCGGGCACGATGGTGTGTGCGGCGAAGTGCATGACCGTGTCGATATCATGGTTATCGAACACCCGATCGAGCAGGGCGGCGTCGCCCGTGTCGCCAATGACGAATTCACCCGAGGTAACCGCCGCCTCGAAGCCCGTGGACAGATTGTCGATCGTGATCACGTTTTCGCCATTGGCGCCAAGCTGGCGCACAACATGGCTGCCGATATAGCCGGCACCACCAGTGACGAGAATCTTGCCGTTGTCCATTGTCTGGCCGCGAGTTATTCCAGAGCGCCAAACTGTGACGTCGACGCTCGTTCAAACCTCAAAGTTTATCAATACTTGCAGGCTGAATTCGGACCTACTTCGCACAATACTGTGTGAGAATCATGGGCCACGTGAGGACACATCGTCGACAAGCAAGCACCAGTACGCGCCGGTTTCGCCTGGCGCTTGCGGCGTGCGCATCCCTGACGCTTGCCGCCTGCGGGGGAGATGGTAGGGGCGGGCCCCGAACCGTTACCGTGTCCGGTACCGCAAGTTACGAGTTCGTGCCCCCCAATGCTGTGTGCCGGGGGCTCGATTTCAGCGCCATCGAAGTCCGCCAGATACGGGGTGCCACGGTACAGTTGCTCGATGACGCATCCGGGACTGAAATCGCGCGAACGACGACCAGCGCCACGGGTAGCTTCAGTATCGCTGGCATACCGAGCAACACGATGGTCAGGTTGCGTGTGCGGGCCGAATTGAAAGACGCGAACGTGCCGGGGTGGGATGTCGAAGTGCGCGACAATTTCATCGCCGGCGCGAGTGATAACGACGTACCACCGCCACCGGCACTGGGCAGCCGTGCGCTGTATACGCTCGATAGCACTGGTTTCGATACGGGAACGGCCGACGCGGTACGCAATCTGCTTGCAAGAACGGGTTGGGATGGTGCGAGCTATTCAGGTCCCCGCGCTGCCGCTCCGTTTGCGCTGCTCGACATGGCGTACGAGTCGATGCAGTTCATTCGTTCGGTAGACTCGAATGCCAATTTCCCACCGCTCGACATGTTCTGGAGCGTCAACAACACGATGACATCGGGTGACCTCGATATCACCGCTGGCGAGCTCTGGACGTCGGGCTACAGCAAGTTCGCCGATTCCTTGTTCATTCTCGGAGACGCGTCGCTGGATACCGACGAATTCGATAACCACATCGTGACGCACGAGTGGGTGCACTACTTCGAGGATGTCCTGTCGCGTTCCGACTCCGAAGGAGGGCCGCACTTTCTCGGGGAGAGCCTGGATGCGGCGGTCGCGTTCAGCGAGGGCTTTGCAGAGGCATTGGGCTCGATGGTTCTCGACGAGCCGATCAATTGCGACACGACAGTGCCGGGAACCTCTGGCGGTGCCGGTTTCTCCGTGGAAGGTAATAGTTTCGGGCCTCGTGGCTGGTACAACGAGGTTTCGGTCGCCACCCTGATCTGGGATCTCTGGGACAATGCGGACGACGGTGCAGACGTAGGATCAATCGGCTTCGAGCCGATTTATGACGTGATGGTGGGACCACACAAGTTTGGTGACTCGCTGGCTACCCTGTTTTCATTTGCCACCGAGTTACGGGCGACGCTCAATGCGCAGGATGCCGCTCTCCTGGACGCATTGCTGCTGCGCGAACAGGTGGTCTCTGGCGCCGACCTCGACATCTGGGCTACGAACGAGGCCAATGACGCCGGTGTAAGCGAGGATGTTTTCCCAATGTACGTGCCTTACACGGCCGACGGCTCCGTACTCAATGTCTGTGTCAACAGCCAAATCGACGGGCTGGCTCGGCATGGCAACAACGTTGGATCCAACCGGTATCTGCGCATCACCGTACCGGCCGACGACGAGTACGACGTGAATCTCATCACCACGACTCCGATCGTTCCGACGGCGGACCCCGATGATCGCGATCATAGCGATCCCGATATTTACATCCTGCGCGGCTCCGGGCCGGAAAATGTTGCCGACGGGACGACCGATATCGTACCCAACCTCGAGCCGACATTTAGAACCCCGTTGATGCTTGCGAGCGAAACGTATCTCGCATTCATCGAGGAATGGCGCTTCGAGGACAGCATCGCGTCGACAACGTTCCCGCAGCGTGTCTGTTTCGACGTATCATTAACACCAACTCCGTGACGGGTATTCAAATGATTCGAGCTCCCTTCGTCCTGACCGTACTTGCGCTACTTGCCGCCTGCGGCGAGCGCGGTGCCGATAGCGCTGCGCAGACCACGAGCTCCGCCGCATTGCCCGAGAGCTTCACGGCCAAGCCTCAGGGTCCGGTCAGCATCGATTACCGAATCATCGGGACGCCCATCGTTGGTCAGCCGCTCGCGATCGATATCGAGGTCAGGTCGTTGATCGATTCTCAACCGATTACCTTGAGATATCGCATAAACGACTCGACGGCGATGGAACTTACCGAAGCGCAGCCGGCCGAGGTTTCGATTGTGCCGACGCAGGGCGGGGAACCGGCGCTGCAGCAAGTCCGGCTTGTGCCACTGCGAGAGGGACGCCTGTTCCTCAACGTAGCGGCAAGCATTGCGGTCGAAGACGGCACGGTCTCTTCCGCTATCGCCATACCAATCCAGGTCGGTGCTGCTCCGCGCCAGCCGGAACAGAACGGCACGATCACGACTGATGAAGCCGGGGAAGCGATTCACTCTCTACCCGCATCCGAAAACTGATTTCGCTCGCCTGCTCGGGCTTATGTCCAGTCGCGACCCGGTCCAGATCCGTACCTCCAATAGGTATAAGGAATTTGTCATAAGTTATTGATCAATATCGGGAAAATTTTCCCAAAAAAAATTTCAAAACCAGAGTTGCATCACAGACGAGAATTCGATCTGACCGTAGAGTGAGACCGTGCTGGCAGATCCCTGTGCAGGTTGCCGGCGCACCTATACCAAGGGGACAGGGCTGGTCGGTCGATGCACAAGGAACTCAGGGAAAAGATAAAGCGTGCCACGGAGGAGTCGGGTATCGAAAAACCCGACTTCATCGAGCTGCTGCAACTTGTCGACCAGCACTATGACAAGATGGAAGCGACGATTACCCAGTCGCTTTCCGGAACCACTCCCATCGAGGCGATCTTCGACAGCGTGACCGAGGCGCTGTTGTCGGTCAGCGAAAGCGGCATCGTTTGCAACTGCAACAAGGTATGTACCCACTACTTTGGCCTGACGCGCGACCAGCTCATCGGTTCGAAAATCGAACACATTCTGCCGGCGATCAAGGATCAGTCGATCGACAAGTTCCTCGAGCCGTACATGTCTGATCTCGATGATTCGCACATCAATGTCGAAGGAGGGCAGGTCGACGCACTGAGGTCGAACGGTGAGCCGTTCGTTGCCGAGATCAGTGCAAGCCGGCTCCAGGCAGGCGAGAGCCACATGTACGTCATCAGCCTGCGTGACGTCACCGGGCGGCAGGCGGCAGAGACTGAGTTGAAGGAAAACGAGGAGCGTTTTCGGGCCTTGATCGAAAATGCGCCTGAAGCAATCGTGGTTTACGACCTGGGCGAGGGCCGCTTCGTCGACGCCAACGACCAGGCTTGCGAGTTGTTCAACTTGTCGCGCAAACGCCTTTTGTCTGTTGGTCCCGAAGACGTCAGCCCCGAAAAGCAGCCGGACGGCACGCCTTCGTTCGGCGTTGCGCGCGGCTATATCGACCGTGCCCTCGAGGGCGAACTTCCAGCCTTCGAATGGATGCACCTCAACTCGGCGGGCGATGAAATCCCCTGCGAAGTGCGGCTGAGCAAGCTTCCGGCGGGAAGCAGGAATCTTATCCGCGCCTCCATCACGGATATCAGCGAACGCAAGCGAAATGAAACACTGGCGTTCGCGCAGAACAAAATTCTCGAAATGATTGCCGCCAGCGTGCCACACGACCGGACATTGCGAACAATTTGCCGCAGCGTCGAGAAAATCGACGACAAATTTCGCGCAGCCTTGATGCAGCTCGGTCCAAGTGGCAAGACGCTGAGTATGTCGCAGTCGCCGAGCCTTCCCGAACCGTTCAAGCTCCTGCTGAATTTCGTCGAAGTCGGTGCCGGCAGCATTACCTGCGGTCGGGCCGTGCATCATGGCGAGGACCAGTTCGTGACCGATGTTGGCACGGACCCATCCTGGAAGTCGCACAGCAAACAGGCGCTGTCCTGCAGTATCAGGGCCGTTTGGTCTTTCCTCGTCAAGGGAGCGCGCGGGCGCGTCATCGGCACGCTCGACATCTACGTCGAGGACCCCCGCGCACCGACGACCGATGAGCTGGATAAGCTGAGTCGACTCGCGCGCCTCGCGGGTATTGCGATCAAGCGCCAGCTCGATGAGGACAAGTTGCGTAATTCGGAAATGCGCTATCGGGGCCTGTTCGAAAATGTGATTGACGGCGTCTACATTGCGTCGCGCGACGGTGAAATCATCGCGGCCAACCCGGCGCTGGTCGAGATGCTCGGCTATGAAAGCGCGGACGAACTCAAGGCTGCCGGCCCAACGCCGATGCTGTATGTAAACCCGGTCGACCGCGAACGGGTGTTCGCCAGACTCGAGGCCGAAGGAATCGTGAAGAACTTCGAGTATCGACTGCGGCGCAGGAACGGAGACGAAATCGTGGTTCTGGAAAATGCGCGGGCCGTTTACGACGATGACGGCAACATCATCGCGCATGAGGGAACCATCACCGACATTACCGAGCGCAAGCTTGCCGAGACTCGCGTCTTCGAAGAAAAAGAACGCGCGCAGGTAACGCTGCAGTCGATCGGCGATGGCGTGATTACGACCGACGCGGACGGCAATATCGACTACATCAATCCGGTTGCGCAGGATCTGACGGGTTGGGACGTTCGAAGCGCACGCGACAAACCGATTACCGAAATCATGGCGATTATCAACGAGCACACTCGCGCGTCCGTCGAAAACCCGGTCATGCGGTGTCTCAAGGAAGGGCGTGTCATTACGCTCGAAGAAAATTCCTTGCTGATCTCAAAGAACAGCGAAGAGATTCCCATCCAGGATTCGGCTGCGCCGATTCGCGATCGCATTGGCAACATCATTGGCTCGGTAATGGTGTTCCATGATGTCAGCAAGGAAACGCGACTCTTCCGCCAGCTTAGCTACCAGGCTTCGCACGATTCACTAACGGACCTGATCAATCGGCGGGAATTCGAAAACCGCCTCATTACAGCCATCGATCACATCCGTGGGAAACCGGACGACACTCACGCGTTACTCTATCTCGACCTCGACCAGTTCAAGGTCGTGAACGATACATTCGGCCACTCCGCGGGCGATGCTTTGTTACGGCAGCTGTCGGAACTCGTGCATAGCAACATCAGGTCTACGGATCTCCTGGCGCGCCTGGGCGGCGACGAGTTCGGCATCCTGCTCGAACGCTGCAGTGAGGAACGAGCTCTCGAAGTTGCCGAAAAGATCCGGGGCGCTATCGAAGGCTACCGTTTCGAGTGGCAGGATTCGTTCACAACGGTTCGTTGCTCGATCGGCGTCGTCATGGTGAACAGCGAGAACGCTGACGTCGCCGGACTGATGAGTTCAGCGGATGTGGCTTGCTATTCAGCGAAGGATATGGGCCGCAACCAGGTTCATCTCTACAAGGACTCCGACGCATCTCTGCGCCATGAGGAGATGAAATGGGTGTCACGGATTTCCAGCGCTGTCGAGGAGGACAGGCTGGAGCTGTTCTTCCAGCCGATCATCGGGATTGGCAAGGACAGCGGCCAGTCGCGAGGGCATTATGAGCTGCTCTTGCGCATGCGCGACGAGGACGGAGGTCTCGTTGGTCCGGATCAATTCATTCCGGCTGCCGAACGCTACAACCTGATGTCCACACTTGATCGATGGGTTGTTCGCACGGCTCTGTCCGAGCTGGCCGATCGCGAAAGCGAAGATGAAGCGCGATACACGATCGCCATAAACCTCTCCGGTACGTCCCTGAGCGAAGATCGTTTCCTCAGTGATGTCATTCAGGAACTGGAGAAACAGAAACTGCCGCAAGGCGCGATTTGCTTTGAAATCACAGAGACTGCGGCCATCTCTAACCTGTCGCGCGTCGTGCACTTTATGCAGACTCTGAAGAAACTTGGCTGCATGTTCTCGCTCGATGACTTCGGTAGCGGGCTGTCGTCATTCACTTACCTGAAGAATCTGCCAGTCGATTATCTGAAGATTGACGGCCAGTTCATTCGCAACGTCGTCGACGACTCGGTTGACGAAAGTATGGTCAAGGCAATCTGGCAAGTCGGGCATGCCATGGGCATCCAGACGATCGCGGAACGTGTCGAAACAAAACAGGTGCTCGATAAGCTCGGGGCGCTGGGCATCGAGTACGCGCAGGGATATTACATCGCACGGCCGACATCGGTGCGTTCATTCGAACCCTGGGCCCGGAACAGGTTCTCCGAGCTAAGGGCCTGAGTACACCGGACTTATTCTAAGGTACACTGCCGGCAAAGAATTCCAGCACCTATTCATGTCGGACAGTTCAAACAACAATAATTCTTCCTTGCTCACGGCAGGTGAGCCATCACCGTACTATGTTGTTAATCCGCTGTCCGAGGCGCCTGTTCTTCTCGTCTGTGATCATGCCAGCTGCCGGTTCCCCCAGGCGCTCGGCGACATGGGGCTGGATCCATTTGCGAGGCGTTGCCATCTCGCTATCGACATCGGCGCCGGAAAGCTGACAGAGACGATCGCCAAGAGCCTCGGCATCACCGCTGTCATTGCCCAGTACTCGCGGCTCATCGTCGACTGCAACCGGCAACTGATGGATCCGGGTGCGTTTCTCGAGTACGGCGACGGCATCCTCGTTCCGGGTAACCGTAACCTGACGCAGGAACAAAAAGATGCGCGTGCAGAGGCAATTTATTGGCCCTACCATAAAGCGATCGACAGCCAGGTTCAGCGGCTGCGGGCGATCGGCCCGATGCCAGCATTCATCTCGATTCACAGTTTCACACCAGTACTCAACGGTGTTTCGCGGGAAGTGCAATTGGGCGTGCTCTGGGACAAGGACACAAGCCTGTCCGACATTTTTATCGAAGAATTTCGCGCAGCAGGTTTCCTGACCGGGGACAACGAGCCTTATTCAGGTCGCGCGCCGCAGGATTTCACCATCGATCACCACGCCGAAGAGGTCGGTCTGCCCCACGTCGGCATCGAGGTGCGGCAAGACCTTATTGACGATATTGCGGGTGTGGGGGAGATTGCGCCAATAATGCATAACATCATCGATTCGATTCCGGAGAGAATCGGCCTGACCCGGGACAGGATCTCGGCTTAGGCTGAGAAGCGGGGTCCCGCCAAAGGGGGAAAAGCTGATGAATGACTCTACCCCGAAGTTTACTCTGGGCGTGGAAGAGGAATACCTCCTCGTCGACAGGGAGACGCGGGCACTCGCGGTTGATCCACCCGAAGACTTGATGAAGGAATGCGAGGACAGGCTCGGCAACCAGGTTTCCTCGGAACTGCTGCGCTCGCAGATCGAGATTGGTACGAGAGTCTGCGATAACATTCAGGAAATTCGCTCCGAACTTGTGCACCTGCGCAGCACGGTAAAAGAGGTTGCCAACAAGCATGACCTCGAGCCGATTGCGTCATCGACGCACCCGTTCAGCCGCTGGTACGACCAGAAGCACACTCGCAAGGAGCGTTACGACCAGCTGACGATTGAAATGCAGGGCGCCGCAAGGCGATTGCTCATCTGTGGTATGCACGTACATGTCGGCATCCAGGACAATGAATTGCGCATCGACCTGATGAATCAGATGTCGTATTTCCTGCCGCATCTCCTGGCCTTGTCATGCTCATCGCCGTTCTGGGAGGGCCGTGACACCGGGCTGAAAAGTTACCGACTGACCGTATTCGATGCATTACCACGCACCGGACTGCCGGAGCGTTTCGCGAGTTACGCGGAGTATGAACGCCACGTCCGTGTTCTTATCGATGCCGGTCTCATCGAAGATACGACGAAAATCTGGTGGGACCTGCGCCCGAGTGCACGATTCCCGACACTGGAAACGCGCATCATGGACGTTTGCACCCTCCTCGACGACACGGTATCGCTGACGGCACTTCTCACGTGTATTTTCAGAATGCTGTATCGATTATGGACGCACAATCAGCGCTGGCGGATTTATAAGCCCATGTTGATTCGGGAAAATCGCTGGCGCGCGATGCGCTACAGCTTTGACGAAGGACTCATCGACCTGGCCAAGGCTCAGGTCATTCCGTTCGGGGATTTGCTCAACGAAATGCTGTGCCTGGTCGCTGAAGACGCCGAGGCGCTGGGCTGCACCGACGAAATCAACGATCTGCAACATATCCTGCAACGTGGTACCAGCGCCCATCGCCAGCTCAGGAAATACGAACTTGAACGGGCCGGTGGCGCCAGCAACGACGACGCTCTCAAAGCCGTCGTCGACAAGCTGATCCACGACACCGCCGAAGGCCTGTAACCCGCGTCGTAGCACGGTTTCAGTAATGCGGCACAGGTCGCATTATGTCGTTCCGATCCCCGCTAGCATGGCGGTATGACACGCTATGCTGACACGACTGCGCCCGGGGCAAGGGCATGATGGAATGGCTCGAGCTGATCCTGCGCCCCGTTTTTGCGATTGCGGCCGTGGTCTACGTTGGCGTCGCGATACGGGTCACGCGATCGTCGCCGCAGCATGCGAACAGCGTCATGGCTTTCCTTCTGCTATTGATCGGAATTCTCGTCGGCGGGACCGCCTTTTCGTATGGGACGGACGATCCTAATATCTACGGCATCGGCAGGGTAATGGTTTTCTTTGCGTCGGGGTTCATGCCTGTCGCGTTTTATATCGTTTATCGGGAATACACGGACGGGCGGCCGAGTCCGGTTCTTATTGCGATGCTTTCAGTCATTCCCATCGCCGCATCGCTGCTCGCTGTGACGAATTCCATGCACAACATGATTTGGATTACGGAAGTCACGGATACGGGCGTCGCGTTCACCGATGTCAGTGAGCATTCCTGGTTCAATCGCGTGCAGGCACCGTTTATGTACGGGCTGTTTCTGTACTCTGCGATCGCGCTGGCTGGCCGCTTGCCCACGATCGCGCCGGCGCACCGCAGGACGGTCCTGCTGTTACTCGGCTGCGCGATACTTCCTTTCACCGTCAGTGTCAGCAACATCTACCTCGGCATGGGTCCGCCGGATTTTCCGTTCTCGTCGCTGTCATTCGTCGTGATGCTGCCGCTCTATGGGTATGCCGCCGTGTCCATGCGTTTTTATGAGTTCAGTCCGATTGCGTACCAGACGCTGTTCAATCATGTCAGGGATCCGATCTTCGTGCTCGATCACGAAGAGCGCATCGTGTGTGCCAATCGGAGCGCACAGGAATTGCTGGGCGGCAGTGAGCCGGAATTAATCGGCCACAATCTCTGGGAAGATTTTCCGGAGGCGCGCGACATTGTCCGAAAGGCGGCAGAACTGGATCTGACGCAGACGCTGCGCCTGCACAAGGACGATATCTATGAGCTCAGCGTCGGACCGCTGGTCGGTCCGAAGGGCCAGAATCTCGGCATGGTCGTTGTATGTCGCAACGTTACCGAGCGGCGCCAGGCCCAGTCACAACTCGCAGACAGCGAACACCTGATCCGGACGCTGATCGAAACATCATCGAACGGCATCCTGCGTTTTGCCCAGGACCGCAACAGCAAGGAGACGCGCTTCCGCTGCATCTTCGCCAATCGGGCGGCCGAGAGCTATCTCGGCTGTGGTACCGGTACGCTCGTCGGGATGCCACTGGATAAACTGGCAGAGCTCGAGCCGGAGCGACTGATTGGGCACTTTGCAGATGAATCCGCCAACCAGTCGACCATGAGCTTCGAGACGGCGGCCGAGAGGGATGACGGCAAGTTCTGGCTGCGCGTGGTCGGTGAGCCTGTTGGCGATGACTTTTCGGTCACGTTAATCGATATAACGCAGCGCAAGCGCAACGAGGACAAAATGCTTGCCGATGCGCTGCGCGACCCTTTAACCGGTGTTCTGAATCGACGCGGGTTCGAGAGCGAAGGCACCAGTCTCGTGCGGTCGAGCGAGCAGGGTGCCGTGCTGTACCTTGACCTCAATCATTTCAAGACGATCAATGATCGCTTCGGTCACCAGGCCGGCGATGCGTTACTCAAGGCATTCGGGCACCGACTCGAGTTTTGCCTGCGCCCGGAGGATATCCTCGGCAGGCTCGGGGGTGACGAGTTTGCTATCGTGCTGCCGGACATCGGTTTGGAGGACGCACGGCATGTCGCCGACAGGCTCGTGCAAACTGCAGCCGAGGCCTACATCATCCAGGGGCAGGAGATAAAATGCGCCGCGAGCGTGGGCATCGCCCTGATGCCCGAGCATGGTGAGGACCTCTGGACACTGATCAGCGTCGCCGATCAGGCAATGTACGATGCCAAGGCCCAGGCCGATGACGATGCCGCGAATGATGGCGCCGCCTTCATGGGTAGCGTGCGGAACGAGATCTGATTTCCCGTTGAACGAAAAACTGTCTTGGCTTGCATTCCGACTATATATCGATTATTCTCGATATATGGAAATGTTGAACGCCATTGAAGCGCTCGAAGCGCTTGCTCACGAAACTCGGCTCAGCGTATTCCGGTTGCTGGTCAAGGCCGGTCCGGACGGTTTGACGGCAGGTGCAATCGCGGAGCGGCTCGGTGCGCGGCAGAACACGATGTCGAGCCACCTGGCCAAGTTGCACAGGGCCGGGATTGTAAAAAGCGAACGCGATGGCCGGCATGTCATCTACCGGGCTGACTTCGAAGCGGTCAGCGAACTGATCGTGTACTTGATGGAAGACTGCTGTGGCGGCAGCGCTGAGGTCTGTGCGCCGGTTGCAGCATCAATCGACTTGTAGGAGACAACAATGAAGAGATTTCACGTTAATGTGGCGGTCACCGATCTGTCCCAGTCAACCGATTTCTATCGTACCTTGTTCGGCAAGGATCCCGATGTCTTGAAAGCGGATTACGCCAAGTGGATGTTGGAGGATCCCCGTGTCAATTTCGCGATCAGTCAGTCGCGCCATTCCGCGGGTATCAACCATATTGGCTTCCAGGCCGACACGATGGATGAGCTGGGCGAAATCCAGCAACGCCTGCGCAGCGCCGGTGAACAGACGTTTGATCAGCCCGATGCCGAATGCTGTTACGCGAAATCGAGCAAAACCTGGGTACGTGATCCGGATGCAGTGGCCTGGGAAACATTCGTCACTCACGGTGAGATCACGCACTACGGCGAAGACGTGGAACCGGCAGGAGCAAAACCGCAACAGGGGTCGCGTTGTTGTGCGTAATGTGCTTTTTCTGTGCACCGGTAATTCGGCACGCAGCATTCTTGCCGAGGTATTGATGAATGACCTGGGCCGGGGTGCGTTTCGTGCGTATAGCGCGGGCAGCCAACCTGTGGGCGAAGTCAATCCTGGTGCAATCGAGAAGCTGACAGCTGCAGGACATTCGGTCGACGGCCTGGCGTCAAAATCCTGGGACGAATTTTCGGGCGAGGATGCGATCGCGTTTGACCTCGTGGTTACGGTCTGCGACAACGCTGCAGGCGAAGCCTGCCCGGTATGGAACGGCAGCCCTGTCACCTTGCACTGGGGCGTGCCGGACCCGGTCGCTTGCGAGGATACCGGTGAACGCCGTCGCGCCTTTGATCACGCCTACGATGAGTTGCGCGCCAGGATCACCGAGTTTCTCCAGTCGTCTGGAGAACTGCATGTCTGAGGTGCTGCTGCCGCACCGACTCGGCGCCTTTACGGCGGCGGGATCACCGCGAGACTGGGTACGTTCGGATCCACGGTGTCGTAGATCAATGCCTCGATGACGCTTCCGGGCTGGGCGTCCAATGCGATCGGACCGAGCAAGACGGTCTTCTCGTTCGGCACGGTCAGGTAGAGATCGTACTGTTCCGGCAGCAGGGGTGTGGTAAACGGTGGCGCCAGGGCGGTGAGCCTAGGAATTACCGGGAAGGTCTCATCGATACTCTCACCCGTTGGAACGACATAGACGTCGACTATCGGGTGATTCGTGGTCGTGTTGATTATGGTCAGCTTGGTTTGAGTTTCCACGCTGCGACGGTCGATTACGAAGTTGCTGACAAGGTCTTCACCGACGCTGTTACGCACGGCAAACAGGCTATGGTGCGCGTTGACGGTAAAGACCCGATCCGAATCGATCAGGATCGAACCGACATTGCCCGGGGCCGTGTACGTCACCGGAACGTCACCGCTCGTCACTGGCAGATCACCAGTGAACTCGCCAAACGCCTGGTTCGCGACAACCGGAACAGTCAGCGGATCGTCGATGAAAATGTCGGCGTTGCCCATGGCCTGGGATGCATGAAAGAATCGCGCCGTTGATTGCGTATTGACGTCGGCAATGGATCCGCCTCCCCCCCGCGTAGCGTTGATCAGCAGGACCGGGATTGGCCCAACATCATTTGCGTCAGGGTCAAATGGAGCCAGTATGTAAGAAGTACGTTCGGCCAGGGTCAAGGGGACAGACTCGTAAAGTACCGTCCCCGGATCATTCGCGGCCGTCAGGATTAAAGTCCTTTCTGTAGGCTCATATTCCTGCGCCGGGAGGATTTCGCCGAAATCGACCGTGCCGAGCGCATTGCCGAGGACCGGCGCAGTGCCCGGGGCGTCGAAGTAGACATCGACCGGACCTAACGTGGGGGACGCATTTGCAATTCGCAGCTCAAAGGCTGTTTCGTCGCTCTGCCATTCGCGAATTTCGTTTTCCCATAACGTGACGTCCGGAGCGTCGATCGCACCGCTTAATAGCATCGTGTAGTCACGGTCATTCTCGACATCGATAAGAACGCTGGCCACGCGGGTGCGCGCCACGTCGCCGGCGAGGAGCACATCGAAATTGAACGTGTACGAGAGGTTATCCCATGTCGACTCGGAGGAGGCCGTCTTGTATTTGAGTGGTTCCAGGAATCGCTCCTCGATCAGGAAGCCGAAATCGGGCGATGTCGAGATGGCATTGATAGCGCGCACGGTTCCTTCGCCCGTCGCCTTCGGCCGCTCGGATTCCTTGGCGCATCCGCTGACAACAAACGTGGCTGCAATAGCCAGTAGCAGGTAATGCTTCATGCGGTACTTCCGTTCCTAGTCCTTGTTGCCGGCGTCAAAGCCAAAAATCGATTTGACCTCGAGAAATTCCTCGAGGCCATGGGTACCCCATTCCCGGCCGTTACCGGACTGCTTGTAGCCGCCGAAAGGCGCCATGGAGTCGAGCTGCGCACCGTTAATGTGGACCATGCCTGTGCGCATTCGTGCGGCAACGCTTCGAGCCCTGTCGAGATCACCCGAAGATACGTAGCCCGACAGGCCGTAAAGGGTGTCATTGGCGATCTTTACAGCGTCGTCTTCATCCTCGTAAGGGATGATCGACAGCACTGGCCCGAAGATTTCCTCCCGGGCGATCGTCATGTCATTGCTGACGTTGGCGAACACGGTCGGCCTGACAAAATATCCCTTGTCGAGCCCCTCCGGTTTCCCTGTTCCCCCGGCGGCCAATGTGGCGCCCTCATCGATACCTTTCTGAATCAGGTCCTGGACCTTTTTCCACTGCACATCCGAGACCAGCGGCCCGACCTCGGTGTCCTCGCTGCGCGGGTCGCCAACGACCGTTGCCGCGGCAACCGATGCGGCAAGCGCGGCAGCTTCTTCCATACGCTCTTTGGGGACGAGCATCCGCGAGGGCGCATCACAGGACTGGCCCGTGTTTTCGAACACGTCAGACGCACCATTTTTCACAGCGTTGCCGAAGTCGGCGTCGTCGAGGATGATGTTTGCCGACTTGCCGCCAAGCTCCTGCGCCACGCGCTTGACCGTCGGTGCGGCATTCTGGGCGACGAGAACGCCGGCCCGAGTCGACCCCGTAAACGACATCATGTCGATGCCAGGATGCTGGCTCAATGCTGTACCGACACCCGGCCCATCGCCATTGACCAGGTTGAACACGCCGGCGGGCGTGCCGGCAGCATCGAGTATCTCGGCAAAGATCATCGCGTCAAACGGTGCGATTTCACTCGGCTTGAGGACCATCGTGCATCCCGCCGCAAGTGCGGGCGCAACCTTGACCGCGGTCTGGTTCATCGGCCAGTTCCAGGGCGTAATCAGACCGCAGACACCGATGGGTTCCTTGACGATCAACGTCGTCCGGTTGCGCTCCTCAAATTCGAAATTCTTCAGTGCCCTAATGGCGGCCTTGATGTGCTGCGGGCCACTTGCCGCCTGGGCATTCCTGGCGAGACCCCAGGGCGCACCCATTTCTTCCATGATGGCCTCGGCAACCTCGTCATGGCGTTTGGCGAATTCGGCCAGGATTGCCTCGAGCAATTCCAACCGATCTTCGCGCGTCGTCTGCGAGTACGATTCGAATGCCCGCCTTGCGGCGGCGACCGCAATATCGACGTCGGCGGCCGAGCCGAGGCTTATCCTCCCGCAAACTTCCTCGGTTGCAGGGTTGATGACATCAAAAGGGTTTGGCGTGACGGGATCGACCCACTCGCCGTCGATATAGAATTTGAGCATTTCGCGCATGCTGGTCCTCCTTCGCGAGGCGCGAATGATATCCTAAAACGGAGCATGTGGCCTGTTATGGAGTGGCCGGAGGAATAAGGTGACAACGAATAAAGAACTGCTCGAAATCCGAGGCAGCGAGACGCCGCGCGGCGTGGGTATCCTGACGGGTGTCTTTGCCGACAAGGCGAGGAATGCCGAGATCTGGGATGTCGAGGGCAACCGCTACATCGACCTGGCAACCGGCATTGCGGTAGTCGCAACCGGTCACAACCACCCCAGGGTCGTGGCCGCGGTCAAGGCGCAACTCGATCGCTTTACTCACACCTGTTTCCAGGTCACACCTTATGATGTGTACGTCAGGTTGGCCGAACGCCTCAACAAGGCGGCACCGGGTCCTACGCGAAAAAAGACAATCTTCGTGAATACTGGCGCTGAAGCTGTTGAAAATTCAGTAAAAATTGCGCGAAAACACACCGGGCGTAGCGGCATTATTGCGTTTTCGGGGGCCTTTCACGGCCGCACGATGATGGGCATGGCGCTGACCGGCAAAGTCGTGCCCTACAAGGCGGGGTTCGGGCCGTTTCCGGCCGAGGTCTTTCACGTGCCCTTTCCGATCGAGTACCACGGGGTATCGGTGGCGGACGCCCTGAATGCGTTGCAAACCTTGTTCAAGTCCGACGTCGAGCCGTCCCGAATCGCCGCCATGATCGTCGAGCCCGTGCAGGGCGAGGGCGGCTTCTATCCGGCACCTGCGGAATTCCTCCAAGCCCTGCGGGAGCAATGCGACCGGCATGGCATCGTGCTGATCATCGACGAAGTCCAGACCGGCTTCGGACGCACGGGTACGTTGTTTGCTTGCGAGCAGGCCGGCGTCGAGCCCGACCTCATGCCCGTCGCCAAGAGCATCGCGGGTGGTTTCCCGTTGGCCGGGGTCATCGGCAAGGCCGACATTATGGACGCCGTGGATCCGGGTGGTCTCGGCAGCACCTTCGGAGGCTCGCCGATAGGCTGCGCCGCGGGCCTGGCGGTGCTCGATGTCATCGCGGAAGAAGATCTCTGTGGCAAGGCGAAGGCGATAGGCCGCCAGATCGAAGAATGGGCCGAGCAGTTGCAGGCGGAGACGAATTGCATCGGGCATATCCGTATCACCGGCGCGATGTCCGCCATCGAATTTGTCAGAGACGGTGACCCGGACAGCCCGGATGCCGACCTGACGATGGCCGTTGCGGCGGACGCCTTGACTCAAGGCGTGCTCCTTTTGACCTGTGGTGTGCGAGGCAACGTGATACGGTTTCTGCCGCCGCTGACCATTGAGCCGGAGGTGCTGGCAGAGGCCCTCGAAGTGACTGGCAACACCATAAGAAAGCTGGCCAAAGATTTGCGCAAGGCCAGCTGATCGGCGCTGACATTCGGTGCCGCAAAATAATAAGAACAGGGGGGCGTATTGTTACCACTGAGTGACGTCGTTCATCTCGCCATTACGGGCGTCGCGCAGGGCTGTGCATACGGCCTGATCGCGCTGGGGTTCGTCCTGATCTACAAGGCGACCGAGGTCGTAAACTTCGCGCACGGTGAGTTCATGATGCTCGGAGCCTTCGCGGTGCTCACGCTGTCCGAAGCGCTGGGCTGGGGATTCTGGTCGTCTTTTCTGGTCGGCTGCATGGCGATTGCCGTCGTCGGCTATATCGTTGACGCGCAAATCATGCGCCGCATCATCGGCGAGTCGCAGGCGAGTATTTTTATCCTGACTGTCGCCTTCGGCTTCATTTTTCGCGCCCTGGCGGGAATGATTTTCGGCTGGAACGCTCGTTCTGTGGACGCCCCGTTCGATGGCAAGCTTGTCGTCGGAGACATGATCGAAATCAATTATGACCGGCTGATCATCATTATGGCGACCGTAATCTTCGTCATCGCGATACGACTGTTCTTCCGTCGCACGCGATTCGGGGTGGCCATGCAAGCCGCGTCGCAAAACCAGCTCGCGGCCTACTACATGGGGATTCCGGTCAAGCGCCTCGTATCAGCAACCTGGGCGATCGGCGCTTTCATCGCCGCCGCCGCCGGCGCATTGCTGGCGCCCGTGACCCAGGTCGATACGACAATCGGTTTTCTCGGCATCAAGGCCCTGGCGGGCGCCATCGTCGGTGGGTTCGGTTCCATCTACGGGGCGCTGCTCGGTTGCATCCTGATCGGAATCATCGAGCCGTTCGCAGATTACTTCCTGCCTGGCATCAAGGGCGTGTCCGCCTATGTCGTGATGCTGCTGGTCCTGTTCGTCAGGCCCGAGGGCCTGATTCCGCAGACTTACCAAAAGAAGGTCTGAGCGATGCAGTTCCTGTTCAAGACCGCTTATAACGACGACATACGCTTTCTCGCGAAGACCGGGGAAAAAGTGCGTGTTTCGATCGTCGTCATCTTCCTGCTCGCAGCACCGCTGTTCCTACAGGACTATTACCTGGCGGAACTCGGCCTGTTGCTCGTGTACGCGATCGCCGGAATCGGCCTGATGCTACTGACGGGCCACACGGGACAGGTCAGTTTTGGTCATGCCGGATTCCTTGGAATAGGCGCATACGCGCACTCAGTCCTGTTGACTGTCGGCTTTCCGTTCCTGTTGTCGATTCTGACCAGCACAGCTATTGCCGGACTGGTCGGAATGGCATTGGGCCGCTCAGCGTCCAAGATGCACGGTTTCTACCTGGCGATCGCGACACTCGCATTCGGGATCCTGATCGAGACCTTGTTCGGCGAGTGGTCGTCCGTTACGGGCGGACACATGGGATATGCCGTGCCAGCGCTGCAAGTTTTCGGTGTCCCGCTGACCGAGGTCTGGCAGCAATACTATGTCGACCTGCTGTTCGCACTGTTCGTTGTTGTCGGCGCGGCCAACCTGTTTCGCAGCCCGACCGGGCGTTCTTTTGTTGCAGTTCGTGACTCGGAACTATCCGCGCGCTGCCTGGGCGTGAACGTCGAGTGGGTCAAGATTCAGTCGTTCGGTATCAGCGCGGCCATCACCGGATTGGCCGGCGCGCTGCTCGCCCACCACCTGACGTACCTGGCACCGGACGTCTTCGGTGTTCTCGAATCACTCAAACTGCTGCTAATGATCGTGGTTGGCGGCCTCGGCACGATACTGGGAGCGATTCTCGGCGCGATCGTGATCTCGCTGCTGCCCGTGGGACTGAGCTTCCTCAAGGGCGCGCTGCCGCCAGCGATCGGGCAGACTGCGGGGCTGGAGCCTTTGTTGTTCGGCATGATCATCGTGCTCGTCATCGTCTTCGAGCCAGCCGGGCTTTACGGGCGTTGGATGAAGATTCGATTTTTCTTCGAAACGTTTCCTTATTACCGCAAGTCGTCGTTCGTGCGGCAGAAGTCATACCTCAAGACGGAGCGTATGCGATGAGCTCGGCACGGACCCTTTCTGTAAAGAACCTGTCGATCGAGTTCGGTGGTGTGCACGCGGTGGACGACGTATCCTTCGACGTCGAGCCTGGCGAGACGTTTGCAATCATCGGCCCGAACGGCGCCGGCAAAAGCACGATCTTCAACCTGATCAGCCGGCTGTACGAGCCGACAAACGGAACGATTCATTACGGCGGACAGAATCTCCTCGATCTGCCTGCGCACAGGGTCGTCAGCGCCGGCATCGGCCGAACCTTCCAGAATATCGAGCTGTTCGAGCATGCCACGGTCTTGCAGAACCTGCTCGTAGGGCGGCACGCGCACATGCACAGGAACCCATTCAGCAATTTCTTGTTCTGGCCGGGCGTGCGCAAGCGCGAGATCGAGCACCGCGAGAAGGTCGAAGACATCATCGACCTGCTCGAAATTACCCAATATCGCGACGAGCGGATCGCCGATCTTCCCTACGGCGCGCGCAAGAATGTCGAATTGGCGCGGGCTCTCTGCGCCGAGCCGACACTGCTACTGCTCGATGAGCCTGCCTCGGGTCTCAATAACGAAGAGACCGATGACATTTCGTTCTACCTCGACGATGTAAAGCACGATCTCGGCGTAACGCTTGTCATGGTCGAGCACGACATGAACCTCGTCGGGCAGGTTGCGGATCGCGTCATGGCCATCAACCATGGCAAGTTACTGGCGATCGGTTCTCCCGATGAGGTTCGCGAGAATCCAGACGTGCAAAGCGCCTACCTGGGGGTCACCGAATGACCGCGCCGTTGCTGGAGTTGCGCAATATCGAGACCTACTACGGCCCGATAATGGCGATTCGCGGCGTCAGCCTGAATGTCGATGAAGGCGAGATAGTCGCGGTGCTGGGCGCCAACGGCGCCGGCAAGACGACACTGCTGAAGACTGCAACCGGGGCACTGGACAGCAACAAGGGCCAGGTATTGCTCGACGGGGAGCAAATACAGTGTCGTGATCCGGACTGGGTGGCGCGCAAGGGAATCGCGCACGTCCCCGAGGGGCGCGAAGTGTTCCCGTTCCTGACCGTCGCAGAAAACCTGGCGATGGGGGCTTTCAATCGCAGCGATAAAGATGCCATCGCGAAAGACGTCGAAACCGTATACGGCTACTTCCCGGCGCTCAAACAGCTTGACGACAGAATGGCCGCCTACCTCTCCGGGGGACAGCAGCAAATGCTCGCGATCGGCCGCGGCTTCATGGCGCGGCCGCGTCTGCTGATGCTCGATGAGCCGTCCCTCGGCCTGTCGCCGGTTCTCGTAAAGGAAATTTTCGAGATCATCAGTCGACTCAACGATGAGCAGGGCCTCACAATCCTGCTCGTTGAACAGAATGCGAATGTCGCGCTGCAGGTATCGGATCGTGGCTACGTCATGGAGGTCGGGGGAATGGTCATGGACGGGCCTTCGGAGCACCTGATCGAAAGCGAGGATATCAAGGAGTTCTATCTCGGCAAGAAGGAGGAGGGCGTGCGTGGCCGGCGACGCTGGAAGAAGAGGAAGACCTGGCGATGAACGCCAAGACGGTTCTCGTCGATGGCTGCGACACGCTGCCCAAATTGTTCCTGAAGAAGTCCCTGGAGCGCGGCGACCGTGTCGCGATGCGCGAAAAAGACTTCGGGATCTGGCAGAGCTACACCTGGGCGGACTACCGCAACCGTGCGTTCGAGATCGCCTGGGGCTTGTTGGCGCTTGGCCTCGAGCGCGGCGATGTCGTATCGATCCAGAGTGAGGATTGCCGCGAGTGGCTGTGGGCGGACATCGGATCGATGCTCGCAGGCGGGGTTGTCAACGGCATCTATCCGACCTACCAGTCGCGGCAGGTCGAGCACACGCTGACCGATTCGAACTGTCGCTTCCTGTTTGCCGAGGACGAGGAACAGCTCGACAAGTACCTCGAGATCGAAGAAAAGCTACCCAATATCGAGCGCGTTTTCGTGTTTGACTGGACAGGGCTGCGCGATTTCAATCATGCCAAGGTTGCACCGATCGACCACCTTTTCGAGATTGGCCGGGACTTCGGGAAGAACAATGAAGGATTGATCGAGAGCATTGCGGAAAAAGGCAGCGGCGACGACCTTGCCGCACTCGTATACACGTCAGGAACGACCGGTATGCCTAAAGGCGCCATGCTGTCGCAGCGCTACATCATGTTCCAGATGTCGATTGCTCCCGAATACCTGAGGCAGGGTGCCGAAGATGAATTGCTGACCTACCTGCCGCTGTGCCATATCGCAGAGCGTGTCTTCTCGTGCTGGTTGCCGATGGCTCACGGCGCCACGATCAACTTTGCCGAAAGTCCCGAGACCGTCATGCAAAACTTGCAGGAAGTGTCTCCGACCTATGTGTTTGCCGTGCCGAGGGTGTGGGAAAAGTTTTACTCCCGTGTGACGACCGCGATGTCCGAGGCGACCTGGATCGGTCGAAAAGCCTATGCATGGGCGATGCAGGTCGGTATGCGCCGCGCCGACAATATTGTTTCCGGACGAGCGGTATCTGGCCTGGATCGCCTGCAATATGCGGTAGCTGACGCACTCGTCTTCAGCAACATCAAGAAAGTGCTCGGTCTGGATCGGGCAAGCAATGCCTGCTCGGGTGCGGCGCCGATTTCGCCGGCGCTGCTAAGGTGGTTCCTGGCCATGGGCATCGCGATCGACGAGCTCTGGGGGCAGACGGAGCTCGGTATCGTAACGAGTACGCGCGAAGGCAAGTTTCGCTTCGGCACGGTTGGCCCGGCCATGCCTGGAACCGAGGTACGAATTGACGGCAATGGCGAAATCGTTGCGCGATCCGATGGCCAGTTCTCGGGATACCTGAATCTTCCCGAAAAGACGGCGGAGACCATCGTCGATGGCTGGATCCATACTGGCGATGTTGGCGAGCTGGATGAAGAAGGCAACCTTTCGATTACTGATCGACTCAAAGACATCATCATCACGGCGGGCGGCAAGAACATCACGCCATCTGTCATGGAAAACGAGCTCAAGTTTTCGCCGTATATTTCGGATGCGGTTATTATTGGCGACCAACGCAAATTCCTGACCTGTCTGATCATGATCGATCAGGAGAATGTCGAGCACTACGCGCAAACGCATTCGGTTCCCTTCACGGATTATCGGTCGCTGTGTGCGCGTCCAGAGGTCATCGGGTTGATCGATAGTGAAGTCACACGAGTCAACAGTGGCTTTTCCAGTGTCGAACAGGTCAAGAAGTTTCGCCTGATCGATGTACTGTTAACCGCCGAGGATGAGGAGCTGACGCCGACGATGAAGCTCAAAAGAAGCTTCGTCAGCGAAAAGTACGCCGAATTGATTGATAGTATGTACAGTGCGAGTGCGTGAATCGGATAGAGGGTCCGACTATGAGAAAGCTGATCTTGTTACTTCCACTGTTCTCGTTCGGCTGCGGCGGTGAGTCGGTGGAAACCGCGGGCGACGCGCCGCGCGGCGTGACCGACGACACGATCGTCATCGGTTCGCACAACGATCTTTCCGGTGTCCTCGCGATCTGGGGCGTGCCGTCCAGCAACGGGCAACGCATGCGGTTCGACGATGTCAATTCTGCCGGCGGTATTCATGGGCGCACGATCGAATTTATCGTCGAGGATACGCAGTACCAGATGCCAATGGCCGTCAAGGCGACCAACAAGTTGCTCAATGTCGACGACATCTTTCTGATGGTAGGCGCGATGGGCACGCCCATGAATATCGCATTGATGCCGAAAATGTTTGAGGTTGATGTGCCGAGCCTGTTCCCGCTGACGGGAGCCGTGCAGATGTACGAACCCTTGCATCCCATGAAGTTCAGCTACTTCGTGAGTTACCGCGATCAGGTTCGTGGCGGCATGCGTTACATGGTCGAGAAGCAGAATATAAACAAAGTGTGTCTGCAGGCCATCGCAAATGACTATGGCGAAGAAAATCTGCATGGCTACGAACAGGCGGTAGAAGAACTGGGCCTGGAGTCCGTGTATGTCGGCCGGCACAAGAACACGGAGACGGATTTTGTCGGGACGATCACGGCGATCAAGAACTCGGGCTGTGAGATGCTGGTGCTTGGACCCCTGGTCAAGGACACGATCCTGATCTACGCTGCGGCGCGCGACGCGGGCTGGAATGCGCCGATAATCAGCAACATGGTGTCTTATGTCGCCGAAGTGGCGAGTGCCGCGAACGGGTCGACAGAGGGGCTTTATACGGCATCATCGTTCTACGTGCCGGATTTCAAGGCGGCCGAGCCCGGTTCCTGGCTTGCCAACTGGTATGAGGAATACGTCTCCAGATTCGGCGAAGAGCCGGCTCCGCAGTCGATTGTCGGTTACACGAGCGCCGATCTTGTCGTCAGGGCGCTCGAGGCGGCCGGGCGTGACCTGACCGTGGAAAAGGTACTGGCAGCGCTGGAGAGCATCGACTACTACGAGGATCCGTTCGGAGGTCCTTCGATGTCATTCAGCGCCACGAAACACCAGGGCGGTGACTATCTCAGGTTCTACCAGGTGCGCGACGGCAAGTGGGAAATCGTCGAGAGCACGATTCCTTACTGAAAGCCCGTCGAGACCCTTACGCGGCGAGGAATTTCTGCCGGTACTCGGCCGGTGGCATGTCGTACCAGGACTTGAAGGCGGTGGTGAACGAGCTGATGCTCGAGTAACCCAGCAGCATCGCCACCTCGAGGGCCTTGAGCCGATCGTCACTGAGGTAGTTGACGGCGAGCACCGCACGCACCTCGTTGAGGATCTTCTGGAAACTGGTTTTTTCTGCGCGCAGACGGCGCTGCAAGGTGCGGCGGCTGAGCTTGAGGCGGCGGCATGCCACGTCGGCGTTGGCCTCCCCGGCTGCCAGTAGCTCGGCCAGCAATCGCTTGAGCTGTGCGGCCAGGTTGTCCTGGGCGTAGAGCGATCGCAGGTATTTCTCGGCTTGTTCTATGAGCTGGCCATACATGGTGGCAAGATGCTACCAGAATTCGCTTTCAGGAGCCCGTGCTGGCGGGCGATATGGAGTCGCAATGAACGACGTCGTGAATTATGTCATCGACGGCAACCTGGCCGTCGTCACGGTCAATAACCCACCCGTAAACGCACTCTCACAGGCAGTCCGGCAGGGGCTTCTTGAGGCGATACGCGCTGCTGCGCAAGACGATTGCAAAGCTGTCGTGATCCACTGCGATGGCCGCACGTTTATTGCCGGCGCGGATATCACCGAGTTTGGCAAGCCGCATGCGGAGCCACTGCTGCCCGATCTTCTGAACGAGATCGAGGCAAGCGACAAGATTGTCGTCGCCGCACTCCACGGCACCGCGCTCGGCGGTGGTTTCGAGACGGCTTTGTCCTGCCACTACCGGATCGCACTCGAAGGCGCGAAAGTCGGTTTCCCGGAGGTGAAACTGGGATTGCTGCCTGGCGCCGGCGGGACGCAGAGGGTGCCACGCCTGGCCGGTGTCGAAGCCGCCCTGGACCTGATGTTGAACGGCGCACCTGTTGCCGCCGAAAGCGCTGCGAACCTCGGACTTATCGACAGGGTTGTCGATGACAGCCTTCTCGACGAGGCCAAGCGCTATGCGCGCGAGCTGGTTGAATCGGGCGCCCGGCCTCGTCGCGCCAGCGAACTGCAGGTGGCGCAGGCGGACGCAACGATTTTCGACGCTGCCGCGGCGGTGGTGGCCAAAAAAGCGCGTGGCCAAACGGCCCCGCCAAGAATCATCGAATGCGTCCGGACCGCCATGGCAACGTCCTTCGCCGACGGCCAGAAACGCGAGCGAGAGTTGTTCACCGAAAGCATGAAAGACCCGCAGTCGGCCGCGATGCGTCACCTGTTCTTCGCCGAGCGCGAGGCCGCCAAGTTAGCGGGATTGTCAAAGGACACGCCAAAGCGCGAAATTAACTCGATCGGGATCATCGGCGGCGGCACGATGGGCGGCGGCATCGCGATGAGCTTCGCCAATGCCGGTATTCCTGTCCACATGGTCGAGATCAACGATGAAGCCCTGGCGCGGGGTCTGTCAATTATTGACGGCAACTACGCCGGCAGCGTAAAGCGCGGCAAGCTCAGCGAGGAAAGGGCGACACAGTGCCGTGGTCTTATCACGGGTCACACAAACTATGCGGCGCTTGCCGACGTCGATCTCGTCATCGAAGCGGTGTTTGAGGACCCGGAGCTCAAGAAAGAAATCTTTGCGAAGCTCGACAAGACTTGTAAGCAGGGCGCGATACTCGCGACGAATACCTCTTACCAGGATGTCAATGAAATAGCGAAAGCCACGAATCGCCGATCAGACGTTCTCGGCATGCACTTCTTCAGTCCTGCGCACATCATGAAGTTGCTCGAGGTTGTCCGCGCCGAGAAGACCGCAGACGAAGTACTGGCGACTGTCATGGCGCTGGCCAAGCGCATTCGCAAGGTCGCGGTGGTATCCGGTGTGTGCTATGGCTTCATTGGCAATCGCATGCTGCAAGGATATTTCCGTGAAGCGCAGCTGTGCCTGGTCGAAGGTGGAACACCCGAAAGTGTAGATGCGGCGATGGTCGGGTGGGGAATGGCAATGGGTCCGATCAGCGTTGCGGATCTCGCCGGTCTCGACGTGGGTTACAAGGCGCGGCAGGCCTTGCCCGAGGATGAGCGTGGTGATCCGGCCGCGTATCGTGTTGCGGACGTGCTTGTCGAGGCGGGCCGGCTCGGCCAAAAGAGCGGCAAGGGTTTTTATATCTATGATCCCGAAACGCGAAAACAGAGTCCCGACGCAGAGGTTCACGAGATCGTAGAGCGCGAAGCCGCTGCTCTGGGCATTGCGCGGCGCGCCATCGATGCGGAAGAAATCGTTGACCGGTTGATCTATGCACTGGTCAACGAGGGCTTCCGGATACTGGAAGAAGGTATTGCCCAGCGGCCCGGGGATATCGATGTTGTTTACATTTACGGTTACGGGTTTCCGGTCTGGCGGGGTGGTCCGATGCACTACGCGGACGCGGTCGGCCTGGACCGTGTGCTTGCTCGGATCAATGAGTTCCGAGAGCGGTTCGGAGAGCATCACTGGACACCGGCGCCGCTCCTGGAAAAACTCGTTGGAGAAGGCCGCGGGCTGGCCGACTGGGCGGAGCGCGCCTGAAACGTAAGCGTTTGTAACAGCGGCGAGCGAGCGCCGCAAAACTCTGTATGTTGCTGCCTGGTTGATTCGAAACGAGCAACATTATGAGACCTGTCATATCACTGCTACTGGCCGCGCTGATTGCCGGCTGTGCCACACCTTTCCCGGAGCCTGAAACTGCCGGCGACCCGCAGGCGGCCAAGACCGTACTCGACCGCTCGATAGCGGCACACGGCGGTTACCTGTTCGACGAGCAGGGCTCGATACATGTTCACTATGACGGCCGCTGGCGGCAGACGGTCAAGTTCCTGCAACCCGTTCTCGTCGATGCGGGCTATCGCAAGCAGTCCGAGGAAGTGCTCGATCGTTCGTCGGGTGCTTTGCTGCAAGTGCATGATGGTCCCGACGGCACCAAGCTCGTGGCACGCACGGCGGATGATGTTTCCGTTATCTACAACGGCAAGGAGTCGGATGACGAAACGACGCGAGCGGCATCAGCGCTGGTTGCGGATGCATACACGATGTTCCTGAGCGGCCCCTCGTTCTTCAGGCTGCGGGATGCCAGGTTGACTTTGATGCCGTCGGCAACGCGTGATGGCCAGACCTATCAGCGCATCCATGCCGAATTGCGGCCGGGATTCGGTTTCTCCGAGCAGGATGAGGCCATACTCTGGATCAACGACTTGACCGGTTACCTCGATCTCGTTCACTTTACGATCGACGGCCTGGCATCGACACGTGGTGCACACGTCGACGTCGCGTTCGCAGGCCACACCGAAATCGGCGGCTACATCTGGCCGATGCGGTTTCTGGAGCGTGTTCGCGGGCCTGTTCGCGTCACGGCACACAGCTGGGAGGTACTCGACCTGGCACTGACCGGGGAAGCAGGGCTGCAGGCCAGCAACTGATCGGCCGAATTATATACAATGCGACCATTCGCCACGGCTGCGCACCTTATGCGACGTGACTTAACCAAGACGGAGAGAATGACCCATGGACACGTTAAAAGCTGCGATCAGTCTAGTTGCAGTGGGAATGTTTGGTGTGGCGTTGGCGCAAGAGGAATCGAGAGTCAAACTCGAATTCATCACTGATGATGGCGCCCATGAAGACCATCACCAGATCAAGGTGGTCAAGAAAGTCGAACTCGTGACGGACTAGGACTCGCCGCCGGTGTCGCCCGAAGAGATCAAGGGAATGAGCGGTCTGGAAGTTCTGACCGCGATCTCCGACGGGCGCATCGACCATCCCAGCATGGCGCATACACTCGACTTCCGCCTCACCGAGGTCGAGGAGGGCCGTGCCGTTATCGAGGGCACGACAGGCCCTGATTACTGTAATCCCAACGGCACCATTCACGGAGCCTGGCCGGCGGCGCTACTCGACTCGTGCATGGGATCGGCGGTTCACTCCACGCTGCCGCCGGGGACCGGTTTCACGATCGTGGAAGTCAAGATCGATTTTGTACGCTCGATAACGATCAAGACCGGTCACGTGCGCGCCGAGGGCAAGGTCGTTCGCGTCGGCAAGCAGGTTGGCCAGTCTGACGGCGTAATCTACGACGACCGAGGGGTCGTTCTGGCCAAGGGCTCGGCGACCTGCCTACTTTTCCCGGCGCGTGATCCCGCAAGCCCTGAGGACTGACTCGAGTCCATTCCAGTCCCATCTGCAACGGTGGATTCCCCAGGTCGGCCAGGACGCCGCCGAGATCAAACAGTATGAGCGCCCTGTCCACCAGGTGGATTGATCGCTATCTATTCAGGAAAATCGATCGGATGCCGCGCCTCGGCCCAGGCAACAATACCGCCTGACATCGACTTCACATTCTTGTAGCCGAGCGCTTCCGCAGTAACCGCGGCAAATGCCGACCGACCTCCGGTACCGCAGTAAAGGACAATCGGTTGCTCTTCGGGGGGAACGTTCATGTCCTTGCGGCAGCGATCGACCAGACTGTGCAACTCGAACTCGAGCAGGCCGCGCGGGAGGTGCACGGCGCCCGGGATGTGGCCGCGCTGATACTCCGCGGCTTCACGGATATCGATGAAAATCGTGTCGGCGCCGATGCAGTCGTGCACGTCTACTACCGAACATTCCCGGATTGTTGCTTTTGCCTGCGCGACAAGGTCAGAGGGATTGACCAGCATTGTCTGTCTCCCGGTTTGGTTGCTGGGTCGGCGGTGCGTAGGGATTCGGCGGCATCAGGTGCGGCGGAACCGCTGCGCGTCGCTGATCTTCACGCGGTGGATAATTTTCCGCAAGGTACGTCAGGATCTTGTCTTCGACCTCGGGCTGGAATTGCCACAGGTTCTGCTTTTCCTGCATCCAGCGAATCATCTGCAGCCACTGGTCACGGGTGCCGCGTTGTTGGGTGATCAGTTTGGGCGAGTGGCAGGCGATGCAATTGCCCATCACGATCTGCCAGTCGCCCGTCATCTTCAGTCCCGAGAACGGATCGACCGGAATATCCTGCGCCGCGGCAGGCGCGGCAAGCAGCGCGATCATGATCAGGAGCAGTCGCAACATCAGATCACCTGTACTGCGATTCGATGGCAGGCGTTGTTGAGGTAACCCTTCGGGTTCCAGCCGGGCAGCACCATCGGCTGCGAGCGGCCGACGTCGTCCGTCGCCCGCGCCCAGATTTCGTAATAGCCGGTTTCCGGGAACTCGAGCCTGGCGTTCCAACGCTGCCATGCATAGCGGTTGCGCGGGGCTTTGAGGTCGGCTTCCTGCCACGTCGCGCCGAAGTCGATCGAGACATGCATGGCACCGACGGCGTTGTCGCCAGCCCAGGCGTGGCCACGCACGGCGAGTGCTTCCCCGAGTGCGTGTTCGATGCCGGAGCGAGGGAAGGTCACGAGTGATTTGACGGGCATTGACTCGATAATGCACATCTCGTTGTCGGGCACCACGCTGCCGGGAGCGACGGGTTTGCACGGCACGCGGTACGAGGTACCCGTCATCTTCGGCCCGTCGTGGACGATGTTGCGCACGACGAGTTTCTTCAGCCACTTGCCGGCAACCGAACCGGGCCAGCCGCTGATCACGAGTCGCAGCGGGTAGCCGTTCATTGGCGGGATGTCTTCGCCATTCATCGCCCAGGCGATCAGCGCTTCATCCTCGAGCGCCTTGTGCATCGGCACGCCCCTCGAGATCGGCACCTTGGTCGGATCACCGCTCGCATGGGTGTCGGCACCGTAGTAGGCCACGTAGACAGCATCATCTTTAATGCCGACTTCCTCGAGTACATCCCTGAGCCGCACGCCGGTCCATTCAGGGCACCCTACGGCGCCGACCGACCACTGGTTGCCGGCGGCGGGCGGAACGAATTCCCTGCGGCCGTTGCCGCCGCACTCGAGCTGCAGCTGGTAGGTGTGGTGCTCGAACTTCTCTTTGAGTTCGGCGATCGTCAACGTCAGCGGTCGCGCCGCTGACTCGCCGGCAATCTCCAGCGCCCAGGCGTCGGGATCGATGTTCGTGGTTACAGGCGGCGTGCCGTTGTTACGAACGAAGAGATATTTACCCGGCGTGACTTCGTCGTCGAGCAGATGCGCCGGAGTCTCGGCATTGACGGGCCGGTCATTGAGGATGATCAAGCCTTCTTTTCCCGGAATCGTGAAACCCTCGCCGGACTGTGCGAGAGCAGCAGGTATCAGCCCGCCGGGCATCAGGTGCGCAAACGGGATTGATGCGCCGAGCGCCGCAGACATCGCGACCAACCCGCTGTTCTTCAGGAAGCCACGGCGAGTGAGGGGGTCGACCTTCCGTCCCCAGATGAGTTCGTCGGCCGTGACCGGGTTTTCAGCATACATTTCATGAATGCCGCGTTGATTGTTTTTCACCGGGTAATCCGCCTGTTAAGCATCGACATGTTTCCTGTATATTTAGAAATTATAATATACTAATTTGTACTCTGCCGGCGCTCGCTGGCGCAACAACTGGGGCTTCAGGTGACCGATTTGCGTGACAGGCTGCGGGATGCAGGACCCGGCCTGCTTCTGGCTGCAACCATCGCCCTCGCTGTCAGGTTTGTCAGCGACCAGCTCGGCGGTCCGGCAATGTTGTATGCCTTGTTGTTCGGGATGGCGTTCAACTTTCTTACGGAGGACGAGCGTTTCGCGCGCGGCATATATATCGCAAGCCGCAACATTCTGCGTATTGGCGTCGCGCTGCTCGGTTTACGCATTACGACGACCGAGGTGATGGATCTCGGTTGGCCCGTTGTGGGCCTGATCGTCGTGAGTGTCGTCGTCACCATTCTCGCCGGCGGGCTCGTCGGACGAGCCTTCGGTCTGAAGGGCGACCAGTCTGTCCTGTCCGCAGGCGCAGTTGCCATTTGCGGCGCCTCTGCCGCCCTTGCAATCTCGTCGGTGCTGCCGACGCACAAAGATCATGAGCGCAACACGATCATAACGGTTGCCGGCGTCACGGCCTTGAGCACGGCTGCGATGGTCATTTACCCGGTGTTCGCGACCTACCTGCAGTACGACAACGCCACCGCGGGTGTGTTTCTCGGCGCGACGATTCATGATGTCGCACAGGTCGTTGGCGCCGGGTACATCATTTCTGATCAGACGGGTGAAATTTCCACGCTCGTGAAACTCATCCGCGTGGCCTGCCTGGTGCCCGTCGTTATCACGATCTCGCTGATCACTCACCGCAGCCGTGCCGAATCGCCGGACAGGCGGCCGCTGCTGCCGTGGTTCCTGATTGCATTCGTCGTTCTTGTTATTGTCAACAGCATGGGCTGGGTTCCTTCAACCGCACAGTCTGTGCTGACGCCGTTCTCGAGCTGGTGCCTGCTGACCGCGGTCGCGGCACTCGGCGTCAAAACGTCGCTGAAAGCGCTGGCCGACGTCGGGCCGGCGCCGGTCGGCGTAATGGTCATTCAAACTCTCTTGCTCGCTGCGCTTGTCATTGGCGGCGTCGCCCTGATCAGGTAGCCACGTATGCCCAATCTCGTTCCTCCTCACGGCTCCGATTCGCTGCACCCGCTGCTATTACCCGAATCCGAAAGAGCAGAAGACCTCGAGCGGGCCGCAAGTCTGAAAAAGGTAGCGATGACGACCCGGGAGGTCTCCGACCTGCTCATGCTCGGCATGGGTGCTTATACGCCGCTCGATGGCTTCATGGGTGAGGCCGACTGGCGTGGCTGCTGCGAAAATATGAAACTGGCCGGGGGACTTTTCTGGCCTATTCCGATCACGTTGTCCTGCACACAGGAACTCGGCGACAGCATCGGCCTCGGTGAAGACGTCGCCTTGGCTGCCGGCGATACGGACGAATTGCTCGGCATTCTCACCGTCGAGGAAAAATACTCGGCCGATACCGGTTTCGAATGCTCACACGTGTTCCGCACGACGGATGTCGCCCATCCCGGCGTTGACAAAGTCATGAGCCAGGGACCTGTCAATCTCGCTGGTCCGGTGCGCACGTTTTCGGAAGGCCACTTTCCGCAAACCTATGCCGGGCTTTATCACCGCCCGGCAGAGACCCGGGCGATGTTCCTGGAGAAAGGCTGGTCGAATGTAGCCGCGTTCCAGACAAGAAACCCGATGCATCGCAGCCACGAGTACCTGGCAAAGATCGCCATCGAGGTCTGCGACGGCGTCTTGATTCACCAGGTGCTGGGCGCGCTGAAGCCCGGCGACATTCCGGCCGACGTGCGGGTCAAGGCAATCGATGCTCTTGCGAAGCACTATTTCGTGGAGGGCACCGTCCTGCAGGCCGGTTATCCCATCGAGATGCGTTACGCAGGTCCCCGTGAGGCATTGCTGCATGCCGTCTTCCGGCAGAACTTCGGCTGTTCGCACCTCGTCGTCGGGCGCGATCACGCCGGTGTCGGCGACTATTACGGACCGCACGACGCGCACCACATTTTTGACACGCTGCCACCCGGCAGCATGCATACGCAGCCGCTGAAGATCGACATCACGTTTTATTGCTACAAGTGCAATGGCATGGCAACGAGCAAGACCTGTCCGCATGAACAGAACGACCGGCTCGCAATTTCAGGCACGCGACTGCGCGAAATGTTTGCCAACGGTGAGGAAATCCCGCCGGAATTCAGCCGTCCCGAGGTAGTCGCCGTGCTGCGGGAATATTACGACAGCGAGGGGCGTCAGTAATTTATCGGATTGACAGTGAGGTCCTTTACGCCGTATAAGAATTAGCAAATTCTAATAAGATAATCTGCAGCTTTTTTCGCATTGGGGACATTTAATGTTTGCAACCAATCCGTTCGCCGAAGTCTCGGCGTTCATCTCGCCCGCCATTATGCAGACCTACATCATCGTGATGATCGTCCTGGTTGCACTGGGCACGATCTACGATGTACTGCATAAAAAGAGCGCCAGGTATTTTCGCGAGAACATGCGGAAATCGAAGGCTGCGGGCACAAAAGTCGGTGGCGCAGAGATGCTCTCCATGGCGATCAAGACCGCGGTCGTCGATGTCGCGGTCTCAGGCGAGTTTTGCAATCAGAAGCGCCGTATCGCACATCTCCTCGGCATGTACGGATTCATTTTCTTCGCTCTCGCGACCGTGGTGATGGTATTCCGCTATCCGACCAGCGACCTCGTGACGCCGGCGATCTGGCCGCAATTGTGGTGGCTGGGCGCGGCGATGGTGTGCGTCGGCGGCTACTGGTTCTGGTTCTTCATTCGTGCCGATGTCTCGGCCGAGGGTGGCTCACCGTTTCGGCTCATGAAGGCGGACCTGTTCATTCTGTCGTTGCTCGGCAGCGCAACGTTCGCGCTGGTCTGGGGATACCTTCAGGCGAAGGGGCACGACTGGACCATGATCGCATTCTGGCTGTATGTCATCTTTACCACGATCCTGTTCAGCTCCGTGCCCTGGTCGAAGTTTGCCCACATGTTCTTCAAGCCCGCCGCGGCGTTCGAGAAGCGCCTGTCGGCCGCTAACGGCACAAGATCCAATTTGCCAGCACCTGCAGACGAACCCGCGAAGTTCAGCAAAGTCACCCATTCGTCGCGTAACTACTGAGAAGGACGGAATTTATGCCTACTTTCGTATATATGACTCGTTGCGACGGCTGTGGACACTGCGTCGATATCTGTCCGTCCGACATCATGCACATCGACAAGACCTATCGGCGTGCACTCAACATCGAACCGAACATGTGCTGGGAATGCTATTCGTGTGTCAAGGCGTGCCCCCAGAACGCGATTGACGCCCGCGGTTATGCTGATTTCGCACCGCTCGGTCACAGCGTGCGCGTACTGCGTGAGCCAGAGAAAGGCACGATCTCCTGGAAGATCATCTTCAGGAACGGTCATGAAAAGGACTTCGTCTCGCCAATACGCACGACGGATTGGGGAACGATTCCTTCGCCGGCCGAGTTGCCGCCGCCCAGTGACGAGGACCTGATGAGCCAGGTGCTTGCCCACGAACCCGACGCACTGAACATTGAAGGCGGCTTGCCCGCGTTGAATCCGGACCAACTCAAGAAGGGAGTGGTCTAATGGGACTGTTCTCACGTAGAAAGACAAAATTTGTAGATTCCGACGTTCTCGTCATCGGCGGTGGCATGGCCGGTTGCGGCGCGACCTACGAAGCCCGGCACTGGGGTCGCGACCTCAAGATCGTTTGCGTCGAGAAAGCCAACATCGAACGCAGCGGAGCCGTAGCCCAGGGTCTGTATGCCATCAACTGCTATATGGGCATGCAGTGGGACGAGAATCAGCCCGAGGATCACGTCCGCTATGCGCGCAATGACCTCATGGGCCTCGTTCGCGAGGATCTCGGCTACGACATCGCGCGCCACGTGGACTCTACCGTCCACAAGTTCGAGGAGTGGGGCCTGCCGATCATGCGCGATCCCGAGACCGGCCGCTACCAGCGCGAGGGCAAATGGCAGATCATGATTCACGGCGAAAGCTACAAGCCGATTGTTGCCGAAGCCGCGCGCGAGGCTGCGTCAGAGGTCTACAACCGCATCATGGTGACCCACCTGCTGATGGACAAGACGAAAGAAAACCGGGTTGCGGGCGCCGTAGGTTTCAACGTTCGTACCGGCGATTTCTATGTTTTTCGTGCCAAAGCCGTCATCGTGGCCGCGGGTGGCGCATCGCATATCTACAAGCCACGCGCGGTCGGCGAGGGCATGGGCAGGACCTGGTACGCCCCGTGGAGCAGCGCTTCCGCGTATGCCTTGCCGATCGAGGTCGGCGCCAAGATGACGCAGATGGAAAATCGCATCGTCCTCACGCGATTCAAGGACGGCTACGGCCCGGTCGGTGCGTACTTCCTGCATCTGAAGACGTACACCGAGAACGCCTACGGCGAGGAGTACGAGTCCAAATGGTACGACCATACGAAGGAGCTCGTAGGTGACTACGTCGATCGTCACCCGGTCCCGACCTGCCTGCGTAACCATGCGTTGCTCGAGGAACTGAAGGCGGGGAGGGGGCCGATCCGAATGGTGACCAAAGAGGCCTTCCAGGATCCTCACAAGGAAACCATCGGCTGGGAGAACTTCCTGGGCATGACTATCGGCCAGGCCGTTGTGTGGGCATCACAGAATATCGATCCCAAGCACGTCAATCCCGAACTGACGACCTCCGAACCTTACGTCATGGGTTCTCATGCTACGTGTTCGGGTGCCTGGGCGAGCGGACCCGAAGACTACGCGCCTGACGAGTATCAGTGGGGCTACAACCGCATGATGACGGTCGATGGTCTGTTCGGGGCCGGTGATACGATTGGTGGCACCGCCCACAAATTCTCATCGGGCTCTTACACGGAAGGCCGTATCGCCGCCAAGGCGGCGGTCAGGTACATCAAGAACATGGGCAAGGATGCGCCACAGGTCAGCGAGGACGAGTACCAGGGGCTGAAAAAGAAAGTCTTCCAGCCTCTCGAAAACTACGAAGTGGGACGCAACGAGATCGTCGCGGGCACCGTTTCGCCGAGTTATTTCTCGCCGATACAGGGCCTGCAGCGTCTCGAGAAAATCATGGACGAGTACGTTGGCGGAATCAGTACCGGTTACATGACGAACGAACCGTTACTGACAAGAGGCCTCGAATTGCTGGATATGCTCCGGGAGGACATGGACAACATCGGCGCCGAAGACCTGCATCAGCTGCAGCGGGCATGGGAGCTGCAACATCGTCTGCGCGCCTCGGAATCGGTCACGCACCACACGCTGTTCCGCAAGGAGACACGGTGGCCCGGGTACTACTATCGCGGCGACCACATGAAGCTCGACGACCAGGATTGGCATTGCTTTACGCTTTCCCAGTACGACAAGAACACGGGTGAATGGGAGCTGGAGAAAGCGCCCGTCTATCACATCGTCGACTAGTGCTCATTGCGCAGATCAGCGACACGCACATACTGTCGCCAGAGTCGGACCAGCCCGCAGCGAGTTTGCGGGCCGACTGCCTGCGCCGCACTGTCGCCGACATCAATTACCGGCAGCCCGACGCCGTGATTTTCACCGGCGATACGGTGCAGCATGGTCAGCCTGAAGAGTACGCGCTCTTGCGCGAACTGCTGGCACCGCTCGAGGCGCCGCTTTACCCGGTGCCGGGCAACCGCGACGATAAGGACGCGATGCGTGCCGCGTTGAGTGACCTGGCTTATTTACCCGCGACGGGCGATTTCCTGCACTATGTGATCGACGATTACGATACGCGCCTCGTCGGCATCGATTCGACGTTGGCGAGCGAACGCAAGGGCCGCTTTTGCGAAGTACGGCAGTCCTGGCTCGACAAGACGCTCCATGACCAGCCCGGCCGGCCGACGCTGCTCTTCATTCATCACCCGCCCTTCGACGTTGGCGATCATTACGTCGGTGGCTACCGCCATCCGGAAGAGGCCGAGGCTCTCGCAGACATCGTACAGCGGCAGCCGCAGGTCATCGGATTGCTTTGCGGGCATGTGCACTGGCCGATCGAACGCATGTGGGCGGGAACCCAGGCGCGCATCATGCCAAGTATCGCAGTTGATGTTCGCAAGGGTATCGACGAGTCAGTCGTTCAGGGCCGCCCCATCTATATGTTGCACCAAGTATCCCGCTCGGCCGGCCTCGTCAGTGAGGCCCGGGAAGTTGTCTAAGCCGCTTTCTTGAGCAGGAAACGGTAAACGTTGTCGTCGACCGAATGCTCGACCAGCTCGTGACCGGTCTGGCGGCAGAACGCCTCGAAGTCGGC